>Ga0194126_10000849_pt1 | contig 51916 bp, 43 predicted proteins | sample TA2KigC150mmetaG_FD_148641 | JGI IMG/M metagenome (GOLD analysis project Ga0194126, IMG submission 148641) | Freshwater microbial communities from Lake Tanganyika, Tanzania - TA2015035 Kigoma Deep Cast 150m | ecosystem: Environmental > Aquatic > Freshwater > Lake | place: Tanzania: Lake... | reverse complement strand
CGCAGCGCGGAGGAGCCATTTCTCTCGAACCTTTTTGAGGGAAGCTGGCCATAACAACGAGTTACACAAAAACCATCCCGCGCGCTCCACGCGCCAACAGGAGTACACAAAATGCGCGAAACTCTAGCGGGGAGGCCCTTTTGCAAAAAGGGCCTCCCCGGCCAATCTTCAAATACTTCCTGATTCTTGAAACCACTCCTACGATGTCTTTCGCACGATGCGGGGTTCGGGCAGTGGGACGATAAATCCGCCCTGGTAGCCTCTCTTGGCAAGTTTCGGCATAAGCTCATCCGCGATATGCCACGAGAGGAGCATCGCGTAATCCGGAGGATCTTCAAACAGACGCGCCTCATCCTCCACCGGAATCACTGTGCCCGGCATGTACTTGCCGATCTTGTATGAACCTTTTATTTCCAGCACGCAGTCGAGGATTCCATCGTCGATCCCCACGTAGTTGACCAAAGTGCTGGCGCGAGAAGGCGCTCCGACGCCATATACACGACCGCCTTTCTCTTTTACTTCCGCAAGCAGCCGATACAAACCGAGTTTTGATTGGACCACGCGCCTCTTGAATGCTGCAAAGACTTCCGTGCCCGTTCCCGTTGCAACCTCTTTACCCAGGATCTCTTCCACTGACGGACGGATGCTGTGAGCGCCTTGTCGCGCGGCGTAAACCCGTATCGAGCCGCCATGAGTGGGAATAGGCCGCGCATGGAAGACTTCCAAGCCGTGCATCTCCAGCAGGCGCGTGAGGCTGTGCAGCGAATAGTAGCGAAGATGCTCGTGGTAAATCGTATCGTACTGCACGGTCTCCAGCAGGCTCATCAGATAGTGGGACTCGGAGATGAACACGCCCTTCTCATCGAGCATTAGGAGAATGTTCAGCACGATATCGTGGATATTTTCGATGTGCGCGAAAACGTTCGTTGCAGTAACGATCGCCGCGGGGCCTTCTTGCTTGCGAACCTTTTCCGCAACCTCGCGTCCGAAGTACGCCACCGACGTTGGAATTCCTCGCGAATGAGCCAGATGGCCCATGTCAGTGGGTTCTATGCCGTGAACCCGATATCCGCCTTTCTGGAAATTGCTCAGAAGCGTGCCGTCATTAGAACCGATGTCCACAATCAGGCTTTCCGGACCCAACGAAAACATACCGAGCGCTTCCTCGAAAAGTTGAGCGAAATTGTCGCGTAGGATTTTGGTTGTGCCGCTGGTATACGGATATTCGGGCGGGAAGAGCACCTTCGGATCCACAATGAGGCCCAATTGCGCCAGCTTGCAGTGTGGGCACAGAAGAACCTGGGCGGGATAGCTCGGCTGTTCCGCCGGACGAGCGCCTATGGGGCGCATCTGGTTGACCGGCGGCAGGTATCCCAGGAACATGATCGGCTCAAGGTCAGGATAATCGCAGACTTGGCAGCGGTCCACCACCACGCTTGAACCTGAGCCCGCGGCAAGTTTCGTCTGCTGAGCCATGCTGCTTTCTCCCTCTAACTGATATTGAGACCGCTTGGGGCCTCGTGAGCATGTTCTTCGTACCAGCGGGCAGTGATGAAAAGCCCTTCCCGGAATCCGACCTTTGGATGGAAACCCAGGGCCGCGATCTTGCTCGTGTCCGGGCATCGGCGCGCGGTTCCGCCTTTAGCCGGCTCGCCGGGCTCGAGCCGCACTTCCCTCCGGAAGTATTCTCCCAAGAGCGACGCAACCTGCGCGATGGACACCTGATCCATGGTCCCCACGTGGTAGATCTGCAAGTGTTCGCCCTTGTCAAGCAGAACGCGGACCCCTTCCACGAAATCGTCTATGAAGATGAATGCACGGGTCTCTTCTCCGGTTCCCTGAATCGGCAGGCGGATCGGCCCGTCTGCCGCCTCAGCCAGTCGCTTCATGCGAACCGTCAGTTGCGGAATCACATGCTCCCAGCCCATATCAGGTCCGTACACGTTGTGGGGCCGAAAAATAAGCACCCGATCGAAGCGTTTGCGCCCGAAATTGATTGCCATGAGTTCGCTGATTATCTTGCCGCCCGCATAGGAATACCGAGGGTTGTGCGGATCGGGAATAGAGAGCGGCGCCGTCTCCGGCGTCGGAATTGCCGGAGGCGTCTGGTACACCTCGGAGCTGGACGCCAGCGCCAGCTCTCCTACGCCTTGGGCTATACATGCGTCCAAGACGTTTATCATCCCGCGCACCCCCACGTCGAGCACCAGATCCGGTCTTGAGTAGAAAAACTCGGTTCCGTTGATGAAGGCAAGGTGAATAACGGATTCTACGCCCATCGCGGCCTTTTGCACCGCGTCGCGGTCGCGGATGTCCGCGGAAACGAACTCGATCTCTTTCTCGAGGTCACCCAAACGCGCGGCAGATCCCCGCGACTGGTTGTCCAGCACTCGGACCTTGTGCCCGTCTCGTGTCAATCGTTTCACAAGGGGCGCGCCAATAAAGCCCGCGCCTCCGGTGACAAGATAGAATCTGCTGTTCATGTGTAAACAGAAAAGCCCATGTATGTATTGTGATTGCCGGAATCCTCGTCCGCTTTGCTACGGCTGCAATCCGTCATTCCTGGGAAGGCAGGAATCCGGTCTAGTAATCGTGGCGCAGGGTTCTCCACTATGCGCTTGTTAGGTCTCCGGACTCACGCTTACGCGGGAATGACGAAAAGCGCCCTCTGCGTGCGCTCTCCGATTCCTCATTTCGTGGCCAAACCGATACCTTTCCTGGCAGCCGGCGAACGGTCGATTCCGTCTAAACACGAGACCGGTGTCATCAGGGCTAGAGCCCCAGTTCACGCATTCCCGCGCCCGGCAGTTGTGCATTGATTATCGCGTCGTTGTCAAGTCATTAGAGAGCTGGAAATCAGTCTGTGGAAAAGCTGTTCCACCTTCTCTTCCATTGAGGTCCGGCGCGCCGGGAGGTCGTGGTGAACGCCCATGAGGTGGAGCACTCCGTGGATCAGCACGTACAGAGCCATTTCGGCCCGAGTGTAGCCGAGTTCTTCCGCGTCATGCGCGATTCGATCCGCGCAGATTACCACGTCCCCAAGAAGGTCCATCTGGGGTCCGGAAAAATCCCCCTCGCGCTGGGGGAAAGCGAGCACATTGGTCGGCCCCTCCTTGCCGCGGTGCCTGAAGTTGAGCTCGGCCATCTCCTCGGCTCCCACCAGCGAAATGGAGAGCGCTGTGGAACCGCTACAGCCCAAGTCTCTTAATAGCTGTTCCGCCTTCTTCTTCAGGTCCCCCGTGTCGAACTCGATCCTTCTCTGCCTGTTGTCGAGTGATATCTCCATTTCCCTTTTCCTGCGGTTTGCGCTCCTCCGGATAGCCGATGCGGGAGTGGAGAATCCCCTGGAGTTGACGGACAAACGAGCGAGTGATGGCATGGAGGTCTTTGAGCGTCAGGGTGGATTGGTCCAGTTGACCCTCGCTGAAGAGTCCCATGATAACGGACTGAACGTGCTTTTGAACGCGCGACGGCGTGGGGTCGGTCAGCGTCCGGGAAGAAGCTTCCACGGCGTCCGCGAGCATCACCAGCGCAGCCTCTTTGGTTTGGGGCAAAGGACCGTGATAGCGGTACTCATCCTGGCTCACCGTGTGATGATTTCTTCCCGCTTTAGCAAGAGCCTTATTATAGAAGATTTTTATCAGATTGGCGCCGTGGTGTTGCTGGATCATTTCCACGATGGGCTCACCGAGTCCGTGCCTTCTGGCCTTTTCAACACCGTCCTTAACGTGGGAAACCAGGATCAGAGCGCTCATGCTCGGTTCAAGCTTGTCGTGGGGGTTCTCGCCCTTGCGCTGGTTTTCAATGAAGTACCAAGGTTTGGTCTTCTTGCCGACCTTTCCGATGTCGTGATAGTACGCTCCAGCCCTTGCCAGCAGCGGATTCGCCCCGATCTGTTCCGCGGCCGCCTCCACCAAGTTCCCTACGACAATGGAATGGTGGTACGTGCCTGGCGCATTTACGGCTAGTTCTCTCAATAGAGGATGATTGAGGTTGGCGATTTCCAAGAGCCTTACGTTTGTTATATACCCCAACGGCTCCAGAAGCGGCGCCAATCCCAACACAAGCAGCCCGGAAAGCAGCCCGCCCAGAAAACCGAGCCCCATCTGATACGCTTCCTCAATTCTTGTCAGCTCACCCAAAGCCATTTTGATGCACAGGATGGTGATCATGTTCACCAATCCCACCACGAGCCCATCCCGAAGCACTGACGTCCGATCGCTGGTGCGGCTCATCCCGTGAATGCCGACGATTCCGGAAATGAAATAGAAGCAGAAGAGATAAATATCTCCTTCAACAGCCATCGCGGCGGCGAGCGCGGCCACAGGAGCAAAGATAAAGGCTGTTCGGGCATTGATCATCATGGCCATCAACATGGCGGCTGTCGCGACCGGGGCTGCGAAGAAGACGGCCCGGGGTCCGATACCTTCCCCCGCCGCCCCCAAGAGAGGCGCAAAGGCTCCTACGACGCGGACCAAGAGGATAGACAGGAGCAAGAGGAGACAGGCAAGCAAGAGGTCCGCAGTGGTATGACGCTTTCTATCCAAGTGCTCCTCCCAGAAATACGAAACGAGCCTCAACAAGATGATAAGGGTTAGAGCGAATCCTGACAGCATCAAGTACCCACTGTAGGCCGGATTGGCCTTTTCCAACCCTTCCAGGATCTTGAGGTGACCTTCGTTAACGGGCTCCCCTCTCTTTATGATCGGCTCACCCTTTACCACCTGGAAGTACACCGGCTTGACGCTTGCCAGCGCCTCCTTTTTCAGCGCTGAGCTCTTTTCCCGGTTATACATGATGTTCACGGTAATCAGGTCGGTCGCGATTCGGCGAATGGAGCGTGAAAGGCCCGTGTCTCTGGTAGGATTCTGCTCTTCCAGGTTAATGAAGTTCTGGGCTTCCTTGAGATCGAATATGGTAGAAAGATCCTTCTTGTGCTCCAACTGCTCCTTGGATTTGGAGAAGAGCAAAATGCCTTCCTTGCCGTGACGCATCACCAGTTCGCGGCTCTCCACAACACCCTTGAGCAAGACAGGAACCACCAATGACCTGAGATCCGTCTCAACCCCGTGGTTGAACTGCGCTCCTTTTATCATGGCAAAGGTCGAGGGCGACACCCGAGCGCCGAGCCGCACCTCGAAACGGGAACGCAGCGTATTGTCATCCAGAACCTCGAAGGCTCCCCCGGGGGCTTTTGTTGGGGCTGTCTTGGACGGCTCCGCGGGCGGGGGTTCCGTGTGTGGGGCCCGATGCTTGGCTTCCTTGTCCAAGTAGTCACGCGCGTAGGAAAACGCCGCCACGATGCGCTCTTGCACATCATGAACCGATTCGTCATCGAAGGTGTAGACGGGTAAGACTGAGTTGAGAACCTGCTCGCGATTCTTGGCTGTCGCGGCTTCATCGATTACTCTGAAGGTGATAGGGGAGATGATAGGTTCCCGCGCAGGCTCTCCCACCGTAAGACCGGTGACGGCCGACAGGTGGGGCGCCATAACAAAAGCGGCCGCCAGTGAGGTCACCACGATCAGAGCCCAGCGCTGCCAGCGGGGTTCCTTCAGATAGGACACGCCGCCGGGAAAGACGCGCTCCAAGGCCGAGAGCGCCGAATCCCGCCAGTCTTTCTGCTTGGCGGGCGCCGCGCCCTTTTCCGAATCTTTCATTCTTGGGGCCGTGTCAGGCATTTAGCTCCGCCTCCCTGCCCTTCGGCCCGCCGCCTTGCCCTTGGTCTCGTATGCTCTGATGATCTCCTGCACGAGAGGATGCCGCACCACGTCCTGTTCGTCAAACATCACGAACGAGATCCCTTCGATGTGGCTCATTATGTCAATGGCTTCCACGAGCCCTGAGAGCGTCCCTTCCGGGAGGTCTATCTGAGTGATATCTCCCGTGATCACAGCTTTGGAGCGGTAACCGAGCCGAGTCAGGAACATCTTCATTTGCTCTGAAGTCGTATTCTGGGCCTCGTCAAGGATCACGAACGAATCGTTGAGTGTCCTGCCGCGCATGAATGCAAGCGGCGCCACTTCTATGTCTCCGCGCTCCACCATACGAGACGCTTTTTCAAAATCGATCATATCGTGCAGCGCGTCATAGAGCGGTCTCAAGTAGGGGTTCACTTTTTCCAAGAGATCCCCCGGTAGAAATCCAAGCCTCTCCCCTGCTTCAACCGCGGGTCGAGCAAGAATTATCCTCCTTGCCTCCTTCTTGGAAAGGGCAGCCACGGCCATGGCCATGGCGAGATATGTCTTCCCTGTCCCGGCCGGTCCCACGCCGAACACAATGTCGTGCGTGCGCATAGCCTGAACATATGCCTTCTGGTTTGGGGATTTGGGCGTGACAGGCCGCCGACCGGGTGCAACAAAGACCGTGTCCCGGAGAAACTCCTTGAGCTTCGCGTCCGGGTCGTTCTTGAGGACCCTCAGCCCCTGGTCAATGTCGGCGGGATTGATGGGGAATCCCTCACGAGCCAGAGGATAGAGCTGTTTCAAGAGCGTCTCGGCAATAAAGTCATTCGGAGATTCGCCGGAAATGGCTACAGAATTGCCTTTAACGGAAATAGCGACACCCAGGCTTTTCTCAATGTGCTTGATATTTTTGCTTAATTCTCCCACAAGGGCTTGAAAGGCGCCTATGTTGTCAAAGCTGATCCGACGGGGCGGCCCTTCGGCTTGGTTCATTTGTTCCGGGTTCAAGAAGCCTCCGATTGCTCCTCAACGCCGCACGCATCCCCGCTTGCTCCGCGAGTCTCGCTCTCCCGCCCGCCCTAAGCGGGTCGGGGATCACGAGCAGGCCCACGAGTCCACGAGTTTGCCTTTGTGTTTACCCGTGGATGATACAACTTTTGACGGCAGGAATCAAACGCAAGCACTTGAAGGTTGGGCTGCGCGTGGCTACACTCTAAGAGCGGCGCTTCCTCTTCCTGATGAAGCCTTTTCAACGTGGTCCACAAACCGAATCTCGGACGTGCGGCATGGTTGAGTGGAACATATTTTCCGTACTATTCCTGTCCCTCTACCTGCTTCAGCTTCTTGCAGCCATATGCCTGGACGGTCTCAACATGGAGAGGCTTCGGAGCGCGGCAGGAGATGTCCACACGGCATTTGACGGTTTCATCGACGCAGAACGGCTCAAGCGGATCACCTCGTACACGCGGGATAACACCGGGCTGCATCTAATACAGAGAATCGCTTCAGATACTTTCCTTTTGAGCATCATCCTTTTCGGGGGATTGTCCGCTCTCGACCGCGTTATGCCCACCGACCGGTTCATACTCTCCGGGACGCTCTTCTTCGTCTCGCTGGGACTGATCTTCTACGCGTTTGGCCTGCCTTTTGATTACCACCACACCTTCGTGATCGAAGAACGCTACGGTTTCAATCGGTCCACGCTTGGCCTGTGGCTCGCAGACCATCTCAAATCGGCTCTGCTGTCGGTCGCGATCACGGCGCTGCTGGTCGCGCCGCTCCTCTGGGCCATCCAGACCTTTCCGACTTCATGGTGGATATGGGGCGCCGCTATTGTGATCGCGGGTCAGCTCGTGCTCTCGGTGCTCTATCCGGTGCTGATCGCGCCTCTATTCAACAGGTTCGAACCATTGCAGGACGACAACCTGGTCCGCGACGTGGAGAAGCTGGCACAGCAGGCCGGGATGCGCACCAAGGGCATTTATCGGATGGATGCCGGCCGCCGCAGCGCCCACTCAAACGCTTACTTTTCCGGAATCGGCAGGACCAAACGTATTGTGTTGTTCGACACGCTGCTGGAATCTCACGACCGGGACGAGATACTGGCTGTCCTCGCCCATGAACTCGGACATTATCGAGGAAGGCATATTGTTAAATCATTCCTTATTGCTGCTGTGGGCACATTCCTGGCGTTTTACGTCACGTCGCTGCTCATGGCCTGGCCCGCGGTGAACCAAGCCTTTTTCTTGGATCCGTCCCAGGCGTGCCCGGCGCTCTTCATCATTGGGATCACGCTCCAGAGGGCCGGGTTCTTTCTCAGGCCGCTTGCTATGGCTCTTTCACGCCACTTTGAGCGTCAGGCCGACTCATATGCAGTGAAAGCCGTTGACAAGGGACGCCCTCTAGCCCTGGCGCTTAAGAAGATGGCTTCCCACAATTTGTCCAATCTCACGCCTCATCCGCTTTACGTCCGCTTCCATTATTCGCACCCACCGTTGGTCGAGCGCGTCGAGCGCATCGACGCTCTCGCGGGGCAACTCGGATAGCGAGAGCCCGACACGCCCGTGCCTACACTCAGTTACCTATTGGAAAGGAGTCACTTCCAGCGCAACGAAGCATTTGTGATGAATGTGGCCGAAGATTCCTCTTGACGCCCTTTCCTTTTAGTGTATGACATAGCGTCTGATGGGTCGCCTGATATGAACATTGTTTCGCCCGGGTCCCCGGTCACATCCGAAGGGAGAAGAGCTTTGATCGACCAGCCAGACACCTCTAGACTCGTCCGTGCGCTGCGGGAGCGAACCGGGCTCACCCAAGAGAAATTCGCGGCCAAGCTGGGAGTGACCTTTCCGACTATCAACCGCTGGGAAAATGGGCGCGCTAAGCCTTCTCCGCTGGCAATGAAGCAGATCGAGGATTTGCTCCGGGGCTTGGGCGAACGCGGCGAAGATTTGTTGAGGGAATTCTTCAGAGAGGAGAGCTGACGTGGCCAAGGAAAACAACGGGGCGAATCTCGGGTTTGAAAGTGAACTGTGGCGAGCTGCGGATGCCCTGCGCTCGAATATGGATGCCGCCGAGTACAAGCACGTCGTGCTGGGCCTGATCTTCCTCAAGTACATTTCCGACGCGTTCGAAGAACAGCACGCCACACTCGAAGCGGAACGCGCTTCGGGAGCCGACCCCGAAGACCCCGACGAATACCGCGCCGTCAATATCTTCTGGGTGCCAAAAGAGGCCCGATGGTCCCACCTCCAGGCCAACGCCAAGCAGCCCACAATCGGAAAGATCGTCGATGACGCTATGCTGGCCATCGAACGTGACAACCCCACCTTAAAGGGCGTGCTTCCCAAGGAATACGCGCACCCTCGGCTCGACAAGCAGCGCCTCGGCCAGCTCATCGATCTGATCGGCAACATCGGCTTGGGCGACAAGGAGAATCGGACCAAGGACGTGCTTGGCCGAGTCTACGAGTACTTTCTCTCCCAGTTCGCCAGCGCAGAAGGCAAGAAGGGCGGCCAGTTCTATACTCCCCGATGCGTCGTTCGTCTCCTGGTTGAGATGCTCGCTCCGTACAAGGGTCGCGTCTTTGATCCCTGCTGCGGCTCAGGTGGGATGTTCGTCCAGTCGGTTCAATTTGTGAAGGCTCACGCCAGTGGTAACGGTAACGGAGGAAGAGCGAAGGCTGCTGTCAGTATTTTCGGCCAGGAGTCGAACCACACCACCTGGAGACTGGCCAAAATGAACCTCGCCATTCGTGGCATCGACGGCAATCTTGGCAAGGAACACGCGGACAGTTTTCATCGGGATTTGCATCCAGACCTCAAGGCTGACTTCGTTTTGGCCAATCCGCCCTTCAATGACAGCGACTGGCGCGGGGAGCTGCTCAAGGACGACAAGCGATGGAAATACGGCACACCTCCCACTTCAAATGCCAACTTCGCCTGGGTCCAGCACTTCATCCATCATCTTGCCCCGACAGGCTTGGCAGGATTCGTCCTGGCCAATGGTTCCATGTCATCAAATCAGTCCGGCGAGGGCCAAATCCGTAAGGCCATTATCGAAGCCGACCTTGTGGATTGTATGGTGGCGCTGCCCGGTCAACTCTTTTATTCTACACAGATTCCCGTCTGCCTCTGGTTCGTCGCACGAGACAAAAAGAATGGCCGCTTTCGCGACCGGCGCGGTCAAACACTTTTCATCGATGCCCGCAAGCTGGGCACCATGAGGGACCGCGTTCACCGCGAGTTGACTGACGAAGACATCCACAAGATTTCCAGCACTTACCACGCCTGGCGGGGCGATGAGTCTGCCGGGGACTATGAAGATATCCCCGGTTTTTGCAGGAATGCCACACTGGACGATATCCGCCATCACAACCACATCCTCACGCCGGGGCGCTATGTCGGAGCGGCTGAAGTCGAAGAGGACGGCGAGCCATTCGAAAAGAAAATGGCCAGACTGGCAGCGCAACTCCGTGAACAAACCGAGCAATCCGAGAAGCTTGATCAGATTATCTGGGCCAACTTGGAGGACATCGGCTATGGCGGATGAGTGGAAAAAACGGCCGCTTGGTAAGCTCACCGAGAACTTCGATAGTGTCCGTGTGGCTGTCAAGGAAAAGGACCGCACAACAGGACCATATCCGTACTACGGAGCCTCCGGGATCGTCGATCATGTCGATAAATACCTCTTTAATGGCGAATATCTGCTTATAGCTGAGGATGGCGAAAACTTACGGACCCGTAAGACACCAATCGCATTCATGGCGACTGGAAAGTTTTGGGTGAACAACCATGCCCACGTAGTCCGTGGAAATGATCAGGCCAGCAGTCGCTATTTGATGTATGCCCTGGCCGTCACTGACATCAGCGGATATCTGACCGGTTCTACGATGCCCAAGCTAACACAAGGGAGTATGAACCGAATCCCGGTTGTCGCCCCCCCTCTCCGGGAACAACAGGCCATCGCGTGCATCCTGGGAACATTGGACGACAAGATCGAGTTAAACCGTCGCATGAATGAGACACTGGAGGCCATGGCGCGAGCGATCTTCAAAAGCTGGTTTGTGGATTTCGATCCCGTCCACGCCAAGGCAGCCGGTAAGCAGCCTCACGGCCTGAAACCGGAAATCGCGGCTCTTTTCCCTGACGCGTTTGAGGATTCTGAACTGGGTGACATTCCGAGGGGATGGACGATAACCAGTCTGAAGCGACTTTTTCCGCTTGATTCCAATTGTGTGATTACTGGTCCTTTCGGCAGCAATCTCCACGCATCGGACTATCGAGAGGAAGGGGCTCCGTTGCTGCTGGTCAAGAACATTGTGAATGGAGCAATTGTAGAAGATGGGATGCCGCTCGTTGGTTGGCACAAGGTGGCAGAATTAGAGAGATATCGTTTGAAACGAGGAGACATAGTTTTCACGCGAGTAGGGGCCGTGGGACGTTCCGCTTACATACATTCTCGTCACGTTGGGTGGATGATTTCGGGTCAAACTCTCAGGGTAAGGGTCTCTGATTGGAATATTCTGCAACCACGATATCTTGCCTCGGTTTTCCAACACCCAGCATTCATTGCTATGGTAGAGAGCTACGCGCTGGGGACCACAAGACCTTCGCTCAATACAAACATTCTGGAAGGCTTTGACTTCCTTTATCCGACCCCAGACCTGCAAATGAGGCATGCGACAATCGTCGCCGCGCTGGATGAGCGTCGTTTGGCAAACCAGGATCAGATCAGCACTCTTGCTACTCTACGAGACGCCCTCCTAACAAAGCTAATCTCAGGCGAACTGCGGGTGACGGACGCTGAGCGAATCGTGGGGAGGCAATTCTGATGGCTGCTGTCGTGTATCACGAGGGGCAGTTCCCGCCCCAGACGCTTGATTGGTCTCGGCTGTTGCCCCTCATAGGTCCAGCAAATGCAGCGGTCGCAAGATACGATGGCGTGCTGCAGGGCATTCCCAACGCTCAGGTGCTTCTCGGGCCCTTAACGTCGCAAGAAGCGGTATTGTCCAGCAAGATTGAGGGAACGCAAGCGACTCTCGGCGAGGTGTTGAAGTTTGAAGCGGCTGAAGAGACGGCCACGGGCGAGAAGCGGCACGACATCCTGGAAGTGCTCAACTATCGACTTGCCATGCGGCACGCGGTCGCATTGCTGGAGAAACTACCGCTTTCACAGCGTGTGGTGCGCGATACGCACCGGGTGTTGTTGGACGGAGTGCGGGGCCAGAACAAGACGCCGGGCGAGTACCGTCAAGTACCCAACTGGATAGGTCCCCCGGGATGCACAGTCGAGACCGCACGATTCGTGCCGCCCGCCGCTCATCGCGTGCCGGACCTGATGTCGGCATGGGAAGAATATCTCCATAACGACGCGCCCGACAAGTTGGTGCAGCTGGCGATTTTGCACGCCGAGTTCGAGGCGATCCATCCATTTCTGGACGGCAATGGGCGAATCGGTCGACTGCTGGTCCCGTTGTTCCTCGTGGGAAAGCGGCTGCTGACTAGCCCGGATTTCTATGTCAGCGCCTACCTTGAGGCTAGGCGCGAGGAGTACTACGAGCGCCTTCTCGCCGTATCGCGTGATGGGGATTGGACCGGATGGTCCGCGTTCTTCCTGGGCGCTGTGACGCAGCAGGCGAAGGACAATGAGACGAAAGCTAGAGCCATCCTTGATCTGTACGGACAGAAGAAGGAGTGGATAACCGACATGACGCATTCGCAGCACGCGATTCGGGCACTGGACTGGTTCTTCAGCCGTCCGGTCTTTAAGGTGTCCGATTTCGTCACGACCGCGACAATTCCCAAGCCAACGGCAAACCGGATTGTCCGGCTGGCGCGGGATGGCGGGCTCCTGCGGGAACTGCGGGCGGCCTCGGGCCGGCGGGCGGCCATCGTCTGCTTTCCTGAATTGCTGAACATCGTGGAGGGGCACGAGGTCTTTTGAAACTCACCGGTGCGCGACAAGCAGATTTGTGTCTCACAAGCGGGACTTATTGATACACAAATGTCTTGGTGTTCAACGGGTGAGCCAGGAAGGTACAACGATGGCCCAATCCTTTACGGAGTCACAAGTTGAGCAAGCCGCGCTGGGCTGGATGCAGAACCTAGGGTACGTCGTCCTCCACGGCCCCGAGATCGCGCCGGATACGCCGGATGCAGAGCGTGAGGACTACGGCCAGGTCGTGCTCAAACGTCGGTTGCGACAGGGACTTCAGCGCCTCAACCCGCAGGTCCCTTCGGATGCTTTAGAGGATGCTCTTCGAAAGCTGACCCGGCCTGACTTGCCGTCACTGGTGGCGAACAACCATGTCATCCACAAATACCTGGTCGAGGGCGTGCCGGTCGAGTATCAGCGGAGGGACGGCTCGATTGGAGGCGACCTGGTTCGAGTGTTCGACTACGATGAGCCGGATAATAATGAGTTTCTGGCCGTGAATCAGTATACGGTGGTTGAGGATCGTCATGAGCGTCGACCGGACGTGGTGCTGTTCATCAACGGTCTGCCGGTTGCGGTGATTGAACTCAAAAATGCTGCCGACGAAGACGCTGATATTTGGAAAGCCTTCAATCAACTCCAAACGTACAAACAACAAATCCCTTCCCTGTTCGCGTTCAACGAGGCAATGGTGGCCTCTGACGGTATTCAGGCCAGGATCGGCACTCTCACCGCGAATAGCGAATGGTTCATGCCGTGGCGGACCATCGAGGGCGAAGAACTGGCGGACACTCATCTCCCGCAGCTACAGGTCGTGCTGGAGGGCGTCTTCGACAAGCGACGTTTCCTGGATCTGATCCGGCACTTCATCGTGTTCGAGGATGTCGGCGGTGGTGTGTTGGTCAAGAAAATGGCAGGATACCATCAGTATCATGCAGTGAACCTAGCCCTGGATTCGACCATCCGAGCGGCTGGAGCTGGGGGTGATAAACGGGTGGGGGTCGTCTGGCACACCCAGGGGTCGGGCAAGAGTCTGACGATGGCGTTCTACGCTGGGCGGATTGTCCTACACCCAGCGATGGAGAACCCGACACTGGTGGTTATCACTGACCGCAACGACTTGGATGACCAGCTTTACGGAACCTTCTCGCGGTGCCATGAACTGCTGCGCCAGCCGCCAGTACAAGCGCAGAGCCGCCTTAATTTGAGGGAGTTGCTAACGACCGCCTCTGGTGGCGTTGTTTTTACGACGGTCCACAAATTTTTCCCGACAGAGGGCGAAGACCAACATCCACTGCTGTCGGATCGAAGGAACATCGTGGTGATCGCTGACGAGGCCCATCGCAGCCAATATGACTTCATTGACGGCTTTGCTCGGCACATGAGAGAGGCTTTGCCCAATGCCTCATTCATCGGATTCACAGGCACGCCCATAGAATTGACAGACAAGAACACCCGCTCCGTGTTCGGCGATTACGTAAGCATCTATGACATCGAGCGGGCCGTGAAGGATGGAGCTACCGTCCCAATCTACTACGAGAGTCGCCTTGCGCGGCTTGCTCTCGACGAGTCAGAGAAGCCGAAACTGGACGACGAGTTCGAGGAGGTTACCGAGGGCGAAGAGGTCGATCACAAAGAGCGGCTCAAGACCAAGTGGGCCCAACTTGAGGCCCTGGTCGGCACGGAGAAGCGGCTTAAGCTGATTGCCCAGGATCTAGTGGAACACTTCGAACAGCGACTAGAAGCCATGGACGGCAAGGCGATGATCGTTTGCATGAGCCGTCGCATTTGCGTCGAACTCTACAAGACCATCACGGCGATTCGGCCTGACTGGCACCATGAAGACGATGACAAGGGAATCATCAAAATCGTTATGACGGGTTCAGCATCGGACCCGCTAGATTGGCAGACCCACATTCGCAACAAGTTACGCCGGGAAGAATTGGCCAAACATTTCAAAGAGGCCGGAGACCCATTCAAAATAGTCATTGTGCGCGACATGTGGTTGACAGGTTTCGACGCACCTTGCTTGCACACGATGTATGTGGATAAGCCCATGCGCGGCCACGGCCTCATGCAGGCTATCGCACGCGTTAACCGGGTTTTCAAAGACAAACCGGGCGGTTTAGTTGTGGACTACCTGGGCTTTGCCCACGAACTGAAGTCTGCTCTGGCCACATACACCGAAAGCGGGGGCAAGGGACAAACGGCCGTCGACCAGGAAGAGGCTGTGGCTTTCATGTTAGAGCGCTATGAGGTCTGCTGCGACATCTTCCATGGGTTTGACTGGTCGGCGTGGATTAGCGGCGGCCCAAAGGAACGGCTTTCGGTGCTTCCTATGGCTCAGGAACACGTGTTAGCCCAGAACGACGGCAAGAACCGATTGGCGAAAGAGGTGGCCGAGCTGTCAAAGGCCTTCGCGTTGGCGGTTCCCCATGAGAAGGCGCTGAAGATTCGAGACGATGTGGCTTTCTTCCAGGCTGTGAAGGCCGTACTCATTAAAAGGGCCGGTACTGATCGGCGCAGTCCTGAAGAGATCGAGCACGCAATTCGCCAGATCGTGTCGAAGGCTGTGTCGTCGGATGAAGTGGTGGATATTTTCGCCGCAGCGGGCCTGAAAAGGCCGGATATATCGATTCTTTCTGACGAGTTCCTCGCCGAAGTGCGCGGCATGCCGCAACGAAACCTGGCAGTTGAAATGCTTCGCAAGCTATTACAGGGCGAGATCAAGACACGCGGGAAGAAGAACCTTGTTCAGGCAAGGTCCTTTGCAGAGATGCTCGAAAACGCAATCCGCCGATATCAGAATAGGGCCATTGAGACTGCTCAGGTAATAGAAGAACTGATCGCTCTCGCCAAAGAACTTCGGGACGCTGACCGTCGGGGCGAAAAGCTCGGCCTTTCAGAGGATGAAATAGCCTTCTATGACGCACTGGAGGTAAACGACAGCGCTGTGAAGGTTCTTGGCGACGAGGTCTTGAGAACCATTGCCCAAGAACTGCTTGGGGCGGTCCGTAACAATGTCACCATCGACTGGACGCTCCGTGAGAACGTCCGAGCCCAGATGCGAGTTATGATAAAGCGAATTCTTCGTCGGCATGGCTATCCGCCGGATAAGCAGGCTCGCGCTACGGAGCTTGTCTTAGAGCAGGCGGAAGTCCTTTGCCGAGATTGGGCTGAAAAACTATGACAAACGAAGAGATTGCGGGGTTCTTCAGCAGCGTGGGAGCGGACATTCAAGGAAATCCCTACCTGCGTGATCCGCAGGTGGAGGGACGGTTACTAAGACGCTGGCACTTTCGTTAAAATGCGTAGCATCCTATCCCTCAGGCCCTGGTATGCAGGGAATAATTCGAAGATATCGTTGTTCTTTTTTCACACGCGCGGATCCTCTCAGGTTCTGAAAGCTGTCAACAATAACATCAAGATACTTACACGTTACGGCAAAATAATCCTATTTTATTTGAGAGATCGCCCCTAGTTCATTCCAGAACCACAACGAGCTCTGCGCCTGAACCTAGTTAACAGGAACGCTTGCCCCACCGTTTCCTCTATGCAGTGTCAAGTGAGGTGTGCGTTGCTCCCCCTTGTGACTCATTCTTCGCCACATCCGTTTCAAGTTCGCTTGACTTTCGTATTATATTCGTAGTACCGTGATTGCCATGCCCACACTCACCAAAAAACAAAAGCTCGTGCTGGACTTTATCAAGTCATTCGTGGCCGAATACGGGTATGCGCCCAGTTACGCGGAGATCGCGGACGGTCTGGGATTGTCCTCTCAATCCACGGTCCACGCGCATGTGGAAAATCTCCAGAGGAAAGGTTTTTTGACCAAGAGATGGAACGCGAACAGGTCCATCGATCTTGATGTGGGCCATCGCGCTCCTTCTGAAGCGCGTGAAGCGCCTCTGCTGGGTCGCATTGCGGCAGGAGAGCCCCTGGAGGCGATCGAAGACCTCGAAACAATCGCGCTCCCCGAATATCTTTTGGGAAAGGGCGAAGCTTATGTGCTTCAGGTTAAAGGCGATTCGATGATCGACGACCACATCATGCACGGCGACTACGTAATCGTGGAAAAACGAGAGACCGCCGCAGAGGGCGAGATGGTCGTGGCGCTGATCAACAACAGCGAAGCTACCCTGAAGAGGTTTCGACGAGAAGGCGACAAGGTGCGTCTGGAGCCGGCCAACCCGCGGTATCAAGCCCGGGTGTACGAGGAGAAGGACGTGAACGTGAGAGGCGTGGTTGTGGGGATTCTCAGAAAGTATCGCCGGTGAGATTGGGAGTCTGAGGTTCGATCAGTGAATAACGCCGTGCAAGAGCCTCCTTCGAATCCGGTTGAACCGCGCGGCCGCGCCGTTAGATACATCCTGCATGTGGATGCGGACGCGTTCTTTGCGTCAGTCGAGCAAACTCTTCAACCTGAGCTGAGGGGAAAAGCGGTTATCGTGGGGGGCGGTGATCGCGGAGTGGTTTCCGCTGCTTCGTACGAAGCGCGCGCCTTTGGCGTGCGATCCGCGATGCCTACGGTTGAAGCGCGACGCCTTTGCCCTCATGCCATATTTCTGGAACCCAATTTCCGGGCGTACAAGGATTACTCCCGCCGAATGTTCGCAATTATGGAAGAGTATTCGCCCATGGTGGAGGCCACCAGCGTCGATGAAGGCTATGTGGACCTTACCGGCGCCTTGAGGCTCCACAACGCGCCTCCGTGGGAAATTGCGCACCGGATGTTGGATCGCATCAGGTCTACTCTGGAGATCAGTGTTTCCGGGGCCTTGGCCGGGAGCAAGACCGCGGCCAAGATGGCAACTCGCCTGGCGAAACCGAACGGCCTCCTCTATCTTGAACCGAATCGCGCCTGGATCATTCTGGGGCGCCTCCCTGTGCACGCCGTTCCCGGGGTCGGAAAACGTGCTCGTCAACTCCTTGAACAACGCGGCATAACGACAGTGGCGGACCTCGCGCATACGCCTCCGCGTCTGCTCCGAAGTTTGTTCGGCGTATGGGGAGAAAAACTGCTCCAGATAGCCCGTGGAAATGATTCTCGTCCCGTCAGGCGCGAGCCACGTGGTGCGCAGAAGTCCTACTCAAAGGACAGGACCCTGGCCCAGGACACGTTGGATTACGAATTCGTGCGCGACATGGCAAGAAAACTCGCTGAGAAACTGGCAGCCAGAGTGAGAGAGGACGGCCAACGCGCGGCCACGGTCACGTTCAAGGTGCGATATGCCGATTTTGTCGATTGCAGCCGATCCATGACAATGTGGGAACCGACGAATGTGAATGCAGAGATCCTTGATTGCATCGATCGACTGTTCTGGAAGACGGTCCAGCCGCGCAGACCTATACGCCAGATCGGTGTGAAGCTCTCCGGCGTTTGTTCGTACGGAGCGCAGCTCAACCTCTTCGATTCAAGACATGAAATCAAGGAGCGCAGAGACAGCGCGGTGGACGCTATTCGTCAGAAATACGGGTTCGAGTCCATCGGCGCTTCTGGGGACGGGAACCTTCCGCTTCCAGGGTAAGCGAACATCACGCGGCCGTGTGTAACTTGACTTGCGCTCTTCATTCCGCAACCTTGGGAGAGTGTGCCGTGATAGATCCACTGAAAGAGGCGCTTGAGGCGAAGCTGGCTGAAATACGAACAGCCGGCCTGTACAAAGAGGAAAGGCGCATTCTGAGCCCGCAGGCGGTTCAAATCCAGGTCCCGAGCGGCGAAGTGATCAACTTCTGCGCGAACAATTACCTGGGGCTCTCTTCTCACCCGGCGGTGATCGAGGCCGCAAAGCAAGGGCTCAGCGAACGAGGCTACGGAATGTCATCGGTGCGCTTCATATGCGGGACCCAGGACATCCACAAAGAGCTGGAAAGGAAGATCTCCCAATTCCTCGGCGCTGAGGAGACCATACTTTATTCTTCCTGCTTTGACGCAAACGCAGGACTCTTCGAGACACTCCTGGAAAAGGAGGACTGCGTCATCAGCGACGAGCTCAATCATGCGAGCATCATCGACGGGGTCCGCCTATGCCGGGCCGAGCGCAAGGTTTACAAGCACGCGGACATGAAAGACCTTGAAAAGCAGCTCATAGCCACGCAGAACTCACGAGTCAGGATGATCGCCACGGACGGCGTCTTCAGCATGGATGGCGATTATGCGCCTCTTGACAGGATCTGCGAGCTTGCCGAGCAATATCGCGCCGCAGTTATGGTGGACGATTCCCATGCCACCGGCTTCGTTGGGGCGCATGGGCGGGGGACTCCGGAATACTTCGGTGTTCAGGAGCAGGTGGACATTATCACGTCCACTATGGGTAAGGCTCTGGGCGGGGCTTCCGGCGGATTTACATCCGGAAGACGAGAGGTGGTGGAATACTTGCGCCAAAGGTCTCGGCCGTACCTTTTTTCCAACTCCGTGGCCCCGCCGATCGTGTACGCGTCCCTCACAGCCATAGATTTAATTCAAGAGAACGACGATCTCCGGAAGAAGCTTATGGGAAACACAGCATATTTCCGAGAGAAGATGAGCGCAGGGGGGTTCCATATCCCCAAGGGAGATCACCCAATCGTGCCGATCATGCTGGGTGACGCGAAGCTGGCCCACGACATGTCCGCAGACTTGCTGGCTGAGGGTATCTATGTGATAGGGTTTAGCTTTCCGGTCGTGCCTCGGGGCAAGGCGAGAATTCGGGTCCAGATTTCGGCCGCGCACGCCCGGGATCAGTTGGACACCGCAATAGACGCGTTCATTCGCATAGGGAGGAAACACGCGGTCATCTGAGTCTGATGGGTGAAACCGAGCAATCGAGGGTCTCGGAGGTCGCCTCCAGACCCTATTCGAATTTCATGGCCTCCACAGGATCGAGGCGGCTCGCGCGCATGGAGGGATAGAGGCCGGACAGGATGCCCAGCAGCAACGTGAACGCGAGTCCAACGACTACGCTGCCGGTCATCACCGCGAAAGACACCGAGATTTCAAGGACGGTCTTGAGCACCTGGACGATTACAAGCCCTGCGCCTCCGCCGAACACCCCGGCAAGAACACTGATCAAGACCGATTCGGTAAGGAATTGGAGAAGGATGATCTCTTCTTTGGCTCCCAGCGCCTTTCTGAGGCCGATTTCCTGGGTGCGATCTTGCACGGCCGCGAGCATGACGTTCGTGATGCCGATTCCTCCAAGAATGAGGGTCACTACGAGTGAAGAATAAATGAAGAGCTTCACCACGTAAACGGTGGCCTGGACCTTCTTGATGCGTTCAGGATAGTGCTGTATGCGAATGGAATGATCATAACCCACGTGAGCGTTCTTGAGCAGCTCCAGCACCTGTTGGCGGGCCCACTCCACTCGACTCCAATCGTCCACTCGGATGTAAATCTCCCGAATCCAGTGGAGACCCTCGAAAAGGTTCTGCGCCGTGTTGATGGGCATGAAGACCGCGCTGCGGATATCACTTTGCTGCATGCCCCCCAAGATACCGATGACCCGAAAACTCAGATTGCCTACACGCACTACCTTGTCGAGCGGATCATCCTCCCCGAAGAGGTACTTGACCACGTCGGAGCCGAGGACGCACACCTTCTTTCGCGCCACCACATCGGAGGGACTGATCAGACGGCCGCGAGCGATCGTGGCGGTTTGGGTCCTCCAAAACGCATCATCCACCCCGTACAGGCGACACTTGTATTCCATGGCGCGGTGATGCGCGCTGATCAGTTGAAGGGAGACGACCGGCGCCACCGCGGACAGGTTCGAAAGCCTTCTCAGGCGGGCCACGTCCCGCATGTAGAATTGGCCCGGGTGGTACTGCTCCTCTTCGTCCCAATAGGCTTTGAGAATAGTGGCTTCACCCAAGAGTTCCAGGTTCGCGTTGATCTTGTGTTCCACCGAGTCCCCCATGGTCTGGATAACGATGAACCCCGCGGTTCCAAAGGCGATTCCTGCCATGACCGCTTTGTAACGCCTGCGGTTTCGCAGGACCAACCGCCAACACATAGTGATGAGGTCTTCGAACTTCAAGGGTATCTCGCCGCCTATTCCGCTCATGAGCTTGTGCGCGGGCTCCCGGGGGCGCGCCGCGCACGGTTGGCACTATAGCAGATCAGCCGGAATTCTCCAGTCTCCGAGGCGGAACAATTATAAGCAGTCCCTCGCTCCTGTCGTCACCGGCCCTAGGATCGGCAAGCCGCCGGTCCGTGACGCGTGAAGGATTACGAGCAAATTAAATCAGTTGTGTCTGTTGGCAAGTTGAGCCATGAATTCGGTGTCAAAATTATACTTCCCACTGAGAAACGTCTCCGCAAATATAACCACGCTAGCCTCTGACTGCATGAGCATGTCCATTTGGCGGCTGTACTGGAGCATACGGCCGACCATATCGAGTTGCTTTTCGGTCGCGGACTCTTCGTACTTGTTGTACCGCGCATCAACCCTGTCTTCCCTCACCTCCACTTCGAACTGCAGCCCTTCAAGAATTAGAGCGAGCGCTCGTGCTCGTCTGTTTCGCCTGATCACGTCTGCAGCTCCTCCTTTGAACGAGAAAGTGATGTAGTTCTTGTTCACCGTCTCGCAACAATAGGAATCGAGCACACTGTAATGATATCCGATGCGTGAACTGAAATTCAGGTATTTGTCGGAAATGATCGCGTAACTGCGATCGCCAAAGCGATCAGCCAGATTCGCGGGGGAGAGCATTTGTTCTCTCACCACGGATAAGAACCCGCCCAGGTCCACCGGCCGAGGCCCCTGGTCACGCAAGTCTTCGCGCAGCATGCCTTTCAGAAGCGCCTTCAAAGGAACGGAAGCGATTTCGTCAACTGTTACCCGCCGGGCGCCCAGGAAAATCCCTTGGAGGCCGCCACCCAGATCAATGATGTGCAGGTCCAGCGGAATCGGCGCCGCCAGCTTGAGCGCTCCCGCGCCGGTGGTGTCTGAGACCAGGTCGCTTATCTGGAACATCTCTTGGTAGGACAATTCGTGCGCCAGGCGCATTACGTCGTGGAGTGTCTTGCAATACTCCGGCGCGAAGTTCGCGGCGCGCGGATTGACCAAGTCAAGAGGAACGATCAAGTCTGCGATGCGGCGAAGGGTTTGATAGATCGGCGTCTCCTTCATGGGCGATTCCCTGGTTCTCCGCAGCCCCAGGACTTCAGGGACTCGTCCCAGATAGACCCGTCCCGAGTACGCATCCACCGTGATTTCCATGTTCGGCGCAATTGCGTCCGTGGCGACCCGGGCGCCCAGGAGAGTCGGTATGCCGAATTCCCTGGCCAGGGAGGCCATGTGACCGGTGACGCTGCCGGCATCGGTCACTATGGCCTCCGCCTTCTGCATGACGATCACAAATTGAGGACTGGAGTGCTTGGCAACCAGTACGCCCCCTCGGGGAAAGCGCTGGAGATCCTCGTCGGAGCGCACATGGATTGCCGGGCCGCAACCGACACCCGGGGAAGCGATAGCAGCGTCCTCCACCAACACTTTGTACCCTTGAACGAGCGGTAGGCTTTTGAGCCCCTCTCGTTGAATCTCTTCCAGGTGCAAAGGCCTTGTCTGCAAGATCAACACGTGTCCGTGCTCATCCGAGGCCCATTCGATATCCTGGGGATAATTGTAGTGATTCTCAAGGCTCAACCCATATCCGGCCAACCTGGTAATCTGATCCGGTGTCAGACATGCGCGATCCTGTAAATCCTTTTCAACCGCCTCCTCTCGCAAACCTCCGTCAACCGCTGCTAGGAGCTGCACAGGCTTGTGAGAAACGACCATGTCCTTGATGTGAAAGCGCTCATCCTTCGAAACCAAGTAAGTATCAGGGGTGATAATCCCGTCCACCGCATAGGGCCCGAGTCCCCAGACGGCCGTGATGAGGATTTCCTCTTCTAAGGGATTGGAAGGGTTACGGGTGTACATCACGCCACTGGCGCTGGACCTGACCATCTCCAGGCATGCGACGCTCATGGCGATATCCTCGTCTCTGATGCCCTTGTTGAGACGGTAGGAGACGGCCCTCGGGGTATACAGGCTGGCTAGAATCATCTTGTACGTTTCGACGATCCGTTCGTAGGGCGCGTTCAGGATCGACAGGTATTGTCCGGCAAAGGAGAGGTCGCTGTCTTCACCAATGGCGCTGCTGCGTAACGCGACCGGAGGCCGCCGGGATTTGTCGCCTCTGCGCTTCCCGATATCTTCCACCATCCGTTCGTACGCACCGTATATGGCTTCTTGAAGGGCGACGGGAACCAGCGCGGAGATGATCAGGCGCTGAATCCGTTCGCTGGCGGTGTTGATTGCGTTGGGGTTTTCCGGGTCAAGGTCCTGGCGGACACGGTTGATTTCTTCCGCAAGGTCGTTTTCTTCCAGGAAGAGCTCGTATGCGCGGGTGGTGATGGCAAAGCCTTCGGGAATAGGAATCCGAGCTTTGTTGAGCAATTCGCCCAGATTTGCGCTCTTACCCCCCACCCAATCCGCCATCTCTTTGGTAATGTTGGAGTACGGTAGGACCAGCTCCCTGAGAGGCAGCTCTTTTTTCTTACCCAATTCTTCCTCTATGGCTAGGTTTATCCTGTCCACAACGTCGAAAAGCAGCGGGTAAGCGTGATTGGAGAGGTCGTCCAGACTCTTGACCATACGGAGCGCGTGGAAGACCGCGCGCGTGGCCTGCGACCTGACGTAGGACATGCCGAACACCGTTTGGCCGCGAAGTTTCACTTCAAAATCGGTGATGATGTTAAGTAGTTCAGTGTTGGAAGCCAGCAGGTCCTTGAAGCAATTGTACTTGAACTTGAATACCCGAGACACGGATTTTCGAGATGGGGGCCGACGGAAACCCACCATCGGCCCAATTCTATTCCAGAGGCTTGAGATAAGCTCCTTCATCGTGTCTTTGACCAGGAGAGCCGTGAAACAAGCGTTGCAACACACCGCCCGATTCCGAATCTCCGGTTCGCGCGGCAATAAACATGCCCCCGGGGAGACGTAACTCGGGGTCACTCCCTATCATGAACCATAGCACGTCCTAGCACGGTCGGGAATCGGAGAGACGGATGCGGAAGTCGCTGCGCCTGCCTCACTTTCTCATTCGAAAGCGCGCCCACACATGTTGCCGCAGGAGCTTGCGTAAACCCTCGCACGATCGCAGTCGTTAGGACTCTTTACACTCTGTAAAGAATTCGGACAGGAACCACGGACAATTCCGCGGTGGAACGCGGCGAGCACAGTCAACCGGGGTCCCTCTTGAAGCAGCATAGCGATGGCTTTGCCCAAGATAATCGTGTGGTACGGAGGTTGCAGTGCGCGGACAACGATTATTAGGAGAAGCTATGCAGCAAGAAGCGCCTGAAAGGAGGTTCTCGATAATGAGGCGAATAATGACTCTTCTGGTGATCTTCATCACCGCGGTTGCAGTGTTTATCCCCGATCTGGCCGTCGCGGCCGGGGGCAAAGCAGAAATGCTCATCGTCGTGGCTGACAAGCGCATGGTTGAGTGGAGCGTCAGCAGGTGGTGGGTTGATCTGTACAACAGGGACCCGTTCATGTTCGGCCTATGGTGCACCATTTTCACCGGGCTTCTGGGTGTGACGCTGGGGTTCATCACCGACCAGATTATGAAGATGACAGGGCTTGATCTCACGTCCAGAAAGATCGTCGAACACTGATACCCAAGGAAGGCACAAGGAGGATCGGATCATGGAATTCTGGTACATGTATATGCCCATCGCCGGCGTTGACATCTTTTGGCCCGGCTTGGTGCTCATCGGGTTTTCGGTGGGCGTGATCGGCGGTTTCTTCGGAATGGGCGGCGCGTGGATGGTTACCCCGGGCTTGAACATCCTTGGCTTTCCCATGGCGTTCGCGATCGGCTCCGATATCGCCCACATCGCGGGAAAGTCGATGGTGTCCACATTCAGGCACTCAAAGTTCGGCAACGTGGACTACAAACTCGGTTTGATCATGATCATCGGGACCGTGATCGGCATCGAGTGCGGCGCGCAGATCGTCATGTGGCTTGAGCGCATCGGACGCGTCGGACCGGTGGTTCGATGGGTCTATGTGGTGGTTTTGGCCCTGATAGCGCTGATGGTTTTTGCCGATTACCGCAAAGCAATGAAGAAGAAAAAGGCCGGCGTCGTGGACGAGCACGGCGCCGTTGGATTCACCTGGTACAAAACGCTTCATAGTATCAAGATTCCGCCCATGATGCATTTCAAAGTTGCCGGGATCTATTGTTCCATGTGGCTCCCGATCTTCGTGAGCTTCTTGACCGGTGTCTTGGCCGGCTTCCTGGGGATTGGCGGCGGCCTGCTTCGCATGCCCGCTCTGGTCTACCTCGTGGGCTGTCCTACTCACATCGCGGTCGGCACCGACCTGTTTGAAGTCATGATCTCCGGTCTGTACGGAACATTCACCTATGGCGTGAAGGGACGTATCGAGATCTGGGCGGTGTTCGTCATGCTCTGCGGCGCGGCCATCGGCGCGCAGATCGGCACAGTGGCCACCAAGTACGCAAAGGGGTACGGGATCCGGATAGCCTTCGGCTTGGCGGTCTTCGCATGTATGATTTCGGTCATCCTCAAGCAGTTCAAGATCGACGCGGCTGCGACAGTCGTCATTCTGGGCGCGGTCGGCGCCATCTGCGTATACATCTGCGGGATCATGTTCAAGGGCGCTGCGGAAGAATTGAGAGCCAAGAAGGGGAACGAACGGCTCACCGCGTGACGACTTGAGATTGAAAGCTCACCATGACAAGAGGAGATATACGATGAGATTTAAAATCCTGGCATCAGTGGCGACTGCGATGCTCATTCTGGCTTTCGCGGCCCCTGCGTCGGCCGCCGAAGTGGCGCAGGGCAAGTGCCTGGCATTTGAAGCAGGAAAGTCGGTCAGCATAGATGAATATGACACAAGCATTTCCAAGGAAAACAAGTACGGTAAGACCACAGGCAAGAAGCTTACTTTCGACATATCCGAAGCTCTCGTGGGCATTACGCCCGCGCCTGGAGATATCCTGAGGATTGCTTATGACCAGAAGGGCGACCAACTCAAGGCCCTCAGAGTCATGAACGTGACCAAACAGGACCTGATGACGAAGTAGCGTCAGACGTCCAGGGGGATCAAAGTCAACGCGCCCTGCCCACAGTCATCTCCTTCCCTGTGAGGCCGGGGCCCGGCCGGCCACGGGAGCGATGCACCGCCCGTCCTCGCTGCAACTCGCTCCCGTGGACCTGCTTCCAGAGACAAATACCCGACAAAATATGGTATGGTTATTCTCCTTCGAGATTGTCCGACGCGGCACGGACTGAGGACACAGCTTTTCTCGAAGCAGATCCGACAAATCGGTATCCGAGCGCAGCCGGATAGCGCAAAGACATTCCCCGCCGATTTCGCGTTACCGGGAGCCGGTGCGGCGTTCCGTGCGGGATAGTATAAAGACGTTTGCTGGAGCGGAACATATGGTGAACGCATTCTGGTACTTCGTTATGGTCCCTATGGTCTACATATCGGTGATCTGGTGTCTTGTGGGGATTGTCGTCAGGATCGCTCAGGTCGTTCGTGAACCGAGGCCGCCCCACACCTTGCGGATATTTCGGGACGATGAAACGCCCGAAGACCCTCTTGGTGCGGGCCTCGGCGCCGCGTTCTTGGACGCGCTCACCATGCCCTCTATCCGCCGATACCAGCCGGTCTTTTGGGTCTTTCTCATGATCTTTCATGTTTCTCTCTTGGTTCTTGTGGTCGCACACCTGGACATTCTGCCACAGATAAACATACTGTCAGCGGAATCGCAGCACATGCTCGGCAACGGCTCGGTGGGGGTCTTTTTCACCGTGTCGCTCGCCTATTTCCTGTTGCGACGCTTCAAGGGCCCGGTGCGCGAGGTTTCGGTCGCTTCGGATTATCTGCTGCTCGTGCTCCTCCTGAGCATCGCCATCACCGGAGATGTGATCAGTTGGGGCAATTCGTGGACAGAGCAGGGCTTTGTCATTACCAAGCAAGAGTTTGGGCAATATATGACCGGCTTGCTCACCTTGAGTTTCGCGGACCCTCTGAAGCTCTTGCCCGGAACCCATTACGTGGTAATCGGGACGCATGTCTTGCTCGTGAACCTACTGTTGATATTTCTGCCATTCAGCAATCTCATGCACACGTGCTTTTCGGTGCCTCTGAATGCGCTGCGGAGAGGATGATTATGGAAGCGTCGAAGAGACAAGACCTACTCACACTAATGGCTGACAAGATGAACCGGGCTGTGCGGCTCTATCTGGAAAACTGCTCCCGATGTGGGACTTGCATTGACGCCTGCCATGCTTACGCGTCCACCAGAGATATTCGTTTCTCAGCGGTGGGTCGAGCCCAGAATGTTCGCAGGCTGTTCGAGAATTATTTCCGTGTTACGGGCAAGATCGCGCCCTGGCTGAACGATGCGGAGACGTTGGATGAAGCCTGGATGGACAAACTCTATGAAACCGCATTCTCCTGCACCGGCTGCCGACGCTGCATGGTCTATTGTCCTTTCGGTATTGATACGCAACAGATTCAAGCCATTGCCAAAGCGCTGCTCATCGGCATGGACATGGACCCCAAACCGCTCACCATGCGTGCCCGCGGGGAGATCGACAAAGCTAAGAATCTCGAATTGACCAGACAAAAGCTCGAAAAGGAGCTGACCGGGGTGAAGGCTGAACTCCTGGAGAAGTATCCGAGCCTCGAAGGGAAGGAGATCGTTCCTCTGGACAAAGAGGGCGCAAATATTCTCTTTGTCTCGATGGTGGAGAAGCCTTCTATTGCGTCCGGCGCAGCGATCTTGAACGCGGCGGGAGAAAGCTGGTCGTTGAGCTACTTTGAGGCGGTCAACTTCGGCGCGTTCGCGGGCAACGCGAACATGAGCGAACAGATATACGGTCGCATCGTGGCCGAAGCCGAGCGGCTGCGCGTCAAGGAACTGGTGATCTGTGAGTGCGGAACCGCGTACCGTATTATGAAGCACATTATCGGCAAGCGCTCGTTCCGAGTGATCTCGATCCTGGAGCTTGTAAACCGTTACCTGACCGAGGGACGCATCAAGCTGGACAAGTCCTCAATCGAAGGGACCGTTACGTACCACGACCCGTGCCAGATTGCGCGAAATAGCGGCGTATATGAGGCCCCACGCAACGTAATTCGGGCTTTCACAGACAGTTTCGTCGAAATGATCCCCAACCGTTCCGAAAACTGGTGCTGTGGTGGCGGAGGCGGCCTTGTTATCGCGCAGGAGCCCGAGTTCCGCATGATGACTTCGCGGGTGAAAGCGGACCAGATACGCGCCGCCGGCGCGGACATCCTGGCCACAGCCTGCGAGATGTGCCTCGCACAGCTCAAGGACCTCAACGACGAATTTGAATTGGAAACGGATGTGAAATTGGTGTCGGATCTGGTTTACGAAGCCCTGGTATTCTCCTAGTTCTTGCTTCGTTTCCGCCTTTTTCCCGAAAAGACAAACTGCCTTACGGCGAGGTCTGTTGCGTCGCTTCGTCCTCGGCCTCGGCTTTTCTCTTTTTCTCAAAGCTCCCGAGGATCCGCAGGCCCACTTCGTACAAGATCATGATGGGCACCGCCATGAGCGTCTGATTCAACGGATCGGGGGTGGGCGTAAGAACAGCTCCGACGATAAACGCGATCACAATCGAATATCGTCTGCCCTTCCGGAGCTGATTGCTGTCTACAAGGCCCAGGAGACCGATAAGGACCACAATGATCGGTGTCTCAAAGATAACGCCGAACGCCAGTAGGAGCATCGTGAAGAGAGAGACGTACTCCTTGATGTCGATCATTGGCTTTAGTTCGGGCGATTCGAAGCTCAGGAAGAATTGGAACGCAGCGGGAAAGACGATGAAGTAGCAGAAGGCCGCTCCGGCGTAAAAAAGGCCCGTAGCCAGGACAATGAACGGCGCTGCCAGTTTCTTTTCTCGTTCGTACAGGCCGGGTTTCACGAAGAGCCAGATTTCATAGAGCACGTAGGGAAGGGCGAGGAAAAGCCCGGCAATAAATCCGACCTTGATATAGATGAAGAACGGCGACTGGAGGGCCGTAAAGACAAGGGAAGCCCCATCGGGAAGATACCTTATGATCGGCGCGGCAAGAAGCTTGAAGAGCCTCTCACTGAATACCATGCACAGCGCGAACCCCAAGGCAATGGCTATCATGGCCCGCATGAGTCTGGAACGGAGCTCCGAAAGGTGGTCCAAGAAAGACATGCGAGCTTCGTCAGTGGGCTCAATTCGATCGTCGTTTTCTGAGGTCATGTCCGTTGGTCCTAAGCTCAAAGAAGAGCATCACGGAACTGCCCACGGAAACAAGGCTTTCTAGCGGTTCGTCGTTCCCGTGGATGCGTGAGTCCGGAACAATAGTGAACCGCCTAATCCCAACATGTAAGGCGGTTCTCCCGAACAAGCCCCCAGCTCTTGTCTCTGAGCGCCCAGATTCCCTGTTTTGCGGGAATGACGGATGAAGATTTCTGCGGGCTCGAATGGTTCTCGGGGCCCCGGTCTCCGTCGCATACTTAGACCGCATACGGCTGTATTGATTCTGCAAGCTATTTTCGAGACACCACACTAACGCGCCACAGACGAGGAGGGTCCTTGGGCAAAGGCGCGGGAATCCGCGCCGTTCACCTCTTCGACGCCGTTGGAAACAATCATTCCATCACGGATTCGGACGACGCGGTCACAGGCCTGTCCAATCTCTTCCTCGTGCGTTACGAGGACTACGGTGTATCCCTGGGTGGCGATGTCCCGTAGTTGTTCGACAACGATTTCCGTATTCCTTTGATCGAGCTGGCCGGTGGGTTCGTCACCGAGAATCAGGCTCGGGTTGTTCACCAGCGCGCGGGCGATTGCCGCTCGTTGACGCTCGCCTCCGGAAAGTCGATTGGCCCAGTGGTCCACCCTATGGGAAAGCCCTACCCGGTCTAGGGCCCCAAGGATCTTGCGTCGGCGATTATGATGGTCGGCTTCCGCGTAGATCAGCGGTAATTCAAGGTTCTCGTACACCGTGGAATTGGGCAGCAAGTCGCAGGTCTGAAACACAAACCCGAGTTGCCGATTACGGAAGCGAGCCTGTTCTTCGCGGCTGAATTCCAAGATATTCTGTCCTCTGAAGAGATATTCCCCCCCCGTCGGTGGTTGGAGCAAGCCCAGGATGTACAGTAGCGTGGACTTGCCGGAGCCGGACGGCCCCATGATAGCCACCATTTCTCCCTTATGGACCTTCATGGACGCGCACCTGAGCGCCTGGATCAAGTTCTCGCCGTCAAAGTAGTCTTTGCCGAGGTCTCTTGTCTCGATGATTACTTCATTATTCATCAATCAGGGCTCCGCTCCCCTCACCATTCCTTCAGTTGACACGCTAGTATACCCTATCCCGGCCTCGATGCCTATCCCTTGATTGGGCCCATCTTAGTTTTTCCTCTGCCAGAAAGGGTGTGCTATAGTCTCATCATGTTCCAGATAACCAAACAAGCCCAAGGGCGGCGCGGAGCGTTCGTTAAGGTCGTCCAGCTTGAGGGGGAGGATTTTGCCGTCATCGTGCGCTATCCTGATGATGGTAGATATCACCAGAAGTACATAGGCCCGGACTTGTTCAAGGCGGAAGAAATCTATGCGCAGGAGCTTGAGAAGATCAGCAGCGCCGGCGCCACGGATTAGCCTCGTAACAGAGCGAGAGGGCGCCGTCGGCTCTGCGGCATTCATATGACAGTTGTCGGCGCGAGGCGCCTCGGTGGGGTCTACCTAAGAGGACGTTTGGAGGGGAGATAAGTCTCCCCTCCAAATTGTTGCGCAACGATGCGCTCTCGCCGCGGCTCTCCTTAGCGAAGCCTCGGAGTGTGCGGGAAAGCCGAGTAGTTTCATGATTTCGGAACCGTCCTGATGAAACAAATATCTATGGGAGTATAAGGGTTGGCCAAAGCGCGTATCGATAAGGAATGGCGATTGTGGGCGACCATTGCGGGCATCTTAGTCCTGGTAGTGGCCTTTCTGTATTGGGAGTCCAGGCCGCCCACCGAAGGCGGAGAACTCCTGTTCCGGGTCACCAGGGTGCTCGATGACGGAAAGCTGGATCTCAAAGGGGGCGGAAAAACGTTTCAGTTCAAGCTGGTCGCGCTGGAGATTCAGCCTGCCCGAGCCGAGGCGTTCAAGGAGTTTCTCACACACGCGCTCAAGGACAAGTGGGTGCGCATCAAGGCGGTTCGAGAGGAGGCAGGCGGGGTGAGCGCGGGGTTCGTCTACTTGTCAGGTGAAGACACGCACGCACGCGTCATAAGACAGGGCATGGCGAGGATGGATCGGGAGGCGAAAGATCTGGATGTGAGACCGTACATCGAGCTGGAACTGGAGGCCAAGCAAGCAAAGCGCGGCATGTGGGCATCTTGGGGCGAGGGCGCAAAATGAAGGTCTTGATCGTGGGTTCCGGCGGACGTGAACATGCCCTGGCATGGAAGATAGCCGATTCCGACCTCGTGAGCGAAGTGGTGGTGGCCCCGGGAAACGCAGGCATAGAGCGCGAACCCAAGTGTCGCCTCGTAAGCGTCTCCGCGGAAGACATTGCAGGACTCAAGGACCTCGCGCTCTCCGAACGGATTGACCTTACCGTTGTGGGCCCGGAAGCTCCGTTAGTCGCGGGCGTCACCGATCTGTTCGAGGCCGCGGGCCTCAAGGTCTTCGGCCCCTCCCGGGCCGCGGCGCTCCTGGAAGGGAGCAAGGTCTTCACAAAGCGTCTCATGAAGAAATATGGAGTTCCCTCTGCAGAGTTCGAGGTCTTCGACACGTTCGACAGCGCCGTGGATTACCTGATGCAAAGTGACGGTCCCACCGTGGTCAAGGCTGACGGCCTGGCCGCGGGAAAAGGGGTCTTTGTCTGCAACAATCGCGAAGAAGCTCTTGCTGCGCTCGCCACCATTATGAAGGAACGCGCGTTCGGCGACGCGGGCAATCAAGTGATAGTCGAGGAATGCTTGGTGGGAGAAGAAGCGTCCTTCATTGCCTTTACCGATGGCAAGAACGCGCTTCCCCTGGCGTCCTCGCAGGATCACAAGCAAATCTTCGATGGTGATCAGGGCTCTATGACCGGCGGTATGGGAGCATACTCGCCCGCGCCTGTTGTTACCCCGGAGGTCCATGACCGAATCATGACTCAGGTTATGGCGCCCTTGATCAAGGCTATGGAGCAAGAGGATAGGCCCTATAAGGGCTTTCTCTACGCGGGCTTGATGATTTCCGACGGCCGGCCCTTGGTCCTGGAGTTCAATGCCCGCATGGGTGACCCGGAGGCTCAGCCCTTGCTTTTCCGCATGAAAACCGACCCCGTTCCCCTCATGATCGCGGCCGCGGAAGGCAGGCTCGGAGGAATGACCATCGAATGGGAGCCTGAAGACGCAATCTGCGTGGTCATGGCTTCCGGGGGGTATCCCGGCTCGTACGAGAAAGAGAAACCCATCAGGGGAATCGAAGAAGCGGAAAAGATCGACGGCGTAAAGGTCTTTCACGCAGGAACCGCACGCGGCGCAAACGGGTTCGTCACAAAGGGCGGTCGAGTCCTCGGAGTCACGGGAAAGGGCCTAGGCATCGCACAGGCCATTGAGAAGACGTATCAGGCGGTCTCAAGAATAGGTTGGGAGAACGCGCACTACCGAAAAGACATCGGCAAGAAAGCGCTCCACAGAAGTGATGGTCGTTGACCGACCCAACAAATCGCAGAATATTGGCCCCCAATGATGCTCAGGGGTTAGATCATTGACCGAGATTCGACTCCCCGCCCATATACTCATCGCCACCCGGAACCAGGGAAAAATTCAAGAGATCAGAGACCTTGTCGCAGATCTGCCCCTGACGTTTCTCTCCCTGGAAGACGTGCCTCACGCGCCCGATGTGGTGGAGGACGCGGAGACATTCGAGGGAAATGCGCTCAAAAAGGCGCGCATCCTAGCGCAAGCCACCGGAATACCCGCGCTCGCGGACGATTCAGGGTTGTGTGTCGATGCATTGGGAGGCCGGCCGGGAGTTCGTTCCGCTCGGTATGCGGGCGAAGGGGCTTCGGACGCCGATAGAATAGCCAAGATCCTGGACGAGATGCGAGACGTGACGGAACAGCAGCGTTCCGCGCGCTTTATTTGTGCGCTGGCCCTCGCGTGGCCCGATGACGAGAGCAAAATATTTGTGGGCACATGCGAAGGACGTATCACACACGAGCCGTGTGGTTCGGGCGGGTTCGGATTCGATCCGATCTTCTACTTTCCCGAGGCCGGCTGCACCTTCGCGGAGATGGAACGACAAGCCAAGAACCGTGTGAGCCATCGTGGCAAGGCCCTGCGCCAATTTGCAGAGTGGCTCACGGCTCTCATATCCGGTGAGTAATGAGGGGACGCGCAGTCGCGAAAGTTCGTTGTCTTCTCTCCGAGCCGTCTTCCCGCTCGGAGGAGCCCTTGCGATTTTGGGTTTCGCATTTTATAAGTGAAACGTCGGGGTGTAGCGCAGCCTGGTTAGCGCGCGTGCCTTGGGAGCACGAGGCCGCCGGTTCAAATCCGGCCACCCCGACCATCTCGCTCTGCTGAAAAGGAGATAGTCCCGCGATGCGCTCGATGGATTTTCCTCTGGAACCTCGAAAAGGCTCAGTAGTTGCGGGAGCGCTCTTTCTCTGCCTTCTGCTCTTCTCATGCGCGTTCGCGGCCGAGGACACTCTGCGGATCTCCATTTTGCACATGAACGATCCCCATGCCCACTACGCGCCGTACCAGGAGAAAGACGAGGTCGGACTCATCGGCGGATTTGCCAAAGCTGCGACGGTCATCAAACGCGAAATCGCGGAGAATGAACGCCGGGGACGCAAGACCCTCGTGCTCTGCGGCGGCGACTTGCTTACCGGGACCCCTTTTTCCACTGTTTGGAAAGGCGAAATGGGTGTCAAGCTCATGAATGAGATGGGCTTCACCGCAATGGTGGTCGGTAACCATGAGTTCGATTTCGGCAAAGATCATCTGGTCGAGCGGCTTGAACCGATGATGCGTTTCCCTCTGTTGAGCGCCAACATCCTGGAACAGCAAGAACGCCTGGTGTTCAAAGAAAGCATGGGGAAAACCTTTCCTCCGTCTCAAACTCCAGTGATTATTTTTGGTCTCACCACTGATCAGACCCCGATCACGACGCATCCGCGAAACGTGCAGGGGCTTACGTTCCTCAAACCCGAGATCGCGGCGAACCATTTTCTCAAGCGGTGTCGGGAGGAGGATCTGGTCATCGCTCTCACCCATGTCGGCGTTGACGTGGATAAGCAACTGGCCGAGGCTTTTCCTCTCATTGACGTGATTGTCGGTGGTCATTCGCATACGGCGATCAAGGAGCCCCTGAAGGTGCGGGATACGATCATCGTGCAAGCCGGAGCATATGCGCGCTACGTGGGCAAACTGGACTTGGACGTGAAGCGGGGCCGTGTCGTGGGCTACGAGAGGCGTCTCATAGCCCTGGAAGCGTCACTGGCAGAAGATCCACACATAGCCGCGGTGATTGAACAGTACAAATCGCGGATGGATGCCCAGCTCCAAATGGTGATCGGAAGCACCCAGATCCTGCTCGAGGGCGGTCGAAGCGAGGTCCGATCAGGCAGGCAGACCAATCTGGGGAAACTCATCGCCTTTACGATGGCCCAAAGCGTAAACGCGGACGCGGCCGTGATTAACGGCGGCGGCATCCGGGCAAGTCTGCCCGGCGGCGACATCAACCTGAACGATATTTATACGATCCTCCCCTTTGGGGCCATGGTGGTCAAAATGGATATGAAAGGCGAGGACCTGGTGAAGGTGATGCAGAGGAGCCTCGACCTTCCGGTGGGGAACGGCGGGAAGCTTCAGACTTACGGCATTGCTTGGGAAGCGCATGACGGCCGAGTTTCCATCCGTCAAGTGGGCGTGCGAGCTTTTGATCCGCAGCACGTCTATTCCATCGCGATAAATGACTTCCTCATGGCGGGCGGTGACGGGTATACCATGTTTAAAGAAGCCGGCCGAAACGTCAGTCAGAATTATTCACAGATTAGTGACCTGCTCATTGGCTTCATCAGAGAAAAGAAAGTGATTACAACCGCAACGCTTGACGCTATTCCCGATCCGCCGCAGTGATTCAGTCCATTGTATCGGTCTCAAGACAAATTTTGACGTTTTGTGGAATTCTTGACTTAAGTCAATGATCGCTGGGCAGACCTTGGGTAGGGTGCCTATCAACGGGGGCCACGAGCATAATTACTAATAGACCCCGCGGCACGGCGCCGGATTATTGCTACACCGTTCGGCGATCGCTTATTGCTCTCACTTGAACGCGTGAGGCTCGAGACGGTTATGTCTCGAGCCTCACTTCGTTTCGTCGTCTCACACGGAATCTAGGCGCACAGGCGATTCGCCCGTCGATCCCTTTACTTTGCCTTCGGCAGGATTCGGCCCCGCCGTCGCTTGTCGTGACTACGCAAACCACAATCGGGGCTTCCGGTTCGAGGTCCGCGGGCGCTGACGGAAACGGGATACTACGAAGGTCTGCCTTTGGGGCGTGATCCGGAGGTAGGTCCTGTCTTGCCTTCTTTTTCGCGGCCTGAGGATTCGGTGGGGTTTCCGGATGCCGTCCCGGTCTTCATTCTTGCCAGGAGCTTCTTGAACTGATCGTCTGTGAACATCTTGGTCCAGCGGGCTTCTCGTTCTCGTTCGGCGCGCATGTACAAAGATATGCGGTAAACGACCCACCCGATCCCCGCGATCAACAGTAGCACATACACAATGGTTAGAGTGCTCATGTGGCTTCCCGGAAGCTCAGATGCGAGCGGTCGGGCGAGAGTCTTTCCTGCGGACCGGCTGCCGCTCGGGCTGAGACTTGTTCGCGCGCTCCTGGGGCTTCGTACCGTCGGAGCCCTTCAAAGCCTTTCCATGCTTCTCCGGGTCCTCCATCAGCGCGATCCTCAGCACATCATCCATGTGCTTGACGAGCTTGAAATCGAGCTTGCGTCGGATATGCTTCGGGATCTCGCTAAGGTCCTTTTCGTTCTGCTGAGGAACAATGATGGTATGAATCTTGGCCCGGAGCGCTGCCAACGACTTCTCCCGCAAGCCACCCACGGGGAGCACTCGTCCGCGCAGAGTAATTTCCCCTGTCATAGCCACGTCGGACCTCGTGGGGATGCCCGTGAGCGCGCTGATCACCGCGGTAGCCATGGTGACTCCCGCAGAAGGCCCGTCCTTAGGTATGGCGCCCGCCGGAACATGCACATGGATGTCCTTCGCGTAGTAGAACCTGTCTTTAAGCCCGAATCGCGATGCCCTGGACCGGAAGTAGGACATGGCCGCGTGGCCCGACTCTTTCATTACGTCTCCCAATTGACCGGTAAGCAGGAGGTTCCCTTTCCCTTCCATAGGCGTGGCCTCGATGTGGAGAACATCACCACCGTAGGGAGTCCACGCCAGCCCTGTGGCCACTCCCACCTCATTGTCCCTCCGCTCCTCATCGGGTAGGAATTTGGCCACGCCCAGGTATTTGTGCAGATTCTTTGCAGTGATCGCGGGAAGCTTCTTTTCCCCCTCCGCGATCATTCGGGCTATCTTGCGACAAAGGTTGGCGATTTCTCGTTCCAGATTCCTCAGGCCCGCCTCACGGGTATACTGATTGATAATGCCCAGAATAGCCTCGTCGGTGATTCTGAAATGCTCCGGTTTGATCCCGTTCTCTTTAATCTGCCGTGGAATGAGGAAATGCCGAGCGATCTTGAGTTTTTCCTCGTCCACGTACCCTGGGATCTCGATGATCTCCATGCGGTCTTTGAGCGCGGGGATGATGGGATCCGCCAGATTGGCCGTGGTGATGAACATCACCTTTGACAAGTCAAAGGGGACATTCAGGTAATGATCGCTGAATGCGCAGTTCTGTTCCGGGTCGAGCACTTCCAGCAGCGCGGCGGAGGGATCGCCTCGGAAGTCTGCGCCCACCTTGTCGATTTCGTCAAGCATGAAGACGGGATTGTTCGAGCCTGCAGTCTTTAGGCCTTGGATGATCCTACCGGGCAGCGCTCCTATGTAAGTGCGGCGATGTCCGCGGATTTCAGCCTCGTCGCGTAGGCCCCCCAGCGATACGCGGGTGAATTTCCGACCCAGCGCCCGAGCGATGGACCTGCCGAGCGAGGTCTTTCCCACCCCGGGAGGACCCACGAAACAGAGAATGGGTCCTTTCATGTTCTTGTTGAGCTTGCGCACGCCCAAGTATTCGAGAATGCGGTCTTTGACTTTCTCCAGGTCGTAATGATCTTCGTCCAGTATCCTTTGCGCGTTCTTTACGTCCAAATGATCGCGGGTCGATTTGGCCCAGGGGAGCTCCACCATCCAGTCCAAGTATGTGCGGATGATTGAGGCTTCCGCGGCGTCCGGGTGCATCTGACCGAGGCGGCTGAGCTGTTTTTCCGCCTCCTTAGCCACGTCCTTGGGCATTTTGGCCTTCGCGATCTTGGCCCGGAATTCCTCGATCTCCTTGGTCTTCTCGTCGATCTCGCCCAGTTCGCTCTGGATGGCTTTGAGTTGCTCCCGGAGGAAATATTCTCGGTGAGTCTTGCCCATCTCTTCTTTTGCCTGGGTCTGGATCTTGGCCTGCATGGCCGAGAGTTCCAACTCCTTCGAGAGCAATTCATTCACGCGTCGGAGCCGCTCTACCGGATTGATGATCTCCAGGATGGCCTGGGACTCTTCCACCTTGAGCTTCAAATTGGACGCCACGAGGTCGGCCAGACGGCCCGGCTCTTCTATGGAATCGAGTATGGCTACGGCATCAGGAGAGATCACGCCTCTGAGCTGGAGAATTTTCTCCGAGTTCTCCTTCACCGACCTCATCAAGGCTTCCACTTCGAGGTTAATGGCGGTCGCGGAGGGCTCGGCGATCTTTTCGATACGAACCTTGAAATGGTCCGGGGTCGGTAGATAGGTGACAATGTGCGCCTTGGCAAGACCCTGAACCAGGATCTTCACCCTGCCGTCAGGCAGCCGGAGCATCTTGACGATCATCGCGACCGTGCCGGTGTCGAATATGTCCTGTGGCTTAGGTTCTTCTTGGGTGGACGATCGTTGCGTGGCAAGGAATATGAGGCGGTCGTGCTCCATGGCCTCTTCGACCGCTTTGATGGATTTCTCGCGACCAACCATGAGCGGCAGGATCATGTACGAATAGATAACCACATCTCGAACGGGGAGAAGCGGAATCACATCCGGGATGTCGGAGAAGTTCACCTGGTCTACTCCGACCGCGTCCTCTTCCGAGAAATCGTCTTTCTTTCCTATGTCTTCCACCATATGACCGTCCTTCACAGGCCGTAGGATTAGCTCTCAAGGGCCCAAGATACACGAAAAAACACCATATCACGGGTCCAAGTCCTGAGATACGGGTATTCTTGCGCCACAATCTACAAATATATACCGCAAACCCCTATGTCAAGCTCTCTTGAGGCTCTTTTCGGCCCCGAAGAGCCTTGGTCGGAGACTCAAAGAGGCTGTCATGATTCGTCTTGGCTTCCGGCGGAGGGAAAGAGGTGGCGCCGGCGAAGTGAGAACGTGACGCCGGTTCGCTCCGAACCCTCAGTACTGATCCAGGTCCGCGCCTGTGTGGTCCCAGCGTGCTCCTTTGACCAGGCCCGGCTCAAGTTCAGCCGGAGCGCTCCCTATTTTAAATATCTCTTGCACTCCTTCCGCCGACGCAGTCACCAGGCCGGTTCTGGGGTCGACTCGTCGCATCTCAATCGCATCAGAAGGTGGGAATTCCTTCACCGGTTTGTCCTTGAGCACTTCTCTCATAAAGTAGCCCCAGATGGGCGCGGCGGCCTTGCCGCCGGTTTCGCCGTGACCGATGGTGAACTCGTCGTCGAAGCCCACCCAGACGCCGCAGGTATAATCAGGGGAGAATCCCATAAACCACGCGTCGTTGTTGTCGTTCGTTGTTCCCGTCTTGCCGGCTATGTCGGGCCGCCCTACGATCTTTTTTAGCGCCGTGGCCGTTCCATGCTGGACCACGCCTTGTAGAAGACTCGTCACGATGTGCGCGGTCCCCTCGTCGATTCGCCGTCTTATCACTGGGGTTCCGGATTCTTGGGTCTCTTGGCTTGGGACGGACGACGGGTTGAGCTCGTGGGAGACTCTCTGAATCTGCGGCTGGTCAATCTGGAGCGGGTCATCCAGAAACACCGGTGGGTGATGCTCTTCCAGGATCTTGCCGTTTCGATCGACGATCTTTTTGATGTAGACCGATTCCACCAGAAAGCCCCTGTTGGGAAAGACCGAGTAGGCATTCATCTGCTCTTCCAACGAGACACCGGTGGAGCCAAGCGCCAAGGTGAGGTTATTCGCCAGGGGAGACTTGTACCCTATTTTCCGGGCATAGGCTTTGGCGTGTTCGATGCCGGTGTGCTGCAAAATCTTGATCGTGGGAATGTTGATGGACTTGACCAGCGCCTCGCGGAAACTCACCGGGCCGCTGAAACCGCCGCGGTAGTTCTTTGGCCGCCAGACTTCCCCGGTCCCGGGAATGGGGAGTGCGAGAGGCGAGTCCAGAATCATGTCCGCACAGGTGAAACCCTTATTCAGGGCGGCCGCATAAATCACCGGCTTGAATGAAGACCCGGGTTGGCGCCGAGCCTGGATGGCTCTGTTATACTTGGCTTCGGAAAAACCGCGGCCACCTAAGAGCACCTTCACGTACCCCGTTCGGTTCTCTCTCAGCATGAGCGCTGATTCCACCAGGGGCTCCTGCTCCAGTTCCAGCGGGAAGTAGTCGACCATATCCTCCGTGTAAACCTTATAGTTCTTCATCTGAGGATCGGCCGGGCCGAACTTCTTCAGGTACAGCTCTCGACGCTTGGCGTTCGGATCTGTTACGAGAACCTGAATCACGTCCCCTACCTGGAAAGGCAGATGCCCTTCCGCGAAGTTCCTGGTCCGCAGCTCCGGACGAATGAAGGGTCTCCTGGCCCACCAGTTGGAATCGGGCTCGATTTTGATCTTCCCCACGTATTCCCGTTTGTTTCCGCCTTTCAGGTAGCTCCCCATTCGGACGTAAACATGCCCCTCGTCGATGTCCGTAATCACGCCTTCGGTGATCTCCCCGAAGAGAAGCGGCGCGTCCCGTTCGCGGGTCTTCTTTTCCAGAAACTCCATCACCCCTTTCACATTGAGGGTCTTGATCGGTCCCCGGTAACCTTGTCTCTTGTCCAGCTCTCTCAGGCCGCGATCCATCCCGTCCTTCGCGAGCTTGGTCATGTTCAGATCCACCGAGGTGCGGATTTGGAGCCCTTCTTTGGTCAACGTGTCCACGCCGTACTTGTTTTCGACGTATCTTCGAACATGCTCCGCGTAGTCCGCAGCCATTCTACGGTGTGGATTGGATTGCGCGACGAGTTGCGGTTGTTCTCCGGCCGCGGTGTCATGTTGTTCCTGGGTGATGTATCCGTCTTTCAGCATCCGCTCCAGCACGTATGCTCGCCGATTCATGGCGGCGTTGAGGTTCACCTTCGGAGAGTAATCGGCGGGACGCTGAGGAAGGCCCGCAAGCAGAGCGCACTCTGCCAGGGTCAATTCGTTCACGTGCTTGCCGAAGTAGGTCCGCGCCGCAGCCTCCACCCCATAAGCCCTGCTCCCCAGAAAGATCTGGTTCAGGTAGAGATAGAGGATCTGCTTCTTACTCAAAGAATTCTCGATCCGGGTTGAGAGTATGGCTTCCCTGATCTTACGGCTGAACTTCTTTTCCGAGGTGAGTAGGAAAGTCCTGGCTACCTGCTGGGTGATGGTGCTGGCGCCTCCACCGATCTTCCATTTTGTAACGGTATCTTTGACAGCGCGCAGGATGGCTTCCTTGTCCACACCCTGATGCTGCCAGAAATTCTTGTCCTCGGCCGCGACAAATGCCTGCTGCAGCATTTGCGGGATCTGCTCGATTGGGACCACGAAACGCCGTTCGAAAGCAAACTCCGAAATGAGCTCGCCGTTATCCGCGTAGACCTGAGTGACGATAGGGGGTGTGTAATTCCTGAGCTTTTCGATGCTCGGCAGGCTGTGGGTGAAGTACACGTACGCCTGCGTCGCCACCCCTGCCGCGCCCGCGAAGCACGCCAGCGCCATCAGCGTCATGAGCCGGGCGATTCCGCCGAAGAACGATCCTCGTCCCCTCGTCTTCCGGACGCGCTCCTGCGCCGCGTAGAAGGGGCTCTTGCCCGGGCGTTTGAATGGTGGGGCGGGATTCACGTCCTGCCTCCTCGACAGGGTATCTGGGCCCGTGACTTTATCACAGGCCGGTTCGCTCGTCCATGCCTATAAGAAAATAGGTTATAAATTTCAATATAATTTGTGGACAACTTCATAGACTGCATGAATTAAACGCCGCGGGCGCGCTCGGGCCGCAATTGACGCATAAGAGCGCCTGAAATGAAACAATGTTCCCTCAGCGGAGCAGTTTGTACGGAAGGTACGTGGAAATAGGCGGCACGTACGTAACCAGAAGGACGCAAAGGAGCAGGATCGCAAGGAAAGGCCAAACGCCTCGTGAGACCTCCACGAGGCTCTTGTTGGTGAGTCCCATTGCCACGAAGATGTTCAAGCCGAACGGCGGTGTGAGAAAACCGAACTCGATCACCAAGACCATGATGATGCCATAATGGATCAAGTCAATGCCGAAACGGTTGAGCGTCTCCGCGAAGAGCGGCGAGAGTATGAGCATTGCCGAGACATTGTCCATGACCGTGCCCATGAGCAGAAAGAGCACCACCACGAACAGCAGGAAGATACTCGGGCTGCGCACATGCGCGGTGATCAGGTCCGCAATCTGATGAGGCAGCCTGAAGGCGGTGAGTAACCAGATAAGCGTCATCGCGGCGGCAAGAACGAACAGGAGACAACTGGAGAGAATGGCCGCCTGCTTGCACACCTCGGGAATATCTCTGAGCCGGAATTCCCTATAGATCACCAGCTCTACGAAGAGCGCATAGACCACGCTGATCGCGGCGGCCTCTTCCGGAGTGAACACGCCTGAATATATCCCTCCGAGGACGATCACCGGGAGCATGATCCCCCAGAATCCATCCTTAACCGTTACCAGGAGTTCCCTCCAGGTGAGTCTTTCTTGCGCCTGCCAATTGTTCCGCCAGGCAAGCGCGTAGGTGTAGAGCATGAAGAGGCCACCGATCAGAAGCCCTGGTCCGATGCCCGCCATGAAGAGTTCCGCGACCGAGACATTCATCACCAGGCAATAGAGGATCATCGGTATGGAGGGCGGGATAACAATGCCCAAAGAGCCGGCGGACGTGACCAGCCCTATGGAGAAACGCTCAGGGTACCCTGCCTTGACAAGAGCGGGAATCATGATCGAACCGATAGCCACCACGGTAGCCGGGCTGGAACCGGAAAGGGCCGCGAAGAACATGCAGGCAAGCGTCGTCGCAATGGCAAGGCCTCCGGGCACAGGCCCGACCATCGCATTGATCACCGCGACGAGCTTCTTGGCCATGGCCCCCTGGGTCATGATGGCGCCGGCAAGGATGAAAAACGGGATGGAGAGCAAAATGAAGTTGTCCAGCGCGTTGAAGAGCTGCTGGGGCAGGGCCAGGAGTGAAGTCGTGGTATGGAGCAGCACCGCCATACCCGTGGTCACCACCAGGAGCACGGCTATGGGCATGCCCAGGACCAGAAGAATGACGAAACAGAGCGCAACGGTGACGATCATGGTCGGTCGGCTCCCGGTGCAAACGGCTCATTTCGGAGCAGCCCTTGCAGATGCTTTGCCGCCAAATGGAAAAAGCGGAAGGCCATCACTACGGAAAAAACCGGAATGGGTAAGCATGTCCAAAACTTGGGGAACTCAAGAGCGGAGGTGATCGCGCCGAATTGCCTGAGCTTCATGGTCTGTTCCAAGCCATACCACGCGACGACCAGAAACGTGACTGCGCCCAAGGCATTTATGAAAACCTTCAAGGCATGGCGAAAGCGATCACTCGAAACGCGCTCGTAGACCAGGTCCATCGCAAAGTGCGAGCCGTACTTGACCCCCAGGGATGCCCCGAGAAAGGCTATGAAGACACCTCCGTACCTGCCGACCTCCTGGAACCAGTCAAAACTGAAATTGAGCACGTACCGACAAAAGACCTGCACCGCGGTCAACCCCGCCAGGGCAAGAAGGGTCAGCACCAGCGTCCATTCTTCGATTCGGTTGAGAATTCCGATGATTCGTTTCATCGCGTGTGGCGACAGGCTGCCCGGACCAACGCCCGTGAAAGGCGCGGCCCGGGCAGGCGCAAACTTAGGCGTTATGAAACAACGGAGACGCGATTACTTCTTGGCGTGGCTGTCCACCTTGGCCACGAAGAAATCAAACAGATCCGGGCCGATCTTGGTGCGGTACTTCTCCCACACCTTTTTCATCGCATTCTTGAATGCCTCGCGCTCTTGCGGTGTCAGCTCAATCACTTTCACGTTGTTCTGCTTGCAGTATTCCTCCACGGAGAGGCCGGACTGAGGGAGCTTCTTCATCAGCGCTTCGTTTTCTTCCCGATTCACCTTGATGCAGACCTTGGCCGCTTCCCGGAAAATATTCTGTTGTTCCGGGGTCAGCTTTTTCCAGTATGCGGGATTCACGATGATAATACATTCGGTGAGGATATGACCGGTTTTCGTGACGAACTTGGTGATTTCGGTGGCCTTGATCAAGATCGAGGTGAGGAGGGGGTTCTCTTGCGCGTCGATGGTCTTGCTTTGAAGGGCGCTGTAGATTTGCGTGAACGCAAGGTCCACAGGAGAAGCGCCGACCTCTCTGAAAGTGTCAAGGTAGATCGGGCTGACCATCACCCGGATCTTCATGCCTTTCAGGTCCTCGGGTTTGCGCACTTCCCGAACCATATTGGTGATGTCTCGAAACTCGTTCTCCGTCCATCCAATGCCGATAAAGCCCTTTTCCGGCAAAAAGCTGAAAATCTTCTGCTGCACTTCAGGATCGTCCAGCACAGCGTAAGCTGTCTTCCGATCGGGAAAGACAAACGGTAGGTCCGTCAATGCCACCTGGGGCGCATAGTTCTGCAGGATCGCGGTGGTGATGGACGCGATCTCCAGAGTCCCTCCCTGGACCTGTTCGGCCATAGATTGCTCGCTTCCCAGTTGTCCAAAGGGGAAGGTCTTAATCTCGATCGCGCCGTTGGTCTTTTCTTTCACGTAATTCGCGAAAGCGTCAATGCCTTTGGACTGACCGTGGAACGGCGGGGCGACATGGCCGAATTTTACCTCCATCGGCTTGTCCTGAGCCGCTGAAAGCGCAGCGCACAGCGCCACCACAGAGAAACAGACCAGCGAAACCAAGAACTTCTTCATCCTACACCTCCGTTCGTTGAACTGCTGTTCAAAAGAGAGTTCAAACCGTTTTCTTGCCCGGCAATAATCACGATATGGAGTCCCCACCGCCAAGCCGGCGCGCAGCAAAGGGAAATTACTCTAGCACAGTCCTGGGCTCAAGATCTACACTCTTGTGAGCCCCAGACGCGTTTGGGCACAATCATGGTCCTTGCGGGAATCATCCGCGCGCCAAAGTCCTCAGCGCATCGTCATATCCCTGATTCATCCAGGCAAAGACCGCTTCTTCTCTGAACCGTAAAGTGGCAAAAGGGAACCTGCCCAGGGATCGCTCAGGGCTGACCGTGGTGATCTCGCAATCGGGATAGCGCTGGGGATTGTGATTTAGGCCGGGTCTCACGCTCACCGCGATGATCCTCCGAAAACCGCTCTCGTACAAAGGGCCTATAGGAAGCCATTGGGTGAATCCTCCGTCACGGTAGCGACCTCCTTCCAGTTCTACGCCCTGGCAAAGCACGGGGAGTGACATGGACGCGGCAAGGAGTTTCCACGCGGTTTCAACATCAAAGTCCTGGAGCTTGAACCACCGTGCGCCGCCGGTCGGCTCTTGCCACCCGGGGAGTGTGGAGGCGGTGACCAACACCGGGGTGGGCCGGTCGAGCACCTTGGCCATGTCCAGATGCTTGCTCACCAGAGGCCGGAAACTCTCCAGGTTGAGCAGTCCTTCCCGGCTCAAGGCGCGCAACGCGCCTCGTCGTCGGAAGAGGACCGCGGAGGAGAGCGCGGCCTTGACCAGACGACCGGCCTGAAACTTTGGTATAGGCGCGAGTAGGAGGCCGAGTTCCACCGCGGTTTTCAGCGCCAATCGCCGTAGTCGTCGAATTTCGGTGCGAGGGATCGGAGAACGAGCCAAGGTGGTCCAAAGATCATGCGCTCGGTCCCAATCTCCTTGCACGACGAGAGCCGCATTCAGGGCCCCTATAGAGCTTCCCGCGCACGCATGGAACTGAAAGCCCCGCTCGATAAACGCTTTCCAACAACCGATCTGGTACGCGCCGCGCGCTCCGCCGGCGGAGAATGCCAGGCCCACGGCATCCTTCGCGGGCGGTTCGCGCTGGGATCTCTCCAGAGCCTTTTGGGCTTCAGCAAAACACACTTGGAATCACCGGAGCGGGAAACGAGTGTTGACTAAGGAAAGGTCGTCCGCATTGTATGCTTTCAGGTGAATCGCGATTCCGGGTTGCGCCCCTCAAGCGTTCCAGCCTTGACAATACTTCAGCGCTTGCCGTACCATGCGCGTCGTGGAGAAGGCGGCTTAGCCAAGTGGTAAGGCGACGGTCTGCAAAACCGTTATACGGCGGTTCGAATCCGCCAGCCGCCTCCACAGCGAAGCAAATCGACCTTGCCCAGGTCGGTTTTTTTGTGATTTGCGCCACCGCGTTTCGCGTTCGTTAGCGTAAAGACGCCGTTTCCGGGGACTGGTCCTTCCCAATGCAAGGAATTTGGAAATGAGCGGCGGAGGGATTTTTGTCAGCGTTGGGTCTCTCCTGGCGGTAACCCAGTCAGGGAATGCAGGACGAGTTTGCGGACCCGCTGTGCGGCGCCCACCATTTCCAGAGCATCTTCCTTGGTCGGTGTGAAAAGATCGTTGGGGTAGCGAGATCCAACAGCATACACAGTCAATTTCCGGCAATCTTCCTCCAAGACCTGAAAGTCCGCTTTGATACCCACGCACCGGGCCACCAAAGCCACAAGATCATGGGTCCGGGTCGGCGGCTGGCTTTGGTACACGAGAAAAGCTTTGAGCAGTTTTTCAGCCGCCTGTTGAGAATGGAAGCAGACAGTATCCCAGGGGATTCGCGCCGCCTTTAGATTGTTTTCGATATTAAGAAAATCGTTCTCGGCTTTGGCGAGCCAGGCAGCGTAGTTGGTTTCAGGCACGTTCATAAAGGACCTTGCCTTCCGCTTCGATGACCGAGAGGAGCGTGCCCCGAACTCCACGCAGCCGTGCTACTTCACTAGGAGTATAGACAACAACGTCCAGCGGCCAAGGTCTGAGACCGAACACGGCGCTCACCTCAATCGCCCTTTCCGGCGGGCGACGGTCTGTCTCCATTTCCACGAACAGATCCAGGTCGCTATCGTCTGTTGCGTCGCCTCTCGCGTGGCTCCCAAACACAATGATCCTTACGGGGTTGAATCTCTTGGCGATTACGGCTGCAACCTTTTGAAGTTGTTCTTGATCCATCGGGACTCATCCTAGCAATGTGCTTGTACAAATTGCAATGGGACGCCGGCCCCTTTCTCGGCTTCTCAGAAATCGCAGCAGAAGAAACGTTCAACCACATAGGGAAGCAACGTTGCTAGATGCCTCACCACTCGATCTCTGGGCCCACCTGGTGTTGGGAAGCGCAGCAGAGCAGGCCATTCTGCGCCACGAATTCTCCCAAAGCATCGCGAGCGCAGGCCAAGGCCAGTTCCGGGAGGTTGTTGGTCTCAGATACATGGGCCAGTAACACGGCTTGCAATTCGTCGGAGAAGATCCGTTGCAAGAGGCCCGCGCTCTGAGAATTGGAGAGATGACCCAGTCGGCCTTTGACCCGTTGTTTCAGTTCCCAAGGGTAGGGGCCGTCGATGAGCATCTTGGGATCGTGATTACTCTCCAGGACCGCAACTTGCACGCCCTGGAGGAGGTTTGTCACCAGACCGGTGACCGATCCGAGGTCGGTTGCCACCCCGAGTCGAGACGAGCCGCGGGAGATGCGGAAACCCACCGGGTCAACGCAGTCGTGTGGCACCGAGAAGGGGTGAATCCTGAAGCCGCTGACTTCGAATACTTTCCCGGTCTGGAAAAACCGCAGCTCGTGGATCTTCCCGATATACTGTTTCACGGCGTCGTACGTGCCGCGGTTCATCCACACAGGAATCTTGTGCTTCCGTGAGAGAACCCCGACGCCCTTTATATGGTCCGAATGCCCGTGGGATACGACAATCGCGTGAATTGAGGCGGGGTCCGAGCCTGCCTGTTCCAGCCTCTCGGCGATCCGCTTGGCGGAAATACCGGCATCGACGAGTATGGCGCTCCCATTGGCCTGAACGAGTAAGGAATTGCCGGAGCTGCCACTGGCCAGAGAGATGATCTTCATCAGGCGCCACCTCGACGGAATGCGTCGGGCTGGACCATATCGCCGGGTCTGGAGGCTGTCAAGCCCTTTCTCGAATCAGTAACCCATCAGCCGGACCGCGACAAGACCCGCCAAGAACGCGCAGATAAGCCAGGCGTGCGTCACGGGGCGACGCGTGGAAGGCGGATCGGTGAGTGCTTCGCGTGCCGTTGCGCTCACCTTCGCCTCCGGGATGCGCTCGATGAGCTGCGCCACCAAATCCCGGAACGGCTGGATAGTATTGGTGATGAGCACCGGAGGGTTCCCGCTGCTTTGCAGAATGAGGAAGAGTCGAGTGCGTGACTTCACCGCATCCAGGGCTTCGATCTCGCTCCAGTTCAGCCGCACGGATCGCAAGAATTTGGTGACCGTGACGCCTGCGCTGTCCAGAGTTATGACGCGGGCGAGTATCTCCAGACCGAGATAGAAGAACGGAGCGAGAATCAAGAGAACAATCAGTCCATTCTCGGCCATAAATTCGAGGTACACGAGGAATGCTCCGGATCCCATGGCGAGAACCACCGGTGGAATCAGACGCGTGTCAACTCGGTACGAGCTGCTGTCCATAGCCGTTCCTGTCGAGGCGAGCTCTTGCCTTGTTGGCAAGCGGAGCATATGATATCATGATATCCTTTGCCGCGGGAGCTTTTTCAGCGCCTGCCGGCGCCTTAATTCGGAGGAGGATCTCCTGATGTCTAGCAGAAGGCTCGTAACCATATCACTGTGCGTTTTCACGCTGATAAGTGTGACATTCATTGTCACCGTCTCCGGGGGGACAGAGACCGCGGTCGGCAAGTCCCCCGACTACAAGGAATTGCTCCTCTTCCGGCAAGTAATGCAGATCGTGCAAAAGAATTACGTGAAAGACGTTACGGACAAAGATTTGATCCAGGGCGCCATCAACGGGATGTTGCAATCTCTGGACCCACATTCTTCATTTCTGACCGAGGAGCTGTTCAAAGAACTTCAGGTTGAGACTCGGGGCGAGTTCGGCGGGCTAGGGATCGAAATAACCTTGGACAACGGCATACTCACCATCGTCTCGCCCATAGAGGATACGCCCGCGTTCGAGGCCGGCCTCAAGGCAGGGGACAAGATCATCAAGATCGACGGAGAGAGCACCAAGAACATCACGCTGCTCCAGGCGGTAAAGAAAATGCGAGGCCAGAAGGGGTCCAAGGTCACCCTCACCATCATGCGAGAAGGGTTCAAGAAATTTAAAGATTTCACCATCACCCGAGACATTATCCATGTGCGTTCGGTGAAAAAGGAAGCTCTGGAGCCTGGATATCCTTACATCAGGGTCGTGAATTTCCAGGAGAGCACCACCAAAGATCTAAAACAAGCCATCAAGGATCTAGGTGGCGAGGACTCGGTCAAAGGACTGATCCTTGACCTGAGGAACAACCCTGGGGGTCTGCTGGATCAAGCGGTCAAGGTCGCCAATCTTTTCGTAGACAAAGGTCTGATCGTGTACACCGATGGACGGGTCAAGGATCAGCGTATGGAATTCAAGGCCACCAAGAGCGGGCGGCACTACAATTTCAAGCTTGCGGTCCTCATTAACGAAGGCAGCGCGAGCGCTTCTGAAATCGTGGCCGGCTGCATGCAGGACCATAATCGCGGGCTGGTATTAGGGACCAAGTCCTTCGGTAAGGCTTCGGTGCAGACCATCATTCCCCTGGACAACGGATCGGGGCTAAGGCTGACCACCGCATACTACTACACTCCACTGGGCCGCCATATACAGAAAACCGGCATCCTTCCGGACGTGGATCTCAAGGAGCAGGTTGAGACCCAGCTCGACGCTCAGGCTAAAGAAGAGGCCAAGCAGGACAAGAAAGACAAGAGTATGGAGCGACTGCTGGCGCGCGCCAAGCCTGACGCGGAAAAGGATATTGTGCTTAAGAAGGCCCTGGAGTGGCTCAAGTCGGACGTTTCTGTTGAGAAGTTCAAATTGGAGCACCAGAAGCCCGCCGCGGAGACAGCGTTAAACATGAAGTAACGTATGCGCATGCGTCGTCTGATCGTTCAGCCGAATCTTCCTCCTGAATTGCAGGGACTGCGCAAGCTGGCCATGAACCTCTGGTTCAGTTGGCATCCTGATGTGACGAGGATGTTTCAGGCCCTGGATCCCGACCTCTGGGAGCAGACCGGATGCAACCCGGCGCTGATGCTCGCCGAACTTTCTCCCGAGCGAAAAGAAGAGATTGTTAGCGACGCGGTCATCCTGGAGCAGATCAGAGACGCCGAACGGGCCCTGGACGACTACATAAGCAGCACCAAGGTCTATTCGTTCAAACTGGATAGGCCCATCGACTACCGTATTGCTTATTTCAGCATGGAATTCGGCCTCAACGAATGCCTGCCCATGTATTCCGGCGGGTTGGGAGTCCTCGCCGGCGACCACCTGAAAAGCGCTTCGAACCTAGGACTTCCCCTCGTGGCCGTGGGATTGCTCTATCAGAAGGGATACTTCAAGCAATACCTTAATATTGACGGCTGGCAGCAGGAATCGTATCCGGACAACGATTTCTACAACATGGCCGTTACACCGGTCCTCGATTCCGCAGGAACGCACTTCAGCTTCGACCTCCCTATGGCAGAGAGGATCGTCAAAGTTCTCTTGTGGAAGGTGGACGTAGGCCGAATCCGCCTCTACCTTCTGGATACCAATCATCCTTCAAACTCACCTGCGGACCGCGCCATTACCGCTGAATTGTACGGCGGCGATGGAGAAACGCGCATCCGACAGGAGTTCGTCCTCGGCATCGGAGGCGCTCGGGCGCTTCACCTCCTGGGCCTCTGGCCTTTTGTGTACCACCTCAATGAGGGTCACGCCGCATTTGCCGCGCTCGAAAGGATCCGGCAGACCATGACCACAAACCGGGTGCCCTTCGAGGTGGCGCTGGAGGCTGCGGCCGCGTCCACCGTTTTCACCAGTCACACCCCGGTGGCCGCAGGGATCGATTTGTTTCCGCCGGATCTGGTGGAACGCTATTTTAAGGGGTACATGGGCGCCCTGGGGCTGAGCGTGGCGGATCTCATGGCCTTGGGTCGAGAGAATCCCTTCGACCAGGGCTCACCGCTCTCCATGGCGGTGCTGGCGCTGCGAGTCTCCCGTGGAGTTAATGGAGTGAGCAAGCTCCACAGCCGGGTCGCGAAACGCATGTGGAGCAAGTTGTGGCCTGATGTGGACAAGGAGGATATCCCTATCGGATACGTGACCAACGGAGTCCACATTCCGTCGTACGTCTCCAAAGAGATGGCCGACCTGTTCGAACGGTACCTTGGCGAAGGATGGATCGAAGAGCCGGACAACGAAAAGGTCTGGTCACGTGTGCACAATATCCCGCGGGACGAACTGTGGCGTATCCATGAGAGCCGACGGGAGCGTCTGGTGATCTTCTGCCGGGATCGTCTTTCCGCGCAAAGTAAAGCTAGGGGCGCATCGCCCGCGGACCTCAGGCGCATCCGAGACGTGCTCAACCCCGACGCCCTGACCATCGGATTTGCCCGCAGGTTCGCGCCGTACAAGAGAGCAGGGCTCCTCTTTTCGGACCCGGATCGACTCTATCGGATCATCTCCGACAAGAATCGGCCGGTGCAATTCGTCTTTTCCGGAAAAGCGCACCCTCGTGACGGCCAAGGCAAGGAATTGATCAAAATGGTGGTTCATCAAGCCCGATCGGAAGGCTTCCGGCGCAATTTGGTCTTTCTGGAGGATTATGACCTGCATGTTGCCCGCAATCTGGTGCAGGGCGTGGATGTGTGGCTCAACACACCCCGCCGGCCCAACGAAGCGTGCGGCACCTCAGGAATGAAGGCGGCTGCGAACGGCGCGCTGAATATGAGCATTCTCGATGGCTGGTGGGTGGAGGCGTACGACGGCGCAAACGGGTGGGCCATCGGTTCGGGAGAAGAATACGACGACCCGTTGTACCAAGATCAGGTCGAGGCGCGACTCATTTACGAGCTGCTGGAAAACGAGGTGGTTCCTCTCTTTTTCGAGCGTGGACCTGACGGATTGCCCCACGGATGGATAGAAATGATGAAAAACAGCATGGCGTCCATCTGCGTGAGGTTCAATTCACACCGAATGATTGAAGAGTACATGGATGACTACTATATCCCGGCGGGAACCGCGCATCAGGCGCTCGGTGAAAATCGATACGCGCGGGCCCGAGAGCTCAGCGAATGGCGCAAAAGGGTGCGGAGCCTCTGGAAAGATGTGCAAGTGCTGGACGTCACCGAATCACGCGGAGATCGAATATCCTTAGGCGAGTATCTCACCGTGAGAGCATCAATCCGGCTCGGTGGGCTCGGAGAGCATGAGGTGCTCGCGGATCTGTGTCATGGCCGCATGGGTCCTGACAGCGACCAGATGATCGACAAGAGCGTCACGGCAATGGTGAGTGTGGGTAAGTCGGACGACGGTGTCGCGCGCTTCGAAGGGACCATCCATTGCGACGATACCGGCGTTTACGGGTACAAAATACGAGTGGTCCCGTTCCACCCCTTTCTCTTCGACCCGCTCTCCGTGAACCTTGTCACCTGGGGATAGCGTTCCGGTCTCGGCTTGGGCAGCGTGAAACCCGACGCAATAACCAAGAAACGGTAAGCCCCCGGCTTTGCCGGGGCGACTCCCCAAGGTTTGACCGTGTGAGGCAGTAGGAGGCAACCTCCCAGAACACACCAAGCTTTCAATTCTGGGAGGTTGTAATGAAAGACTATCAGACCCTAAACCACACTAAGTGGGATTGCAAGTATCACGTG
>Ga0194126_10000842_pt1 | contig 52220 bp, 48 predicted proteins | sample TA2KigC150mmetaG_FD_148641 | JGI IMG/M metagenome (GOLD analysis project Ga0194126, IMG submission 148641) | Freshwater microbial communities from Lake Tanganyika, Tanzania - TA2015035 Kigoma Deep Cast 150m | ecosystem: Environmental > Aquatic > Freshwater > Lake | place: Tanzania: Lake... | reverse complement strand
TCAGTTGTGCGAAGGCCATATAATAAAACTGATCCAGACATGTTAACGTCTTTATTGATTTGTCGCCCTGATAACGATCGACGCATGTTTTGAACCGCCGCAAGGGTAAATAATCCATGACCTGCGAAAAAATCGTTCTGCCAGTATTCATCAACCAGTCCTCCGAAATAGTGCTGGCTGCATGCTACTGTCAAATTCAAATCGATGCAGGTCATTTTTTCTGTTTTATGAAGCTATTTTAAAAGGTTAATTCTTCTTTTAAGAATTTATTAAAAAGAGCGCATGCCAAGATTTGCCCGCCAGCGCTGTTACAGACAGCCCTTCCCGTCATGGTGTTTCGCGGGGCTTGTGCGTAGATACGCCGGGCGTTATTCCGGCATGCTTGTCTGCGTGCTGTGCCTTGCGTGCGCGCCCGCGCCATCTCCCGTCCCCGCTCCCGACCGGGCGCAAAGCGATATGGAAGCCCTGAGCGCGGCTCTGGCCGCGTACCTGGGCTGTTTTCACCTCGAACTGATGGGCATGGAGAAACAGGAGCTCGCGGTAACGTCCAAGATTTTCTGCCTGACGGAAGTCTATGCGTCCGAGAGCCCGCAGCCCTACTGGGTGAGTCCGGCAGGGCCCGGCCCGTCGGCCCGGGTGGTGCTTTCTTTCCTGAAGACAGCCGAAGCAGAAGGCCTCAATCCCGCAAACTACGAGGCCGAAGAGATCCAGGCGCTGTTCGGAGCGCGCACGCCGCAGAACCTTGCCCTGCTCGATACCCTGCTGACCTATAACCTGATCAAATACATCCATGATGTCCACTATGGCCGGATCAAACAGCCGCATGCCGATGTGCGCCGGTTTCCCCGGGCACAGGCCATCGAATTCAAACCCCGCGAAGTCCTGGCAAAGGCCCTGGCAGCGCCGGATATCGGCGTGTATCTTGAGGGCCTGCCCCCCGGCCACGAGCACTACGCGGGTTTGAAAAAAGCGCTCGCCCTGTACCGGGAGATTCAAAGACAAGGCGGCTGGCCGGATGTGCCCGCAGGCCCAGCCATACGTCCCGGCGACGAGGATGCGCGCATCCCGGCGATCATCCATCGCCTGGCCGTGACCGGAGACCTCGAACAGGGCGTGGACCCCGCGTTACAGTACAGTCAGCAGCTTGCGGCCTCGGTCGCGCGGTTCCAGAAACGGCACGGCCTTGCGCCTGACGGCGTTATCGGAGAAAAAACCATTGCCGCCATGAACGTATCGGTTGATGAGCGGGTCAGGCAGATCATTATCAACATGACGCGCTGGCGCTGGCAGGACCATTATCTGGGGGAAACATATATTCTCGTCAACATAGCCGGTTTCAACCTCAGTGCGTTCGATGCGGGCGCCGAGGCCTTCAGCTTTCCGGTGATCGTGGGAAAATTCAAGCACCAGACCCCGGTTTTCAGCGACCGCATCTCTTCGATCGAGATCAACCCGTACTGGAACATTCCGGACGCAATCGCCCGCGATGAAGAGCTTCCCGACCTCAGGAACGACCCGCAGTCTTTGCAGAAGCGCCGCATCCGGCTTTTCCAGGGCTGGAGCGAAGACGCGCCCGAGATCGACTCGACCGCGATAGACTGGCACGCGGTCACTCCGGCCATGATGAACAGGTTCCGCCTGCGGCAGGATCCGGGCCCCTGGAACGCGCTGGGCAGGATAAAGTTTGTGTTCCCCAATACCTACAGCGTCTATTTGCATGACACGCCCGCGCATGGTTTGTTCGCGCGGCACATGCGCGATTTCAGCCATGGCTGCATCCGGGTGAGCGATCCCGTCAGGCTGGCCGCCTTTCTGCTCGCGGCCGAGGATAACGGATGGACGCCGGAGAAGATCAAACGCACGATTGATGCGCAGAAGCGCGTGGTCATCCGGCTGGCCGAACCGGTGCCCGTGCATATCACCTACCAGACCGCCTGGTTTGACAAGAACGGCATAGTCTGTTTTAATAATGACATATACGGGCGGGACGGAAAAATGCTCGCGGCCCTGTTCAGCCCTTAGCTGTTTAAAAACGCCCATCTGCCGCGTTGCGATCCGAGCCCGTCCTTCGCAGGAGACCTGCTGCGGAGGGGGGACATTTTTGAACAGCCTGTACAAAAAGGCTTTTTTAACACCCCGGCAGCAAAGATCCGCATCAGTGCTCAAGATATCCTCCGGGTGTTCCGAAGAAGTATCTGACCTCAAGGACAAACGATCACCGCGTATGACGTACATCAGCCGACGACGTTTCTGTATCGCCGCCGTTCAGGCCGCAGCCGGTCTGCTTGTCAGTCCGTCTCTGAACTGCCGTGCAAGCGAAACGAAAAAAATTCCACTCACGTTTTTCCACACGCACACGGGCGAGTGCCTGGAGATCATGCACACGCCCGGCCTGTGCTCGGGCGAGGTCCAGAGGCAGGTCGCTTTTTTTCTGCGGGATTTCCGCACGGAAGACGTGCACCCCATCGACCCCGGGCTTCTGGATATACTGTGCCGGGTTCAATCGCTCACCGGCAGCCGCGGCACTATCGAGATCATATCCGGCTACCGCTCTGCGCAAACCAACGCCATGCTGCGGGGTGCCTCAGGCGGTGTGGCCTCGCACAGCCTGCACATGGACGGCCGGGCCGTTGACGTGCGCATAGCTGACCTGCCCACCCCCACCCTCAGATCCGCCGCGATCGCCCTGCGCAGCGGGGGCGTGGGCTATTATGCGGCTTCCGATTTCGTCCATCTGGATACCGGGCGCGTCAGGGCCTGGTAGGCCGGCTCCTGCCCCTGGTCGGGCATTGTTAGCAGTTACTTTACTTCGGGCGGGGTGCAGCCAGAGCATTTTCCTAAATACTATAAGCCTGCAATAAAAGACCGTCCGTTCGCCCTGAGCCTGTCGAAGGGCCGGAGGGATCACATATCACTCGACAAGCCCGTTCATGGTTCGACAAGCTCACCACGAACGGGGTTGCAGCGTCTTTTTAAAAAAACTCCGGGATCATGACATTTCATTTTAAAGGTTGGTCAGCACCCTTGTGTGCGGTGCTGCCTTTGAGCTGTGCGGCAACGGCGAGCACGGTGTCAACATAGACGCTGCTGCGGTTATAGTGCCAGATGACCGCGCGCTTTTCATCATGGGTCAGGCTCGGTTTCCAGCCATGTTCCTTTAAAAAATTTGCAACCGACAGGATCGCATGGGGCATGGAGAACAGGTCCGGGCTGCTTCCGGCTGTCCCGCTGCTGGCCCACTTCAGGTAGCTTGTGGGCAGAAACTGGGGTATGCCGAAGGCGCCGGCATAGCTGCCCCGCAGGCCGCAGACATCAAAACCGCCGTTGCGTTTCATGGTAATGAGCGCTCCGAGTTGGGTCCGGGCCCAGGCGGCTTTGTCACCCAGGCGCTGCAGGAAGTGGTCTTTGCGGGGATTGCCCGCCAGTGTTTGGGCGAAGGCCTCGCGGTGCAGGCTGTTTTCAAGCAGCAGGCTTGCATACACCGAGAGCACCGGGCTGCGGCCGGTGTTGCGGCCCAGCGAGGTTTCAATCAGCAGAATCGCGACAATAACATCGGTGTCGACACCGCTTTTTTCCCCGGCCGCCAAAAGCGCTCCGGCCTGTGCGGCTTTGAACGCACGCGCTCGTATGATTTCGGCAGTTTTGGTGAAGCGGTCGTAGCTGGCGCTGAAGTCCGGCGGCACAACAAGCATGCGCACCAGCTTCGGCACGTAGCGCACGCGCTGATCTTTAAAGATTTTTTGCAGCGCCGCGCGCTCAAAGCCGTCGGCCGCCATGGTCTCAACCAGCGCGCTGACCTCGGCATCGGTCAGCGGTCTGGTTGTGGCGGCCGAGGCATATCCGGCCCACAGGACAGTGCACAGCATGGCCAGGCACGTAACTGACGGTACTCTCATTGAAGCATCTCCCGGTCGGTACGGTTGTCCCGTATTTGATCCTTGACGCATGCGCAGGCATGCTTTACACTTTTCCCGCGCTGAACAATAGCACAGCTACCGGAAAAAATCATGCACAGGAGCAGGCCATGAACGTAATCGCATTTAACGGAAGCCCCCGCAAAGACGGCAATACCTCGCTGCTGATACGGGAAGTATTTTCAGAGCTTGAAAAAGAAGGCATTGCAACCGAGCTGGTCCACATCGGCGGCAAACCGCTGCGCGGCTGCACAGCCTGCATGCAGTGCGGCGAAAAAAAAGACCGCCGCTGTGTTATCGACGAAGATGCGCTCAACGGCTGCCTTGAAAAAATGTTCGCGGCCGATGCGGTTATCCTGGGCTCGCCGGTGTATTTTACCGATGTCACGGCCGAGATGAAAGCCCTGATCGACCGCGCCGGATTCGTGGCCCGCCAGAACGGCCATCTGCTCAAACGCAAGGTCGGCGCTGCCGTGGTTGCCGTGCGCAGGGCCGGCTCGATTCACACCTTTGACACCCTGAACCATTTCTTTTTAATCAACCAGATGATCGTGCCGGGATCAAGCTACTGGAACATGGCCCTGGGGCGCGCGCCCGGTGACGTGAGCGCCGATCAGGAAGGCATGGAGACCATGCGGGTGCTGGGGGGTGCCATGGCGTGGCTGATGAAAAAAATTGCCGCTTGACGCACGCGAAAAAAGTCCGGATGCCGCGTTGCGCTTCATCCTTCCCGACACGTCGGGACGGCGTACACAAACGTACGCCGCATTCTTTCGGATTCGCGCGCCTTGCCTGCGAATTTTTTCGAGCGCGTCTTAAAAAAATAGCCTTTTTCAGGCTTTTTGCGGGTGTTTTTTGCAGGGGCGAAAGATTGTTCACCCCCTGGGCAGGCACAGGGGCCTGCCCCTACAAAACAGATGCCTGCTTTACTTGCGTCCGCGAGCCTTGCATTCGGGTCCATCCTCCGCAGTAACTCTGCTACCGAGGATGGACGGTTTTGAACAGCATTCAAAAAAGAATGTTGCGGGTGTTTTCGGGCCGCTCAGGATTTGTCCCAGCGCGACAGAATAACGCCGTCGGGCAGGTTCATGTAGAGCATGCGCTCGGGCCGGATGCGGATCACGCGCGCGGTGATGGCGCGCTTGATGATGTTTTCCATGGGCTGCACAGCGCGCGACCACTCCTCCAGAAAACTCTTCATTTTCAGCATGCCGCCCAGGAATTTGGGATGCGGCGCTCCGTATACCTTTGCGGTGCCGTCGATCGTGAGGCCGTATTCGGATTCAACCGTTCCGTCGGTGTAGCCGATTGCGACTGATACGCGGGGGTTTCGGGCCAGATTTTCAAACTTGTGGCCGCCTGCGCTGGCAATGATGATTTCCAGCCCGTCGCTGACATAGTCGAGGATGGTCTGGTGCGGGCTGCCGTCGGCATTGACGGTTGCAAGGCTCAGGCACTGCTTCTTCTGCAGGAAGCGCGCGATTTCATCCTCAAGACCCCGGCGGTCAAGCGAGCGCTCGGGGATGCCCAGACGCTTCAGGTTCCATCTGCCCTGCTGCTGCTGTTCTTCAAATGTAAGACCGGTATCCATCGTGCGTGTCTCCCTGAGCGTGCGGTGCAGATTGTCTCAGCCCTGCGGGCCATCGATGCCTGTTACCAGCACGCTGAAAAAAGCGGCCTGGGCTTCAACCGGCACGGCAAGGCCCATGTTGCAAAACGACTGATATTCAGCCGCCGAGTTTTTTAAAATCATCTGCTGCTGCACGCGCGTGTAATCGATGCCGGCGTCCGCGTCCGTGTGCAGGCAGTCCTGCACATAGTAGTCCCAGACGGCCGTGCGCAGCAGCGCAATCATATCGGGCGCAAACCCTGTTTTTCTCACAAACCACAGGCTGCCCCAGAACGGCGGCAGAGCCGCTATGTCGATGGTGCCGCTGCCGTCATATCCGGCCGCGCTGCAGCGCTCGCTCAGCAGGCCGAAGAGCCGCGCGCGCGCGCTGTCTTCAGCAGCGGGCATGTGGACCGCAGCCCGGGTGTTGAGCGGCTCTACAGCAGCGCTGCGTGGATTGACATTGGCGACCGCGGCATCCAGAAACAGGCATGGCCAGCCCTTTTTTACAAGCGCCATGGTGCCCAGCAGGCGCACAAATATTCCGGTTTCGTTCTGGGAGTTTTTATAGACCTCAACCAGGCGCACGCCGCTTGCAGGGTGCCTGTATTTCGCTATCAGGTTGGTTGAAACCGTTGAACCGCAGCGAGACTGTACGATGAAATCAGCCTGATGTTCGAACCCGGCCGTTGGCAGCGGCAAGCGGAAGGATTCAGTCAGGAACGGTTCTGAGGGTTTGATGTAGGAGCTGGTAAAGGCGTGTGCATCCATGCCGATGGGGTTTCCGTGTGCGGGTGAGGTATCGCGCTGTACCGCCGGCAGTATATCTCAGGCAGGCAGTGCCCTACAAGCGCAAAAAAAACAGCACGGCGGTCGCTGCTGCCGGCGCGCTCAGGAGTTCTGCAGCGGCAGCGCGATGATAAAGCACGTTCCGCGCGGTTCAGCGGGCTGCCAGGTGATGGTTCCGCCATGCGCTGTTACAACCTGGGCCGCAAGGGTCAGGCCCAGGCCTGAGCCGCTGGCCTTGCTTGTGTAAAAAGGATCGAAAATTTTATCAGCAACATTGTCGCCGATACCGGCGCCCGTGTCGGCGATGGTAACGTAGGCCATGGTGCCATCCTGGCCGCTCGTTATGGTCAGCCGTGATCCGGCTTCGCCATCCTGCATTGCATCAAGCGCGTTTTTGACAATGTTGTCGAACACGCGCTGCATGTGGGCGCTGTCGAGCTCAATCTCAGGCATGTCAGCGGCAAGGTTTTCGCAGTAGGCTATGGCGCGTTTTTCAATTTCCTGCATGTATACGGTTACCGTGCTGCGCAGTACCTCATTGATATCGCCGGGTGTTCTGACAATATCAGGTGGTTTTGAAAAGCTCAGCAGATCACTCAGGATATGCTCCATGCGGTCGACTTCCTGCACTATAATTTTGAAGTAGTCCTGGTTGGGCGGAGTGGTGTCGCTTTGCCTGAGCAGGCGTCTGGCAAAACCGCCGATAGCGGTCAGCGGATTGCGGATATCGTGGGCAACCTGGGCGGCGACCGCGCCGATGGCGGACAGGCGTTCGTAGCGCACCAGTTTTTCCTGGCTTTCAGCCAGCTCACGATTGGTCCGGTGCAGCTCTTCAAAACTTGCCCGCTGCTGTTCATACAGGCGCGAGTTGGCGATTGCCAGCGAGGCGAGATTGGCAAAATCGTGCAGAACCTGTACGTCCCTGTCGCTGATCGGTTTGCCGGTTATCAGGTTATCGGCTACCAGCATGCCCAGGGTTGAGCCGCGCGCGGTCAGGGGCACGAGCGCGAACGCATCAGTACCGAGATGTTCGATGAAATCCGGGTAATCATTCCGAAGCGGGAGGATACCGCCGCTGATGTTGAATGATTTTTGGCGGTTCACCAGCTGTGAGAAAAGGCTGTCGGGGTCGCTCAGGGGAATCTTCATCTGCCGCACCAGCAGCTGTATCGGCTCGTCACCCAGGGCCATCTCCGCCTTGCGCAGGTAAAACAGCTCCGACATGGAGTGGTCCTGCCGGGAGAGCCGGGCCCAGGTGCTGTGGGCCTCATCGTGGGTCAGCGGGCCGGTTGCCACGCGGCCTTCGAGCTGCTGCGTCTCTTCGTTGAGCAGAAATAAAAAGGCGCGGTTAAATCCCAGGGCCCTGTTGGCGGTAACGCCGATTAAAATCATGTGCAGAATTTCATTCAGCTCGCGGCTGCTCAGCAGCAGGGAACTGATCTCGTTTTTAATCGACAGAAAGGCGGCATTCTTTTCAAGCGCCTGCTCAATCGTGCGTTTTTCGCGCTCAATCTGCTTTTTTTCGGTAATGTCCCAGAAAACGCCCAGAATGCCGATGACTGCACCGTGATCGTTGCGCACGGGGGTTTTGATGGTATTGATCGTGATGATTGTGCCGTGCAGCGGATAGTGCTCCTCGATGTTTTCAATGCTGTTGGACTGGATAATACGCTTGTCATCAGCGCGGTATTTCTGCGCCAGGTATTCGGGGAAAAGATCATAATCGGTGCGGCCGGTAATGTCATCAGGGCTGATGCCCAGATCATCGGCATAATGGTTGTTGCAGGACAGATACACTGAATTGATATCTTTGAAGTAGATGCGCTGCGGAACATTGTCGAGCAGCGTTTTGTAGTTCAGTTCACTTGTTTTGCGCGCTGTGGCGTCGTTGCCGACGCACAGGATGTGGCGCAGCGCGCCGGCGTCATCACGCACAGCGCGGTTCGACCACGAAACCCAGACCCGGCGGCCGTCGCGGCACATGTTTTCGTTTTCATTGCCGACGTAGAGCTCGGGATGTACGCCGATATCGGCTATCATGGCCGCAAGGTCCCTGCCGGCGCTGTCGGCCGCAGGCACTATCGTGCCGATAACATTGTGGCCGATGAGCTCGCCGGCCTCAAAGCCAAAAAAGGAAAGACCGAAACGGTTGATGAACAGAATGGTATGGTCGGCATCGAGCAGCAGGATAATGCTGTTGAGGTTCTGAAGCAGCTCGCAGCGCTCCAGAACGCAGTTGGGCATCAGGACGGGCGCCGGCATGGGGCTGGCGGACGTGACCTGCGGTTTGCCGCTCAACGTGATGCCCGCTCCGGGGGAGTCCGGCGGGTTTTGGCGGCCGTTCATGGCGTATCGGCCCGCGCGTGCAGCGGTTGCATAAACCGGCCGGCATGCAGGTATGCGGCACCTGTCAGGCTGTGCTGATTGCCAACGCGCTGCTTTTCCGGCAGGTTCAGGGCGTCAATCAGAACATGCGCTGCTTCGGTTACAAGGGCGTCAGGCGCAGCGGTTTCGTTGTCGGGGGATTGCGCTTTTTCGAGTTCGTCATAATTTTCAAAAAGGGGCATGTCTTTCGCCGCGCGCAGCCGGTTTTCAGCAGCAAGCCTGAACTGCTCGACTTCAGCCTGTTCCCGCTCGCGCCGGGGCCGGGACAGCGAGACGCTTGTCCGGGCGCTGAGCGCGCGCAGGTGCTGCGAGAGGCTCTGCAGATAGCGATAATCGGGATCTGCCTGCATACGCTGTTCGTGCAGGGTGTTGAGCCGGGCGAGTGCAGGGCCAAGGTCGCTGAAGCGCGGGAACATGACCGCATCAAGGCTGTCCCAGGGCAGGGCGTCGGGCAGCGCGCTTTCCCCGATTTCAGCCGGGTCGAACAGGCACGGATAGCTGATGTCGGGGATAATGCCGCGATACTGGGTGCTTTCACCGTTGACACGGTAAAACGCGGCCAGGGTGGCCTTGAGCTGGCCATGTTCGAGCGGGACAAGCGACTGGACCGTGCCTTTGCCGAATGTCTGCGAGCCGAAGATGATTGCGCGGCCGTAGTCCTGCAGGGCGCCGGCTACGATTTCCGAGGCCGAGGCGCTGAGCCGGTTTACGACCACCAGCAGCGGTCCGTCGTAGCTGCTGCGATGATCGCTGTCGCGCAGCACCTCGATATCGCTGCGGGCGCTGCGAACCTGCACGATGGGGCCGTAGCGTAAAAATTTTCCGCTCAGATCGATTGCTTCCTGCAGGGATCCGCCGCCATTGTTGCGCAGGTCGAGAATAAGGCCGTCGATGCGTTCGCCGGACAACTCTTTGAGCAGCCGGTCGATATCTTTGGACGTGCTTTTGTAGGTCGGGTCGCCGGCCTGCAGGGCCTGAAAATCAAGATAGAACGTGGGCAGCTCAATGATGCCGATGCGATAGGTGCGCCCGTCGCGCACAATCGGAAGGATATGTTTGCGCGCGGCCTGATCCTCAAGGGTGACCGTGCTGCGCTCAATGGATATTTTTCTGGTTTTGTGGGGGTCTTCAACGCCGGCGGGCAGGACCTCAAGACGCACAATCGTGCCTTTGGGGCCGCGGATTAAATCGACTACGTCATCCAGGCGCCAGCCGATAACATCCTGCAGCTCGGCGTCCTCGCCCTGGCCGACTCCGACAATGCGGTCGGCCGGGGCCAGAAGCTTTGACTTGTCGGCCGGACCGCCGGGCACCAGCCGTATGACCCGGGTATACTCATCCTCGCCGCTCAGCACCGCGCCGATGCCCTCAAGCGAGAGGCTCATGCTGATATTGAAATTTTCAGAGGTACGCGGGGAAAAGTACTGCGTGTGGGGATCATAGCAGCGTGTCAGGGAGTTCATGTACAGCTGGAAGGCATCCTCGCTGTTGACCTGCTGAACAAGCCGCAGCTGGTTGGTAAAACGCTTCAGCAGCTGTTCGCGCGCGGCCTCCTGATCGGTGCCGGCAAGCAGGAGGTTGAGCACACTCAGCTTCAGGCGCTTTTCCCACAGCTGCTCCATCTCAGCCGGGCTTTGTATCCAGGCAGCGCCTGTGCGTTCGGCTTCAATCTCCTCGTCGAGCGTGAAGTCCATGTCATCGATGCCGGCCTCAAGGCGCCGGATAACCGCTTCAAGCCCCTCTCTGCGGCGCTGCTGAAAACGGTTAAAAATGCTGAAGGCCGGTTCAAGGTCAGCCGTTTTCAGGGACTGATCAAGCGTTGTGCGGTACGGTGCGAAATCGTCGATATCGGATTGCAGCAGGAAACTGCGGGCAGGATCAAGATCCTCAAGGTAGCGATCCAGCAGCTTTGACGCCAGGCCGTCATCGCAGGCGATCGTGCGGTAGTGTTCGCGCTGCAGGCGCTGCATGACTTCTTTCTGAGCAGCAGCCTGCTCGGGCAGGGGGCTGAGGGGCCGGGCAGACGATGCATCCGGCAGTGCCGGGGCGGGTGCTTTGCTCTGGGCGGCTGCGTACAGGCCGCCCAGCAGAACGACACTGAGAAGAATGGCCCATCCAATGCGGATAGGGCGCCGGTATTCAAGCATAGCTTTGTCTGCCGTTAGACATGTTATCTCTCTCGTTTTATCCGTAACACAGATACGCCGGGCATTCAACTTATTTAATTATTTTGAGCTTGACCGGCGCACGGCTGAGCGCCTATTATAGGCGCGCACATTGTTTCGGCCCGGACGCACAGGCGTCGTTGGGCGGACTGCCGGCAGGGACCATTTTTTTAAGCGAGGCACACAGCGTGGACCGGGAATACGCACTTTTTATCAATCAGGCCGATAAGCTGCACTATCTGACGGATGAGTACCGCCGGGTCTATTTCGGGGACGAGTTCTGTGAGCGCCTGCTGCCGTCCCCGCAGGAACTCACCCGGATGATGGCGCAGGTACGGGATGCGGGCCGCGCGTTTACCCTTGTAACGCCGTATGTGACCGAGGCGGGACTTGCGCAGGCCGGGGCGCTGCTTGCACTTCTTCCGGCGGGCACCGAGGTCGTGTTTAATGACTGGGGCGTATTTCGTATGCTGCGAAGCGGCTATCCCGGTCTTGTGCCGGTCATGGGCCGGCTGCTTACGAAAATAAAGCGCGGGCCCCGCATTATGAACTTTCTGGACAGGCTGCCGGAGGCTGCGCTTGCGCATTACCGGACGACAAATCTCGATGTGCCCCGCTATCAGCGCTTCCTGGAGGATAACGCTATCGGCCGCGCGGAGCTTGATAATCCCCTGCAGGGTCTTGACCTGAGCGGGGTCAGTAAAAAGCTGCGCCTTTCGCTCTACATTCCGTTTGCCTACGTGACCACCACCCGGTTCTGCCTGACGGCCAATGCCGACAAGCCGGAAAAAAAAGGCTTCATCGGCGTGTTCCCCTGCCAGCGGGAATGCCGCACCTATACCTTTTATCTTGACAATGCCGCCATGACGACACTGCTGATCCGGCGCGGCAACACGATTTTTTTCCGTAATACCGCCATTCCTGAAACCATCCGCACCTCACACCTTGACCGGGTTGTCGTCTCGCCTGAAATTCCTCATTAGCCGGCTGTTGAAAAACGTCCCTCTGTCCCGCTGCAGCGGGATCACTCCCCGCAGAGCGGGGCAGGACGGCGTACGGCAGGGGTACGGCATATGATTTTGCGCGCCGTGCATCTGTGTCCATCCGCCGCACTAGACCTGCTGCGGAGGATGGACATTTTTGAACACCCTGTGAAAAAAACTTTTTCAACAATCTGTCAGCCGGACGGGCGGGTAATTCGATTCCTTGACTTGCCGCGCGTGAGTTGGTAAAAACAGGTGAGCGCGGGCGGTGTATGCCAGTGCGTTCGACGTCTTTCAGGCAGGAACAATCGCAGGCAGGGGTGAACCATGCAGCTACCGCTGGACCAGATTACGGTAAAAAAAAGAGTGCGCATGCAGCTGGGTGATCTGCAGCCCCTCATGGACAGCCTTGACACGCGCGGCCTCATGAACCCGGTAACGGTGAACAGCCGGTATGAGCTCATCGCGGGGCACCGGCGCCTTGAGTCGGCCCGGCGCCTGGGCTGGGATATGATTGAGGTCCGCATTGTCGATGCGCGCGATGAGCTGGGCATGCTCGAGCTCGAGCTCGAGGAAAACCTGCACCGGCTTGATTTTACGACGCTGGAGCTCGCGCAGGCCCGTGCGCGGATAGAGAAACTGCGCAATCCCGGCCTGCTGCGGCGCATCTGGCGCGCGCTCGTGCGGCTGTACAGGGCCGCCGTTTCCAGGCTGACACCATAGCGTCAGGTGCGCAGACAACTTTTTTCCTTATCAGGGATAGTGGCCGGCACATGGCAGCTGAATGCGCTCGATGGATCCTGAGAAAAACCGCTGCGGCACTGATCTGCGCAGCGGCAGCATTCTGGACAAGCGGCTGCACGCCGGCTGCCGTTGAACGCGATCCGGGCTGTATCAATGTGCGGCTGAAGAAGAACCCCGCCACGATTGACCCGGCCCGTATCGTTGATCTGGACAGCGCCCGCATAGCCGCCAAGCTGTTCAACGGGCTGATCACCTTTGATGACGAGCTGCAGCCCCGCCCTGACCTGGCCCGCTCGTGGACGCTGTCGGCTGACGGCCGCATCTACCGCTTTGAGCTGCGCGATGACGCCTTTTTTTTTAACGGCCGCGCGGTGAGCGCGCACGATGTGGTCTTCTCCTTCGAGCGCGTGCTTGCCCCGCAGACGCGCTCGCCGCGCACCTGGGTGCTTGCGCGCATACAGGGAGCCGATGCATTCATGCAGGGCCGCGCTGAGCGGGTCACGGGCCTCAGGGCCGTAAGCGACCGGATGCTTGAAATCGAACTGACGGAGCCCTTTGCGCCGTTTCTGAGCATGCTGGGGCTGACAGCCGCGTATGTGGTGCCGCGCGAGGAAGTTGAGCGACTGGGCGAAGAATTCGGCCGGCAGGCCGGCGGCAGCGGCCCGTTCATGCTGGCCGACTGGAAGCATAATCAGTATGTGCAACTCAGGAAAAATCCCAACTGGCACGGCCCGGCCCCGCTGAGCAGCGGTATCTGCTACCGCATTATTCCGGAGGATTTTACGGCAATGGTTGCCTTTGAGAAGGGTTCGCTGGATATTCTGCCCGACATCATGGCCTCGGAATACGCGCGCTATACCCGGGATCCGGTCTGGCGTGAGGGCGTGCAGCAGGCGCCGGGCCTCAACACCTACTACCTTGGCCTTAACTGCGGGCGCGCGCCCTTTTCGGACGCGCGCGTCAGGCAGGCCCTGAACTGCGCAATCGACCGGCAGACGATGCTTGCGGCGATCCTTGACGGGCGCGGTCAGATCGCGAGCGGCCCGGTGCCGCCCCTGCTGCGCCGCGGAGCGGCTCCGGAAGGCTACGAGTATGACCCGCAGCGCGCCCGGGCCCTGCTGGCCGAGGCCGGCTACCCGGATGGTTTTGCCATGCGGATATATCAGACCGCTGACAGTGAAAATCTGGACATGTGCCAGGCCGTGCAGGCCTACCTGCAGGCCGTCGGCATCCGGGCTTCGATCGTGCAGCTTGAGTGGAGCACGTTTCTGGCCGCGGTGGCCGACGGCGAGGCCGATGCGTTCTGGCTGTCCTGGTGGGCCGATTACCCTGACGCGGAGAATTTCCTCTATCCTCTTTTCCATTCAGCCAATTTCGGCTCAGGCGGCAACCGCAGCCGCTACAGCGATGCGGAATTCGACCGCCTGATTGAGCAGGCCGTAACCGCGCAGGACAGTATCAGGCGCGACGAGCTCTATGCGCAGTGTGAGCGCATGATCGCCGAACAGGCGCCCTGGGTGTTTTTCTGGCATAAGGATGCCTGCAGCATTCACCGGCCGGAGCTGCACGGCTACCGCACGGTCCCCCTGACCGTGATGGAAAAAGGCCTATCCTGGCAGCGCCGGGACGGTTCGGCCGGGGCCCGCAACTGAACGTTTCAGCAGCGCGCAGTCGACCCGGTCATGGGCGCTGCGCAGGAAAGGTGCGCCGCATGCATTCAGAGATAACCGTCTATGAGCCCCGCCAGCGCAGCAGGGCCGGCATGTTCGCGGTCCTGCGGGTCATGGCCGCTGATGTCGTGCGCTGCCGCGAGCTCATCTGGCAGCTGTTCAAGCGCGATTTTCTGATGCAGTATAAAAAATCATTCCTGGGGCTGGGCTGGATCGTGCTGGCGCCGCTGCTCGGCTTTGCCTCATGGGTGTTCATGAACGCGGCCGGGGTGCTCAATCCGGGCACCATGGACTTCCCCTATCCGGCTTTCGTGCTGATCAGCACAACTCTGTGGGGATTTTTTGCCAACTGTGTTACTGCCGCGTCGCGGACCTTAAAGGCAGGGCAGGGATTCATCGATCAGGTGCAGTACCCGCACCATACGCTGCTGGTCAAGGAGCTTGCGCAGGCATATGCGAACTTTCTGATAAGTTTTGTTTTTGTTGCGCTTCTGCTCATCTGCTTCAGGGTTGATCTGCAGGTGCTGTTCTGGGCGGCGCCGCTGCTGGTGCTGCCCATGCTGGCCGCGGCCGCGGCCATAGGGCTGACCGCATCGATCATCACGGTAGTCGCAATGGATATCGAGAAAGCGCTCGGGTACCTGCTGAGCTTTATGATGTTTTTAACGCCCGTTGTCTACACGGCCGAGGACAGGACCGGCATCGTGAAGGCGATTCTGGCGCTCAATCCCATGACGTATCTGCACGGCTGTGCCCGCGACCTGATCGTGTTCGGCAGTGCCGCCGGTGCTGACATGTTCCTGGGCCTGACCCTTGCCGCCTTTCTCCTGCTATTGCTGTCCATGAAGTGGTTTTACGTGGCCGAAGAAAAGGTGATTGAAAAAATGATCTGAGGATGCGTCCGGGAGTGCCTGCGTTCTCTGCGCGGGCGCACGTCCGTGAAAACGCTCCGCGTTCGTATGGGATTTCATGAGCATGAAGCCGATCCAGCCTGCCCCCCGCCTTGAAAACGATATAGTGCTGCGGGTCGAGAACCTGTACAAGAAGTTCTGCTGCACGCTCAGGCACAGCATGTATTACGGCATGGCTGATTCTGTCCGCAGCGTCCTGGGAGTTCCGTATGGCACCGACCGTCTCAGGAAAAACGAATTCTGGGCGCTTGAGGACATCGGCTTTGAGCTTCGCAGGGGCGAAGCGCTTGGCATAATCGGCGCCAATGGTTCCGGTAAATCTACCCTGCTCCGGCTTATCACCGGCATATTTCCCCCCGATAAGGGTCGTATTGCGTTTGCCGGCCGCATCGGAGCCCTTATTGCGGTCGGCGCTGGATTCCATCCGCACATGACCGGCCGGGAGAATATTTACCTCAACGGCACGATCCTCGGGATGCATCGCCGGGAGATCGACGAAAAGCTAGAAGAAATCATTGCGTTTGCCGATATCGGTAATTTTTTAGAAGCTCCTATCAGCACCTACTCAAGCGGCATGCGGGTCAGGCTGGGCTTCGCCATCGCCGTTCACTGCGAACCGGACATCCTGCTGGTCGATGAAGTGCTGAGTGTGGGCGATCTTGCCTTCCGCAATAAATCAATGCGTAAAATGAGGGATTTTCGCGCAAAGGCGAACGCCCTTATTTTTATAAGCCACAACCTGGATCAGATCCGCGTTTTGTGCGACCGGGTGATAATCATGGATCACGGCCGAACGCTCTTCGACGGGGATTCCAGCGAGGGGCTCATACGCTATGAAAACCTGTGTAAGGATATGCGCGTGGCGGCGGTCAACAGGGACGTGGAAAGCGGGGAGCTTTTCAGGCAGCGCCATGCGGACGGAGACCGCGTGATGTTCGTCGACCTGGGCTTGCTCAACCGTCAGGGCGAGCGGGTCTACACGGTGGGAGCGTTTGAGGAATTGAGGATTTTTATTGATTTCATTATAAATGAAGAAAGTGAAGAGATATTCTTTACACTCGCTGTTTTGAACGAGGCGAAAAACATCGATTGCATCTGGTCGAAAAGTAACGACCGCAACAGGCACAGCTTCAGGAACATCAGGCCGGGTCGCTACCGGGCTGTCGTGACCTATAAGGAGCATCACCTCGGCCCCGGAGTCTACTTCATAAATTACCACATAATGAACGGGGCAACGGGCGAGTCCTATGACCACGGCTTTACCAATGTGTCTTTTTCGGTCAAGTCACCTGCGCATTTTGAGCGTGGCATTGTATTGTCGCAGGATTCCTGGGATCTCGAGCGACTAGTCCCCTGAGGTTGCGCGGACGGGGCGCCGCCGCGCGCCTTGCGCAAGGAACGCGGAGCGCAGCGGCATTGTCACCTTAGGCCCGCGCCGGCAGTCAGCCCGGGCCGGGGCGGATATACAGCGTGCCTTTAAAGGCAGGTACGGTTACAGCGCGGTAACCGTGCTTCCGGGCGTATGCAATAAGGGGCGCATCCAGTTCCCCTTCGAAACCGACAAGGATCGCCCATGGCGCTTCCCGGTCAAGGAGATCGTTCAGGCGCATAGGGGATGTGCCGATAAAGCGGCTCCGGTCTGCAGGTGCGAGCAAGTCCCCGACCCGGTAAAGGAAGGGGCCTGTCGACAGCTCCGGGTACACCGGCAGGTTGGCTTCAACAGCGAACAGCGGCGATAGTGTGGCGATCCGGCCCTGCGCTGCCGGGGTTTTTACCCGCAGTATATGCGATATGAACCCCGCAGTATCGTGCACGAAGAGCCCCGCCCACCTGTTCCTGTGGGGCAGCTTTGCAATAGATGCATGCAGCGGCGGCCCGTTGTATGCCAGCGTTGCCAGGAGGAGAACGAGAAAAAATCCCCTGCGCAGCACCGGATGTATTGCGGATAGAGCCGGGGTTGTATATAGTAGGAGCAGGAACAGACAACTGACGGGCAGGGCATAGTACTGGGGAAACGACGGTGCCGGAGCTATGGCAGAGGCCAGGCCTGTCAGCAGCAATAACAATGCCAGGCAGGCCCCCGGGGATATCCCCTCATGCGTGTTCTTGTTTTTCCGGAGACGATTGACGGCACAGCCGCAGCCCAGCATGATGGGCAGGACAAGAATAAGGTTTTCTGTACGTGATAATATCTCGGCTGCGTAGGCAAGCCTCGCGTGCAGGGCCATCGGCCCTTCGTATCCGGTAATCAGCCGCCACTGGGCGTTGATATGATGATAGCCCAGATTGTTAAATAAAAACCGGGCCGGATCGCTATAAAGAAATGCAAAGAAGGGAATTAATCCGATCGCCATACCGGCAACCAGAGGAAACATGGCGCCGGCAAGTCTGTGTCGCATGCATACAGGCGATGATTTTTTTTGCACAGGGCAGCAAATGGTTATAATTATAAAAGGAATAATGATCGGGGCATAGGTAAGTTTTGCTCCTGCAGCAGCTGCGAGCATGAGTCCGGCAAGAACAAGGCCGCCCGGCTTAATGCTACTGCCGAAGGAGACGATAAATATATAGAATGCAAGCAGCGTAGCGCCTAATGGCAGTATATAATTGGAAACTTCTGTGGCCGGATCAATGACGGTCGTATTAAGCATGAAAAGTGCGGCAACGCCCAGGGCGAAGTTTATATCGCGGACGACGCGGCGCGCTATACAGAAAATGGCAGTCGCGGACATGCACAGAAGCAGAAAGCTTATCCATTTTCCCGTTAAGAGGTAAAACGAATCGATCTTAAGCATGTTAAAAACGATACCGTATGCCATGGGAAGATACGGCGCCTGCAGATAGGCGAAGTCCCTGTACAGGGACTGTCCCTGGGCGGTAAGCACGCCCGCGCAGATGTACATGTGCTCGTTGTGGTTTAATGATGTCATGATGCGGGCAAATGCGCCGATACATGCATATGCAAGGACACAGCACACAATCATGGTAGAGAGGCTGAAGATACGCCGGCCTGCTTTCGTCCGCGATGATTTTTTGAGCAGCATGATACGCTTCCGGTCTAACAGGTGGCCCCGTGTAATTTACGTGTGCCGGTGTCCGCTGCCCTGTTCCGCGGCGGCATGCCCGGGCAGAAGATGACTGTCGGGCAGTCGAAAAAACTTTATCAAAAACAACCCTGAGTTGACAGGGTTTTTTCGTGCTCGCCAGAACGGTTGAGCATGCTCCGGATAACGGGACCTGCTGCGGCAGGCCCGCATATCATACGCACATGCACACGCCATGGCCCCCTGCGTTACCGTCCTCATGTCGGCTCACAACAGCGAACGCTATCTTGCGGACGCAATCGACAGTATCGTCAGCCAGACATTTTCTGATTTTGAGTTTCTGATCATCAATGACGGGTCTAGCGACGGCAGCCGTCAGATACTGGAGGCCTGCACGGACACGCGCATACGGCGCATCGACAACGGGCGTAACCTGGGCCTGTCGGCGTCCTTGAACAGGGGCTTTGCGGAAGCCACAGGCGTGTACATAATCCGCATGGACGCCGATGATATCGCGCTGCCGGACCGGCTCGCAAAGCAGGTTGCATTCATGGAGCGGGAACCGAATATCGATGTCTGCGGCAGCTGGTACGAGATGTTCGGGGATAGAAACAGGGTTGTTAAAACACAGGCTGCCCACGGCGATATTCACGATACGCTTTTTTTCAAGAACTGCATCGCCCATTCGACCGTCTGCATGCGCAAGCAAAGCTTTGAAAACTGTGCGGGTCCCTATACTGAAGCGTACAGGTATGCCCAGGATTATGAACTCTGGTGCCGGACGGTGAATACCCTGGCGTTTGCGAACATACCGGAGGTTCTGTTGCGCTACAGGGTTCACGGTCTGCAGGCCGGCAGCTCTCATATCCGGGAACAGGATACCTTTGCCGACAGGGTACGAAGAAACAATCTGCTCAACATCGGCCTGCGTCTCTGCCCGCAGGAGGAAACCATATATTTTGACATGATAGCCGGGCGTTTCGAACCCGGAAACGGAAACGACGTGCGGACGGCCGCCCGCCTGCTCGAGAAGATTTACCGGGCAGGCCGGGCCGGGCACGGGCGCAGGTTTCAGGACATGCTGCGGACCTATATGAAACCCCTGCCGGCCAAAAGCGTCGAGTTGAAAAGCGCGTCACTGTCCCTGTTTGCCATCTTTGCCGGATGGGGCCTTTTGCCGACTATCGTGAGCAAAGCGCGCTTTTTGCGCGCCTGTCTTAAAAATACGGCGGGAGTATGAGTGTGAACATGCAAAAGCGTTTCGCTGTGCTTATTCTTTTTTTTGAAAAAGCACGCCAGACAGTCGAGTGCGTTAAGAGTTTTCTTCCTTCCGGGGTGCGGATATACATTCTGAACAACGGCTCATCAGAGCGCAATTCGCGCGCCGTGGAGCAATTCTGCAAGCCTTTCGAACAGGTAACCATATTCAGGAGTGATGTGAACCTCGGTGTAAGCCGCGGGCGCAATTTCCTGATTGAAAAAACAGACGAGGAATTTCTTTTTTTTGTCGATAACGATATTGTTATCAAAACCGCCAACTGGGTGGATAGTGCTCTGGCCGCCATCAGCGCGCATCCCGATGCCGAGGCCTTTGCGCCCAGAATGTTCAATGTATGGGAGAACCGTTTTCTGCCCTGTTTTTCGATCGATATCGTCGATAACCGGATGGTCTACCGGTATATCAAAGAATCCGACTGCGGCCCCGGAACGCGCCTGAACTGCATTCTCGGCGGGGCCTCGATCGTGAAAAGGACGCTGTTCGAACGGCTGGGCCTCTACGACAGCGCCATGTTTGTCGGATTTGAGGACTATGAGCTGGCGCTGCGGGGCATACGCACGCAACCGATCGTGTGTATGCCCCTGCAGGACATTATTCTGCATCATGACCATGCTCCCGCCCGCGGAAACGCCTGCGACAGGGATGCGGTTGCGGTTCGATACAGGGTGTCGCTGCATGAGGAGTCAATACGGCAGATACGGGCCCGGCATGGCGTGGAGTTTTTCAATGACACAAGCTGGCGCAAATGGGTTGCCCAGCAGCAGCGGGTACTGGTGCCGGCGCATCCGCTCGCAGCGGTCTGGTCCCGTTGTATAAAAAAAATCAGGTCGATAGCCGGCCGGTGTTGAGGCCGGATACGCGGGGACGTTTGTTTTGTTGCCGGCGCGAAGTATACGCCGGAATTTGTTTGTGATGGGTATGCATCCGAAAATTTTCTGTACTATCGCAACGCTTGACTATCTGCCGCATGTGCGCGCGCTGCATGAATGCCTGCAGCGCTGGGACGCAGGCATGCAGCTGCATGTTTTTATTGCGGATGCCGCACCCGGTCGCGTGCAGGTCAGCGCGTGCCCGCCGGGCATGCGTATGTATTGCGCAGATGAACTCTGCGCGAACGGCACGGGCAGGGCCATCTTTGAAAAATATCACGCTGCCTGCATGGACACTTTCCGCTGGGCCATGAAGCCGGTTTTTCTGCAGTACCTGCTGGAGCACGGCCACGGTGATGCGGTGATCTATGTTGACAATGATATACACTTTTTCAGCGATTACGGTTTCCTGCTTGATGAACTTGACGCTTGTGACATTATCCTGACGCCGCACTGGCGCTCCTCAGACCCGCAGGCCGACAGCACGAATTTTTTTACATTGTATACGTCGGGTCTGTACAACGGCGGCTTTGTCGGCGTGACGAAAAACGCCCTGCCCGCGCTTGCCTGGTGGGCCTCGGCCTGTCTGTATGTGTGCGAAAAAAATGCCGCGCGCGGCCAGTACGTCGATCAGACGCATCTCAATCTGCTGCCGGTGTATTTCGACCGGGTGAAAATCATCAAGCATCGCGGCTGTAACGTGGCCAACTGGAACCGCCTTGAGTGCAGGCGCGAGCAGCGCGACGGCACGGTTTTGATCAATGGCATATATCCGGTGGTGTTTATACACTTTACCCACAGTACCATCAGGGGGATAGAACGGGGTGATGACCCACTGCTTGCCCCGTTCCTGCAGGCGTATTGCGCGAATTTAAAACGTCACGGCGCGCTGCCATATGCAGGCACGGAGCCTGCGGCAGTGCACACCCCCGGGAAATCAGGCCTGTTGACCCGCATACGGTCCTTTTTGCATGGATAACTACACCCGCATCGCGCTGACGGCAAAAAATATCGACACGTATGTTCACCGGAGGGCCATTCTGGCGGCCATCAGGGAGAATTGTGCCCTGTTCTCCGGCCGGCTGCTTGATTACGGCTGCGGCCGGATGCCCTATAAAAGCTCTATCCTCGAGCACTCCGGTGTTACCGAGTATGTCGGCCTGGATATCGCGACCGCGCCTGATTACGGCGGGGTGAGGCCTGATGTTGTCTGGAACGGCGATATGCTGCCGTTCCAGGACGGTTTCTTCGATGTGGTTCTGGCGACGGAAGTTCTGGAACACCTGTTTGATGCAGGGCGCTCGCTGCGCGAGATCAACAGGGTTTTGAAAAAAGACGGGCTGCTTTTTTTTACGGTTCCGTATGTCTGGCCGCTGCATGAGGTTCCCGCCGATTACTATCGCTATACTCCCTGTGCGCTTGAAAATATTTTTAAGCAGGCAGGCTTCAGCGACAGTACCATACAGCCGACCGGGGGCTGGAATGCGGCGCTGGCCCAGATGCTGGGATTGTGGGTTCGCAGACGACCCGGTACGAAACGCAGAAAGAAGATTCTTGCGTGGCTTTTGAAGCCCGTCATCCGGGCGCTGCTCGCGCGCGATGTCAGGCCGGATACGTTCCGGGAAAACACCATGATGCCGGGCCTCTACGGCACTGCCAGGAAATAATGGATGAAGACAATCGCCCTGATATCGCCCAATAAATCAGCATACAGTGAGACGTTCATAGAAGCGCACAGGCGGCTGCTGCGCGCCCGTGTCGTGTATTATTACGGCGGGGCGCTGCCGGATTGCTGTGAAGGGCAGGCGCCCCTCCAGCCGGGCCGGCTTGAGGCGGCCATGAAAAGGCTGCGCCGTTCACGGGGGACAAGCCTGCAGGAGGATATGCTGCTGCGCTCATTCAGGCGCAACCGGGTGGAAAAAGTGTTCGCGGAGTACGGGCCGACCGGGGCAGCCGTCCTGAATGTCTGCCGGAGGGCGAACCTGCCCCTGATCGTGCATTTCCACGGCTATGACATATCGGTTCGCAGGGTCGTGGAACGCTACCGTGAGCAGTATGCCCGGATGTTCGACTATGCCGAGTCGATAGTGGCCGTGTCAAAACCCATGGTCAGCGCACTGGTCGAGTGTGGAGCTGCCAGGGAAAAAATAACCTATGCCCCGTATGGACCGCAGGACGCTTTTTTTGACGTGAACCCGCTCCTGAGCGATAAAACGCTGGCAGCCGCAGGCCGGTTCGTCGACAAAAAAGCGCCCTATTATACGGTGCTGGCGTTTGCACGCGTGCTGAAATCCCATCCCGATGCATGTTTGTATTTTGCAGGGGACGGTCCGCTGCTGAACTCCTGCAGGAACCTGGCCCGCCACCTTGGATGTGAAAACGCCGTAAACTTTCCGGGCGTGGTCGCTCCACCCGCACTGCAGAATGTGTATGCGCGCGCGCGCGGCTTTGTGCAGCATTCAATAACAGCCGATGACGGTGATATGGAGGGTACGCCGGTTGCCGTGCTTGAGGCCGCGGCGGCAGGGCTGCCGGTCGTTGCGACGCAGCATGCCGGCATTCCTGAGGTAGTTATACACGGTACAACCGGCCTGCTGGTCAGTGAGCACGATGTGGATGGCATGGCGGATGCCATGCTCAGGCTGCTGGATGACCGGGATTATGCGATGCGGCTTGGCCGGCAGGCCCGGCAGCATGTCAGAGATAATTTTTCGCTGGAAAAGCACATTGCAATCCTCAACGCGCTGATTGACCGCTGATGCCGGACGCAGGTATGAGCGTTTACGTGGTGTGAGCATATGCAGGTGAGAACTATTGCGGTCGGCGTGTGTACCTTCAGGCGGCCCGAGCAGCTTGCGCGCTGCCTGCAGAGCCTTGCGGCGCTGGACCGCCCGGACGCGGCCGGCTTTTGTATCATTATCGCCGACAATGACCCGGAAGGTTCGGCGCGTCCGGTGGTGGAGCGCTTCAGGGAGGGTGCCGGTTGCGGCGTGTATTACGCGGTTGAAGTGCGGCGCGGCATACCTTTCGCCCGCAACAATATTATTGAGCGGGCCGTGCGGCTGGGCATTACTGATCTGGCATGTATTGATGATGATGAGTATGTTTACCCCGGATGGCTGGTCACGCTGTGGGACCGGTATGTCAGCTCAGGTGCCGATGTCATGGCCGGCTACGTTGAGACCGTATATCCCGCGGAAACACCGCGCTGGATTATTGAAGGAAAATTTTTTCAAAACGCGCAACGGCCGGCCGGAACGCCGCTCAGCACTGCTGCCACCGGCAATGTCGTGTTTAATGTTCAGAAGCTCGCCGTACAGTGGGGTCTGCGCTTTGATGAGAGGTTCGGCCTGGCAGGCGGCTCCGACACTGATTTTTTTTACCGCGCGGCCCGGCAGGGGGCTGTTATGATGTGGACTGCGGATGCGCCCGCCTATGAGGAACTGGCCCGTGAGCGGATGCGCCTCTCCTATCTGCTGAAGAACAGATTCAGGAAGAGCAACCTCAAACCGGGCTATGCTTTGCTGACAATACCGCAGAAAACAGCGCTGTTTTTAGGGCTGTTGAAAAAAATCATCATGGGTGTGCTCGTCCTGCCCGTAAGCCTTGTGCGCGGGTTCAGCAGGTTTGCCGGCGTGCTGAACGATACGGTTGCGGCGATTGCCAATATGCTGGCGCTGCTCGGGTGGCGCTTCAGATGGGATGAATATACGGGATCTTCCGAACGCAATGCGAAACCACCAGATTCATAACATAGCCTACCTGACCTTTAACGGCGCACTGCCGTCGCGCTTTGCCGATGCGGTCTGTGTGATGAACATGTGCAGCTGCCTGGCCGCGCAGGGCGCCGGGGTTGAGCTGATCATTCCAAAGGGCCAGGCCGTGAGCCTCGACCAACTGCAGGCCCACGGGACGCTGTGGGATTTTTACGGGCTGCCTGAAAATTTTTCACTGCGCTACCTTCCCGACCCCTGTGCGAGGTTCAAGGCTTCCGTGCGCAAACCCGTTTATTCTTTTCTGGCGCTGGGTTGCGCGCTGCTGCGCGGCGCTCAGCTGGTTAACGCCCGGCATATTGAGCTGGCGGTTATGGCAGCCCGGTTCGGCAAACCGTTCGTGTTTGAATGCCATAATTTTTTGAAGCCCGCCGGCAGCACCCTTTTCCCGAGGTTGATTGAGATACTGAACGGGCCCCGCTGCCGGGGAGCCGTTGTGACCACAACGCAGGCGGGCCGGAAATCATTTATCGAAGCGGGAGTTCCGGAAGGCAGGATTGCGGTTTTGCCCAACGGCGTTCATCCGCGCCGCTATGAGGGGCTGCCGGCCGGTGAAGAGCTCCGCGGGCTGCTGGGATTGCCGCCTGCCGGAACGCTTGCCTGTTTCAGCGGCAGCCTGTATCCGGGCCGCGGTATTGAAAACATTATCTATTGTGCAGAGCGCTTTCCGGCTGTTTTCTTTCTTGTCGTCGGCGGCAGTCCCGAAGAGGTCGCGCGCTACCACGCCATGGCGCAGGAACGCAGCATACACAATATGCACTTCACCGGGCATGTGCCCGGCACTGAAGTGCCGCGCTACCTGACTGCGTCTGATATTTTATTGATGCCTAATACCAGCGCCAGCAGAGGACACTCCATGGCGTATACATCCTCCATGAAGACGTTTGACTACCTGGCAGCCGGACGGCCGATTGTCGCCTCTGATTTTCCGGTGCTGCGCGAAGTGCTCGTTCATGAACAGAACGCGTACCTGGTTCCCCCGGACAGCGCGCACGAGCTGGCCCGCGGTCTGCAATGGGTGCTTGACAATCCCGGCGCGGCCAGAGCGATGGCTGCCCGGGCGCGCAGTGACGCAGCGCAGTATACATGGCAGAAACGCGCTGAGCGATATCTCTCGTTTGTGCGGTCAACTCTGCCATGAACCACCTGCGCGCTATAACCGAACTGTTTGCCGCCCTGGACCGCCATGCGATCAGGTACTGCCACTGGAAGAGCAATCAGCATCTTGATGAAGCGCTTGCCGGAAAAACCGATCTGGATGTGCTGGTTGATGGCGCTCAGGCCGGAGCGTGCCGGCAGGTATTGCACATGACCGGCTGCAAACAGGTCCTGGCGCAGCCGTCAGCGCGCTATGCCGGCATTGAAGACTGGCTGGTCTTTGACGGCCAGACGGGCCGGCTCGGCCATATCCATCTGCACTTCAGGATTATGACCGGCGGCACGCCCAAAAGGTACCATGTTCCTGCGGAACAGTGGCTTTTGTCGCAGCGTGTATCCCTTTTTAATGTGGCGATCCCGGCCCATGCACGCGAGCTGATCATGCTGATCGTTCGCATAGCTTTGAAGGCCCGCTACCGGGACCTGTCAAAAACATTGCTGCGGCCGGCCTGCGGCGTGCTGTCCGCCGCTGTCAAAGCAGAGCTTGACTGGCTGCTTGCGCGGGTTGATCCGGATGATATCAGCCCTCAACTGCAGGCCTCCGGGCTGCCGCTTGATGCCTCTGCGCTGCTCGGGTTTTTAGAGCGGTACCGTGCCGGCCGTATCACGCCCCCGTACCTGCTCGGGTTCAAAATACAAATGACACGAAGTCTGAAAAACTGCAGGACAGCATCCGGGAGCATTTTTTCCTGCCGCAGGGCGGGAGCGTGCCTGAAAGCCCTGTGGAGGTATGCACCGAAAAAGAAAACGCTGCACGCAAGGGGGCTGTTCTTTGCGCTTGTCGGCGCTGACGGTTCGGGTAAAACCACGCTGGCCTTGGATCTCGCGGCATGGCTCGGATGGAAACTGGAGACGAACGTCCTGTATTTCGGGATACCCAAATCAGCAGGTCTGTACGGTTTTTTTACGAATGCCCGGCAAAGGGCCGACATGTTCACCACGCAGTGCCTGCGCCGGAGGCTCGGTCCGGCGGCGCGTTTTTTCGAGGGCTGTTCGCGGATGCTGAACGCGCTGCTGTGGGTGTATGTGGCCTGGTACCGCTTTGCGCTGAGCCGGCGCGCTCAGGCGTTCATAAAAAAAGGGGGTGTCGTTATCGGTGAGCGCTTTCCCCTGCGGCATTTCAATGCCATGGAAGAGCCCATGGACGGAGCGCGCCTGCAGAAACATCCGCAGGGTCTGCTGCTGTTTCGCCTTGAGCGTTTTTTCTATACCAGGATACTCATGCCGGACCGGCTGATCGTTTTACAGGCCGGGGTCGATGTCTTGAATGCGCGCAAACCAAATGCCTTTCCGCAGCGGCTGCGTGAAAAGGCTGATGCGGTCAACAGCATCAGGGCCGATGCACATACCGTTACCGTTGATGCCGAAGCCTCATATGCGTCCGTGACGCTTGCGGTCAAAACAGCTGTATGGGAAATGCTGTGAAAACACATATAGAGTTTCTCGGGCTGCCGGGAGCCGGCAAAACCACGCTGTGCCGAGAGCTGTGCCGGTATGCGCGCAGCCTGGGCTGTAAGGCCTTTGAGGCAGAGGAGGCATTGTATGTCGCGCTGCGGCGCCGATCGCGCTGGTATAGTCTGCGGCGGCCGGTCAAATACTGTTCGTATGCACGCGGCAGGCGCTGGCTGCATGAGGTATACTCACAGCCGTGTTTTTGCTGTGATGCGCTTGCAGAGTTCCTTGATGCTCACGGCGGCATGGCCCGCACGCTCGCTGCCATACTGCGGCGCCCGGAGCAGTTTCAGGACAGCGCCCTGCTCGTCAAGTGGCTGGTGCAGCTGTTCAGCAGCTATGAGCTGGCCGCGGATATGCTGAAGCGGGACGAAACAATGCTGCTCGATGAGGGTTTCTGCAACAGGGCGCTGTCCATCTTCGGCTACTGCAGCGGGGCCGCTGATCCGGATCAGGTGCGCTCCTATATCGCCGCCGTGCCCGCGCCGGATGCGGTCATATGCATCGATGCTTCAGCGCAGACACGCAGGTCACGGCTCATTGAGCGGGGCCTGCCCGCGCGCTTGAAAAATACGGACCCGGCGCGGCGCGCAGAGCTGGAGCGCAATTTTGAGGCATGCCTGGCAGCGGCTGCGGCAGCGCTTGCCGGCAGGGGTATCCCGGTCCTGCATGTCAGTAATGACGGGTCGCTCGAGGACTGCTATCGGGATCTGCACGCCCGTGCGCGCAGGATTTTTCATGAAACCGGCATTTGTGCAGCGTGAGCGCCATGCGTATCGCCTTTATAACAAATGAGTTTATACGTGAAACATGCACTGCGGGCGGCCTGGGCAGCTACCTTGGCCGGATAACGCGTGCCCTGTGCGAGGCGGGACACGCGGTTGAAGTGTTCGTGACCTCAAACAACCAGTCTGGAACCGCGGTTGTCAACGGTATACCGGTGCACCGGGTCAGAGTCATTGCTGCCGACAGCTTTGTACGCAAGGCGCTGAACTGGGTGCTTGTGCGTCTGTTTAAACAGTTGTGGTCCGGCCCGGCAGCCTATCTGAACAATGCCTGGCATCTGCGCCGGGCCCTGCATGCCCGCGAACAGCAGGTCGATTTTGATCTGGTTCAGAGTACGAACTGCGGCGGCTGCGGGCTGCTGATACGCAGAAAAAAGGGCCGGCTGCATGTGATGCGCATGAGTTCAAAGCGCGATCTCTGGTTCGCGGCTGACGGCAAACAAGGCGCCGGTTTTGCCGCCATGAGTTTTTTGGAGAAAATTGCGGCGCGCCGCGCTGACCGTGTGTATGCGCCGAGCAGATTTCTCGCCCGGGAATGCACCGAACAGTGGCGCATACATACGGGTGTGCTGCGCCCGCCCGTATTCCTGGATGCAGCGCCTGCGGACGCATTGCCGTTTGCGCTGCCCGGCAGGTTTATGATTCACTTTGGTTCGTTCGCTCCCAGAAAGGGCTCGACAGTTCTGGCCCGGGCGCTGGAGACGGTCTGGGAGCAGGCGCCCGACTTTGCCATGGTATGGTGCGGGTCGTTTGCCGACAGCGCAACGCGGCAGGAGTGCCTCCGGTATTTCGGCGCGCATGCGCCGAAGATCATGTTTGCCGGTACCCTGGAAAAAGATATTCTGTATGCCGTCGTACAAAAATCTGTTGCGGCGGTTCTGCCGTCGCGGGTTGATAATCTGCCGAATACGGTCATTGAGAGTTTGCTGCTGGGTGTGCCGGTTATCGGCACCTATAATTCAAGCATTGACGAGCTCGTGCAGCACGGTATCACGGGCCTGCTGGTCGAAAATAATGACGCATCTGCCCTGGCAGAGGCGCTGCTGTCAGTCTGGAACGGCGCGACGAAATTCAGCGCGTTTGAAACGTATGCGGACAGTGTTTGTACGGGCATGGAGCCGCGCTCTGCAGTGGAAAGCCTGGTGCATCTCAGGTTTGAATGAGGCCCGGGACTGCTTCACCGGCAGGCAGCCCCGGCTGATTGCGCATACATCAGAATTTACATGAGATTGTCCCTATGAGTCACAGCAGGCAACAGCGACCGCCCCGCGTGCTGATGATTGTTGCGAATTTCCATCCGGCAGTCGGCGGCACCGAAAATCAGGCCCTGCTGCTGTGCCGGGCGCTCATGCGCAGGGGGCTCGACGTCGCCGTGCTGACGCGCCGGGTGCCGGGCCTGCCTGAAACGGAGAATGTGAGCGGTGTTCCGGTCAGCAGGTCTGTCCGGGTTATCGACCGGGGCAAGCTGTTCGGGGCAACCTATTTTGTATCATGTCTTGCATATCTTGTCGCGCATCGCAGGCGATACGACATCATTCACTGCCATATTCTGCACGGGTTCCACAGCCTGGCGGCACTGTGCATGAAACTGCTGTTCGGCAAGAAGGTGATTATCAAGGTCGCAAGCTCCGGAGCGCTGAGTGATTTCCTGATGCTGAAAAACAGCCTGTGCGGCTCATGGATGCTCGCGGTCTTAAAAACAGCAGACCGCGTCATCGCGCTGTGCCGTTCATCGGTTGCCGAAGCGCGTGCGCAGGGCTTCCCAGATGCACGGATTGCGCTCATGCCAAACGGCGTGGACACAGGGCGCTTCCGGCCGGCCGGCGGGCATGCGGGTGCGCGCAGCAGAATAGTATATGCGGGCAACCTGAGCGCGAACAAGGGCCTGGAGGTCCTGCTCGATGCTTTTTCCCTATTGCAACGGGAGCATGCCGGGCTTATGCTCGACATATACGGCAGCGGCCCGCTGGAGGAAAGTCTCGGGAACGCGGCTGCCGGGCCGGGCCTTGCCGGCGGCGTCGTGCTGCATGGCCGGGTAACGGATCTCGAGCGGCATTTTGACAGTACATGTATTTTCGTGCAGCCCTCGCTTGCGGAGGGCATGTCAAATGTCATTCTTGAGGCCATGGCGGCCGGGCTGCCCGTGGTCGCAACGCGCACCGGGGCGGCCGGGGATATCATTCGAGACGGTGTGAGCGGGTTGCTGGTCGATCCCGGCAGTGCCCGGCAGATTCATGCCGCGGTTCAAAGGCTGCTCTGCGATGAACCCTTGGCTGAGCGCATCGGCCGGCAGGCCCGCGCCGCTGTCGAGGCCGCCTGCAGTATTGAGAGCGTTGCCGGCAACTATCTTGAACTCTATCAGGGCCTGCTTGATCCGCCGGCAGTCAGCCGCGGCAGGGAACGCATGGTATGAAGCAGGTGACATTAGAAGATACTCCCCGGGTTTTGATGGTGCTGTCATATTTTCATCCGTTCCGGGCCGGAGCGGAAAACCAGGCGCTGCTGCTCAGCGAACAGCTGTGTCGCACGGGTGCCGAGGTTTCGGTCCTCACCAGGTCGTTTAAGCATCTGCCCGATTTTGAAACCATCGGAAGCGTGCCGGTGTACCGGCATATAAAAACCGTTAACGCGCGCACCCTGTTCGGGCTCCGGTATTTCTGGTCGTGCTTTTTTTATATGGCTGCACAGCGCAGGCACTATGATATTCTGCATTGCCATATCCTGGAGGGGTTTCATTCGGCAGCAGCTGTGATAGCCGGGCGTATGTTTAATAAAAAAGTCGTGATTAAAATTGCCAATACAGGAACCTTAAGCGATTTTTTTCAGGTGAAAAGGCTGCTCTGCGGGGAGTATATTCTGCGCCTTGTGAAAAAGGCTGACGTGCTGGTTGCCACGTCCCGGCAATCAGCGCGTGAGGCGCTCGCCGAAGGTTGTGCGGACGCACAGATTGCCCTGATTCCGAACGGCGTTGACACGGTGCGCTTCAGGCCTTCAGACGCGCAGGCACAGGCACGCAACCGGATCGTATGCGCCGGCAGGCTGGCCGGTCATAAGGGCCTTGATATACTGCTGGATGCCGTGGGGAGGCTGAAGCGGGAAGGCATGCGCCTGCGCGTTGATATTGCAGGGCAGGGGCCCGAGCGCGAAAATCTTTTGAAAAAGGCCGCTGCGTGCGATCTTGCCGGCGACGTAACATTGCATGGCGAAGTCGGCAGCGTCGAGGCGTTTTTCGACCCGGACGCGGTGTTTGTCCAGCCGTCACGGGCAGAAGGTATGTCCAATGTCATGCTGGAGGCCATGGCTGCCGGGCTTCCCGTCATTGCCACCCGCACCGGGGCGGCGCCTGATGTGATTCAGGATGGCGTCAACGGGATGCTGGTCGATGCGGGCAGCGTCGAACAGCTGTGCGCGGCAGTTAAAAAAATTATTTCCGATGAATCCCTTGCGCGCAGGCTCGGCGCGGGCGCCCGCCGGACAATTGTAGAAAACTATTCGATCAATAGCGTGGCCGAAAAGTATCTGGAGCTGTATCGCGGCCTGACCGTGTCGCGGTCAATAAACAGTTGTAGCTAACCATCAGGGAAAATGTCCTCTATGCCTGCAGAGAAAAAACAGTTTCTATTCCGGGTTCTGCTGCTCCTTATACTCGTGGCGTTGTGCTGGTCGCTGGACGGCATGCTGACGCAGGCCCCCATTACAAAGGATGCCCGTCAGAACCTGCGCGCAGGTTTCAATCTGAACACATGGGGGGTGTTTTCGATTGAGGAACCCGACACAGGGCCACCGTCCCCGGACAATTACCGCGAGCCGGTCGTGCCGGCCGCGGCCGCGCTTTTTATGCGTCTTCATCCGGCCTTTACCGCTGCAACTGATTTTGAGCAGGTCGCCTCCGGCAGCCTGTGCCGGCAGGTGAAGCGCGTCAACCTTGTCTGGGCTCTGCTGACGCTGCTCGGCACCGCCGTGCTGGCGGCAGAGCTTACGCGCAGCGCGGTGGCAGCGCTTGTGTCGTGCGTACTGGTATGGCTGACATTTCTGAGCAATCCTGAACATATCGATACGCTCTGCACGGAGATCCCGACCGCTGCGGTCATGCTCTGGGCATCGCTGCTGCTTGTCAGGAGCGTGCGTGCTGACAGGGTGCGCCTGTTCTTCGCGGCGGGCGCGCTCTACGGCGTTTTATGCCTCACGAAGGCTGTTTTCCTCTACCTCGCGCCCCTGGCAATGCTGATTGTTTTTTTCTGCTGCGCATCCGCTGCGCGTCTGAGCGCTGTGCGCGCGTTCGCCTTCTGCGCGGTTTTCGCGGCGGGCATCGCGGTGGCTGCCGGGCCCTGGATGCTGCGCAATTATATGCACTTCGGCAGTGCTACGCTTGCCCAGCGGGGCGGGACTGTTCTCTATGGCCGCATGCTGCGCAACACCATGACCATGGATGAGGTTGTTTCGGCACTCTATCTGTGGGGCCCCGGTGCTTACCAAAAGCTGGTACGCTCCACGTTTCTCGACAGAAGTCCTGAGGACTTTGAATATGGCGGCCGGGGGGCGCGCCTGAACCGCTCATCCGATTCCGGCTTTGCGCCCAGGGATGAGGCGGCCGAGCGGGCCGGCAGACCCGAAGATGCGATTTCGTTCCACAGCCAAAGCCGGGCCGAGCGGGTCAGGGTGATCAGGCGGTTTGCATCACAGGGGCACGCCAATCCGGAACTTGCATCCGACGATCATCTGCAGCGCGAGGCCCGCCAGTGGATAGTGCGCCACCCGGTGCGGCATACGCTCATGTCGCTGCTGTTCGCCTGGCGGGGTATCTGGTGCTTCTACGGCGGGGGGATATTCACCGCCCTGAACGCGCTGTGCGCAGCCGCGTTCCTTGGCCTGGCCGCCTACGGCCCGTGTGCGGGCAGGCCGCGCATAACGGCATGTATCGCGCTGCCGTTTTTAATGCTTTCGTTTAATGCGTTTTTTTCGCATAATCTCAGCCGCTACAGCGCGCCGGCAATACCCCATCTGCTGCTCAGCCTGTGCGTAGTGGCATGCCTGTTCACGCAACGTTGTACGCACAATGACACTCCTGCAACGAGGTGCCGCCCGTGAAGCTTATCATCCAGATTCCCTGCCACAATGAGGTTCAAACGCTGCCGGTTACGCTGGCCTGCCTGCCCCGCCGTGTCCCCGGGTTTGACACGGTGGAGTGGCTTGCTGTCGATGACGGCAGCAGCGACGGAACCGCCGCGTGCGCCCGCGGCCTGGGTGTTGACCATATCGTGCGTCTTCCCAAGCGCCAGGGGTTGGCAAAAGCATTCATGGCCGGCATTACCGCCGCGCTTGAACTCGGCGCTGACGTGATCGTGAACACGGACGCCGATAATCAGTACTGCGCCGACGACATTGCCGCGCTGGTGGCGCCGATTCTCTCCGGCAGCGCCGACTTTGTGGTCGGGGAACGGCCGATCGTCATGATACAGGACTTTTCATTTGCAAAAAAAATGCTGCAGAAAGCCGGCAGCTGGGTCGTGCGCGCGGTCAGCCATACCGATATTCCCGATGCGCCGAGCGGGTTCCGGGCGATGAGCCGCTCGTGCGCCGGGCAGCTGAATGTTTTCAGCGACTATACCTATACGCTGGAGACCATCATTCAGGCCGGACAGAAGGGCATGGCCATCACCTCGGTTCCGGTCAGGGTGAACCGCGAACTCAGGCCGTCGCGCCTTGTCAAAAGCATTCCGGCCTACATCATGCGCTCGGCCGTGACTATCCTGCGAATATTCGTCGTCTACCAGCCCTTTAAATTTTTCATGGCAGTCGGCAGCCTGCTGCTGCTGCTGGGCCTGGCGCTCGGGCTCAGGTTCCTGTACTTTTATTTTGTCACCGGCACCGGCGGCGGGCACGTGCAGTCCCTGATTCTGGCCAGCATTCTGCTGGGCATGGGTTTTCAGACATGCCTGATCGCATTCATCGCTGATTTGCTCTCGGTCAACAGGAAGCTTCTTGAACAGATAAAGGTACACCACAAGCCCCGCACGCCATAGTGCCTGCGTATACCTGAAGGCTGCCCGATGCGCCCGGCGATAAAAAAAATACTGAATGGCCTCGGCACGCTTGCCACGCTTGCCTCTGTTTTCTACCTGCTGGCCACACTTGCCCGGAACGCGGACAGGATAGACTTCGCGTTCAGCCCCGCGCTTCCGGCCGCGGCAGCGCTTTTCTGCCTTACGCACGGAATTCAGGCGGTGATCATCGCAGCGCTGCTCGACACGAGGGTTCCCTACCGGAATCTGCTGCGCATCAACAGCGCGGCCCAGATATACAAGTATCTGCCCGGCAACATCGCGCATTTTTTTTCGCGCTGGATGCAGCTCGGGCGCCACGGCGTGAAAAGCCCTGAAAACGCGCGGCTGATCGTGTTTGAAACCCTGCTGCTGGTCGTGACGTATCTGCTGTTCGGATGCGTGTTTTTCATGACCTGCGGACGGGAATTCGCGCAGGCGCTGCCGGGCGGCCGCTTGGTGCTGCCTGCCGTGGCGGTCTGCGCCGCCGCGGGCGTGTGGGCGGCTGTAAAAAAAAGAGCACTCGCGCTGCAGGCGCGCCACCTGGCCGTCATAGCGCTCTACAGCTGCTCGGCGCTGCTGTTCGGCGTGATACTGTGCATTCTGAATACGTATATGGTACCTGCAATCAACGGCATCGGGTTTGCGCAGTATACGGCGGGTTTTGCGGTCGCCTATCTGGCCGGCTTCGTGGTCCCGGGCTCGCCGGGCGGCATCGGAATCCGGGAGGTGGTGTTCGTGGAGATTTTCAGGCAGGCTGGCCATGACGTCTTTCTGCTGACCAAGCTGATAATCCTGTTCCGGCTGGCGGCCATAGGCGCCGAGCTCCTTATGTACTGCCTGACGACGGTTGCAGTGAGAAACAGGCCATGATATCGGTCATCGTTCCCTGCTTCAATGCGCGCGCCGATCACCTGCGCGCCGTATACGAATCCTTCAGGCAGCAGACGCAGCCGGGCTGCGAGCTTATATTCGTCGATGACTGCTCCACTGACCGGCACTATGCGTCGTTGCCGCATGACCCCGCGGTGCGGGTCGTGTATAAGGAGCGCAACAGCGGGCCGGCCGACGCGCGCAACACGGGCGCACAGCAGGCCGCGCATGCTGTTTTGTTTTTCACCGATGCAGACTGCCGCCTCGGGCCTGACACGCTGCGCGTCGCGCGTGAGGCCATGGCGCATGAGCATATAGCGGCAGGCGATACAATCGTCGAGGCCGCAACACGGCTGGGGAGGCTTGTGGCGCAGCTCGGGTTTCCGGGCGGCGGCTCAATCGGCTTTGAACATGTGTGGCGTGTTGACGCGCAGGGCTATACCCGCAGTATCAGCAGCTGCAACCTGGCCATACGCAAAGATGCTTTTTTGCGGATCGGCTGTTTTGATCCCACGTTTCCGGTGGCCGGCGGCGAGGATACGGTGTTTGCCAAGGCGGCCCTTGCGCGAGGCTTCAAGATAAAGTACGTCAGGCAGCAGAAAGTCTATCACGCCGAGGTCGAGAGCCTGCGGCGCTTCCTGGCCTGGCAGATCACGCGCGGCCGCGGAAACTATCATATACAACGGCGGCTCGGCAGGGTGGGCGGTTTTTTCCTGCTGCGGCTGTGGTCGTTCAAAAATTCGCTCATGCGCGCGGGCGCATGGGCGCCGCTGACGCTTGTGCTGATCGTGCTCGCGGTTGTCTATCAGGCCCGCGGCTATCGGATGGAAAAGAAAAAAAATGCCAAAGCCTCGCTATGAAGTGACCGACCGGTTCGTGCTGCACGCCGGCTATGCCTGCAATGCCCGCTGCGCTTTTTGCTATTACCTCGAAGACCTGCGGCGCGGAACCGTCAAAAATTCCAGCACCGCCCAGAATAAGAGAAAAATCCGCTTTGCCCATGCGTTCGGCAAGCGCGCCATCGATATTTCCGGCGGCGAGCCGACCATACGCAAAGATTTGCCGGAGCTGATCAGCTTCTGCAGGCAGACGGGCTACAGGACGATTAACATCATAACAAACGGCATCGTGACATCCGATGCAGCCTATTGCGCAACGCTGCAGCAGAGCGGGCTCAGCGAAGCGCTGTTTTCGATCCATTCGCATGATGCTGCTGTGCATGACCGCCTCACGGGCGTTCCCGGCAGTTACCGGAACATTATCCAGTCGATTGAAAATTTTTCCGCCCTGGGCATGCCGGTCAGGATCAATACGGTCATAACGAACACGAATTACGGCGAGATCGACCGGTTCCTGGCCTCAGTGCACGCATGGCAGCCCGCCACCGTCAATCTGATTGTTTTCAACCCCTCGGAAACAGCCGTGCATGTTGAAACAAACGGCCCGGTGCGCTTCTCGGACTATCACGCCATCGGCGATGCGATTTCAAGCGCGCTTGACGTGTGGAAAGACCGCTTCAGCATGATCAATGTGCGCTTTCTGCCGTTTTGCTTGCTGCGCAGGCATCCGGATGCAGTCAGGACGCAGTGGCAGAAATTTCATGAAGCCCAGGAATGGGACCCGTTCCTGAATGTGCTGTTTCAAAAGGGGGCCGTCAAAGCACTGGCGGCGCTGTCGGCCGGTGTCTTCTGCCCGGGCACTGCGCCGGCGTTCAGCTTCAGGCGCTTTGATACCCTGCTCGGCAAACTGCTGTCGAATTTCAGGATCAAGTATTATTACCGGCAGAATGAAGAATGCCGGCGCTGTGACGTGAGCCCCATCTGCACCGGCTTTCAAAAAGACTATGTCCAAAAGTGCGGATTCCCGGGCAACGCCCGGATAACCGTCGCGAATGCTAAGATAACCGACCCGCTCTTTTTCGTGAAGCAGCCGAAGTACAAGCTCATTTTCCCCTGCTTGTAAACCCGTCTTTTCGTGACTTGCCTGACTGACTTCGCTGCTATCGCTTCAACTACGCATCAGATCTTTTCTGAGCGTTTATTACATTGCTTTTTGGAATCTGGAGGGGATCAATGGCGGCCGAGATACCGTTCAGACTGTATCCTTGAATACCAGTCCTGTTGCCATGCGGTTTTTACCAGCATAGTATTGAAAAGGAGGGGCATACCGGCTGATATAAAATCACTGGTACCGACTGAGGTCATTGAAAAGAAGATGTACTTCATACGGGGGCAAAAGTAATCCTCGACACTGATCTGGCTGAACTTTTCGGCGTTGAAACAAAACGCCTGAACGAACAGGTCAAACGTAATCGTTCGCGTTTTCCCGTGGATTTCATGTTTCAGCTCACCCGGGAAGAAGCTGAGGCATGGCAGCGTGTAAGGTCGCAATGTGCGACCTTACAAAGAGGACGGCATTTGAAATACCGGCCTTTTGCCTTCACTGAGCACGGGGCCATTATGCGAATCAGAAGTAATCCTGATTGGTTTTGTATTAATACCTATAGTGCGTACATCTGAGGTCGATTACGCCACCCCTTTTTCGCATCTACGGGCAATTGAAATGCATTACTGTATGTGGTAGGATTTGTTCATGAAATACGAGGTCGGCCTCAAGCCCAAAGCGGTTAAGGATCTGCGGCATCTGCAGACACAGGATGCAACGCGGGTCGCCGATGCGCTTGAACGGCTTGCAGAAGGCCTGGCAGGCGATGTAAAACAGCTGACCAATCACAGCCCTGAATACAGGCTGCGTGTCGGCCAGTACCGTGTCCTGTTCGAGATCGAGGATGAGAACCGGATCACAGTGTACCGTATTGTCCATCGCCGCGAGGCATACCGGTAGACCGAAGGAGAGAAGCTATGGTCACATTACACCCGAACATTCTTGAGCACGATGGCAAAAAAACCTTCGCCGTGCTGCCGTACGAAGAGTTCCTGCAGGTGCGCGAGGAGCTCGATGATTACCAGAACCTGAAAGACCTTCGCGAGGCCAAGGCACTGGAAGGTGACGCCTCTGCAACCCCTCTCAGCTCCGTCAGGAAAGAGCTCAAGATCTGAGCGTTCCGGACTGATGGTTCTTCCTCTGGACACGCACGGTGTGTCCGCTCATAACCGATCCGACATCCAAAATCTCAAAGCTTTTTTTGTACCCCTTTTTTGCGTGCCCAAAAAAGTGGTACCCCCAAAAAAGGGCACCCAGCAACTCGGCCTGCGGCTGCCCTCACAAAAGACATGTTCACGGCGGCGGCACGAACTCGCACATTCGGGCGCTCAAACAGCGCGCCGCCGGCACCCGTGTCCATGCCTTTTGTTCGGCTTCGCTGCTACGGGTTTTAAAAACCTTCAACATAGAATCTTTAATTTTGACTTTTGGGGTTTAAATCCCCATCGTTTTGCTGCGTAGGGGAGCTTCGTGAAGCGCCCTCATGCATGAGTGCGGGGCCGGGTCGTTATGCATGTCGTAGGGGCGGTCCCCCCGTGGCCGCCCGTATAGTTCTTTCTTGGGGGGACACTTTCTTTGGCGGCAAAGAAGGGGGGACACATTCCTTTGTTGACTAAGTTTCTCTCTTCCGCTACTATCGCAGAAGCTTTTGTTTAATTGTGCTATAAACAAAACCCATAAAAAGCGGAGGGGCCAGCCATTAAGTCCTGTACCTGTATCCTGTCGCACTATTTATAAACCGTGTGCTCATCCGAATCATGTCGGGTGCGGAATTCTAACTGCACTGGTATATGGAATTCCATTGCGCACGGAAACTTTTTTTACATGCACGTCAAAAATTTTTTCAATACCTGGAGGGGCAATAATGACAAAAAGAAAGCCTCATCAACAAAAGACGGCCGCTTCTGACCCAACAAAAAATAATCTGCCCGCATCCTATGCTTCAGCGTTTGCAGAAATAAAAGAGCGTATCCGCGCAGCCCGCACTGCCGCCCTGCGGACAGTCAACAGGCAGCTGGTCGGTTTGTACTGGGACATCGGGCGAATTATCGTTGAACGACAAAGTACCGAAGGCTGGGGTCGATCAGTCGTAAAGGTTCTTGCGGCCGACCTTCAGAGGGAGTTTCCCGGCTCCGGCGGATATTCCGTTCAGAACCTTTGGTATATGCGGCAGTTGTATTCCGAATATCATGCGGCGCCAAAACTCCAACCGCTGGTTGGAGAAATTGCATGGAGCCATAATCTGATCATCATGTCCCGCTGCAAAGATTTCCTGGAGCGCGAATTCTACATTCGCATGACCCGGAAATTCGGCTGGTCGAAAAACGTTCTCATCCACCAGATCGAAAATCAGAGTTACGAAAAAAGCCTGCTGGGTCAGACAAATTTCGATGCGGCGCTGAGCCCGGCATTGCGCGCCCGGGCCAGGCTTGCTGTCAGGGACGAATACACCTTCGATTTTCTGGAGCTGGGCGACAAGCATTCTGAGCGCGAGCTGGAGCGTGCCCTGATCGGCCGCGTCGAGAATTTCCTCCGCGCTATGGGAGGCATGTTCGCTTTTGTCGGCAGCCAGTTCCGCCTGGAGGTCGAGGGCAGGGAGTATTTCATCGATCTGCTGCTTTTCCACCGCCGACTCAAGTGCCTCGTCGCCATCGAGCTCAAGATCGGCGAGTTCGAGCCTGAGTATGTCGGCAAGATGCAGTTCTACTTGAGCGTTCTCGACAAACAGGTGCGCGAGAAGGGGGAGAACCCCGCTATCGGCATTATCCTGTGTAAGGAGAAAAACCGGACTATTGTCGAATACGCTCTCATGCCAGCCGGCAAGCCCATCGGCGTAGCCACCTACCGGATCGTAAAAACACTGCCCAAAGCGCTCAGGGGACAATTGCCCAGCCCTGAGCAAATCGTAAAGATACTTGAAGGACATAGTTCAAATCCTGGAGGCTTAAGGCCGTGAGCCCGATGAGCGCATTTGAAGACATAGAAGCCTGGCAAAAAGCCCGGTTTTTGTTCGTTCATTTCTTTGCTCGCTCCAAAGAAACGAACCAAAGAAAGGGCGCCCAGCAACTCGGCCTTCGGCTACCCTTGTGAAACGCACGCACGCGGGAACGACACGAACTCGCACATTCGGGCGCTCAAACAGCGTGTCGACCGAAATCCGCGTGCGCACGCTTCGCTCGGCTGCGCTGCAATGGGGTTAAAAACCAAAACCTGAAAAGCAAACGTAGTGGCCGCGCTGCATGGCCACGATTTTTTGGAGGGACGGGCTTCCGCACGTCCGCAATGCCTTGTCATGCCGGACCCTGATCCGGCATCCAAAATCTCAAAGATTTTTTCGCACCCTTTCTTTCGCGGCAAAGAAAGTGTGCCCCCAAGAAAGCCGCCCCGGCGGATCGCGTCCTTCGGATTCCCTCGCGGGCACATTCTCAAGGGGTCGTTATGAACTCGCACATTCGGGCGCTCAGACAGCATAACGACCGTATCCTTGATACTGCACCCGCCCCGGCTGCGCTCCGATGGGGGTTTAAAACCCAAAACCTCAAATTCAAAATCTACAAGATTGTCATTTCGAAGAAGCGAAGCGACTGAGAAATCTTAGGGCTTTGATCTTATCCTGTCATGCCGCACTTGATGCGGGATCCATTTTTTATGTTTTGATTCTATGTTCTAAAAAACCCGTTGCAACGATGCCGAGCGAAGCGTTTGCACGCGGATTTCGGTCGACACGCATGTCCGTAGGGGCGGTCCCCCCGTGGCCGCCCAGGTAGGGGCGACCGGCCGGTCGCCCCTACAGTGCCGACCCCGCGTGCGTGCGTTTCGCGAGGGCAGCCGCAGGCCGAGTTGCTGGGTCCACCCTCCGTAGCAGGCTACTGCGGAGGACGGGCACCCTTTCTTAAAGCCTTTCAGGCTTTAACGCTGCGCGTTTTGGTTGTTGAGTCCCGACTTTAGTCGGGACAGCTACAGCTCTTTGGAGTGAGCAAAGAAATGAACGAAAAGTTCTTCCAGTTTGCATCGTGTGCCAAAGGATCATCAGGGGAGGTGAGGGCGCAACTCTATGTCGCGCTGGATGCGGCAAACAGAAATCAAAAATTCAGCGGCTGGAAGCTTCGGCGTGCAGTTTCAGGCCCAGGGCGTGGACAACCTTGAGAATTGTATCAAAGGCAGGGCTTCGATCACCCGAAAGGGCCTTGTACAGGCTTTCACGGGAAAGGCCGGCATCGCGGGCAACCTGTGACATGCCTCTGGCACGGGCGATATCGCCCAGAGCCTTTGCAATAAAGGCGGCATCACCGTCAGCTTCTTCGATACAGGCTTCAAGATAGGCGGCCATCTCCTCGGGTGTGCGGAGATATTCAGCAACATCGTAGCGGGTTGTTTTTGTTTTTTGCATGACAGTTTAAAGTCTTAAAGGTTGCGTGCCAGGGCAATAGCTTTTTTAATATCCCTGTCCTGGGTTCGTTTGTCGCCACCGGCAAGCAAAATGACTATTTTACTTGCTTGCATGGTGTAATACACCCGATACCCCGGGCCGTAGTCAATCCGCAGCTCAGAGACTCCCTCACCGACAGGCTTCACATCTCCGGGGTTGCCAAGGGCAAGCCGTTCGATCCTGGACATAATACGAGCTCGTGCATGAATATTACGAAGCCTGTCGAGCCATTGAGTAAACGTATCGGTTGCGCGTATTTCGTACATTTAGATTGTAGCCAATTGGCTACACCCTTGTCAAGGTGTATCTTGAAGTAAACTGTTGTCGTCAACATGCTATAGTCGCTCTTTAGATTGGTTTCTTCCCTTGATAGTTTTAAATCCCGTTCGTTGAGCAGATTTTTTCGCACCCTTTCTTTCGCGGCAAAGAAAGGGTGCCCCCAAGAAAGCCGCCCCTGCGGATCGCGTCCCGACTAAAGTCGGGAGTCCCGAGCCGGGCACATTCTCAAGGGGTCGTTATGAACTCGCACATTCGGGCGCTCAGACAGCATAACGACCGTATCCTTGATACTGCACCCGGCTCGGCTGCGCTCCGATGGGGATTTAAAACCCAAAACCTCAAATTCAAAATCTACAAGATTGTCATTTCGAAGAAGCGAAGCGACTGAGAAATCTTAGGGCTTTGATCTTATCCTGTCATGCCGCACTTGATGCGAGATCCATTTTTTATGTTTTGATTCTATGTTCTAAAAAACCCGTTGCAGCGATGCAGAGCGAAGCGTGCGCACGCGGATTTCGGTCGACACGCATGTCCGTAGGGGCGGTCCCCCCGTGGCCGCCCGTATAGTTCTTTCTTGGGGGCACCGCTTCTTTGGGCGCCAAAGGGGTGCAGAAAACCTTTGGACATTGGACCAGGGACTTTGGACCATAGACCGCTTTTTTTGGACTTTGGACCGGTTCATCGGACCTTGGACCGAAAGCTACGCCCCCTGCATTACTTCTGCATTACTTCGTTGACTAACTATTTAAACTTAGATAGGATTGCGTAAGCTTTCGAACAAATGTGCTAAAAAATTATTAACCATAAAAAATGCGGAGGGGATACTGACCGGTATACGTACTGATGCCTGACATTACAGCCTACATCCGCGCATTCTCCAGCCTCAACGTCAACCGGGCGCCTGACTTATGAGCGAACACATCTCAAAAGAGCAGGCACAGGAAATCGTCCTCAGACACCTTGGCATCGAGCTGCAAAACTTCTTTGGAATTCTTGACGGCATCCCCGAAGAAATCTGCGTCTATCTGCCTTCTCAAGACAAAAAAGATTACTGGTGCATGTTTGTGCCGAAGCTTGACGGTATAATGGCCGTTGGCGGATGCAGATTTATATGTGTTTCAAAAAAAACCGGGAAGGTGACCTTTGACGGCATTGTAGGGGAATAGAACGTTTTATCCGCGCATGGATGCGCTGGCGTGGAGGTTGGGCAGGCTGGCAGGATAAAGTCGATAAAGGCGCACTTTATGAAGCTTTGGGTCGGTGTCACGGATAATCAGTGGTTCAACTTCCTGTCTGAAAAAAGACCGGATGAGGTCAATTTCTGGCAACCCAGTGCAACCCCGCCATTTACCAACGCACCAACAGGCATGCCTTTTTTGTTCAAGCTAAAACGCCCATATAACCATATAGCAGGCGGTGGCTATTTTGTAACGTACAGCAGGCTTCCTCTCAGTCTTGCGTGGGAGGTCTTCGGAGAAAAGAACGGTTGCTCATCCCTGGAAGACCTTCGCCGAATTATTGCTCCTCTCGTCTCTCGCGAATTTAAGGACGGTGACATCGGCTGCACGGTGCTTGCAAATCCATTTTTTCTTGAGCAACAGCAATGGATCGAGGATATCCCCGGCTGGTCATCTAACATAGTCCGGGGGAAGATGTACGAAACCGGCGATGTGCTAGGCCGTGTTTTGTGGAAAAATGTTCAATTAAGTCAAGTCGAGCAACCAATGCTTCAGGCCGCAGAGCAAAGAGAAAAATACGGCGAAGCTATAGCTGTTCGACCACGCCTTGGCCAATCGTCCTTCCGTGTTCTCGTTACAGATGCATATCAGCGCCGCTGCGCTATTACAGGTGAAAGTACCTTGGTTGCTTTAGAGGCAGCGCATATTGTGCCGTACTCTGATGCTGGCGATCATGATGTGCGCAATGGTCTTTTGCTGCGAGCGGATTTCCATCGTCTCTTCGATGTGGGCCTTGTCGGGGTGACCCCGGAACTCAAAGTAAAGGTCAGCCCACGAATACGCGAAACATGGTTCAATGGTAAGGCCTATTATCGGCTCGATAATCAGCCTTTATCGGTCATTCCGTCGCAGCAGTCGATGCAGCCAGATCCGGATAGACTCAATTGGCATTTAAAAAATTGTTTTCAGGCTTAGGTGTTTGATTGTGATGCAAGAACAAATTTTAAAACGTGCATATTACTCAGCAACAATTGAACGCTTTTTGCGGGCTCCCCAAAAAGAAATTTTGGGTGAGCTTGCGCTGAACAATAATTTTACATTGCTGCAAGCACAGCGCAGTGCATGGGTTGATCAAATAGCAATTCTTCAAGATGTCTTGGTGTCATACCAGGGCTCGATTTATTTTGAATATTCAATTCCTAGGATGGGCCAACGGATCGATGCGGTCGTGCTCATTGGCCCCGTTATATTTGTCCTTGAATTTAAAGTAGGTGAAAAGGCTTTTACAACACACGCCATCGATCAAGTCTGTGATTATGCGTTGGACTTGAAAAATTTCCACGAGCCAAGCCATGATAAATTTATAGCGCCTGTTTTAATTTCTACCGAAGTTAAGCATGTCAGCCCGGTCGTTTCATTAACCCCGCAGAACGACAAATTCTTTTTACCGATTAAATCGAACGTAGATACCCTTGGCAGCGTATTCCATGAAGTTCTTGCTTTTGCAGAGGGTGAGTTTCTTGATTCAAGCGAATGGGAAAGAGGTCGTTATAGTCCTACGCCTACAATTATCGAGGCTGCAATGGCTCTCTATAAGGGCCATGCAGTTCATGAGATTTCTCGAAGCGATGCAAGCGCAATAAACCTCAGCCAAACATCTGAGTCAATTTCAGGAATCATCCGTACTTCACGAGAAAAATTTTTTAAAACCATCTGTTTTGTTACTGGTGTTCCTGGCGCGGGGAAAACGCTTGTGGGGTTGGACATTGCTACAACACATATTGATAATAAAAGCGACCTTTATAGCGTATACCTTTCAGGTAATGGCCCCCTTGTTGACATACTCAGAGAAGCTTTAACCCGTGATAAAGTTCAACGCGAAAAGTCTCAAGGTAATAAAGTTACAAAAAAATTTGTTATGAGTGAAGTTAAGATGTTCATACAAAATATTCACCATTTCCGGGATGCATGTATTGTCGACCTTCGACCACCGATTGAACACGTTGCATTATTTGATGAAGCCCAACGCGCATGGGATATTGATCAGACAGTACAGTTTATGCGACGCAGGAGAGGCAACCATGATTTCAATATATCAGAACCGGAGTTTTTAATTTCATGCCTAGACCGTCACAAAGATTGGGCTGTAGTCGTTTGTTTGGTTGGCGGAGGGCAGGAAATAAATACCGGTGAAGCCGGAATCAGCGAATGGATAGACTCTTTGAACCGTTCTTTTCCTGAGTGGCACGTACACATATCGCCCCGACTCTTTGACGCCGAGTGTGCTGCTGGTGATGCGTTGAGGAGCCTCGAAACACGAAAGAATGTTTTTTTGAATGAGGCCCTTCACCTTGCTGTTTCAATGCGTTCTTTTCGTGCTGAGAATGTTTCATTGTTTGTTAAACAAGTCCTCGATTGCAAGCCCGATGACGCAAAAGAAACGCTCGCGCAGATTAATTCGAAATATCCAATTGTGTTGACTCGCGACCTTAAGAAGGCAAAAGCATGGTTGAAAAACCAGGCACGAGGGACAGAACGCTATGGCATAGTTGTTTCTTCGCAAGCACTAAGACTTAAACCATTGGCTATTGATGTGCGTGCAACGACTGAGCCGATTCATTGGTTTCTTGATGGAAAAGACGATGTTCGCTCATCGTATTATCTTGAGGATGTTGCCACAGAGTTCGATATTCAAGGCCTTGAGCTTGATTGGGCGTGTGTAACATGGGATGGTGATTTCCGCTATACAGAAGGCGACTGGCACCATTTTTCATTTGTCGGATCAAAATGGCAAAAGATCAAAAAAGCTGAACGTCAGCTTTATCTTAAGAATGCCTACCGCGTGCTTTTAACCCGTGCGCGGCAAGGGATGGTGGTTGTAGTCCCTGAGGGTAATTCTGAAGATCATACACGGAAGCATGAATATTATGATACGACTTTTGAGTATTTAAAATCTTTAGGTCTGTCGGTCTTGTGATTTCACCCTTGTTGACGCCGCAGCTATGGAATTAGTCAAAATATCCAACTGGAGCAATTTTAGAAAGGTCTTCTCAGAAGAAGGCCTTTCTTATGAATTTATTGTTTGTTTAAATGGTGGGCTTAAGTCGAGCAAGGCCATTGCGCGGGTTGAAAGCTCTGATGATCCGCAAAAAGAGATTTATGAAGTTGAAAACTTCATAGATGATTCCGTTGAAACCATAGCCCTTTCATCCTTGATGAGCGACACAACTCATACTATCAACATGGCTTTGTGCAACGGTGCGCTATTGCACGAAAAATACGATTGATTTGGAACTTTTCTTGGCTTGCTGGTCAGCCCATGGCTGGAAGAGGGGACGTTGTTGAATTGGTTGAATAACTAATCAGGGAACCATCAAACGTTCATAAATAGACACATCAAGCTGCCAGTATGACTTATGAAACACATCCGACAAAGGGCAGTGATTGATTGCGGCGTGGCGACCGCTGCCATGCTCGCGGGTGTTTCATATACCGAGGCTGCCCGTGTGGCGAATCGGCTTTTGCATGAGGCCGGCATGGGGTGTGCCGCCTTCATAGAGGTCATGGAGGCACTCACGGGGTCCGCCTGGCCGATCACCCGGCCGGTCAAACGGCCTCTTGCCGACCACAGACTGCCCACCTGCCCTGCTGCTATCGTGATCAGGCCGGATTACCGCGACTACGGCCACTGGGTCGCCTCTGACGGCACCCGTGTTTTTGATCCCGCCATTACCCGGATATATCCTGTGGCAACGTACACCAAACGGCATTGGAAAGTGATACGAACGGTTGTTCAATATTGCTCATAACAGTTGAAAGTTTTCCGATTACATTTGTATTGACTCGCATGAAGCAGCGGCCTATACTTTTTTTTAATGATTGAAACGCCTGCATGGGGCGTATCGGGGAGGGAGCACGGTTTGTCGCCGACCATTTTTCGAAAGCATGATACCGGTTTTTCTTTTATGCCAATGAGCGGAACGAACCGCCGCATATACATGTACAGCGCAATGATGCTGTCGCAAAATTCTGGCTTAATCCTGTCAGCCTCGCACAGAACCATGGGATGACATCGGCTGAACTGAGCAGGGCATTTTCCCTTGTCGAGCAGAATGAAAAAATAATTATGGAGAAATGGAATGGGTTCTTCAGCCGCAAAAAAAATACATGAATTCATGGCGGTGAAAGTCTATTTTGAGAAAAAATTTCTCTGCGTTGTGCTCGATGACGGCAGGGAAGTCAAGGTGCCGCTTGAATTTTATCCGCGGCTCAAGCATGCGACCGCATCCCAGCGCAATACGTATCAACTGATCGGGCGGGGGACGGGCATTCACTGGCCTGCGGTCGATGAAGACCTGTCCGTTGAAGGCATCGTGCTTGGCATTCCCAGCCGGTTCTAATAATTGCCGATGTCCGGATAGGACAGCTTTTCCGCAGCATCCGGAGAATACCAGGGGTCGTCCATAGAAAAATAAATACAAACCGGAGGGGGAGGAATTAAATCCGGTGACACCATACTGATTTTCGTATCCTGAGTTAAATACCTCACGGCACGGTATCTGTAGATGAGAGTTGATTTTTGATATGCTGCCCGGCCCTGATCAGATTATTGCCTGTCCTAAGTGTAAAGGTCGTGCGCGGCATGAGACGTTGCTGTCAGGCAATACATGTGGTGCACGTGTTTGGACGGATGGTAAGCAGGAGGCTCCGATGCTGCCGCACCCGCCGGCTGTAGTGAAATGCCGCCACTGTGGGGAGTGTTATTGGCTGGATGATGCTAAAGAGGTTGGTACTGTAGACTGGGGTCCAGATGGAAATGAACCAACCAATACTGAGTGGGCTGATGCGCAAATGGTCAAGGAGCCCACAGAGAAGCAATACTACCAGGCTATTAAAAAAGGACTGGCAAAAGATAAAGGACAAGAGGTGGAACTTAGGGTTTTCGCATTTTGGCGAAGGAATGATGCCTTCAGGAAAGCATCCAGGAAAAAGAAAATTTCGAGCGAGCCGGGGTTGTGGAGTACGAATTTAGAAATTTTGGCCTCTCTTTTAACTGAAAAAAATGACGACCACCGCATGATGAAAGGGGAGGTGCTTCGCCATCTCGGCAGGTTCGATGAAGCAAAGCAGGTACTGGGTAGTGTTGAATCACCTGACTATGCATCGGCAGTGCAACAGATTATAGCATTATGTGATAGCCGGGATAGGTGTGTCAGGGAGTTGGCATTCAGCGACTAATGGATGCGCTGCGGGAAAATCCGAATGCTGCCGGGGTCGGTCCGGGATTTTTTGATGCACACTTCCGGAATACTTCAATAAAATTTCAGATTTCTCACCCCGACGGTGCCGGGATTCGAAATGACAATCAGGGGCTTCGGGGGCGCTTTTTGGTAGTGAAAAGGCGGGTGTAAGGAGTGGCCGGCCAAGCGGAGTTCATCCTGCGCTGCGGGACCTTTCGACTGAGCTCAGGACACAGCCCTTGTCCGGACATATGTTGCGTAAACAGCGCGGTCCGCAGCTCGAGCTTATTTTTATTGGATTCTCATTGCAAAATAGTGTAGTTTCCCAAACAGGATGATTCTACGCCGTTCAGCGCAGCCACGGGGTGCACAACAATGGACAAACAGGCAATTCTTGAAATCCTGAAGAGCTACAAGGCCCGGCATGCCGCTCAGTACGGCATACGCAGGCTGGGGCTGTTCGGTTCTGTCGTGCGCGGCAACGCCCGTGATGACAGCGATGTTGACATCGTTGTTGCTCTTGAAAAACCGGATCTGTTTTCCCTGGCGGGGATCAAGCAGGAGCTTGAAGATCAGCTGCATAAGCAGGTTGATATTGTTGCATACCGTGAGCATATGAACCGTTTTTTGAAAACCCGCATAGACAGGGAAGCGGTCTATGTTTGACAGGGAACTGGTCCTGGAAATACTCCGGCAGATTGAGGAAGCGGCAACGACAATACTCAACCGGTTTGAGCCGGTTGCAACTGTCGCTGACTTTACGAACAGTCCCGCCGGCGTCGAGAAAATGGATTCGATCTGTATGCTTCTGATTGTGGTCGGTGAGGCGTTGAAGAACCTCGACAGGAAAACAGACGGCACACTCCTTGAGAATTACCCTGATATTGACTGGAAGAAGGCCAAGGGCATGCGCGACATTCTAACGCATCATTACTCGGAAGTGAACGCCGAGGCGGTCTTCAATACCTGCAATGATAAAATTGGCCCGCTTGCTCTGACAATTCGGAAAATCATTTCCGACCTTTCCCGCGACACACTTTAAGAACCAGCTGCACCGGAATCACCCCGGGCCAAGGGGGGGGGACGTTGTTGAATTAGTTGCATAACGTGTACGGTATTTTCTGAAATCAACCAAAAAAACGAGTGTCAGGCGAACAATGAACATTCTCTGCGCCTCAGCGCCTCTGCGGGAGAAAAGAATTGTGAAATGCATGCCTCGCGCAGAGACGCAGGGGCGCAGGGAAAAATACGGGGCAGGCAAACTATGTCATATGCACGCGGTTGAAGATCATGGGAAGTTTTTCGGCCGGAAAGCGACAATACTGTGAGCGTCTTTAATAAGGAGGCTTGAAAATTCCGTAATCGGCCAAACCGGCTGAGCACAAACTCGATTCCAGCGGATTCGCGGGAATTACAAACAAAAAATCAGGAGGGGCACAATGGCTACAATGAAAGTAAAAGGTCGGCAAATTGCTGTAATTTGTAAAGATCAGGAAGATTATATCTGTATTACCGATATCGCACGGTACAAAAATTCAGACCGAACTGATGATTTGATCAGAAATTGGCTGAGGAACAGGAATACAATCGAATTCTTAGGAATATGGGAGTTGTTGAATAACCCCGGTTTTAAACCCGTCGAATTCGACGGGTTTAAAAAACAGGCCGGTCTTAACAGTTTTACAGTAACGCCACGCCAATGGATTGAAAAAACCAATGCCATTGGTCTTATCTCGAAGCCCGGCAGGTATGGCGGCACTTATGCCCATAAGGATATAGCTTTTGAGTTTGCATCTTGGATTTCCGTTGAATTTAAGCTCTATCTCATCAAGGAATTCCAGCGCTTAAAAGAAGTTGAACACAAGCAGCTCGGCTGGGACATTAAGCGCAATCTGGCCAAGATCAATTATCGTATTCATACTGACGCCATCAGGGCGAACCTGATTCCGAAAGAGCTCACAAGGCAGCAGGTTAATCGTGTTTATGCAACTGAGGCCGATGTGCTCAATATGGCGCTTTTCGGTAGGACCGCTAAACAGTGGCGCGACAGTAATGATGACAAAAAGGGCAATATCCGCGACTATGCCGATGTGTCGCAGCTTGTGTGCCTTTCAAATCTTGAGAACCTGAACGCTCTTTTCATCAACGAAGGCATGCCGCAAACAGAGCGTTTGACCAAACTCAACAAAATCGCAATTCAGCAGATGCGGCTGTTGACGGAGAATGTTCATATAAAAAAATTAGAATCGGGAAGAAAATAATTGCCGGACTCGCTTCGTTTAGTCCGGCCTACAGTTTTTTTAAACGCAATAAAAGTTAATAAACCGCAAATGGCCATCAGCGGAACGCCCTTAAAAAAGTAAATAAGTTTTTTGCGCGAGGGAGGGCATGAGCTAAGTCCAAAGTCGCGAGTCCAAAGTCCAAGGTTCAAGGACCAGAGTCCCGCCGGAGAATCATGAAAGTTTTCCGGCTGGATTGCGACTATCATCTGAGCCGTTGGTTGCGTGAACTGTTTTGACAGAGATAATAAGGCAAGGGGCTAATAATAGTTCAACATCTCCGCTGATCGGCTTCTGCCCATGCTGATGAACGGCCAGGTCTCGGTGGCGTAAGAGGAAAAGATGAATTTCGATATCTACTGCGATGAGAGTCGCCCCGATCTCCTGACCACCCAAAAACCACTGGCGAAATATATGCTCATCGGCAGTCTTTGGCTTAAAACCGATGACAGGACACGGTTCAAGGGAAGTATTCATTAACTGCGCGACAAATATAGAATAGGGCCAGAGTTTAAATGGCGAGAAGTGACACCATCAAAACAGAATTTTTATATTGAACTCATTGACTGGTTTGCCGCGCAGGGAGATAATCTGCGATTTCGCTGCATTGCCGTTGAACAGCGCAAAAGGTGACAAACAAATTATTTTTCTTAAAGAAACAAGGCATAAAAAAACCCGCCGATTTGCCAGGCTGGCTCGGCGGTGGCCTTTGTAGGTTCTCGTGCCACTGGCAGAGAACAATTACACTTTAGCCTATAAGGTCGATCAAGGCAATACAGAACATAAATTATTTATACGTGGATTACACCGCCAGGTGACAGACAAAATATGCTTTCAAACCTCTGCGACTGGCTCCAGCCCATGCTGATGAACGGCCAGGTCATGGCGGTGTAAAAAGAACATAGAGCAATTGCCGACAGGCGGACAGTTGTTTGGCTTGTTTAAACGGAAGTGTTTATAAACCGAAAACAGGGAGGGGCACAAGGCCATGATGGCACAGAAGAAAATCGACAAAATCGCGCTGTTCGAAGGCAAACGCATTCGTAAAACCCTCCACGAGGGTCAATGGTGGTTTGTCGTGGAAGATGTTGTTCTCGCATTGATTGAATCACGCGACCCCAAGCAGTACATTCAGCGGATGAAGAGGCGCGATCCCGAGCTGGGCAAAGGGTGGGTACAAATTGTACATACCCTTCCAATTCCCACTGAAGGCGGCCCGCAGGCAATGGAGTTTGGGCCGGGGTCGGACCAGGATTTTTTGAGATAACTTGCCGGAATCTGCTCATAAAATTTTTTAAATTGTCTGATTTCGTGGCTTAGAAGGCAATTTTCAGCATCAAAAAGGCGGGTTTAAGGATTTGCCGGATACGGCACGAGGGGACGCTGCTGTTGTCGCCGTACAGGGAACATGCTATAAACAGGTCGATACTACTCGTCAGGAAAGGACATCAACCGGTATGAAACCCTGTAAGGGCAGTGCAGCGCTGACAGCTATGCTTGTGGTGCTACTGCTCTGTTCGGCGGCCGCGTCCGCGGACGATGTGTGCGCCCCCAAGCGGCTTGACTGGATGCTTGAAGATGAGCAGTGCGGCGATCTGGTATTTGCCGATGTTGTTGAAATCATGCTCACCTGCTATGATGCGCACCTGCGCGCGCGCGCCGCGGCCGGGCTCGGCCGTGTCCGCGGCCCTGAGGTGTTCAGCGCTCTGTACCGCGTGTTTGAAAAAGACCGCAGCCCCAGGGTGCGCGAGGCCGCACTCAACGCGCTTGCCGCCATCATGCAGCGCACAGCTTTGCTGCCCGGTCGAGAGATTATGGAGGCCTTTTTTCTGGTGTACCAGTTCGACCGCTACAGGCCGAACCGTGACCGGGCGCGTGAACTGCTTGAGCGCTTCAGGGCCTGCCCGAAAATGCTTGCCGGGCGCACCTATGTTTCCGCGCGCTACCGCCCGCTTGTACCGCTGCAGGTGCACGAGTCCCCGGATCTGAAAAGCGCTGTTAATGCATCGTTGCAGCCGGCTGACGTGTTCGCCATCGTCGATGAGCTCTACGCCAACGATCAAACGACCTGCTGGTTTGCCATTGAAACTCCGTCGGGAATGCGCGGATGGGTCTGCGGCCTGCGCGATGGCCGCGAATACATCGGCACTGACGATGTGCCGCCCCGGCCCTTTGAATCCACTGTCAGAAGCCTGACTGAAGTCATCAACCCGGCCCAGAAACTGGCGATTGAGCTTCGCAGCGGCAAACAGGACGATACGTTCCGGCCCGGTGACGAAATCGTATTTTTTGTCAAGGCCGACCAGGACTGCTATACATAGCGACATAAGTATTTGCGCATATCGATCTTTTCTGCTATACTGCCTTTATAGAGCAGAAAGGAGGTTGTCATGCGCAAGCTTCAAATCACAGAAGCCGATCTCATGC
>Ga0194126_10000841_pt1 | contig 52261 bp, 42 predicted proteins | sample TA2KigC150mmetaG_FD_148641 | JGI IMG/M metagenome (GOLD analysis project Ga0194126, IMG submission 148641) | Freshwater microbial communities from Lake Tanganyika, Tanzania - TA2015035 Kigoma Deep Cast 150m | ecosystem: Environmental > Aquatic > Freshwater > Lake | place: Tanzania: Lake... | reverse complement strand
CTCCTTTCGGTTAACTTTGAGCGGTTCACCGAATCAGGAGGTTTTCTTATATTCCCGCAAATGTCAAACTCTGTGAGTCCCCCGGCAAAGCCGGGGGTTTACCTGTGATTATTATCGTTTTTGCCGGTCTATTCTTTAATTTTTCCACGGGTCGCGGACTTGACTTTTTGCAGGACGGTCTTATTTTTAACGGTACATCCGGGCAGGACAGGCCTCAACAGGTACAAAGCCTGCAGACATGGCAAATACCCCCTGAGCATGGAGCGATCAGGTGAGTCATAAAAAGAAAAGAACCAACCCCGACCTTGACGGAACTTGTGATATGGACAATGCAGCCTCGCAGGCAGACGGCAGCATCATGCAGGATGAATTTTGTGACGCCCCCCCGGTGGCCTGCGCTGAAGTGCAAGACCGCGTACAGGCGCTTGAACAGGAAAAAAATGACCTCTCCGACCGCCTGTTGCGCGCCATGGCCGAGTTTGACAATTACCGCAAACGCGTGACCCGCGAAAAAGAAGGACTTGTTAAATACGGAACCGAGCGAATCGCACTTGAAATACTTCCGGTGGTCGACAGCTTTGAGCGGGCCCTTGAGCAGTCGCGGCAGGCAACCGAAATCGAGCCGGTTGTAACGGGCTTGGAAATGATCCTGAAGCAGCTGCTCTCAGCCCTTGAGAAATTCGATATTAAACCGCTGCATGCAGTCGGCGAACCGTTTGACCCTGCATTTCATGAGGCCATGGCCCAGCAGGACCATCCTGACCATGCAGACAATACGGTTATTGAACAAGTCCAGAAAGGCTATATGCTTGGAGATAAACTGCTCCGGCCGGCGCGGGTGCTTGTTTCGCGCGCCCCGGCAGCGCCCGGGGAAGATTAGCAGCACGCCGCGTCATCGCCTGCGCATACCCGCCCGAACAAAAGCACAAAAACCTTATTTTTTTGTCCGGCCGGTTGACTTTAACTGTTTTGTTCTTATAGTTTGTGATTATTCCGGCACACACGAGACCAGGGCCGGAACAGGACAACAGAAACACGGCTGTCGGAAGCAAGGTAATTGTCCAGCAGAGTTTGTTCTGTTTTTTATTAACAACCATTTAATGTTCGTTGACAGGAGGAAGCACCCATGAAAATCAGACCGTTGCAGGACCGTATTATTGTCAAACGGCTGGAAAGCGAAGAAAAGACAAAAGGCGGCATTATTATTCCTGATTCCGCCAAGGAAAAGCCGATGGAAGGCAAGATCATCGCTGTCGGCAAAGGCAAGCTCAATGACAAGGGCGAGCGCACCGCTCCTGACGTCAAAGCCGGAGATGTCGTGCTGTTCAGCAAGTACGCGGGGACTGAAGTCAAAATCGAAGGCGAGGAACATCTGATCATGCGCGAGGACGATATCCTGGGCGTTATTGAAAAGTAATGAATTTTATCTATTTTTATGACATGGAGGAAACAAGACAATGGCTAAAGAAATAATGTTCGGCCGTGACGGGCAGCACAAAATCCTGTGCGGCGTCAATACACTGGCTAATGCGGTCAAAGTAACCCTCGGCCCCAAGGGCCGCAACGTACTGATCGACAAAAGCTTTGGCTCCCCGACCGTTACCAAGGACGGCGTTACGGTTGCCAAGGAGATTGAGCTCGAAGACAAGTTTGAAAACATGGGCGCCCAGATGGTAAAAGAGGTCGCCAGCAAAACCAGCGACATCGCCGGTGACGGCACCACGACAGCGACCGTGCTGGCCCAGGCTATTTTTCGGGAAGGAACCAAGCTGGTTGCCGCAGGCCACAATCCCATGGAACTCAAGCGCGGCGTTGACAAGGCTGTTGAGGCGATCATCGCCAAGCTGGAAGACATGAGCAAGCCGATCAAGGACCAGAAGGAAATCGCGCAGGTCGGCAGCATTTCCGCCAACAACGACTCAACCATCGGCAACATCATTGCCGAAGCCATGGACAAGGTCGGCAAGGAAGGCGTTATCACGGTCGAGGAAGCCAAGACCATGGAGACCACCCTGGACGTGGTCGAGGGCATGCAGTTTGACCGCGGATACCTCTCCCCCTACTTCGTGACCGACCCCGAGCGCATGGAAGTGGTGATGGAAGATGCCCTGATCCTGATCCATGAAAAGAAAATCAGCAGCATGAAAGACCTGCTGCCGATTCTCGAACAGGTCGCCCAGAGCGGACGCCCCTTCCTGATCATTGCCGAGGACATCGAAGGCGAGGCCCTGGCCACGCTGGTTGTCAACAAGCTGCGCGGCACCCTGAAAGTCGCTTCGGTCAAGGCCCCCGGCTTCGGCGACCGCCGCAAGGCAATGCTTGAGGATATCGCCATCCTGACCGGCGGCAAAATGATTGCCGAGGATCTGGGTATCAAGCTCGAGTCGATCGGCATGAACGATCTGGGCCGCGCCAAGCGCATCACCATCGACAAGGACAACACCACGATCGTTGAAGGCGCCGGTAAGAAGCAGGAGATTGAAGGCCGCGTCAAGCAGATCCGCGCCCAGGTCGAGGACACCACCTCCGACTATGACCGCGAGAAGCTGCAGGAGCGCCTTGCCAAGCTGGTCGGCGGCGTTGCGGTAATCAATGTCGGCGCTGCGACCGAAACCGAAATGAAAGAGAAAAAGGCCCGCGTTGAGGATGCGCTGCATGCAACACGCGCTGCTGTTGAAGAAGGCGTTGTGCCCGGCGGCGGTGTGGCCCTGGTGCGCTGCCTGGAAGCCGTTGAGAAGCTGAAACTTACCGAAAACGAGCAGCAGCTGGGTGTCGACCTGATCAAAAAGGCGATCGTTGAGCCGCTGCGCTGGATCGCGACCAATGCCGGCTTTGACGGCTCGATCGTGATCGAGAAGGTCAAAGAAGGCAAAGGCGCCTTCGGTTTCAACGCGCTGACCGAAGAATACGGCGATATGCTGAAGGCCGGCGTCATTGATCCCAAGAAGGTCGTGCGCTGCGCGCTGCTGAACGCAGCGAGCGTATCCTCCCTGCTGATCACCACCGAGGCCATGATTGCCGAGAAGCCCAAAAAGGAAGAGCCGATGGGCGGCATGCCGGGCGGCGGCATGGGTGGAATGGGCGGCATGGGCGGCATGGGCGGCATGATGTAATCAATACAAGCCGCGCTGCCTTGATATAAAAACAGCCCCTGTGCGAATCATGCACAGGGGCTGTTGCTTTTTGCAAGCAATCTGCAATCCGGTGGCCCGGCCCCCCCATCCGGCATCCAGCATGCCCGTCACTCCGGCGCAGAGACTGTGTCGCAATAGCCAAATATGTCATTCCGAACGAATGTGAGGAATCTTAAGTAGTTGATTTTCTTGAACCAAGGATTTCTCCCGGAGCCTGCCCTGAGCGCAGCCGAAGGGGTCGAAATGACCGAAAAAATGAATTGCGACACAGTCTCGCAGGCCGGAGTCCAGGAATCAAAAAAGGTTTCGTACCCGGGCAGGCACGGGGGGACCGCCCCTACGGACATGCGCGCCGCCGGCACCCCTGCCCATGCCTTTTGTTCGGCGTCGCTGCAACGGGTTTTTTAGAACATAGAACCTCAAACATAAAAAATGGATGCCGGATCGGGGTCCGGCATGACAGGTCTTTGGCTTTTGACTTTCAACCCCGTTCGTGGTGAGCTTGTCGAACCATGAACGGGGCTGCCCTGTGATACCTGATCCTTTCTGCCCTTCGACAGGCTCAGGACGAACGGATGCTTTTTGTCACAACCGCAGGGTAGACCCGCGCAGCGGGCGCCGACATTACTCTTGACTCACAAACGGCCCTGTTTTATAGTTTGCCCATCTCAACGGTTCCTTTCAACCACTCACTGAACCCTGATCCCGCATGCCTGAATCCAGCAATTTTTTCGTCGAGTTTCTCCGGTTGACGAAGCAGTTCTGGTACTCGGACCGGAAGGTGAAAATCCGGGGCACGGTCATCATCCTGGCTGTTTTGACCGTGTTTCAAATGGTCATGGCCGTGCTTTTCACGCAGTGGAGCGCTGATCTGTTCAACGCCCTGGAGCAGCACTCCATGCGCGGCCTCGTGACCCAGATCGGCGTGATAGCGATCCTGTTTGCCGTCAACGTGATACTGACCGGCTCGCATCTGGCCATAAAGCGCAATCTGCAGATTTACTGGCGCAACTGGCTGACGGAGCATGTCTTCTCCCGCTGGATGACGGACAGCCGCCACTATCTGATCACTCACCTGCCGGGCGAACACGACAACCCGGACGGCCGCATCGCAGAGGATTGCCGTGTCGCCGCCGAGTCGGCGGTTGTCATGGGCCACTCGCTGCTCTACTCTATTTTGCTGCTGATCGGCTTCACGCAGGTGCTGTGGTCACGCTCGGGCGTGGTGACGCTTGAGCTGGGATTTGCCCAGGTCCCGGTCTACGGGCATCTGATCTGGATCGCGATCATCTACGCGGCCCTGGCCTCATGGCTCGGCTGGCGGGTGAGCCAGCCCCTGACCGGCGCCACCAATGCCCGCCAGTCTGCGGAGGCGAATTTTCGCGCCGGCCTGCTGGAGGCGCAGGAAAACAGCCAGGCCATCGCGCTGATCCATGCCGAGAGCTGTGAGCGGCTGCAGTTCCAGGAGCTGTTCGGCAAACTCCGGACGGCCTGGAACGCGCAAACCGCGGCATGGCGCAATATCGTGATGTTCGGTGAGGGCTACGGCGTGCTGAATATGGCCTTTCCGCTGCTGATTTCCGCCCCACGCTACATCCTGGGGAAAATCACCCTGGGCGCGCTGATGCAGTCGGCCCAGGCCTTCCAGCAGATGGTCTCCGCCCTTTCCTGGCCGGTCAGCAACCTGGGGGGAATCGCCGAGTGGCGGGCCTCGGTGGAGCGCATTGTAAGCCTCCTGAAGGTTCTGGACAGCCTGGACGAAGAGCTTGCCAAACCGGACCATTGGATTCAGGTGAAGCGGGGGGAGCGGCCGGTACTGGCCTTGCGCGATCTCAGTATCGTCAAGTACGGCGGGACGGTCGTGGCCCGCGATATCAACATTGAGATCAGCACGGGCGAGCATGTACTGATCACCGGCAACGCCCTGACCGGGGCAAAGCTGTTCCGCGCCATCGCCGGCATACGGCCCTGGGGCAGCGGCGTCATCGAACTGCCCGGCCAGGGCCGGCTCTTCTTCATGCCGCCCCGGCCGCATCTGCCCACCGGCACGCTGCACGACGCCATCTGCTACCCGTCCTACCCCGCCTGCCGCCGGGTCTTCCCCCGGGACAGCGTCGAGCAGGCCCTGCGCCTGGCAGGTCTTGAAGACCTGATCGATCAGCTCGACCAGAAGGACACCTGGGCCAAAACCCTTGCACGGGCCGAGCAGCAGCGGCTGGGCATGGTGCGCCTGCTGCTCAACCGGCCCCAGTGGATATTCCTGCAGGAGTCCTTCGACTCCCTGGACCAGCAGGAAGAGGAACACATGCTGCGCCTGATCTGCGAACAGCTGCCCGATGCCACGCTGATTGCGATTTCGCATATGGCCAACGGCGCGTCTTTCTTCTCGCGCCGCCTGGAGCTGTAGAACCTTTCCCGGAGGATCTGCTATGATTGTTCATGCCTGCGGCGGCAACCTGCGCGGCGGCAACCTGCGCGGCGTCAATCTCGGCGGCTGGCTGGTGCTGGAAAAATGGATCACCCCCAGCCTGTTCGAGGGCCTGCAGGCTAACGATGAGACCACCTACTGCGTCGAACTGGGCGAGGCCGAGGCAACAAGGCGCCTGCACCATCACTGGAACACCTTCATCACCCGCGATGATTTTGCCTGGCTGCAGCGTACGGGCATCAATGCCGTGCGCCTGCCAATCGGCCACTGGCTGTTCGGCAACAACTATCCCTATCACGCAAGCTATAAGGATGTGCGCTATCCGTTCGTGGTCGGCGGCATCGAGACCGTGGACAAGGTGTTCCAGTGGGCCGCGGAGTTCGGCCTGCGGGTGGTCCTTGACCTGCATGCCGCGCCCGGCTGCCAGAACGGCTTTGACAACGGCGGTATCCTGGGCGTGTGCGAGTGGCATACGAAAGATGAATACATTCAGCACTCGCTCGATGTGCTTGAGCTGATGGCTGAACGCTACAAGGATCACCCGGCGCTGCATGGCATTCAGGCGCTCAATGAGCCGGGCTGGGACCTGCCCACCGATTTGCTGAAGCGCTACACTTTGGATGCCTATCAGCGCATTCGCCGCCTTTGCCCGCCCGAGCGCGTGACGTTTGTATTCCACGACGGGTTCCGCAGCTTCCGGGAGTATGCAGGCTTTCTGCAGGAGCCGGAGTTTCGCAACGTGGCCATCGATATTCACCGCTATCAATGCTTTGATCCCAACGACATCAATCGGGACATTTTCAGCCACATCTGCAAGAGCGCCGTTGACCTGCGCGCCGAGGCCGACGAGATCGTCCGCGAGTCGGGCTACCAGGTCTACTGCGGCGAATGGAGCCTCGGGCTGAATCAGAAGATGGCCGAGCGCTGGGCGCAAGAACCCTGCAACTATGCCCGGCAGGCAATGGATGAATTCCGGCTCTCAGCTGCCTACCGGGCCTTTGCCGCGGCCCAGCTGCTGACATTTGAGAAATACGCCGGCTGGTTCTTCTGGACCTATCGCACGCAGGCGTCTCCGGACTGGAGCTACCGGGAGTGCGTGGAACAGGGCTTTTTCCCCGACATGGGCAGGCCTGAGCAAAAAGAGGGCATCATACGCCAGGAGCGGGAACGGGCTGGGAAGCAGTAAATCTAGCGCCTTTTTCTAAATACCGCAGCCAGCCGGATTGTCATTTCGAAACGAGCACCCGTCCTCCGCAGTAGCCTGCTACGGAGGATGAAGAGCGAGTGAGAAATCTTTCTTTTTGCACAAACAAAACGGCAAGATCTCTCCCGGAGCCTGCCCTGAGGGCAGTCGAAGGGGTCGAGATGACACTACAGTTACGGTTATAATAAAAAGGAAAATGCTCTGGCTCTCAAAAAAAAAGGCAGGGCCATGTGCCGGCCCTGCCTGTGTGGTTATCCGTGTTTGCTTCCAGTGCGCTCGGTACTATAGTGTCAGGGAACTGATGCAGCCTTGAGCGCCTCTTTTTCAGCTTTGTGCCGTTCCTTGTCAGCGGTCTTTTCGCCTTTTTGTCGCAGCTTAAGAAGCTTGGAATCGTCCTTATCAACGTCACAGTCGTCGTCCAGGTCCCATTCTGCATCACAGTCCCCGGAGGAACCTAGGGCAGCCTTCATCGCCGCTTTTTCAGCTTTATGCAGATTCGACAGAGCGGTCTTTTCGTTCTTTTGCCGGAGCTTGAGAATGCTGGAATCGTATTTATCAACGTCACAGTCTCCGTCCAGGTCCCATTCTACATCGCAGATGCACTCATCACTACCCTCATCGCAGATTTCACCCGCCCCACAGGGACCGGCTGCAAACCCGCACACCTCATCCGTACAGACCGGCGCACCGGTGCAGTACAGACTGTCATCCGGGCAGTCACTATCCTGCAGGCACTCTACATACTCCAGGCTGAACGCAACCGTCTGGTTATCACCGTGGCTCACGGTCACATCCTCGGTCTGGCTGCGATAGTTTTCGGCAGATACCGTCAGGGTATAGCTTTTTTCATCATTTTCAGGGCCGGACACCACGCCCATTAACATGAATTGGCCTTTGGTGTCGGTACGCGTTTCATAGCCGCCCATATCGGTTTTCAGCAGCGCATTCGCAATAGGCTTTTGCAGTACCCGCGAGACCACTGTACCCTTGATATTGCCATTGCGCAGATTGCCGTAAATAACTATCTTCTGGTCATTGAGCAGGCCCCAGCCCGCATCGGTCTGGCTGTTTCTCCAGTCATATTCAGTTGTCCCTTCAGGCAGCGGATCGACCCGGATGGCGGCGACACCGCGGGCTGAAAAACCCGCATTATGGTCGGTATAGACCTCGTTTTTATCATAGGGCCAGGGTTCAGCACCAGGTGTTGCCGAGGTTGCCTGACGGTCGGGATAGCCGGGCCTCCACTGCGGCGGCACAGCCCGGAACGGGCCTTCGCCCACAAGCTTGTTGGCGTCGTCCTGGTAGGCAATGTCGAGATAGGCGCCGTTGGCCTTGTGGGCAAGCAGCAGCTTCAAACCACCAGGAACCGCTATGATATCGCCATTGTTCCTGCCGGCGCAGCCCGGCGCGCTGTAGTCGACCCAGCCGCCATTGGCTTCGTCTGCCGTCGCATCATAAAAATATTGCGCCTGCGGATATGTTCCCTCAATGGGGTAATTAGTTCCGGTGCTTGTGCGTGCATAGGTGTAGCTGTACCCGTCGGGTGCGGTAACGGTTATGCCGCTGCTGGCAGCCGTCCAGCCCATTCCCGCAAGCAGCTCCTGCATAATGAATCCGGTATATGTGACATAATAGTCGAAGCCGCTTTCTCCGCCCCGGCTGGTGTTCATAAGCATAAACTGTTCATGGGGCGTGAACATTGATTCAAGCTCATCAAGGCTCAAGATAATATGCGGGGCCGGCACTTTTGCCGGCGTGTCGAGCTTGTCCCCGGGATAGCGAATGGCATTGATTTCCGTTATATTGCTGTAGGTATCATTATCGGAATCAAGGCCCTCAATTGCTTCGAGGGCTGCCACATTCCTGCCCGCCGTATTATAATCTGCGCCGAAGGGGTTCAGTGTTTTGGCGATATCACCCGATCCATCATACCCATATTCTTTGTGGCAATACTGGCATGCGCTCTCGGTGACCACGGCCCCCGATTTTGTCGTGTACGTATTGCCCTTGTGGCACGAGGCGCAGTCGTCAAGCTTGGTGCCCGCCTTGTCGGGGTAGGCCTTAAGAAATTTCGGGGCGTCTTGTTCATCCATATGATGGTAGGCGCCAAATGCCGTGCCTGAGAAAAGCGCAAACGCGGCAATACCTAAACACATTGTTCGCAGTCGTTCCATACACGTCCTCCTGTCCGGTTAATATTAAAATTCAAGCTGCAGGCGCGCCATCCAGGCATGCTCGATGTCCTCGTAATAGGCTGCGCCAGAGTCATCAAAGCCCAGAAACAGCGGATCGCGAAAACGGGTGCGGCTGTAGTCAAGGGAAAACCTGACCATGGCATTGAGGTACCAGTTGATGGCTGCGGAGAACGAGTCTGCTTTCCGCACGCTGTTGCCGGCATACACCAGCGATTCATATACGATTTTATCCGCCTCGAACTGCTGATACATACATCCAAGGCCCCAGGCGCCCCAGGACCCGGTGCGAATATTAAAATCCCTGATAGGCCGAATTTTCCCCAGAACACCTCCTTTCAGTTCAGGCCGCTCGCCGGTCAGCATAACCAACAGACCCGCGTACCACGAACGCATGGAAAAATCGAAGGGCTCGGTGTCGGAGAGTTTCACGCCGCCGTAGTCATTTTTGATATACTCAGCCATCAGCGCCACGGGCCCGAGCGTATAGGCAAGCTCGGCGCCATATCTGTTCAGGTCATCGATCTCCTCTGTCATGTGAAATTTCGCCCGCGGCTGGACAGTAAAAAACGTTGTGCGGGCCGGGGTTTTAACCTTTACATTGAAGTCCGATGTGTCGAGGCGGGCAGAAGAATAGGAACCGCCGATCTGGAGCGATTTCAGAAAATCAGGGCCCAGGTGCTGCAGCGGCTTAAACACCAGCCGGCCGGTAACCTGCTTAGCGTCCTTCTGGCTGCGGCGGTTGGCATCGGTGCCGTCACCGTTGAAAACGCCGACACCATACATGATCGCTTCATCATACACACTGCCATGCAGCATGAGACCCACATCACGGCCGGGGGTGAGGTAAAAGCCGAAGGAGCGCTCGGTGAAAACGAGATTTTTATCGGCCGTAAGCTGCTCGAAGCTGAAAGGCTCCTTGAACTGCCCCATGCGCACCTGCAGCCACGGCACGGCGTCATAATTTATATAGGCATCGATCAGGTGGTCGCTGTTTGAGCCCTCCAGCTCGGCCTCAAGTCGATAGGAAAAATCGCGGTACAGACGGCCTTCGACCGACAGGCGCGCCCGGCGTATGTCAAAGTCATTTTTAATAGGATAGCTGTTCTGAAACATCAGGAAATCTGTCTGGATGAGCCCGCCGATGCGCATTTCAAAACTTTTGTCCTGCAGGCCGATCTTTAAGCCCTCGTCATAGCGGACCTTGACTTCCCTGGCCTCTTTTTCAGCCTGAATCTGTTGGGCCTGTTTGTCTTCCTGATCAAGCGTTGCTTTTATTTCGCGGACCTGCGGCTCGGTAAGCGCGCCATTTGCTTTTAAAAAATCAAGCAGCTTCTGATCGGCAAGGGGTCCGGCAGAAGCTGCTGCGGGCAGCAGGCACAGGCAGAAAAGAATAGTGCCGTATAGTTTGCGCATTTCCCTTTTTCCTAAGACGAAAAAAAAGCCGGTTCCGTGCCAAGGCAGGTAACCGGCTTGCGCGCAGGCAACCGTAGTATCTCTCCTTACCCGGCACGGGAGGCATCGCCTTTTCAAGCCAAACCCTGTCGGTCGCGCTTTCATAGGCTCAAAGCCCGTAGAACATCGCAACTCGGAGATTAAAAATCATCAGCAGAGCCCGTTCAGCTCTGCTCTGTCATTCTAGAAAAAACACTCCCCCTGTGTGCCGCACCGTTCGCGTAATATCACATTTTTCTCAGGGAGCCATTCCGATGATGCATTTTCAAGATATAGGAAGCAAAGGGAAATGTAAAGCTTAATTTGTTATTATTGGTAATTTTAAGTTATTAAAAGTTATTAAAAACCCATAAAATAGTTTTGCAGCCTGGGCGCAAAGATGCCGCTACAGGGGCGTCTGCATGGTGGTTAGAGCATTTTTATTTTTTCTGTAACCCTGGCGGCGAGAAAACCCGTTCGTGGTGAGCTTGTCGAACCATGAACGGGTATGTCGTGCCATATATGATCCGTTCGTCCCTTCGACAGGCTCAGGGCGAACGGTCGATGCGCTTGAGGCTATGGTATTTAGAAAAATGCTCTGGCAGGTGTTGAAAAAATCCTTTTATACAGGCTGTTCAAAAACGCTCGGATGCAAGGCGTGCGTGGTCTCTGACACCTGCTTGCAGGCAATCATGAGGAATGCGGCGTACTTTGCCGTACGCCGCAGTGATCCCGCCATGGCGGGAATGAGCACAACGCAGCAGTTGGGCGTTTTTCAACAGCCTGATAGAACAGTAACTGATTGTGCGGTGGATCTCAGCTGCGGCGGAATTTGTTTGATGGAGAAATGACGCAGTATTACGTTGCGGCTATGAGCTGACCGGTTGCCGCTGTGTCGTAGCCGCTCATGGCATTGACCTTCTGTTTGAAATCCGGGGAGCGCATTACCTGCAGCAGGGCGTCAATGGCAGCATGTGAGATATGCTCTTTCGGGATGATAAGGTCAAAGCGCTCTTTTGTCAGATACACAAAATCAAGCCCCAGCATGTTTGCCGCGCTCAAAATACCTGCGGCCGCGTCGGCTGACCCGCCGAACACCGCAAGGGCCGCCTCATTGTGGGTGGAAACCTCACTCTCGTACCCGGGTATGCGCTCCGCCGCAATGCCCAGCCGCTTCAGCTCGGCATCAAAAAACAGGCGCGTTCCCGAGCCGCTCTGGCGGTTGATAATGCGCGCGCCCGAGCGCTCAATGTCGGCAACCGATTGTATGTTCAGCGGATTGCCGCGCTGCACGATCAGGCCAAGGTCGCGGTAGACAAGATTTATCACCACAACGGGCGTGTCCGGCAGGTGCTGCGCCAGATAGGGTACATTATAGGTGCCGGTTTCAGGGTCGAACAGGTGCGCGCAGGCCACGTGGCAGATGCCCCGGCTAAGCGCGAGCAGGCCGCCGAAACTGCCCGCATTTGAAACCGAAAGACTCAGCTCCGGAAATTCCCGGCTCAGCTCATGGGAGAGCAGCTCCATGCAGAAATCATGGCTGCCCATGACCACGATATGGCTTCCCGGCTCAGTCGTTTTCCCTTTCAGCGATATATTCTCTTCCGCGTTTTTAATAATCCAGGCATCAATGAGCTGTTTTGGAAATGTCCATTTGCCCGTAATACGGGTTGCGGGAATCTTCTTGTCCTGAATAAGCTTGTAGACCTGCTTTTCATTGATGTTCAGATATTCGGCCACCTCTTTGGTATTCAGCATCTCTTTGGCCATGACAACACTCCTGTTAAAAAAGTATCAAAACATGTCCCGTCTCTTAAGCATGAGGTATCAGGTGCACGGCCGTGGCCTTGAAAGAGGCGACAACCGTGCCGCCCTCAACAAGCCCCAGCGCCTCCCGCGAATGATGGGTGATGTGGGTCGCAAGAAAAAAACCGCAGTCAAGCTGCACCTTCAGAAAATGGCCCATGGGGATGATGCGGGTGATAGTGCCGGTGAAATGGTTGCGCGCGCTGTCGCCGTCATGGCTGCCCGGCGCGGCAAGCGTCACGTTTTCCGGCCGTATGCACAGTACGACCTGCCTGCCCGTCTGAATATTGCCCACGCATTCAATCATCGTATCGGCAACCGCCACCCGCAGCATATTCGAACCGGCATCGATGACACGTCCCTTGAGCACCGTACCCATGCCCACAAAGGATGCCACAAACTCATCCGCGGGGAAGTTCATGATGTGCTCAGGCGGCCCGGCCTGCACGACCAGTCCCTGCCGCATTACGGCCATGGTGTCGGCCAGCCTGAGCGCCTCGGCCTGATCGTGCGAGGACATGACCACGGCAATGCCGGTATCCCGGATGACATGCTCGAGATCATCAAGAAGCGCTTCGCGCGTGGGCGGATCAAGGGCTGAGAAGGGCTCGTCCAGAAACAAAATGTCCGGGCTGGTCGCCAGCGCCCGCGCAAGGCTTGCGCGCTGGGCCTCGCCGCCAGAGAGCTTGCGCGCCGCACGGTGCGCAAGATGAGCGATACTAAAACGCTTGAGGTTTTCCTCCACCCGCATGCGCAGCTGCTGCCGGGGGGTGCCGCGAAGCTTGAGCCCTGCGGCCACATTTGCATACACGGTCGAGTCAAACAGCAGGGGTTCCTGGAAAACAGTGGCCGTACTCCTGCGATAGGCAAGCACCGCAGCGCGGTCCGCAACCGTACGCCCCCTGAAGGAGAGCTCGCCCGCAGCGCGCTCCAGCAGGCAGGCGAGCGTCAGCAGCAGGGTTGTCTTGCCCGAGCCGTTCGGGCCCACAAGGCACAGGATTTCACCCTGCCGCAGGCACAGGCGCGGCACATCCAGCACCCGCACGCCGCCGCGCCGCACATCGGCATTGTTCAGTTCAAGAATGACGGAAGATGCGCTCATCGGGGCCTGTCGTGCTGCTGCACAAGGGTAAGAACATAGTTAACAGCAAAGGTCAGACCCAGCAGGATAATGCCCAGAGCAATGGCAATGTCAAAGTTACCCATGCCGGTTTCCATGACCGTTGCCGTGGTGAGCACGCGGGTATAGCCCTTGATATTGCCGCCCACCATGATCGAGGCGCCCACCTCGGAGATAACGCCGCCGAAACCGGCCATCACGGCTGCAAGCAGGGGCAGGCGCGCTTCACGCATGAGCAGCCACAGCATTTGCAGGCGCGTTGCCCCAAGCGCCAGTATCTGCAGTCGCAGGTTGCGCGGCAGGTTCTGAATGGCAGCAACCGTGATGCCCGCTACAATCGGCGTCGCTATAACGGACTGCGCCAGGATGATAGCCCCGGGGGTATAGAGCATTTCAAGAAAACCCAGCGGCCCGTTGCGCCACAGCATGATCGTAACGAACAGGCCCACCACGACCGGCGGCAGGCCCATGCCCGTATTGATGATGCTGACCAGCAGGCGCTTGCCCCGAAAATCGGCCAGGGCAAGCGCGGTGCCGGCGCCCATGCCTATCAGCAGGCTCACCAGCGTTGCCGCACCCGATATCTGCAACGACAGAAACGTTATGCCCCAGGTCTCGCGGTCAAGCGTGACAAGCAGCACAATTGCATGCCGGATGCCGTCAAAAATCAAATCCATATTAATTAATGCTCCATGAATCAGCTAAAACTTCAGCTTGCTTCATCACCAGATCAATCGCTTCCTGCTGCTTGTCGGGAGGATATTTCCAGCGCTGCAGGGTGCGGCGAACAAGTGCATATAAAAGAAGAATCTAATTTCATTCCCCACCCCCCAGCCGCTTTTTCATCTGCTCTTCCACAAACCGCTGCATATCTTCCCTCTTCGGCAGCTCAAGCTGATATTTGGAAACGAAAAGTTTATTGTCCATCCCCGCAAGGGCATATTCAACCAGGGCATGGTCTTTCTGCGTGCAGAGCAGAATCCCAACCGGCGGATTGTCGCCTTTGGTCATCTGATGCTTTTTATACCAGGTTACATAGGTGTTAAGCTGGCCCAGGTGTTCGTGGGTGAATTCGTCGACCTTAAACTCTATGAGCACATGGCATTTCAGAATGCGGTGGTAGAACACAAGATCAACAAAACCATGCCTGCTGCCTATAAGAATGCGCTTCTGCCTGGCCTCAAAGCAAAACCCGTGGCCCATTTCAAGCAGGAAATCCTGCAGTTTGTCCAGCAGCGCGTCTTCAAGATCAGACTCGGCCATGACTTCTTTTGACTTCAGGCCGAGAAACTCAAACACATAGGGATCGCGGATGGTAAGTCGCGATTCCGCTTTTTCCGCCCCCGCTTTCACCAGCGCCGCCAGTTTATTTTTATCTTTGGAAAGGCCCGAACGTTCATAATATAAGCTGGCAATCTGGCGTTTCAGTTCCCGCACCGACCAGTTGCCCCGGATGCATTCAATCTCATAAAAGGCACGCGTGAGAGGATCATCCAGGGTCAGCAATTCAGCAAAATGAGAAAAAAACAGGCGTTCCAGAAGCATTTTACCCGGCTGCAGCAATTCGGGAGACGCTGTCTCCCGTTTTTTGACCGCGCCTGGTGTAGAACCGGAAATCAGCGATTTCCGAATCGTCGGCAGGCCGCTGCTATGCAAAAGTGCTTTGAATTTGGGAGTCATTGTCTCCCAAATCTGGGGATAGGAGAGACAAAACAGGCGATAGCGCCGGAGTTCCCGGGCATCAACCCGCTTCAAACCGGTTTGTGCCAGACGTGCGGCAACCTTTTCCAGCAGCTTTTCGCCATATGCGGCCCGATCAGCGCCCTTCTGTTCATATTCGCGGATACAATAACCAATTGCCCAGTTTCTCAGTGACAAGCTTATATTTACCGCCTTGCCGGCCTGCGCGGCAAAACGATCATGCACCTCCCGAATAGAAGCGACAAGGAAATCAAAGGTCAGAGAAATTTTTTCCGGTTTTTTCATACAATCAATGTCTTTACGGATTGTGCGCTATGTGCTGATTTTTCTTTGTCGCGTCTGTTTCATAGGGCCACGACGGAGCATGACTCTCCACCGACCGCTTTATTCTGTTTGGCCGGACAAAGAAACTGATTTTTACTGAATGCCTCCGTTATCGCCGGACACGCTTCTCTTTGTCCGGCCAAAAACTACATAACGTCAGGTTCGTGTCCGGCTTTTTGCTAAGTGATACATGGTTCAAACATCATAGCCGAGCATGCCCAGATTTTTTTTAATGTGCTCCTCCAGCCGGGCGCTTTCGTTAAACTGCGCTTTCAGCTGAGACGTCAACCGCTCCATTTTTTCAGCAAAGGGTTCGCCGTCGTCTGCCTCATCGGCTGCACCGACATAACGACCGGGGGATGTGTTATGCATTGATAACTTTATCTGCTTGAAAAAGCAATTTTTTAACTGCAAAACGAAAGCCCCGGCGCATGGCAGGGTCTTGCGTTGTAATGATTTATAGATTTATAGATAAACCAAACTTATTTACCAAGGCTCTCCAAGCTTTTACCCGCATCGGGGGTGAAAAGGGCCGCGCCGAACTTTTCAACGCCGAAGGCGCCGATCAGCTTCTGTGTGGCCGGGGCCACCATAAATTCGGCGAACGCTTTCGCGCCTGCCGCGTTCACCCTGGGCCATTTCTGCGGGCTGACTTCAATAACATGATACACGTTCAGAAGGCTTGTATCGCCCTGGCACACAATCGGCAGGCCGAGATTTTTCTGCTGGGAAAGCCAGGTCCCCCGGTCGGCGAGCGTATAGCCTTTTTTCTCCGCGGCAACCGCCAGAGTCTGGCCCATGCCCAGCCCTGTCTGCTGATACCAGCCCTGCCCGTCCGGCTTTACACCCGCGGACTCCCATATCTTCTTTTCTTTTGCATGCGTGCCCGAATTATCCCCCCTGGATATAAACAGGGCGCTTTTCCCAGCGATCAGCTTAAAAGCTTCGGGAGCGTCTTTGGCCGCCTTTACGCCCGCGGGGTCATCGCTCGGGCCGATGATGATGAAATCATTGTGCATCACGAGCTGGCGCCGCGAGCCGTTGCCCTCGTCCATGAACTTCTTCTCATCGGCAGGCGAGTGCGCCAGCAGCACGTCAGCCTCACCCCGGGCGCCCATGGCCATGGCCTGCCCGGAGCCGACGGCAATAGTCTTAACAAAATAGCCCGTCTGTTTTTGAAAGACCGGCAGCAGGGCATCCAGAAGGCCTGAATCCTGCGTGCTCGTCGTGGTGGCGAGAATGATATTCTTCGTTTCAGCAGCCTGGCTGCGCGGCACTGCCACGGCAAGACACAGCCCCGCGATAACCGCAAAGGTGATACACATGCATCGTTTCATACGAGCCTCCTTCTGCTTAAAGTTGATGATGTCAACAACCCCTTTCCATTCATTCGCCCCACGGTATGGCCAGAGCAGGGCGACTCATATACTGCAAAGCGGATTATGCGGCTACGGAAAAACAAAATCAAGGATAAATAGTCATTATTTGTAATTTAAAGTTGTCTTTATTTATTATATGTCTTGAAATAGCTGCCCGCCGCTGGCATGCCAGGCAAGCCCGGAGCACGTGTTCGCCTTCAGCAGCAGATAAAACCTTCAAGCTTACTGATTGCGCTATGCGCAGTTCCGCCGGCACATGAAGGGCAATTAACGCTGCCGAAACCAGTCGCGCACGGACTCTAAACCCCCTTCTCCGGATGATCCCGGAATGTTAAGACTTGCTTTATGAAGGGCAAAAATGTTAATCTTCAGTTAATGTTGATTTAATGCAAAGCAATTTTATATAAGAGCATTTCAAACCGGCTCGCAGAGCCCGGCAAACCGCCAGCAATCACAGCCCAGCCCAGGGAGAACCGGCACATGGACGGCCATATCTACAAATCATTCGATAAAGAGCTGCACGATTTAAAAGAAAAGCTGCTGATAGTGGGCGGCCGCGTGGAGCAGTCCATCCGGGACGCGATAGGAGCACTTGAGGAGCGCAACTCCGAAACAGCGCAGCGCATCATTGATGATGATGATGTGGTGGACGCCGAAGAGATTGAAATCGACGAATTCTGCCTGCGCCTGCTTGCCCTGCGGCAGCCGGCGGCCCGCGACCTGCGCTTCATCACAACCGCCATGAAGGTCAACTACGATCTGGAGCGCATCGGCGATATGGCCGTGAATATTTCCGAACGGGTACTGGAACTCAACAAAGAGCCTCAGCTCAAGCCCTACATTACCCTGCCGCAGATGGCCCAGACCGTACAGCAGATGCTCCGGGGAAGCCTCAACGCCTTCGTCAACGAAGACCCTGCCGCCGCCCGCAGCGTCATAAACGAGGATGAGAAAGTCGACCACGCCCTGCAGCAGATCTACCACGAACTGGTGAACCTCATGGCCACCGACTACGGCTGCGTACCCCGCGCTACGCGCCTTCTGTTTATTTCCAAGTATCTTGAGCGCATCGCCGACCACGCCGTCAACGTAGCCGAGCTGGTCGTGTTCATGGTTGAAGGCAAAATTCTGCGGCACCACAAACATCACGAGGGGGAGGCGCAGTGATGCGCGCGCTGCTGATGCTTGCCGGACTGTGCCTGTGCGCCGCTGCCTGCGGAAGTCCGGGCTCACAGGGCGCCTCCGGCAAACACGTTGTCGATATCGCCGGTTCGACCTCGGTTATGCCCTTTACCGAAAAACTTGCCGAGCATTTCATGCTGGAGCAGCCCACCTTCGTCATCAACGTGCAGTCAGGCGGCTCAACCGCGGGCATCCAGGCCTGCATCAACAAAACGGTTGAAATCGGCATGAGTTCCCGCGAGCTCAAACCCGATGAAGAAAAACTCGACGAGATCACAATCTGCCTGGACGGTATCGCCATGGTGGTGCATCCTGAAAACCCTGTAGCCAATCTGACGCTTTGCCAGATACAGGATATTTTCAGCGGAACTTTAAAAAACTGGAAAGATCTGGGCTGGGTCGACCGCCAGATTGACGCGGTTACCCGGGAGGAAGGCTCGGGCACACGCGGGGCCTTTGAAGAACTGGTGATGGGCGGCCGCGAGATTGACGACGGCATCATGGTGCAGGACTCAAACGGCTCGGTGAAAGAGGTTGTCGCCACCGACCCCTATGCCATCGGCTATGTATCTCTGGGGATGATTGACAAGCGCGTATCAGCCGTTACCATCGACGGCGTACGGCCGGTGGCAGAGGCCATCAAAAATAAACAATATAAAATCGTACGCCCGTTCCTCTACCTCACCAATGGAACGCCCGGCGGAGATACCCGGGCTTTTATTGACTACGTACTGTCAAAAGACGGCCAGATGCTCTTGAAAAAAGAAGGGTTGATACCGGTGTATGAGTTCTAAAACAGCGGTCCTCAAAGAACGTATTATCAAACAGGTTTTGACGGTTTTTGCTTTTTCATCGATCCTGTTCCTGTTTCTTATTTTTGCCTTCATTCTCGTAGAGGGCCTGCCGCTGTTTTACAAGGCCGGAGTGAACAGCATCATCTTCGGCATGAAGTGGGCCCCCACCAAGGGTTTTTTCGGCATATTCCCCATGATTGTCTCCTCATTTCTGGTGACCTTCGGAGCGCTGATCATCGGCGCTCCGCTGGGCCTTGGCTGCGCGGTGTACCTGGCCGAATATGCCGGCAAACGCCAGAAAATGTTTCTCAAGCCCGCGCTGGAGCTGCTGGCGGGAATCCCCTCGGTTGTGTACGGCTTTCTCGGGGTGCTCTATATCGTTCCGTTTATCCGGAACTTCGTCGGCGGTTCGGGATTTTCGCTGCTGGCGACCTCGATCGTCCTGGGCGTGATGATACTGCCCACGGTCATCAGCATATCCTACGACGCGCTCATGAGCGTGCCCCGCAGCTATCGCGAAGGCGCCCTTGCCATGGGCTCCACAAAGTGGCAGACGACCTGGCGGGTGGTCATACCATCCGGCAAATCCGGCATTCTGGCAAGCTGCATTCTGGGCATGGGCCGCGCCGTGGGCGAAACCATGGCGGTTATCATGGTTGCGGGCAACGCGCTGAAAATACCCGGCAGCGTGCTTGACCCCCTGCGTACGCTCACCAGCAACATCGCCCTTGAACTGTCCTACGCCAGCGGCGATCATCGCATGGGACTTTTCTCAACAGGCGTGGTGCTGCTGTCGATCATCATGGTGCTGAACTATTTCGCCAACGTGGTTATCAGGAGGAAAGTCATTAAATGAGGGTCAACCCGCGCTTTACCGACGCTCTTGTCAGGCACTTTCTCAACCTGCAGGCTTATTTCACGGTCGGCCTGCTGGTGGTTATTGTGTTCATTATCTTCATCAAGGGCATCTCCAACTGCAGCCTGAGCTTCATGCTCACCTACCCGGAAGACATGGGCCGCCACGGCGGCATTTTCCCGGCCATCATGGGCACGGTTTTCCTGGCGGCGCTCTCAATCGTATTTGCCACGCCCCTTGGCCTGGGAACAGCTATCTACCTGACCGAATACACACGCGAGTCGCGCCTGACCACCATCATCCGCTTCGGCGTCGAATCCCTTGCCGGCATACCTTCAATCATTTACGGGCTGTTTGGATTCATTTTCTTCGTGATCAAGCTCGGCATGGGCTGGTCGCTGCTCTCGGGCGCGCTCACCATGACCATCATGATACTGCCGACCATCATCCGCACCAGCGAGGAGGCGATCAAGGCAGTGCCCAGGAACCTGCGCATCGTCAGCCATTCTCTGGGCGCCACCAAGTGGGAGACCACGGTGAAGGTAGTGCTGCCCTCGGCCGCTCCAGGCATACTAACGGGCATCATGCTCAGCATCGGCCGGGCCGTGGGCGAGACCGCCGCGGTCATTTTCACCATGGGAAGCTCGCTCAGGCTGCCCGCATCGCTCATGGATTCGGGCCGCACCATGGCAGTGCACTTCTATATCCTTGCCCGCGAAGGCATCTCGATGGAGAAGGCCTATGCAACCGCCCTGGTGCTGGTGGTAAGCATTCTGGCCATCAATATCCTCGCCTATTACACCATGAACCGCGTCATCGCCAAATACTCCTGATACACGCCATGAACGTCAAGATACGCACGGAAAAACTTACCGTCCGCTTTGGAAACAACGAGGCCCTGAAAGGCGTTGATCTTGACGTCTGCAAAAACAGCATTACCGGCTTCATGGGCCCGGCCGGCAGCGGCAAATCGACACTGATATCGCTTATAAACCGCATGATCGATTTCGAAGACGGCGTGCGCATCGAGGGCGGCCTGTCGATTGACGGCGAGGACATACTGGGCACATCCGTTGACGTGGTGGGCCTGCGGCGCCGGGTCGGCACCGTGTTCGCCGTGCCGCTGCCCCTGCCGCGCTCGATTTTTGAAAACATCGCCTACGGCCCTCGGCTGAAAGGCATCAATAAAAAATCCGACCTTGATGACATCGTCGAAGAAAGTTTAAAGAAGGCCGTACTCTGGAGTGAGGTGTGCGACCGCCTGCACGTCTCGGCCCTGAAACTCTCCGGCGGCCAGCAGCAGCGCCTGTGCCTGGCGCGCACACTGGCGCTCCGGCCTGAAATCATCCTGCTTGATGAGCCCTGCTCGGGCCTTGATCCCATCTCCACGGCAAAAATCGAAGAGGCGCTCAACGAACTCAAAAAAGACTACACCATCATCCTGGTGTCCAACAACACCAAGCAGATCGCCCGGGCCTGCGATTTTGCGGCTTTTTTCTACATGGGCACGCTCGTTGAATTCGACCAGACCGAAAAGATCTTCACCAATCCCAGAGTCAAGCAGACCGAGGACTACATTCAGGGAAAATTCGGATGATGGACTGCGCCCTCAAAACCGAAAAGCTGAACCTCTTCTACGGGACGTTTCACGGTCTCAAGAATGTCGACTTCTGCGTGTACCGCAACGCGATAACCTCGCTGATCGGGCCCTCGGGCTGCGGCAAGTCAACGCTGTTGCGCTGCTTCAACCGCATGAACGATATTATCGACGACGTGTCGGTCAACGGCTCAGTGCTGGTCAACAACCGGCCCCTCGAAGAAATCGACATCATCGAGCTGCGCAAAAAGGTCGGCATGGTATTTCAGCGGCCCAACCCCTTTCCCTTTTCGGTGCGTGAAAACCTTGTCTACGGGCTCAAGGTGCACGGCTACAAAAGAAGCGACTACGACGACATCATGGAGCGCTGCCTGAGGGCCGTCGGACTGTGGGACGACATCAAGGATAAAATGAACACCCCGGCCCTGAGCCTCTCTGAGGAAATGAAGCAGCGCCTGTGTGTGGCGAGGGTGCTCACGGTTGAGCCTGAGATCATCCTGCTTGACGAGCCCTGCTCGGCTCTGGACCCCATCGCCACCATGAAAATCGAAGAGCTCATGATTGAGCTCAAGCGCTTCTACACGATCCTGATCGTTACCCACAACATGCAGCAGGCGGCCCGCGTTTCCGACTACACCGGCTTCATGCTGCTCGGCGACCTCATCGAATTCGGCGAAACACCAAAAATATTCACCGCGCCGCAGGATGAGCGCACCGACGGCTATATCACCGGACGCTTCGGCTGAGCCGGTGCCCGTCGCTCAAAACCTCTCCGCCAAAAACCCTGATACCGTTTGACAAACAGCCGGTCATGATTGAATAATAAGTCATGGCCGTTTTTTGACCGTCCAGAGTATCACCGACTGCCGGCTACAAGCAGCACAGCACAAAACGCTGCCCCCGGCCGCACGGGAGTTCGAAATAATGAAAAAAACAATCCCTGTTTTTATAGCGTTCTTGCTTCTGCCTGCATACGCCCCCGTTTGGGCCGCGCCTGATGACAAAGGCCCGCATGCATTCACGCGCTATGCAGAAGCCATTCCTGCCCGCGACGGCGGCACGATTTCAACCCTGGTCTACACAACAGGCGCTTCGGGCGCCCGTCCGTTGATTGTTTTCCGCCATGGGTTTTCACGGCGCAAAGAATCGCTTGATGCCTGCGGCGAACACTGGGCCACGCGCGGGTTTACCGTGATTTTAAACGATGCGCGCAGCCTGTGGCCGGATTATGCCGACCGGGACCCTTGCGACATGATCGACTGCGCCGACTGGGCTGTGCGCAAAAGCGCCGAGCCGGGTCATTATCTCTACGGTGTAATCCAGCCCGAAGCGGTCGTTATCGGAGGCTATTCTGCAGGAGGCTACACGGCATTAATCGCAACCCATAAAAATCATGCCCTGGGTGATGGGAACTTCACCTGCGCCGCAATGGTACTCTACGACCCCTACCCGGTCGATGCGGAACATGCGGCCGCGCTTGCGCGTAAAATCACTACTCCCTCAATCATGCTGCACGCTGATAACGGCATCTGCAACGGCCGGGGCAAGGGTAAGGTCATATTCAAAAACACCGCCGGCCCGACCTATGCACTGCATATCAAAGGCGCAAACCACTGTGATTTTGAGCCGCAATCGTCCCTCGGGTGTTCTCTCGTGTGCATGGGCAGATGGAACAGCGACCGCAACGACGCCATCAGTCGCTACGCAACCGCTATGATCGAAGCCTATGCCGGAGACAATCCCGAGGCATATCCCTACATCAACGGCCCGGCCGCGCGCGCCGATTCCCGAATAGCCATATACCCTGAAACCCGCGGCCTTGTGCTGCCGACGCAGTCTACACCTGATTAAACACAGTGAGGGAGGGTTAGAGAACCATAACCAGTAACCTTAATGATTCTAAACCTTGAACTCTTGATGAAGTCGTAAAAAGTCCGTGCTGTCACCCTGAGCGAAGCGAAGGGTCTCCTGACATATTGAAAAGACAAGATTCTTCGCTTCGCTCAGAATGACAAAACAGCCTGATTCAGACTTTTTACAAGTGTGTCAACTTTTGAACGTTGAACCGAACGCCTTATGCCCAAAGTCCTCTGGAAACCCGGCACCATGATCTACCCCGTGCCCGCGGTGCTGGTCAGCTGCGGCACGAAGCAAGACGGGTTCAACATCATCACCATTGCCTGGACCGGCACCCTGTGCACGGACCCGCCCCTGTGCTACATCTCCGTGCGGCCCGAGCGCTGCTCCCACGCCATTATCAGCAGGCATAAAGAATTCGTTATCAACCTCACCACCGAGCGTCTGGCGCGCGCAACCGACTGGTGCGGCGTAAAATCGGGCCGCGAATTCGACAAATTTAACGAAATGAAGCTTACACCGTTAAAAGCCTCAAAGGTGAAAGCTCCCCTGATAGCCGAATCGCCCCTGAATATCGAATGCCGCGTAACCGACATTCGCCCGATGGGATCACACGACATGTTCATTGCGGAGGTTGTCGCCGTACATGCGGATGAATTGCTGATCAACCCGGCCACGGGAGCCTTCAAGCTCTCGCACTCCCGGCCAATGTGCTTCCTGCACGGCCATTACTTCGGCCTGGGACACATGATCGGGAAATTCGGGTTTTCCGTGCGCAAAAAAAAGAAATGACTGCGGCAGGGCCTGCCGCCGGTTTTTTCTTTGTCTTTTGCCCCACCCGGCCGTATAATCCCAAAAGATCGTTTTGCAGTTTTCCCCTTGAGCAGCAACTTTGGAGCGTTTAACTTTTTTTCTGATGTACCCATTTTCAAAATAAAGCAACCCCGTTCGTGGTGAGCTTGTCGAACCATGAACGGGGTTCAGCGTGACGTGCGTTGTCCGTTCAACCCTTCGACAGGCTCAGGGCGAACGGACGCTGCTGTATCGCAGGCTATGCCGCAACTTTGGCTTGTCAGGTTTATTCATGCCGCAGCATACCACCCAGGCAGTGATTTTACGCACCCACGACTTTGCCGAGTCCGACCGGCTGGTGTCATTCTATACGAAGGACTTCGGCCTGCTGCGAGGTGTGGCCAAGGGAGCCAAACGCAGCCTGAAGCGCTTCGGCAGCGCGCTTGAGCCCTTTACCCTGAATGAAGTCACCTATTTCGCCCGTGAGCATCAGGACCTGGTGCGCCTTGAGCGCTGCCGCATCGTGCGCGCATTTCCTGAAATCGCGCAAAACGTGCGCCGGGTGGCCCTGGGGGCCTATTTGCTCGAACTGGTGCTTGGCCTGAGCCCGGAGCGCGAAGCTCATCCCGAAGTATACCGCCTGCTGGTGTATTATATCGATCAGCTCACCCAGACCGGATTTCGCGAATCGATGATACACCTGTTCGAGCTGCGCCTGTTCGGCCTGCTGGGCTATGAGCCGCAGTTCATGCACTGCGTTGCCTGCAACACACCCTTCGACATAAGCGCTGCCTACCACTTCTCAATCCAGCGCGGCGGCATCGTGTGCCCGCGCTGCGAGCCGCCGCTGCACAACATGCTGCCGATTTCAAACGGCACCATCCGCCTGTTCCAGCAGGCGCGCGATCTGTCCCTGCTCAAGCTCAACCGCCTGTATTTTTCACGCGATTCACAGGAGGAAACCCACAAACTGTTCACGCGGTTTCTGGAATACCACATGGGACGGCGCCCCCGCTCGCTTGAAATCCTCGAACAGCTTTAATGCGTGGTTGAAAAAATATTTTTATACAGGCTGCTCAAAAAAATGCGGGCACACGGCGCGCAGCCCCGAAGGAACGAGTGGTCCTTGTCGTACTCCACAACAATCCCGATGAATCGGCACGCAACGCGTGCATCCGGACTTTTTACACGTGTATCAATGTTAAACCAAGGGACGGGGCACAGCACTGCGAGCCCCGAACGCCCGAGTCCCAACCCCGGAATCCCGACGTTACTCTGTTTTTACGTTATCCAGGAATGTGCGCAGGGAAAAACGCAGGTAGGTCCCAAGCAGAATGGTCCGGTTCTGCTGCGGCAGGCTGGCGTACAGGTTGATCATGCTGGGAGCGCTTGCTCCCAGCAGCAGGGTCACGGGTTCGGCCCCGGCGCTCGCTTGCACCTGCAGGGTAAAGGCGGGCGGGCTGAGACCGTATTCCGCCTGATCCTGACCCGGCTCAATCTCGTCAACTATGACTGCCTCGGTGATTGCGCTCAGCATGCTGGCGATGATGTCGGGTGCGACCCGTGCGCCTTCAGGTTCAACCACGCGCAGCTCCTTACCCCGCAGCGAGAGGCGCACGGTTTTTTCTCCATCGCTGACAAGCAGCCCGGTTATGTCTGCGGCCTCCAGCGGAAGCACCCGCGCGAATGTTTCAGCGGGCAGCACTGCCGCAGGCCGGGGCTGCTCATGTCTTTCAAACAGCACCACGTAGATAAGCAGTCCGCAAAACAGCACCGCCCAGAATGCCAGGCGCTTCCAGTTCATGCGCGCCGCCTCCGCCACCAGACGACAAGCGCGCCGCACAGCAGCACAAGCACCGGCTGCACGACAACACACAGCCAGTAGATGAGCTGCCCCTGCCGTCTGGTCATGAAATACATTTCAGGCGCAGCCGGCGAGCTGCCCCGGGATCCGAGCAGATCCTGCTGTTCGGCCAGCCAGCCGACCATATTCAAAAAGAAATCCCTGTTGCCGACAATGTTAATGTAGTGATCAGAGGCGAAATTCGAGTTGCCCGCCACAAGCAGACACCCCCCGGAGACATCAGCTTGAGTCGGCGCGGTCTCGACGAGCACAGCCACCGGCACCGGCCCGGCCATATCCTCGGCCGGGTCAAAACGCACGACACCGTCGCGCACGCTGTGCGGGTTGCGCTCGGCCCAGCTGTCAGGTCCTGAGACAGCCAGCACCGTCTGTGTCATCCCGGCATCATGGTGCGACCGGGGCAGAATCGACCGGCAATAGGGAAAAACAACGCTTTTATTCATGAATGCCGCGATCGGATGGCGTTTATCCGGGGTGATGACCGGCGTCAGCATGTCAAAACCCGTCAGGGTGCTGCGCGTATCGATGATGTAATCGCGCGGCATGTCAATGGCGAAACGCTCACGCAGGAACTCCTCCACGCGCGGCAGGGGAAACGAGTCAAAAAGCATGAGAACCCGGCCGCCCTGACGGATGTAGCGCTCAATCAGCTCAAGCTCATGCGCAAGAAAGTCCTCCTGCGGACCGGCGACGACCAGAATCAGCGTATCCTCAGGAACGGCGGAAGCGTTCATCAGCAGCAGCGGCTCCACACGGTAATTTTCAAGGCCGAGCGCATGCCTGACCTGACTGAAGCTGTTGACCGGCTCAGGCGCATCAAAGCTTTTCTCACCGTGCCCGGTAACGAAGCGCACGATTTTTTCATTTTTTTCAGTCAGCCGGATCAGGGCCGTCACCAGATGTTCTTCGGTGAAATATCTGACGCGTTCGCGCCGGCCCCCGTACTCGACGATGGCCGCCCCGTAGTTGGAAATATCAAAGCTGGCCGCGCGCGCGGGGTTTTTGTCCAGATCGATGAACTGGAATGCGAGCAGGCCGGATGCGCGTTTGAGCAGATCAACCAGGTCCTGAAATTCATTTTTTTCGTCGCGCTTATGAAAAATCGTTATCTGAAGGGGCTCACGCAGGCCCTCCAGCACGCGCAGGGTCAGGGGCGCCAGCGTAAATGATTGCTGCGGTGTCAGATCGAAGCGCACCCGGTGGCGGCTGGCGATATAATTAACGAGCACAAGACTGCCGGTCACAAGACTCACCAGCAGCACCAGTTCAATCACATAGATATATTTACGGGCTGCGCGGAAGGTGCTCATTTCAGGCCCTGCCACGTGCGCGCTGCCAGCGAACAGCGCGTCAGGAAAAGAAAGAAAAAAACCAGGCTCAGGTAATATACGACTGAATCGGTATCGATCACACCCTTGATGAAATTGAGAAAATGCTCGGACAGCGATATCTGGTGCAAAACGGCAATGACCTGACTGCCCGCAACACCCTCGTTCCAGTCAAGGTTCCACAGGGTCAGCAGCACGGCAACGGTGACGATTGAGGCAACGATCTGATTTTCCGTGAGCGATGAAACAAACGTGCCGCAGGCTATGCAGGCCGCGCCCAGCAGGAACAGCCCGAGGTAACACGCAAACAGCGGACCCGGCGCAACGCTGAAATACAGGCCGATCAGGGCCGGATACAGCAGGGTCAGGGCCAGCATCAGCGAGTACACCAGCAGGCAGGCACAGTATTTTCCCAGGATAATGTCAAGGTCGCGCACGGGAGCGGTGAACAAAAGCTCGATCGTGCCCATCTTTTTTTCCTCGGCAAACAGGCGCATGGTCAGAAGCGGAATCAGGGTCAGCGGCGCAAAACGCAGGTAGTGAAACGTGTACTGCCACAACCCGACCTTCAAATCAGCGCCCACAAAGGTGAGAAACATCACGAGATAGGTGTAAAAGGAATAGCCGGCCACCACCAGAAACATGGCGATAACCACGTACGCGATCAGGGATGAAAAATAGGAGCGCAGCTCTTTTGTAAAAATGGTCAGCATGTTCATGGCCGGATGCGCTCCTGATCGCTGATGAGCTGAATAAAAATATCTTCCAGCGTCATGGAAGCCGGTCCAAGGCTGCGCAGGGTCCAGCCCTGTTCATAGACGCAGCGCGCAAGGTCGTTCACGATTGCGGCCTCAGGCTCGGTTTCAATGATAAACGCGGATGTGCCGCTTGCGCCGCCCGCCGGATTGACCGCGCGCACGCCGTCCACCCGGGACAGAACCGCGGCAAGCACATCGGCCGGGCCGTCAGCCTCAAGGTACAGGCGCGGCAGGGCCTGAATGCGATGAACCAGGTTGGCCGGCGTATCCACGGCCAGCAGACGGCCTTCGTAGATAATAATCACCCGGTCGCAGGTCATGCTGACCTCGGGCAGTATATGCGTGCTCAGGATAACGGTCTGTGTGCCGCCAAGGCCCTTGATCAGGCTTCTGATATCGGCAATCTGGCGGGGATCAAGCCCGACGGTCGGCTCATCCAGGATCAGGACCTCGGGGTTGCCCAGCAGGGCCTGGGCGATACCGACCCGCTGGCGAAACCCCTTGGAGAGCATGCCGATCATGCGGCGCGCATGGCGCTCAAGCCCGCAGCGCTCCATGACCTCCGCTGCAGCGGCCGGGCGCGCGCGGCGCGGCACGCCCTTTATCCCGGCAAAAAAGCTGAGATAGCCCGCTACCGTCATGTCGCGGTACAGGGGCACGCTCTCGGGCAGATAGCCGACTGAGCGGCGCACGGCAAACGGATCGTCGAAGATATCATGGCCGCATATGCGCGCTCGTCCGCTGGTGGGCGGGAAAAAACAGGTCAGGATGCGCATGGTCGTGGTCTTGCCGGACCCGTTGGGACCCAGAAACCCCATGATCTCACCCTTTTCAATGCTGAAGGATATGTCCTGAATGCCGCGGGCGGGGCCGTACATTTTCGTCAGATGTTCAACTTCAATCGCGGGCATGAATTCGGTAACCGTGCTGGTATGGTGCTGTAGTGAGCTGTAGCGGCCCCAGTCGACGGCGCAAGCCGTCATATGCATACATGGCGATGGCGGGCCGCAGACCGCAGTGTAAGGGTTAAATTTGTAACATGTCCGCGGGATTGTGTCAATCTGCGGAGCGCCTTTGGGGCGCATCGCTATCGGGATCGGTATCGGTTTTTTAAATTCTCGATTTCGATTGCGATACCGATAGCAATTGTGAAAGGGATGTTTCCAGCAGGTCTGCTGTTCTGTACAGCCTGCTACAGGCCGAAATGCATGTCGAATGAGCGCTCGATGCCACCCTTTTTGCCGAAGAGCACCTGCCATATCTTCACGCCTGGGTCATGGTCGACCAGCGTTTTCAGATACTGCTGAAAAACAGTCTGGGTGCTGCGCAGTTCATCGCCCGACTTTGCCTCGGCCACGTCCACAAGGTCGCAAAACAGATTCAGGTACTCGATATAAATGTCAGCGGCCTGTTCGTCGAGTTCGGGCGGAATAACCACCTGGCAGGCGGCCGGCGAGAACACGTCCTGCACCTGGCCCTTCTGCTTTTTTTCATGGTCCATCAGATCGGGATAGCGGTTGCGGATGGCAAGCATGCGGTAGAACAGATTGTTGTCGTCATGATGGGTCTTGCCGGTGCGGTGAATATCGACGATCAGCATTTTTTTCTTCCCGGTGCGCATGACCTCGCCCGCAAACACCGGCAGGTCATATTCAACACGGGGGCGGATGAAGTGTGAACGCACGGCAAAATAGAAGGGCAGCTGCGGCCGGATAAACACCACCCGCAGCAGCCGCTCGGCGCTGAAGACCTCACCGTCGATTTTCATCAGGCCGAGCGCGCGCAGCGGGCGCTCGGGAAAGGGATGTTTCAAGGCAACCGGTGCAAGCTCATAGCGTTTACGCATTTCCGCCTGAACGAGACCGTGAATGTCCATTAAGTCCCTCATGGTCATGCATCCTTTCCCTGCAAAGCGGTTGATGTTTCAGCCCATGTCCGGCGGCACAAGGCGCGCACACGCGGCGCGCATGGCGGCGAGCGCTTCCGGGCACAACTCCCATGCGGCCAGGCGCTGCCGGTCAGCCTGCATGAAGTTGTCGTCAAACGGCAGTCGAGCAAGTATAGCAAGACCGTCGGCATGCGCATTTATAAAATCCTCATCAGCCTTACCGCGAATTTTGTTAGCGATCAGGCTGATACGCGTAAGGCCGAGATCTCCGGCCAGTGCGCGGATGGCGTGCGCGGTTTCAATGCTGCGCATGCCCGGTTCCACGACCACGAGCAGATGATTGACAGCCTGCGCGGTCGCGCGGCCCAGATGCTCGATGCCGGCTTCCATATCCATTACCACGGCTTCATTGCGGTATAAAACCAGGTGCTGCATCATGGCCTTGACAACAGCGCTAGCCGGACAGATGCAGCCGCTGCCGCCCTGCTTCACCGTTCCCATTTTCAGCAGCCGGATGCCGCCCTTCTCCTGCCAGAGTTTTTCCGGCAGGTCAGCCACGTGCGGATTGATCTTGAAAAATGTCCCGACCGTGCCGGAAGTTGCGCCGGTGCGCTCCTGAATGAGTTCCTGCATGGAGGCCAGTGCAACGATGCCGTCATCAAACGGAATGCCGATTGCTGCGGCAAGATTTGCGTCCGGATCGGCGTCAAGTGCGATAACCGAGCGGTCGCTCTCCACGAGCGCGCGGCACAGCAGAGCCGCCACCGTTGTTTTGCCGACCCCCCCCTTACCGCTTACGGCAATCTTCAGGGCTGTATCCATACCGACGCCGTTCCTTTCAGAGCGGATGCTCCGGTTTACACCTGCTGCCTGGCTGATCGTTAAGAAATCTGCGCTTATATTTCTTATTTTTAACATACTGGACGCTCAACAGCAAGTCCGGGCCGTGCGCGGTCCGGCACCCTGCCCCTGTCAGTGCGGGTTCCCCGCCGGGCGACAGCTGCCGGTTGCGAAGAAATCTCCATGCGGGAATATAAAAAATCAGTAGTTTCCAAAATGTTTTGGACAGGCCCTGCCGGCCGGGGACTGTCTCGCTGTTCAAAGTATATTGATCGGACAGCTCTGATAAAAAATATTGCAAAAAAATACCATTTGAAATACAGTGCAAAAACACACTCCGGCAGATATACGGTTACGATTGAATGCGGATGCCCATGCAACGCACATGAAAAAAAACATTTCCATTCTGATTGTCGACGATGAAAAGGACCCCCGGGATACCCTGGCTGAGCTTCTAACCGAAGAGGGCTACGATGTGCATGGAGCCGATTCCGGATCCGCTGCGCTGGAGATGCTCGGATCGGACCACTATGATCTCGTCATAACCGATCTTATCATGCCGCGGGTCGACGGCATTGCCCTTACCAAGAATATCAAAAGCCTGAACATTGACGTGCCCATTATTGTGGTTACGGGATTCGCGACCATTGAATACGCGGTCGAATCAATGAAGGCCGGGGCGTTTGATTTTATCACCAAGCCGTTTAATTTTGAGCAGATCAAACTGACGATTGCAAAGGCGCTTGAAACCAAGCGGCTGCGGCAGCTTGCCAGCGAGAGCGAGTTCTACCGTCAGCTCTCCCACAGCGATGAGCTGACGCAGCTGGCAAACTATCGCGCGTTCTATGAAACGTTTCAGCGCGAAATTGAGCGCGCGCTGCGCTATGACCGCCCCCTGGCCCTGCTGATGATCGACATTGACGATTTTAAAAAATGCAATGACACCTACGGCCACCTGGCGGGCGACTCAGCCTTGAAACAGATTGCCGGTCTCATAAAAAAGAGTACCCGCGGATCTGACTTCATCGCCCGCTACGGCGGTGAGGAATTTTTTGCTGTTCTGCCCGAAACAGAAGAACCCGAAGCCATGGCGGTCGCCGAGCGCATCCGCTCCGAAATCGAGCGCCATGTTTTTGTCGATGAAAGGCAGAATGAGATCGCGCACCTGAGCGTGACGATCGGCATTTCCTCACTGCCGCAACGGGCCATGAACAAGCGCGACCTGATCAGAACCGCGGATTTCGCCCTCTACCGCGGAAAAACCTTCGGCAAAAACCGTGTGGTGCTGTTTGAGTAATCCCGCGCTGCCCCTCCGTGTATATTACACCTGCCCGATTAGCAGGCTGTTGAAAAACGCCCATCTTCTGCGTTGCGCTCATCATTCGTCACTGCGGCGTACCGCAAAGTACGCCTCATTCCTCATGATTTCGCGTGCCTTGCATCTGGGCCTTTTTGAACAGCCTTTAAAAAAGGACTTTTTCAACAACCTGTCAGGGCCGCACCCTTCGCATTAATCGTTTCCAGCAGATCAAGGTAGGATTTTTCAAATGCGGCGACACCGTCTGCAAGCAGGTCATCATACACCTGCCGCAGATCGACACCCAGCGCTGTTATGTCGCGCAGGTGCTGCGGGGCCTCAGCCAGCCCGTTCTGAATGCTGCCGGCTGTTCCGTGATCCTTAAAGGCCGCGATTGTCTGAGGCGGCAGGGTGTTGATAGTGCCGGGTGCGATCAGGCCTTCAACGTACTTGACGTCGCTGTAGGCGGGATCCTTGGTGCCGGTGCTTGCCCACAGCAGGCGCTGCGGCCGGGCGCCGGCGGCGGAAAGTTTTTGAAAGCGCTCGCTTCCAAAAAGCTCCTGATAAATGCCGTAGGTGACCCGGGCGATGCTTTCAGCCGCCCGGCCCCGCAGGGCTGCAGCCTGCTGCGCCCGTTCTTCGCCGCGCTCGATGACGGCGTCCAGCCGGCGGTCAACCTGCGTATCGAGGCGGCTGATAAAAAAACTCGCGACCGAGTGTATGTCATCAATACTCTGCGCGCGCTCCAGCCGGGCTTCCAGCGCGGTGATGCAGGCCAGGGCCACGCGGCGATAGCATTCCGGATCAAACAGCAGGGTTATGTTGACATTGATGCCCTGCTCGAGCAGGCTTTGCGCCACGCGAATGCCTTCAGCCGTGCCGGGAACCTTGACCATGATATTGGGCATGGCGATCAGGCTCATCAGATGCTGCGCTTCGGCGATGCTTTCCTCGATCCTGAACGCGTGGCGCGGATTGAGCTCGATGGACACAAAGCCGTCGGCATGGCCGCCTGACCGGAATACCGGCAGCATCAGCGCTGCCGCGGCTTTGATGTCATCCACGGTAATGGCCTCGTAGATTTCAGCCGTGCTGTTCGACCGGCTGCGCAGCAGGCGTATCTGGTCATCATAATCACTGCTCTTTGAAACCGCGTTCATAAAAATGGTGGGATTCGACGTAATCCCGCTGACGCCGTCTTCGACGATCATGCGCTGCAGAGTGCCGTCGGCGAGCTCCCTGCGCTGAATATTGTCAAGCCACAGGCTCTGGCCTGCCTGCGTAATAAGCGTGGTTCTGGATGTCATAACAAAGTCCTTTCAAACAAAAACGTTGCGCTGGTTGACCGGTCTATTCCCGGGGCAGCTTAACCCTGAAAACGGTCCAGTTGGATTCCGGCCGGCTTTCAAACTCGGCAATGCCGTTGTGCATGACGGTAAACAGCTTGACGATGGTAAGGCCCTGCCCTCCGGTTTCCAAACCGGGCCGCAGAGGTCCTGATCGCTCTTTAAAAATTTTTTCGCGGGCCCCGTCCGGTATGGTTCCGGTATTACCGATCGCGATCACGATGAACTCATTTTCGGCATACACATCTATCTGCAGACGGCCCTGCCTGAGCTCCTCAAGTTTTTTGTGGGCATTATCAAGCAGGTTACCGATAATGCGGCCTGCTTTCTTGCGGTCGGCCGTGATGGTACTGTCGTGCACCGTGATATTCTGTACGATTTCGACCTGCGGGGGGAAATAATACCCCTCAAGACGCTCAGCTATAAGTTCAATGATGTCGAACTGCTCCTTGCGCGCAAACGGCACACGGTCGGTAATAATATCATTGACGGTCAGCATGCTGCGGTACAGTTTTTTGTACAGCATGGTAAGCTCTTCGGCGGTTGTGTCGGGCGAGCTCAGGCGCTTGGCATAGACCTTCGCGATCGCACCGAAGGAGAGCATCTGGTTGAAGAAATCATGGCGCTCCTGCGAGCGGATCGACACCTGAATGCACAGCTCGATATCACGGGCCAGCGCGTTGCAGAAAAACAGATCATCATTGCTGAGCGGATGGGTTTCATCGGCATCAAGCACGATGATATTGGTAACCGAGTTATTCTCGTCCTTGATCGGTACGAAATACACATTGTCGATTTGATGATGCAGATACAGTCCAAGGCTGGCCCGCATGCGGGGGTCATTGCGCGCGTCGGTAATCAGCAGGGGAACCCCCAGGCGGCATACCTCATCGAAAGCCGGATGCTGATGAAACGGCAGGGTAACGCCGTAGCGGTGCTCGAACGCGTCCAGCGGATAGCCTGCGATCAGCACCGCCACAGCCTCTTCGCCGGGAGACTGCTCAATGCTGAACAGCGAACAGCGCTTTACGTTGATGGACTCGGCAATACGCGCGATCAGGAAACTGAGCACCTGGTCAAGCGACTCGGTGCGCTTCAGAATCGATATGAGCGCCTGGCGGCTTTCCTGCAGCACGAGCGAGCGTTTCTGCAGCTCGCGCTTGCGCTGCTGCGAAAGCACGTAGTTGAAACGGCTGACGATGCTGTTAAGGAGTTTGATCTGTTCGGGATAAAAGGTCTTGTTCTTTTCCTTGAAGTACAGCTGCAGAGTACCCACAAGCACGTCGATTTTCCGGGCTCCGTCGTAATCGGTCAGACGCACCGGCAGGGCCAGCATGGAATTGAACCCGCGCGCGAGAATTTTCTCTTTTTCGCGGTAGAGCGGCTCCGCGCTTATGTCAGGAACGCAGTAGTGCTCGTTCTGCTTGATGGTCAAGCCGGCCAGGGAGTCTTCGTAGGGGATCTCCTCGGCGCGCTCGTCATCCCAGTTGTACTGACCGGCGGCGATCATGCTGTTGCGCAGGGGGTCGTAGGTGCGGCAGGTGGCGCTGTGGGCCTGGCAGATCATGGCCGTGTCGCGGCACAGCACCTGCAGCAACTCCTCCTGCGAGATATCAGGGGAAATGTTGACGATGCTGTCGGCAATGCGGATGATGCGCTCAAGGTCAAGCCAGGGATTGTGTACCAGAAAAGCGATACGCGCCAGGCCCTGATCGCCCATGGTGTCGACAAAGGTCTGCATCTGCGAATCACACAGCAGATCCAGCACCGATGGGTGTTTCTGCAAAAAAACAGCCGCCTCCCTGCGACGGTCCGCAGTGGTGTAGTCCTGATCGCGCGCATCCATGGCTGGCATGCTAATACAAATTTATGTGAATGTAAAAAGAAATTCTGTTTGCGAAGGATGCAGCGCCGCATAAAAAAATTGCTTCCTTGTAAGGGGCAATGTAATATGCATATGTGTGTCCAAACGCAGATCAGCCGGCTGCGGCAATGCTGTGGCGATGCAGGTAACCGGAAGCTGTAATGAGGAGTCTGCCATGCTGGAAACGTTTATTACCCGGGGCGGCATACGCGTTGAGCGCCTGCAGGAACCGGTGGCTGTGGAAACGGCCCTGGACGAAGTGTACGCGTCCATCGACCGCGCCCGGGGCTGTATTCTGGCAAGCGATTATGAGTATCCGGGCCGCTATTCGCGCTGGGATATAGGTTTCATCGACCCGCCGGTTGAACTGGTGAGCCGCGGACGCGATTTCAGCCTGCGCGCGCTCAACCGGCGCGGCAGCGTGCTGCTTGAAATGCTCGGCGCCTGCGTTACCGGCTGCGCGGATGTTGAACGGTTCGAACAATCAGAGGGCCTGATCAGCGGCCGGGTGCGCCCGATGCAGCCGGGATTCGCCGAGGAGCAGCGCAGCCGGCAGCCCAGCATTTTTTCCGTGCTCCGGTCCCTGTGCGACACACTGGCCTGCGAGGATGAATACCTGAGCATGTTCGGCGCGTTCGGTTATGATCTGGTGTTCCAGTTCGAGCCGATAGTCTTCCGGCATGAGCGCAGCAGCGCAGGCCCGGACTGCCATCTATTTTTTGCCGACCGCATCGCCGCCATCGATCACCAGAAAAAAACCGCCTTCAGGCTGTCCTACGAATTCAGCACGTCCGGCGGCCTTACAACTGCAGGCAGTCCGGTAACCGGCGCGCGCATTCAACTGCCTCCGCCGGCCCCCCTGTCAGGCGTAGTCTGCGATCACGAACCGGGCGAATACGCCCGCAAAGTCGAGCGCATCCGGCAGGGATGCCTGCAGGGCGATTATTTTGAGGTGGTGCTCTCGCAGGAGTTCAGCACGGCCTGCGCGCACACACCCAAAGCGCTGTTCAACCGGTTGCGTTCATCCAATCCCAGCCCGTATGATTTTATAATCAATCTGGGGGCCGAGCAGCTGATCGGCGCCTCGCCTGAGATGTTCGTGCGGGTCAGCGGCCGAGAAGTTGAAACCTGCCCCATCAGCGGTACGGTCAAGCGCGGTGCCGGCCCCATGCAGGACGCCGAGCAGATCAGGCGTCTTCTGACCAGCCGCAAGGATGAAGCCGAGCTGACCATGTGCACGGATGTGGACCGCAATGACAAATCACGGGTGTGCGTGCCCGGCTCGGTCGAGCTGGTCGGCAGGCGCATGGTGGAGAGCTATTCGCGGCTGTTTCACACCGTTGATCATGTCAAGGGCATGCTGCTGCCCGGCTGCGATATGTTTGATGCGTTTCTGTCGCACATGTGGGCCTGCACCCTCACGGGTGCTCCCAAGCCGATCGCCATGCAGACTATTGAAAACCTTGAAAACAGCGCCCGGCGCTGGTACGGCGGCTGCGTGGGCCTGTTCACCTTTAACGGGCAGCTCAATACCGGCATTACGATCCGCACCATTCATGTGCAAAACGGAACCGCCCGGGTGCGCTCCGGGGCCACGCTGCTGTATGACTCGGTGCCGGAGGAGGAGGAGCAGGAAACGCGTGTCAAGGCCTCGGCGTTCCTGAGCGCGGTCACCATGCCCGCAGTTGCACAAAGCGCGCCCGAAGGCCCGCGCCCGTACGTGAAGCGGCCCGGCATGGTGTTGTTTGTCGACAATCAGGACAGTTTTGTCCACACACTTGCCAACTACGTGCGCCAGACCGGTGTTGAGGTCATCACCCTGCGGGGGGGGTTCGCTGAAGAGCGACTCGATGAACTGCACCCGGACGCGCTGGTTATCTCGCCGGGCCCCTGTACGCCCGAGAAAATGGGCGTAGTAAAACTTGTTGGCCAGGCCGTTGCACGCGGCCTGCCCTTGTTCGGTGTGTGCCTCGGACATCAGGGCATTGCGCAGTACTTCGGCGCCGAGCTGGGCCTGCTGCCCCGGCCCATGCACGGCAGGGAAACTGCTGTCACGCATACGGCGGAGGGAATATTCAAAAATCTGCCCAGCCCCATGCCCGCCGGGCGCTATCACAGCCTGTATGTCAAAAAGGACGGTCTGCCTGCCTGCCTTGAAATAACCGCTGAATCCGATGACGGTATTATCATGGCCCTGCGGCACCGTGACCTGCCGGTTTATTCGGTGCAGTTTCACCCCGAGTCGATTCTGACACTGCAGGATGATGCCGGGCTGAAACTGATCGCCAACGTGATTGATGTGCTGACTGCAAGACTATGAAATTTCAAGCAGATGCAGGGTCTCGCACTGAAAAATAAGGGGTAAAACAGGGGTGTATTTTTTATCCTGTTGAAATCGCATGCATTTTCCTCAATAATTCAGGCACCTTAATTGTTTGAAATCCGTTTATTCGCGCTAACCTACTGTATTTCCTTTACTTGCATGTTTGTGTTCAAAAACGGAGCAATCAGCTCGCAGAGGCCTGTTTATGCGGTTTTATGACTTTTCCAACAAACTTTTCCACAACCTTTAAACAATTTCTGTGGACAGCAGTGTTCAAAGAAAACACGGTCTGATTTGCAGAATGAGCAGCCCCCTGAAGCTGCCCTGCAGTTCGGAGTTTGGAGTACAGTATCCTTCCGTTCACCCTGAGCCTGTCGAAGGCAGAACGGGGCCGGGCGGATGGATGTAATTCGTTCATGGTTCGACAGGCTCACCACGAACGGGTTTGTGTTGCTTCTTTGATGGCGATGAGGAAAGTCGTCGGCAGGCGATTTTGCCATTCTGAGCGCAGCGAAGAATCTCGTTTTATTTCGGCATGTGTGACCCTTCGCTTCGCTCAGGGTGACGTTTTTTTCAATCCTGTGCGGCCGCCCCTGTGGCGGTAGATGATGTCGAGCACATCGTCAAAATAGTCGGCAAAATGGGCGCTGATGCCAGCGCGCAGATAGTCCGGCAACTCGTCGAAATCCTTCTTGTTTTCCCGGGGAAATATCAGCTCCCTGATGTTAACCCGCCGGGCGGCAATGGTTTTTTCGCGCACTCCTCCTATGGGCAGCACCCTGCCGGTCAGGGTCAGCTCACCGGTCATGGCCACGCCGGTTCGCACCGGCTTTCCGGTTGCCAGCGAATAGAGTGCCAGCGCCATGGTACTACCGGCCGATGGCCCGTCCTTGGGCGTGGCCCCGGCAGGCACATGCAGATGTACGGCATGGTCGTTGAAAAAACCCGGCTCGGTTTTGTCAACCAGCGAGCGCACATACGAATAAGCGATTTCAGAGGACTCCTGCATGACCTGGCCGAGCTGGCCGGTCTGCTTGAATGCGCCGGTTTTTGCGGGAACAGCTGTTGCCTCGATATAGAGTGTTGCTCCGCCAAGCGCGGTCCAGGCCAGCCCGAGCGCCACCCCGACCTGAGCGCGGCGGTAAAGCTCTTCAGTGGTAAAGGCCGGTTTTCCCAGATACTTCTCGATATCGGCTGCGCCGATAGCAACCCTGCCGGATTGGCCTTCGGCATGTTTGAGCGTAATTTTGCGCATGATTTTTTTATCTGGTTCTCAAGGCCGCGCACGCCGGCCTCGCGGGCATACCGGTCGATAATGGTGCGCAGGGCCCCCGCTCGAACGCTGACCTCGACGGCTGAAAGGCCGTGCTCGCGCGCCTGCTTCGGGATCAGGTACTGCTGGGCGATTTTGACTTTTTCCTGCATGATGTAGCCGGGAAGGTTGATGACTTCCATGCGGTCGAGCAGTGGCCGCGGGATGGTGTCGAGCTGATTGGCCGTGGTGACGAACAGAATTTTGGAAAGATCAAAGCGCACGTCCAGGTAGTGGTCCAGAAAATCACGGTTCTGCTCAGGGTCGAGCACCTCCAGCAGGGCGCTGGCAGGGTCACCCTGAAAACTCATGCCGATTTTATCGATTTCATCGATCATGATAACCGGGTTGGCGGTTTTGGTCTGTTTGAGGCTCTGGATGATTTTGCCGGGCATGGCACCGATATAGGTGCGGCGATGCCCCTTGATCTCGGCCTCATCACGCATGCCGCCCACGGAAAAACGGTAAAACTTACGCCCGAGGGCATTGGCAATTGAGCGGCCGACCGAGGTTTTGCCCACGCCCGGCGGACCCTGCAGGCAGATGATTGACCCGGAAACCGAGCCCTTCTTGATAATGGTGCTGATAAATTCAAGGATGCGCTCTTTGACATCGTCAAGGCCGTAATGATCGCTGTTCAAAATTTTGCGCGCGCGGTTGATGTTGATGTTGTCTTTTGAATACACCCCCCAGGGCAGCAGGGTCAGCTCGTTGAGATAGTTGCGCGACACATGGTACTCGGGCGAATGCGTGTCGATCATCTTGAGCTTGTCGATTTCCTCGCGGATAACATCGAGCACGTCGCGGGGCACATCAAGGTTCTTGAGCCGTTCCTCAAATTTTTCGATTTCCTGCATTTTGTCGTCTTTTTCAAGGCCCAGTTCCTTCTTGATGGCCTTGAGCTGTTCGCGCAGAAAATATTCCTTCTGCTGGCGGCCGACTTTTTCGCCGATCTGCTTGTGGATTTTATCCTGCATCTGAAAGACTTCGATCTCCTGCTTAAGCAGCAGCAGAAGCTTCTCGCAGCGTTTGCGCATGTCGAAGGTTTCAAGCAGATCCTGCAGCTTTGCGGGCTCAGCGGTCAGGACCGAGGAGACGAGATCGACAAGCATGTGGGGGCGCTCATAGGACACCTGCTGCAGCAGGGCCTTGAGCTGTTCCTGCAGCAGCGGGTTGACGCTGAGCAGCTCCTTGACCGAGGCCATAATGGCAAGGATATGCGGCTTGAGTTCCTCGACGGATACGGCCCGGTCGTCACTGTGATAGCGCACCTCCCAGAGCTGTACCGGCTCACGGACAGCAACACGAACCCGTTCAAAGCGCTGCAGGCCCTGCACCACAATCTGCACGCTTTCCTCGGAAACCTGGCTGCAGCGGTAAATGCGCGCAACCGTGCCGACCGTGTGCAGGCCGGATGCAAGATAATTCTGTTCGTTAAGCCCGGAAATCATCACAAGGCCCAGCAGCCCGTTGTGTTTTTCAATCGCCTCGCGGATTATTTCCAGGAACTTTTCGCCGGAAAATGTCAGCGGCAGCATGAAATGCGGAAAAACGGGGCGCGGGTAGACGGGCATGACCGGTATGCGGTCAGGCAGCACTTCCGATACCAGCACCAGTTCCTGCGCGCCGGTTTTTTCAGACGGGGTTTCCTGATCTGCCTGCGGGCTTTCGGTTTCTTTTTCAGCCATCTGCGCATGTCTCCTGTCCGCCCGGCCCAGTCGCCGAGCAGGTGTGCAGCGATCTGCATCCGGGATTGCCGTTTCCCGTGCGCCCGCCAAGCGGAACGCACAACAACAATAACCACTCAAGCGTACAAAATCAAGGCGGTTGTGCCCCGCCGGAAGCATCCGGGCACGGCGGCGGGAAAGAGATTTGGGGTCACATGCCCCCTATTACACGCGCAAGGACGTTGAGGCACTATGACCTCGGGCGGGACACTACTGGGCCTCTCACTGAATTTTGCAATCTGGATAAAGGATGATTGGTGGCCGCAATCGGCATGCCGGATAATGATAACGATCAGGTGCAGGGTTCGCGCAGGTGAGATCTCGCCGTTTTTACAAATGCCGTTTTCGGCACACAGCAGTGGTGCGCCTTGAAAAAAATAAAATTTCTATCTCTTTGACATTACATAATTTTTTTTGCTTGACAGGAGCACTATAGGATGTCCCGATTAACATCCGTCCTGACCGTTATTTAAAGACAGCGTCAAAAAAAGCATCCTTTGCAAGTTTCGACTGCCAGGCCCGATGCCTTTTAACAGAATCAATATCTCTGCTCTTCATCAGGGCAAGAAACCGGTTTGTTTCAACCGCCCCGAACCTGTTCAGAAGAGTATTGACGGCATCACTGATGAGCTTTTCCTCTTTTACATACGTGCTGGTTCTCATAGTACATCCTCACTGGAAACAAATTCTACAGGGCTTACTGCGACAACTTCCACACCATGGCGTCGGCATTTTTTTAAAAGCCTGTCATCACATGATATAAAATAATCTGCTGTTGCTTCAGCGAAGGCAATATGGGCGGCATCAGCGACACCGAACGTTTGTGCATGAAGGTGTTCTGCGCGCGCTTTCATTTTTCTTATATCGCCTTTTGCTTCTTTACTGTACTTTTTCAGCAGGGCAAGCAGCTCATGCCGTTCCTGCATATCCGCAATTGCATTAATCTCTTCTCTATGAACCGGTGAAGCCACCATCTGATATTGGCCGTTTTGTACAGCCTGGAGGATAAGGTAGTATGCATCAGTCTCCAGGCGGGTTCGCATGATATTTTGATCATCAAACGGCCGGCACAGCGTGCATACATCGAGGTATAGTATTTTTGGTCTGCCTTCCTGCATGGCATAAGCCTAACACATGTACAATCTAATTTAAAATAATTTCAGCCGGATTTTTAACACGGGTCCGGCAAACCTATCATGCATTTTTTTACAGGCCCCGTGTCTCCGCTCAGCCGAGTCAGCACTTACAGCCGTCTTTTTGATGCCAAAAAGAGCACTCTAAACCCAGAAATCGGCTGATTTTAAAATTTTTATTCAGGTATTCTGAAAGGTTGTCTCAAAAAATCGCGGTCCGACCCGAAGACCGCGAGCATGGCAGCTACCGCCACGCCGCAATCGATCACAGCTCTCTGCCGGATGTGTCTCACAATTCGTGATAGTCGCCTGGTTTATCAATGTATGGACGCCCCCGGTTATTTACTTATTTAAGGATGTCCCGGTCACCGCCTAGCATGGTTGCGCAACTAAGGGCCTTGTCCGGAAGTCCGGGCACAGGCTGTGACTCCTCAGGCAAAAAACCGTCTTTACCTATTTAAGGGATGTCCCGGTCACCTCCCGATGCTTTTTCTCTTCATAAAGCTGCTGCAGGGTCTGTATGATTTTTTGAGTGACCATGCCGAAACTATGTATTAAGGTTTTGTTCCCTCAGAAAGGATTGCAAGGTAGTTTTCATAGACATACCGCTTATCCCTTTTTCGACCCGTTATTTCTTTCAAAATCCCCGCATTCTCAAGCTGCGCTACAAGCGTAGAAGCCGATTGAAAAGATACGTTGAACTCGCGGGCAATATCTTTCACCGCAACATAGGGCGTGGAGAACAGCTGTTCAAGAATACCAACCGCAAGGGGCGAAGATATCTTTTTCCGCCACAGCAGGCTTCTATGAGCACCCTGAAGTTCAAGAATTTTTTTTGCCGTTTCCATGGCCGACTCCGCCGTTTCCGAAACACCCTTGAGAAAAAAGGCGAGCCACTGCTCATAGTCGCCGGATTGGCGCACCATGGTGAGCCGGTCATAGTATTCCTGCCGGTTTCTCTTAAAAAAATAGCTGAGATATAAAAGCGGCCTGTGCAGCACACCTTTCCAGTAAAGATACAATGTTATAAGCAGCCGCCCCAGCCGCCCGTTGCCGTCAAGAAACGGATGTATCGTTTCAAACTGGTAATGGATCAGCGCGCAGTCTATAAGCACGGGCAGGGCCTGCGCCTGGTGGAGGTATATTTCAAGCTCGCCCATTGCCTTTTCAGCTTCATACGGAGGCGGCGGAACAAAGGTTGCGTCACTCAGCATACGGCCGGCAGGGCCTATCCAGTTTTGTGATTTTTTAAATTCTCCGGGCGTTTTTCCTCTACCCCGGGTCCCGTCAAGCAGCACGGCATGGATTTCCTTCAGCAACCTGATGCTCATGGGAAAACTGCCAAGCCGCTCAATGCCGTAATTCAGCGCCTTAACATAATTGATTACTTCGGACACATCGTTGATGTTTTCCGGTTTCTCGCCGCTTTCATATTCAAACAGATCCTCAAGGGATGCCTGCGTGCCCTCGATCTGGGAACTCAGCAATGCCTCTTTGCGCACATACATGGAAATGAAAAGATCAACATTGGGCAGTATGTACCCCATGCCGTCAAGGCGCGCCAGGCTCATATCCGCCCTGGAAAGAAGGTTTTGAAGCTCGCCTTCTATTTTTACCGGCGGCATGGGCGGAAGTATGGCTGGTATAAAAGCCTTATAACCTGTTGGTTGCTGTATATATGAACCACTTCTATTCATGTTTAACCTGCTCGCTATTCATGATTACTTGAATAGTATAGCCTAAACGCCCGTGCTATTCAAGTAATCTTGAATAGCACGGGCAAAAAAAGAGGATTATTCAAGTTTGATGGAATCGTAAAAAGTCCCAGCTGTCACCCTGAGCGAAGCGAAGGGTCTCCTAACGCATTGAAAAGACGAGATTCTTCGCTTCGCTCAGAATGACAAAACAGACTGATTATGACTTTTTACGAGTGTGTCAAGTTTAGCGGAATTATTAACCATTTAACATCCAACATTTCTTTATTCTTCCCAACTTTTTTACATATTTTGCCTGTCACCTGTTACTCTTTGCGATTGCAGCATCTGACTTGCGCACCGCCAATGCTCCCTTTTTATCGAAAGACTGCATCCCCATGAGCGGCAGCGCGGCATCGGCCCGGCGATAAATCAATTCTGCGGCCGTCTGATGGCTGATGGCCCAGAGAAGCTTGTTCTGCACAATCTTGAAAAACTCGATGGTTTTTTCATCCCCCGGATCGTAATCAATGCTTGTCGCGTATATGTCCTTGATCTTCTGATAAAAAAACCGCTCGGAGATCCGAATTTCCCGGATGCGTTCCTGCAGCTCCGTAAAATAGTTCATGGAGTTGCCGGTTTTGAATCGTTCGTCGTTCAGGGCGAATCCTTTGACGATGTATTCCCGCAGGCGCTGGGTGGCCCAGATGCGAAACTGAGTGCCCTGAAGGGATTTCACCCGGTAGCCGACCGAAATGATCACATCAAGATTGTAAAATTGAACATCACGGGACTGTGTTTTGCCTGCCATTGCCCCGTGTGGAGTGGTTGTCCGGAAATTCCGGACAACCACATGCTCATCCAGTTCACTCTCGGCAAAAATATTACGGATATGCTCGGAAATGGTTTTTTTGCTTTTTCCAAAAAGCCGGGCCATATGGTCCTGCGTGAGCCAGACCGTTTCGTCCTCAAGCCGGACGTCGAGCCGGATGTTTCCATCAGGATTCTGGTAGATAATAATTTCCGAATTTGTCATAGACGCTTCTCTGGTTTGCTGCATCAAGGTTCACCGGCTCCAACTTCCCGCCGGACATTTCTCAGATAATAGTCGCAATCCGGCCGGAATACTTGCATGTTTTCTCATGCGGTGAAAAATATAGTGACATAACGCGCCTGTCACCTGTTGTTTGATTTTCGATCTGCAATGTATGAACCATTTGCTTTTTTAGTTTTCGTTTAATTCAAACTCACCTCGAGTCAGCAGCACTTCCTTATGCCAGAAAAGAGCGTCTTTGTGGGGTAAAAAGGCCTCATCGTCAGAGCACCAGTAGAATCACCATCAAATATGACATATGAAGATTTGACCCCCAGAACCCATGGTTTTATTCTTCAAAAAAACAGGCAAGGTAAATTATGCAGTTCACAACTTTTTACATAGTTTGCCTGTCCCCTGTTCTCTTTCCTGGATTTGCGGATTTTATATACATTCAAAACAAAGGACATAGTTTGCCTGTCCCTTATTCTTTCTCGCCGCCTGAAAGTCGGGCTGTTGAATCAGCGCCGCAATAATGGATTGACGCAATCCGGCTGATGTAGTAGATTGTAATACAGGAGGTGCGCCATGAGAACCGTTCTTTCAATCAGCCTGCCCGGCAAAATTGCATCAGAGCTTGATGCCTGCGCAAAATCAACGGGTAGGAACAAAAGCGACATCGTTAAAGAGTCGATCAGCCAGTACCTGTGGGAGACAAAGTATAAAGCCGTGCGCAAAAGCCTCGGCGCAAAGGCGAAAAAAGCGGGCCTTGTCACCGACGAAGATATCTTCAGAGCTGTTTCGTGAAGGCGGTCTTCGACACCAATGTGCTGATCTCGGCATTCGTTGCCGAGGGCGTGTGTTCAAAGCTGCTTGTGCGGGCCCGCAAACGTCAGTTTCTCCTCACGACCTGCCCCTTTATTCTTGGCGAATTCCAGAGCATACTTCACGGCAAACTCAAGGCCACAAAAGCGGAAATCGAGGCAGCTCTTCAGCTGCTGCATGAGGCTGCGCAGAGTGTGGTGCATCCTGAGCATACCGCCGCCGGTACATGCCGTGACAGCGATGACGATAATGTGCTCGATTGCCTTATCGCATCCGACGCCGATTATCTTGTTACCGGTGATGCCGATCTGCTCACGTTGAAAACATTCGCCGGCAAGCCCATCATCCGGCCCCGCGACTTTGAAATGCTTTTCTCGGATTGATCCTGCCGCAGCCTGCCCGGCACATCGTTAAACCAGCCTTTTTGATGCAGAAAGGCATATTTTGCCTGTCCCTTTTTGTCCTTTCTCTTTATGTTTATAGTTATTCAACTAATTCAACAACGTCCCCCTCTTCCTTCCGGGTTCAACCTTGTTACATCGCTATCGGGATCGCTATCGAAATCGCAAAATAAATCCGTCCCCCTTATTTCTCATTCCCGAAAAACTTATTTACTTATTTAAGGGCGTCCCGCTCGCCATCCCTTTTCTGTGGTCTTTAAAGGGCGCTGTCCCCTATACCCCGTGGTCTTTAAAGGGCGCTGTCCCCTATACCCCTATACCCCAAAGACATATTTTGTCCCCTTGTCTCTTCTTCAGGAATGACGGCAGGTTGCCTCAAACAATCCTGGTCCGCCCCCGATACAAACATCGTTTCAAAAAATAAAATTCTAATAATTGATCCTCCCCACCCGCAAATCACCAAACCATGTAACATACCCAGCTGGCTTTAGCAGATCGAATGTATAGAATTGCTTTGTATCGGGCTTATATTCTGCCGGAAAGTTTCCCGGCAATGGTTCCAGCAGCTTTGCGTTCACTGATTTAAAATGCGCTTTTGCCCATTCGGCTTTGGCCGGTGTGGCTTCGTCCTGATCGTCATCGGATTTTATTTCCACAACACGAATCAGTGTTTCGCAGCCCTTATCTTGCAGATCTCTCAGTTCCACCAAATAGTCAGCTTCGGCTTTTTTCTTTAACAGGGCAATATAGTAATCCAGATTTATTTTGATGAAAAAGTCAGGATTGAACCCATGGCGCACGCGGTCTTTGCCGCCTTTCCAGTATTCATAATCAATAGAGTAAAAACCTTTATCGGGCGCTTTGATCCAGGCGTCCAGATATTGCTCATGTTCCAGCAGCCGGAAAACAAATTCCTTCTCAGGATAGTGTGAAACTAACACAGTGCTTTGCGGTGATTTCAAAACCGATGGATTAACGATGTATGGCGGCCGGTCGTCATTTTCTATGATCGCCCGCACATATTCGCCATGTTTTGCCAAAAGGCCGGTAGAATCAATAAAGCTAAAGGCTTGCTGTCGGCTTGGCTGTTCTTTTGGTGCGCGAGTTGCCATCAGATATTTGATCAGGATTATTGAGCGATCATCAAGTTCATCTTCATAAGATTCACTGATAAAAGCCGTGGCGTCGCGTTCCAACTCGCCTATGCGCAGCGATCCACGTTCCATGTCTGCCGTAACGGCCGGAACAAGGTCGCCTGTGACGTTTTCAAATACGCGTCGTTTCGTGCCGCGCGGCAGGAACTGGTTGAAATACAGCTCAATCTGTTTCCGGTTATCGTCCGTCAAACCGTCATAGGGAATGTCTGCCTTTGCCATCGCCGCCAGAATCGCGTCGCGTATATCATCTTCTTCGGGACAACGGTCGTGTTCACCGTTGCCGAAATCAAAATGAATGCCCTCAAATTCACGCATCTTAAAACGGCGGTAGCGTTCATCAACCATACTGTCCACCGTGACGGTTTTCTTTTGCAGAACATACTTATCCGTACCCTTAATGCGCTCAATGGTCACGTTTTCGTCAACGCTGTATTTGGTCAGGATTAATTCGCGCATGAACAACGTGGGCTCTTCCGGCAGCGTATTATCTTCCAGGCGCGTACCGGAAAGGTAGTTCAGATTAAAAAGCGTAAAGTGGTGCCGACCCCGCCAGTTTTCATCATCGAGCTTTTTGAGCGGTTCCGTGGTGATATACATATCCGCATTGGTGACCGCGTCCATCAGCTCGCGTATATGATTGGCGAACCTTTCGTGATTGGTCACCGTCAGCATCGGATATATCTGCTGAATATCAACGGCCAAAACCTTGCGCGGAATACGTAATCCGCGTCCCAGCACCTGCGAGATCAGCAATTTTGAATTGAAAATGCGCTCCTCCATCGGAACGATCTGAAAAACGTTGTCCACATCCCAGCCTTCCAGCAGCTTGCCGACTGAAAAAATAAATTCGACCTTGCCGCCCACTTTATCCGGGTTTGTTTCTTCGATGTTGTCCAGCTCCTGCTTATACTCCGATGAAGAAACATTGCTAATGACGCAAATCACACGCGCCCTCGCCATCTGGTCGAGTTCCGCTTCTGAGCCTTGAACACCATTTTCTTCTTTCTCCCATTTGGCCAGAAAACGAATGAACTCCTCGGAACGCGTTTTGGCATTGGCCTGCGTGGGACAATAAAAAACCGTAATGGGCTTAACCTGCCTTTGGCCTTTTCTTTTATAGGCATACGTTTCAGCATTTTCGAAGTGTTTTTGCAGGACTACGGCAAAGCGCTTATCCGTTGTCCATTCCATTTCTCCGTTATCCGTTTCCACATTGATGATGGGATTGACGTCTTTGATATATTTTTCATTAATCGCAGTGCGGATATTGTAATCAAAAATCACATCGGCAAAGTAATCGTTCTGATTGTAGGGTGTGCCCGTAAAGCCGATATGCCGTGTAATTTCATTATTCTTTTTCAGAAACTGCATCCAGAGCCGTTCGGCCTTTTCATCGGTCTCCCGGCCACCTCCCGCTTCTACTTCCTGATCAAGCTCCAGAGAGTGCCGAATGGCGTTAAAATTCAGGTGCGAATAGGCATGATGGATTTCGTCACCCAGCACCAGCACTTCTTTGGTGTTTTTGAAAAGCGTATCGCGGATGCCGCCCACGGTATAAATGGCGTTGATATTTTCAATCGTGATGCTACCGTCGGGAATAGCGTCGTTATTGGTCAAAAGGTCAATGGCTTTGCCCTGATATTCTTTGGGCAGCAGGTCATTCCAGGCTTTGCGGTTCATAAAATCTTCAAACTTATCGCGCAAACCCTCTTCGATGATTGTGGATGACGGCCCCAGCACTAACACCCGTTTGGTGAGTCCCATCACGACGGAAAGATAAGCCACAGCAAAAATGACATAGGATTTTCCCGTGCCGGTAGCCATGTGCACAACGCCGGAAAGACGGTCGGCCAGCGGCAAATGACCCAGCATCATTTCTTCGGAGCCGAACCGCTCCCGGATATGCTCTTTACGGGCAAAGTTTTCTCTGGCCAGAGCGGCAACATTTTTATACCCGCCGCCCCACAGATAGATCATCGTGGTCTTGATAGCGTCATATTGATACTCGCGCCCGCCGGTCACCGCGCGAACATATTCTTCAATATCGGAAAAGCGGAACTTGTCGTAGCTGCATTTGCGCAGATTAACATCCAGCGTATGTTCGGAAAGATTGAGCTTTTCGACCGACTGAATCCTGCGCGTTCGTCGAGGTGGCATAATTATTCCAGATTATAGGGTTTGGATTCGTTGCCGTGACGGTCAATGGCAATAATACCAACGCTTTTCGTGAGTCCCTCAAAAATGACCTTGCCGTCTTCGGCAATGTCTGTTGCAAAAATGGTTCTGTCCATATCAAAGGGTTTGCCGGGTTCATAATCCAGATCAACCAGCAGCATTGCCAGACCCGAAAAGCCCGGAAACTTCCTGCCTTCCCTGTCCAGTATTTTTGTTTCAAACGTGCACAGTTTAAAGCCTTTGGCACAGCGCTTGGCCTTGATCTTGACATCGTCGTTGAAGTAAAAGGCGGTGGAGGTGATGAGATTGTTCACATTGGCCTGTGAGCTGGGTTGTTCACAGAGCACAAAATTGCGGGAGATGTCTTCCAGCACTTTGTAGGGGAACGGTTTGATCAGAAAATGGATATCTCTGCCTTCCTGATTTTTAATCGTCGTATCGCCCACGTTGGTGCAGCTCTCCGGCGTGATGATGTAGTAGTCACCCTTCAAACGCCCGCCTGCCTGCGTGGCAATACCGCGCAGATAGGTCTCATCAATTTTAACCTTTCTGAGGAACTCGTCGTCCCAGATCGGATAGACTTCCACCGGATGGTTATCCCAAAGAGCGTAGATATTGGCCAGACGGTATTTCTTTGCTTTTTCTTCATCGCGCACCAAGCCGAATAAGCCCAGCACAAAATCGATATAGGTTTCCTTATGCTTGCGCAAATCCATGACATGCGAAAAATCATACGCGCCGGAGGAGACAACGCAAAATGGGTTGGGTGCTTTCTTATAGGGATCGCCTTTTTTCACGATGACTTCGCCGTCTTTATCCTGCTCATCCACCAACGCCTTGGACTCGCCGATGCGCAGTAAACGCCTTTGCATGGTGTAAATGGCGTGCTTGCCAAAATCGCAGGTAATCCAGCGGCGACCAAGCTTTTCGGCTACTGCAGCAGTTGTGCCAGAACCGCCGAAAATGTCCATTACTAAATCGCCAGTGTTTGATGAAGCATTTATCATTCTTTCGAGAAGTACTTCTGGTTTTTGCGTTGGATAATCAACTCGCTCAGAGGTAGCGGAACCTACTGATGGCAAGTCCCAAACATCTCTACTATAAACCATTGAGTACTGTAAACCGGTTTCAGGGTCGATTTTAAAATCCGACTTTTTAAAACCATATTTATGCATCATAAAAGATTTTTCTTGCTGTGGATTAAACACCCATTGGACAGACTTTGCATAAAATAATAAAGTATCATGTTTTTGAGCCCACCTGTCTTTTGAGGCGCCACCTGTTTTATAAAACCATATCACCTCATTTAAATAATTATCTTTCCCAAATATCTCATCCATAATGATCTTCGCATAATGGCTCATTTTCTGGTCAAGGTGTAGATAAATGCTTCCGTCATCGGCCAACAGTTCACGCATAAATATCAAACGCTCACGCAAGCTCTCAATAAACTCAGCTGTTGCAACTTTATCGCTATAACTTCGTTCACCGTTTTTACCACCAAAATCGCTCTTCGTCGCAAACGGCGGATCAATATAGATAAGTTTCACTTTGCCTTTGACTTTGTTTTTGATCAGCAGATCAACATTGCGGTAACAGGTTTTTAAAAATTGGAGATTGTCGCCCTGAACGATCATGTTCTTCCATTCACCGTTTTTCGTTTCGCCCAGGCAACGCACGGTTTGCAAAGGCGCGGCGCCGATGCCGGCGTGGGCTTCCGCAAGGATGGCCGCCTTTGAGCGCTTGCCTGCGTATTCCAGTGTAGGGATTTTCGCGCGGTCGAGCGCCTGCACGTCAAACTTTTCCGCTGTGCCGGGGAAAAGTTTTGGCAGCAAGTCCGGCTTGGGCTCAACGCCCTTATTAATCGCCTCAATAAGATTGGCTTTTTCATCCGGTGTTAGATTAACTTTAGCCATTGACTCTCCATTCTCCTTTTTTAGCAGACCCTGTGCGCTCAAGAATCCCCATTGCTTTTAATTTAGCAATATTGTCTTCGATTTTTCTTTGTGATATGCCAATCAAACCAGACAATTCCCGTGCGGAGATTGATGGTTTTTTCCTGATATGCTCAATCATTTTTTGCTGGTTTAATGAAAGTCTTTCTCCGACCCTATCTCCGACCTTTCCTCCGACCCTATCTCCGACCTTTTTCTCCCCGCTTTCGCCCGGCGCCGCCTTGCAAAAATGGACAGAAAGCCCTCCGAACTCTTCGCGAAATTCCGGTTCGGGCAATCCGGCTTTTTTGCATTCATCCACAATCTTGACTGTGCCGCGGCCCCAGGCTTCAATCATACCCGCCTTGAAAAAGACATCGGCCAACAGCTCATTGCGCGGTCGGGACAGATGCCATTTCTTTAAATCGTCCACGCCAATGCCGGGCGGCAGTCCGCCTTCATTCCAGAGATTGAGGCTTTCCGGATCAATGCGAAGCTGAGTATGCGCGCCCATGTAATTGCGATGAATCACGGCGTTGATAATAGCTTCACGCAAGGCCTCTTCCGGATATTCCATATTGTCTTTGCGGTAAATGCCATCATAGGTGATGTTGGAAAGCAGATATTTGACCCGTAACACTTCAATCGCCTTATCCACTTGGTCGAAAAGGTTACCCTCAATATCATCTGTGCTGATCAGATCAGTGGAGCTTACAAATTTGCCGACTTTGATATAAGCGGTTGTGTGAAATTTCTTTGGGTTTTTCCCGAAAAGCAAAATGGCGGCGCGGCGCAGTTTGCCTTTTTCCAGAAGGTTTAACTTCTGGAGTATTGCCGGAGCGCTTTTTTCGCCAGTAATCTGCGGAATTTTTTTAACGGCCAGCTTGCGAAATTTGTTGATGGCGGCTGTGTCGATGTCTTTGAGTGTTGCTCCCTCTTCGATAAAGCCGTCCCAGGATCGCCCGGATTTCTGCATCAGCAGTTCCACAAGCTCGTGACCCTTGATTTCAATCGAGGAACTGCCGCTGCGTGTAAAAAAACGGCCATGATAAGAAATCGGCGCGGAAGACGGAGCAACCGCTACTTCAATAATATCCTTACCGGCTTTCTTCTTGATGGTTACATCGGGAGTAATGCCCAGAATGTCTTTTGTTTTATTGGGGATGTCGTCAAGGTATGTATCCGCAGCCTTCACGCCCACCGGTTTTCCCGTATCGTTAATGCCGATAAAGAGTTTGCCGCCTGCGGTATTCGCAAAGGCGCAAATAGTTTTCAAACAGTTATCATTCCAGGCCTGCTTGAACTCCGTATTCTGATTCTCAACCCTGCGCATAACCATCCTTGATTGCACCTGAATACCTGAATTTTGCACGCAACTGCAGATTTCAAGCAGCTGAAATTGATTTTTCCCGCCTGTTGAATCTTCGATTTGTCGCCCGGCACTCTCTTTAATCAAACATCTCAGCTCATTTTCGCTGCTGTGTGCCGGGGTGGTACGTTTTAACGCCGGTCGTGCAAAAAATTTTTTGCACTCAGCAGGTGTTCAATGAAAATCGGCACTG
>Ga0194126_10000840_pt1 | contig 52282 bp, 34 predicted proteins | sample TA2KigC150mmetaG_FD_148641 | JGI IMG/M metagenome (GOLD analysis project Ga0194126, IMG submission 148641) | Freshwater microbial communities from Lake Tanganyika, Tanzania - TA2015035 Kigoma Deep Cast 150m | ecosystem: Environmental > Aquatic > Freshwater > Lake | place: Tanzania: Lake... | reverse complement strand
CGGAAACCGAACCGGCGGTTCGTTCGCGAGGCTCTCGCAGGGGAAGGAATCCCCTCACTCGGTGATGTGGGGAGATGCGGACCGGAGGGCCCTGGTCCGGATCCCGATCTCCGCGCGCACCGAGAAGGGGCGGCTCGTGAGCCCGCCGACGATCGAGTTTCGTCTCCCCGACGGATCGGCCCACCCGTATCTTCTCCTCGCCGGCGTGGCGCAAGCAGTGGCGTGGGGCGCCGAGGCAGAGGGGATCGATCAGATCCTCGCGGAGACCGACTCGGGCCGGATCGATCGGGATCGCCGCGCCGCGGAGCCGATCCCGCACAACTTCGAGGATGTAGTCCTCGCGCTCCGGAAGGATCGCGGCGTGTTCGAGGAGGGGGGAATCTTCCCGAAGCGGCTCATCGATCGGACGATCGAGGAGCTCTCCTCCATGTGACCTGGGTTCCGCGCGCGTTTTCTACTGCGGACGCGGATCTCCCTTCGCGCTCCCGCGCTCCGGGAGCTTCCTCGGCGACCCGCCCCACCGGGACGGGTGCCCGCCTCGGTCGCGCGAGAAGACGCCTACGAGGCCTTCCTTCCTTCGCCGCTTCCTCAGCGCGGGGGTTGTGTACTTAGTACCGATCACTTCGATTCGGCGGCCAGGTGAGCGGTCTCTTTTCCGTAGATCTCGCTCGGGAAGAGCATCGGAAGGAGATCGTGGAGGAACTGGCGTCTCTTGTACGCGTAGTGGCTCGCGAAGTGGCGCGCGTGGAGCGTGCGAAGGTAGTCCTCGAGCGGGAAGATCTGAACCTCGACCCCGAAGAAATACGGGCCGGCCCCGCCCGGGTCGTCCGTCAAGACATCCACGATCGACTTCAGCACGCGAAAACCGCTCGACGAGCGGACGCCCATCTTGCGGCGGTCTTTTTCCCCGGCGAGCGTGTCGACCCGATCGCGCCATCGCAGCGGCCCGCCCAGCATGTGGATGAGCCGGCGCTCGAGCGCGTACGCCTGGCGCCGATCGCCGACGATGAACATCGCGCCGAGGAGATCCTCGACCATCTGCGGGTCGGCGATTCCCCGCCGGAGCATCTTGCTCACGATCGATCCGCTCCGGCGTCCGAGCCCCGGCCAGCGGGGCCTCTCGGTCAGCGTGAGGAAGCCGTTCTTCGAGGGGCGCCCCGGCTCCGGGTTCGCCTCTCTCTTGAAGCGTGAACGATAATGGTAGATAGGCACCTCGGCGTCGCCGTTCTTCGCCGGGAGCATCTTCACTTGGAAGCGCCAGCAGGTCGCTCCTGGATCGGGGGGAACGCCGACCTCGAAGGCCTGCTCGCCGTCTTTCGCCTCCGCGAAGCGGCAGCACACCTCGATGCTCCGATGGCCGACGAGATCGACCCAAAGGTTCTCCTTGAGGATCCTCTCGAAGCGCGCCTGATGGCGGGGACCGTCCCGAACGCTCCGGCAGTGGTCGACGTCGAAGAGAAGCTTCGCGAGATAGAGCTTCCTCTGCGCCTCGTAACGGGTCCTCGAGTCCTCGCCGTCGATCGCCGAGCGGAAGAGGCGGAGCATGTCGTTTGCCCTCCGCGTGTCGGGGAGGGGGCGCATCTGGGCCGCGAAGGAGGGGGGGACGAGAAGGAGAAGATCGTCGAGATACGCGTCCGCGTCGCGGAAGTAACGCCCGAGAAGGACGCTCGAGCTCCCCTTCTCGCTCACCGGCTTGGCGTACGAGCGGAGCATCTCCGCGTAGTAGACCGGGTCGGCGAGGGCGCGCCGCATCGTCGCGACCCAGATCCGCGCGAGGGGGGCGTAGCGGCTCGGGAACCTCGGATCGAGAAACGGATGGACGTCGTACGAGACGGGACCCGTGGGAGTCGGAACGCGCGCCTTGTCCGCCGTCGTCTTCACGTCCCCCATCCTACCTCAGAACGCCCCTTTCGTCCCCTCTCGAAGCGCCTCTCCCGACACACCGGGGGCCTCTGAAGGTTCCGGGCGGCACCGGGTTGCGGCGCCCGGCGGCCGATGGTACCCTGCGGCGCGGGAGGTGACGGCGTGGGAATCGAGGAGAATCTCCGCAGAGTCCGGGATCGAATCGCCGCCGCCGCCGCGCGCGCGGGGCGCGATCCGGGAGCGGTCCTTCTCGTCGCGGTGACGAAGAACGTTCCGCCCGATCGGATCAACGAGGCGATCCGCGCGGGCGCGCCCGCGATCGGAGAGAACCGGGTGCAAGAAGCGGAGTCGAAATGGCCGGAGATCCTCGCCGGTCCCGAACGCCACATGGTGGGGAGTCTCCAGAGAAACAAGGCGGGGAAGGCGGTGGAGCTGTTCGACCGAATCCAGTCGATCGACTCCGTTCGGCTCGCCGAGGCGGTCTCGCGCCGAGCGGAGGCGGCCGGGAGGAAGATCCCGGTTCTCGTCGAGGTGAACGTCTCCGGCGAGGAATCGAAGGCGGGCGTCGATCCGGAGGGGGTGCGGGCGATACTCGATGGGATCGCGGAGCTTCCCGGCATCCTTCCGGACGGGCTCATGACGATCGGGCCGCTCACCGGCGACGCGGAGAGAATCCGCGCCGCGTTCCGCTCGCTCCGCCGCCTCTTCGACGCGCTCCGCTCGGATCCGGTCGGCGGGATCGCGATGCGCCATCTCTCGATGGGGATGTCGGGAGACTTCGAGATCGCGGTCGAGGAGGGGGCGACGATGGTCCGCGTGGGGACCGCGATCTTCGGAGAGCGGGCGTGAGCAAGCCGGGTCCATAGATGGTGACAGACACGCTTGGGGAAGATGGTGTTCGTCACAATGTCCGCGAGAAGAACAGGTTCCGCGAGGTTGAACCATGAATAGTTCAGATATTCTTCGAGTCGCGCATCTCGCCGTCCGCGCGCTCGCCTTCGCATTCCTCTCCCTTCTCGTCCTTCGCCTCCTTCTCCGGCCGGAGCGTTTCCGCTTCGGGACGCGCTCCGTTCGCCACCGCATCGCGCGGGCGAGCGACTTCCTCGTTCTCCCGATCCGCGCGATGCTCCCCCCGGGAACCTCGGGGGCGGTGGCGACCGTTCTGGCGATGATGGCCGTCCTCCTCGCCGCCTACTTCGCGGTCGGCGTGACGAACGACACTCTCGGCGAGCTCTTCCGCGCCGCGGCCGCTCTTTCGAGCGGCGCGCTCCTCGAGGCGATCGGCCGCCTGCTCTGCGGGCTTGTCTCGGTCTACACGACCCTTCTCATCCTTCGCATCTTGCTCTCCTGGTTCCGCGTCGGGCCGTACGGCGGAGGTCGCTTCACTCGCTTCCTCTACGCGGCGACCGAGCCGCTGCTCGCCCCGGTCCGAGGGATCCTCCCGCCTCTCGGAATGCTCGACCTTTCCCCGCTTCTCGTGTTCGTACTCCTCCACCTCCTCAAGGGGGCGATCCTCGCCTTCTTTTTGAGAGCCTGAGGGCCGTGCCGCCGCCCCGAACCGCTCTCCTCGCAGGATTTCGCTTGGCCGGGGGCGCGAATTCGGATAGGCTGAGGTTTCTGCGAAACGACCGGGAGACGGACGAATAGGAGGGAGCCGCGTCATGAAGATCTCTCCCCTCGACATTCGGAAGCAGACGTTCCGAAAGGCGCTGCGCGGGCTCGACGAGCAGGAGGTCGCCTCGTTCCTCGAAATGGTCGCCGACGAGGTCGAGGAGGTCGTGCAGGAGAACCGGGTGCTCCGCGATCGGATCGCCACGTCGGACATTCAGCTCGAGAACTACCGCAGGATCGAGGAAGCCCTGCGGAACGCTCTTGTGACCGCGGAGAAGGTCGCCCGCGACACGAAGAAGAACGCGGATCAGGAGGTCGAGATCCGACTCAAGGACGCGGACCTCAGGGCGCAGAAGGCGGTCCAGACCGCGCGCGGCATCCTCGAGAGCGTGCGGGGCGATCTGGTCGATCTCGCGAAGCAGAGGCGGGACTTCCTCGCTCGCTTCCGCCTTCTCGTGGAGACCCAGCTCAAGATGCTTGACCTCAAAAGAAACGAGTACGAGGGCGAGGAGGATCTCCGCCGTCTCGAGGAGCTCCAGCGCGAGCTGTTCGAGGATCTCCATCTCATGCGCGGAGAGCCTTCCGAGGAGAGCGCCGGCGCGCGCCCGCCGTCCGCCGTCCCCGGGGAGCGCGAGGCGTTCCCCGGGTCCGAGGAGGCCGCCCGGAGCGCCGGCGAAACCTCGTAGCGATGCGCGCGGCGTTTCGCCGGAGGACCCGCGAAACATCATGACCGAACGATCCCGCTTCCCCGAGCCGAACCCCGCGCCGGTCCCCGAACGCGAAGAGGAGATCCTCCGCTTCTGGAAGGAGCGGGAGATCTTCCGGAAGAGCGTCGAGCGCCCGGCCGCGAGGAGCTTCGTCTTCTACGAGGGCCCGCCGACGGCGAACGCCCTTCCCGGCATCCACCATGCCGCGGGCCGCATCGTGAAGGATCTCGTCTGCCGTTTCCGGACCATGCAAGGGTTCCGCGTCGTTCGGAAGGGCGGGTGGGACACGCACGGCCTTCCCGTCGAGATCGAGGTGGAGAAAGAGCTCGGCTTCACGAACAAAGGACAGATCGAACAATACGGAATCGATCGTTTCAATCAAAAGTGTCGCGAGCGGGTCTTCCGCTTCTCCGAGGAATGGGAGCGGATGTCCGACCGGATCGGCTTCTGGGTGGACATGAAGAACCCGTACGTGACCTGCACGAACGAATACATCGAGTCGGTTTGGGCGGTTTTGAAGCGCTTCTGGGACGCCGGGCTGATCTACGAGGGGCACAAGGTGGTTCCGTACTGCCCGCGCTGCGGAACGCCTCTCTCGAGCCACGAGGTTTCGCAGGGGTACGCGGACGTGATCGATCCCTCGATCACGATCCGGATGCGCGTCCTGGGAGAGCAGGGCCGGAGCTTCCTCGCGTGGACGACGACCCCGTGGACCCTCCCCTCGAACGCGGCGATCGCCGTCGCGCCGGCGGAAACGTACGTCGAGGTCGAGGGAGAGGGGGAGACGCTCATCCTCGCCGAAGCGCGTCTCTCGCTTGTGTTCAAGAACGCGCCGAGGATCGCGCGGCGGTTTCGCGGGGCCGATCTCGTCGGGATGCGCTACGAGAGGCTCTTTCCCTACGCAGAGGAAGACCCGCGCGCGTGGCGCGTGATCGCGGCGGACTTCGTGTCGCTCGAGGAGGGGACCGGCATCGTTCACATCGCCCCCGCGTACGGCGAGGACGACTATCGGATCGGCCAGGAAGAGGGGCTTCCGGTCATCTCGCTCGTCGACGCGACCGGCCGCTTCGTCGAGTCGGTGACCGAGTGGGCCGGGCGCCCGGTGAAGGAGGCGGATCCGGAGATCATTCGGAACCTCGTTGCGCGCGGCCTTCTCTTTCGCGAGGAGCGGACCACGCACAGCTATCCGCACTGCTGGCGCTGCGCGACGCCGCTCCTCTACTTCGCGCGGGCGAGTTGGTTCATCCGGACGACCGCCTACCGCGATCGGCTCGTGGAGGAGAACACACGAATCGCGTGGTACCCGCCCGAGCTCGGGCAGAACCGCTTCGGCAAGTGGCTCGAGAACAACGTCGACTGGTGTCTTTCCCGCGACCGCTTCTGGGGAACGCCGCTCAACATCTGGCGGTGCGCCTCGTGCGGGGAAACCGCGTCCGTCGGCGGCGTCGAGGATCTCCGCCGGCGCGCGACCGCGCCCCTTCCCGAGCCGATCGATCTCCACCGGCCGTGGGCGGATCGGGTCGAGATCCGCTGCGAGGCGTGCGCCGGTGCGATGAAGCGCGTGCCGGAAGTGATCGATGTCTGGTTCGATTCCGGCTGCATGCCCTACGCGCAGTACCGCTTCCCCTTCGATGAGGAGGGGTTGTTCGCCGACCAGTTCCCCGCCGAGTTCATCTGCGAGGGGACCGATCAGACGCGCGGCTGGTTCCATTCCCTCCTCGCGATCAGCACGCACGTTTCCGGAACGAGCTCGTACAAGAGCTGCTTCGTCATCGGCCTCGTGCTCGACGAGGAAGGGAAGAAGATGTCGAAGACGAAGGGGAACGTCGTCGATCCGTGGGAGATCCTGAGAAAATACGGCGCCGACGCTCTCCGGTGGTACCTCGTCTGGAGCCAGCCGCTCTGGGTGCCGCGCCGCTTCAGCGTCGGAACGGTGCGCGAGGTGGGATACCCGTTCGTCGACACGCTCCGGAACACGCTCTCGTTCTTTCTTCTCTACGCGTCGCTCGATCGGTTCGACCCGTCCGCGCGCGGCGAGAGGGAATCGGGCCGGACCGATATGGACCGCTGGGTCCTCTCGCGCCTCGACAGGGCCTCTCGCGAGGCCGGGGCCGCGCTCGACCGATACGATCTCACGCGGGCCGGGCGCGCCCTCCAGGAGTTCGTCATCGACGACCTCAGCAATTGGTACGTGCGGCGGAACCGGAAGCGTTTCTGGAAGAGCGGCATGGACGCCGAGAAGCGCGCCGCGTTCGAGACGCTTTACGAGACGCTCGTCGTCCTCTCGAAGCTCCTCGCTCCGATCGTCCCGTTCGTGAGCGAAGAGGTCTATCGCGCCCTCGTCCCGCCTTTCCATCCGAACGAGCCGGAGTCGGTTCATCTCGCGTCGTACCCCGAACCGGACGGGACGCGGATCGACGCGGACCTCGAGGCGGCGGTCGATCTCTCGCGCGAGGTCGCGAACCTCGGCCGCGCGGTTCGGATGCGAAGATCGATCAAGACCCGCCAGCCGGTGCGGCGCATCGTGGTCGTCCTACCCGACGAGGAGTCGATCCGCCGGCTCGAGCGGATGCTGGGGCCGGTGCGCGAGGAGCTGAACGCCCGCGCGCTCGAGATCGCGAGGGACGCGGGTCCCCTTCTCCGCCTCTCGGCGAAGCCGGTCTTCTCCGTTCTCGGCCCCGAGTTCGGCCCTCTCGCGGGAAAGGTCGCCGCGGCGATCCGCGCCCTCCCCTCCGAGGCGGTGCGGCGGATTCGGGACGAGGGGAGAGGGGAGATCGAGGTGGACGGGCAGGCGGTCCTCCTCGGCCCCTCGCATCTCGAGACGGAGGAGAAGGGGGCCGGTACCTACGAAATGGAACGGGGAGAGCGCACGGTTCTTTTCCTCGATACGTCTCTCGACGAGGACCTTCTCATGGAGGGATTCGCCCGAGAGATGGTGAACAAGATTCAATTCATGCGTAAAGAAGCCGGGTTCGAGGTCGTCGATCGAGTCCGCGTCGTGTACGAGGGGAGCGATCGGCTCGCGCGTGCCGTGGACCGTCATTCCGATCAGATCCGCTCGGACACTCTCACCGTCTCCCTCGAGCGGGGCGAGGCGCGGGGGGAGAGCGCCCAGGAGTGGGATCTGAACGGCGAGCCGGCCCGGATCGCCGTCTCGCGGGTTTCCCCGGCGGCGGCCGGCCGGACGGAAAGCGAAGGGGACAAGAGGTGAACAAGAAGGAACTCGCGCACTTCGAGGAGCGCCTCCTCGAGGAGCGCGCGAAGCTGCTCCGCGCTCTCGAGCGGCATCAGTCGTCGTCGAACCAGACGCAGAGGGACGCCGCGGGCGATCTCTCCGCCTATTCGTTCCACATGGCGGATCTCGGGACCGACGCGATGGAGCGGGAGAAGGCGTTCCACTTCGCCTCCCGCGATACGCGTCTTCTCTATCATATCGATCAGGCGCTCGAGCGGATCCGCGTCGGAACGTACGGGATCTGCGAGGATTGCGGGGAGCCGATCCCCGAGGGGCGACTCGAGATCGTTCCCCACGCGCGTCTTTGCGCCGCGTGCAAGGAGAAGGAAGGGCAATCGGGACCGTGAAGACCCCGGCCCGTCTCGGGCTTCTCTTTTCCGTTCTCGTCGGGGCGGGCGCGCTCCTCCTCGACCAAGCCGCGAAGGCGATCGTCGCCTCCAGGCTGGATCTCGGCCGTTCGGTCCCTGTCGCCGGCGACGTCTTCCGGATCACGCATGTTCAGAATCCCGGCGGGGCGTTCGGCCTCTTCCGCGACCACGGGAACCTCTACACCGTCCTCTCGATCGCGGCGGTCGCCGTGCTCGGTTATCTCGCCGCGCGCGGGCGGATCCGCACGCCGGGCGGGCGGACGGCGATCGGCCTCGTTCTCGGCGGCGCGATCGGCAACCTGATCGACCGCCTCCGCTTCGGACGCGTGATCGATTTTCTCGATGTCGGCGTCGGCGACCTTCGCTGGCCGGTGTTCAACCTGGCGGACGCCTGGGTCGTCGCCGGCGTCGCCCTCTTCTTTCTCCTATCGATGAGATCCGGCGATCCTTTCGATGGAAAGCAAACGGATGCGGGAGGAGACGCGCTCGGTTAGGGTCCTGGTGCCTCCGGAGAGGGATGCGGTCCGCCTCGACCGGTTTCTCGCGGAGGACGCGGGGCTCCCCTCGCGCGCCTTCGGCCAGAAGCTGATCCGCGAGGGGAGGGTCCTCGTGGACGGGAAGACGGCGCGGGCGAGCCGCAAGCTCGCCGCGGGGGAGACGGTGACGATAACGCTCCCCCCTCCCGAGCCGTCCGCCCTCGTGCCGGAGGCGATCCCTCTCGACGTGCGCCACGAGGATGAGGACCTCATCGTCGTCGTCAAGCCGGCGGGGATGGTCGTGCATCCGGGCGCGGGGGTTCGCACCGGAACGCTCGTGCACGCGCTTCTCTCCCGGTGCGGGACCCTCTCCGACGCCGGAGAGGCGGTCCGACCGGGGATCGTTCACCGGCTCGACAAGGACACGTCGGGACTTCTCGTCGCGGCGAAGACCCGGGAGGCGCACCTCGCGCTTTCGCGCGCGATCGAGAGACGAGATGTCGAACGGCAGTACCTCGCCGTCGTCTGGGGCTTTCCCCCCGACAAGGGAGTGATCCGCGCGCCGATCGGGCGCTCCCGGCGCGATCGGAAAAAGATGGCGGTGACGGAGAAGGGGAAGGAGGCGGTTTCCCGGTTTACGTCGCGGGAGCGTTTCCTTTACGCTTGTCTCACGGAGGTGGCGCTCGAGTCGGGGCGGACGCATCAGATCCGGGTCCACTTCGCGCACGCCGGGCACCCGGTCTTCGGCGATCCGGAGTACGGCGGGAGGCGGAAGGCGCTCGCGGCGCTGCCGAGCGAGCACCGTCGCTCGGCGGAGCGGGCGCTCGAAGCGATCGACCGGCAAGCGCTCCACGCCTGGCGGCTCCGCTTCCGGCATCCGCGCACCGGCGCGGAGATGGCGTTCGAGGCGGAAGCGCCGAGCGACTTCGCGGGGCTCCTCTCGATCCTCCGGCGGGAGGAGCGGCGCGGCGGGCATCGATCCTAGAAACGGAGTGCGTTCGAGGGACGGATCGGAAGCCTGGATTATGCACACGTTTCCGTCGCGAGGATGCGGACCGCGAGCCGAGAGGCCGACCTGGACGAGCCGCTCCCGGAAACGTAGTCTCGGCACTACGTTGAGGAAGCGGCGACGGAAGGGAGGCCTCGTAGGCGTCTCCTCGCGCGACCGAGGCGGGCACCCGTCCCGGGGGGACGGGTCGCCGAGGAAGCTCCCGGAGCGCGGAAGCGCGAAGGGAGATCCACAGCCGCAGCAGGAAACGCGTGCATAATCCAGGCTAGAAGGGGGCGAGAAGTGAACATTAAACGTCGAGACATTCGAGATGTCACCGTTCTGGAGCTTTCCGGCAAGCTGATGGGGGGAGAGGACGCGGCGACCTTCCAGAACCTGGTCAAGCAGCTCCTCGCCGACGGAAGGAAGAAGATCCTCCTTAACCTCGGGAACCTCTCGTGGATCAACTCGACGGGGCTCGGGATCCTCATCTCGGGGTACACGTCGGTGAAGAACGGCGGCGGCGTTCTCAAGCTCGCGAGCGTCGCGGAGAGGATCGAATCCGTCCTCATGATCACGAAACTCTCGACCGTGTTCGAAACGTACCCCACCGAGGATGAAGCGCTCGTCACGTTCGGGAGCGAGTAGGTCCGATGAACCCTTCCGGCGGCTGGGAGAACGTCGAGCTCGTCGTTCCGAGCTCGCTCGAGTATCTCTCTCTCGTGAACGCCGTGGCGGAAGAGATCTCCGAACGTCTCGGGGTCGCGCGCGAGGTCCGGGACGCGATCGGCAGCTCCGTGATCGAGGCGTGCACGAACGCGATCGAGCACGGCAACAAGAACGACCGGAGGAAGAAGGTCCGCATCCGGTTCCGGTCGAAACCGGAGCGGCTCGAGATCGAGGTCTCGGACCAGGGAACGGGCTTCGATCCGGATTCCGTCGCCGACCCGCGGGACCCCGAGAACCTCATGCGCGAGAGAGGGCGTGGGATCTTCATTCTTCGGACGTTCATGGATGAAGTGCGGTTCGCGATCGAACCTTCCCGCGGGACGACCGTTACGATGAGCAAGATGCTGGGGCCCGCGCACCGGAAGGAAGGCTGACCGGACCCGAAGGTCCGCCGATCCCGCGCCGTCCCTCGCACACCCCCTTCAGGGTGCGGCTTGCGATGAACTGGACCTTGGTCGGCGCCTCCCTTTATCTCGTCTGCGGAAGCGCCGTCTTCCTCTTCGGCATCGTCATCCTCCGCGAGGCCCCGGGCGAACGCCTCCGTCGGGTCGCCGCCGCGATGATGTTCTTCGGCGGGTTCGGGCCGCTCATCGGCGGGCTCGGCATGCTCCTCGGGACGAAGGGCGGAACGCCGTTCCTCGGGACCGATCTCGCGACGACCTTCGCCTACGTGTGGGAGCTCTTCTTCCCGTCGCTCCTTCTCTTCGCTCTCGTCTTTCCGCGCGAGCATCCCCTTCTCGCGCGCCGCCCCTCGCTCCCTTGGCTCCTCTATCTTCCGTACGTGTTCCATCTCGCGCTTCTCCTCTTTCTCGGGAGGATGGGGCCGGCCCTCGCGCGCTTCGAGCCGTCCGCCCCCTTCGGGATCGGCGGGGCGTTCGGGGAGTTTTTCCGCCTCGGGATCGGCCTCGGGGCGCTTGCGCTCCGGCTTCTCGCCCGCTTCCACATCCGGTTCTTCTCCTTTCTCGACGTTCTCCTCGTGACGCTCGCGATCTACCTCCTCGCGCGCTCTTTTCGGGAAACCCGCGTCCCCAAGATCCGGCGGCAGCTCCGCGCGGTTCTCTTCGGTCTCGGAAGCTGCGTCGGTCTCTACGCGATCGCCGTACCGCTCCCGAACCTCTTCGCGGCGACGCTCCCGGAGGGGACGCGCACGGTTCTCGTCACGGCGGCCCTTCTCGTCGGCACCGGAGCGATCGGCTTCGCGATCGTCCGCGCGAGCTTCCTTGAGGTGGGAACGGTCTTCCGCCGGGCGTTCCTCTTCTCGCTCACGTTCGGCGCGCTCGTCGCCGGCTTCCTTCTTCTCGCCCGGCAGATGGACCGGGTTCTTCACGTCCAGGCGGGAACCGCGATCCCCTTCTTCCAAGGCCTCTTTGTTCTTCTCGCGATCGTCTTCTTCCACCCGATCCTCGGCCGCGTCGAACGGGCGGTCGACCGTGTGCTCGCGGGGGAGCGCGCCGCGCATCTGGGGATCCTCCGCGATCTCAGCCGCGAGATGACGACGGCGTTCGACCTCGCGCTCGTTTCGAACCGGATCGTCCGGTCGCTCCGGGACGCGCTTGCCGTGGACGATGTCCGTCTCTTCCTGCGGGACCGGAGCGGAGAGCGCTATCTGGAGCATGGGTCGAGCGAGAAGACTCCCGCCGCGTTCGAGGCGAGCCATCCGATCGTCCGCGCCGCCGACGGCCTGCGCGAGCCTGCCCCCGCGCGCGATCTCGCGGAGGAGCCGGTCGCCGCGGAGGAGCGAGAGGAGGTTCGCGAGGCGCTTCTCCGTCTTCGCGCGGAGGTCGTCGTCCCCGTCCATCTCCCCGGCGGGGGGGATGGTCTCGGCTTTCTCGCGCTCGGGCCGAAGATCACCGGGAGTCGTTACACGGGAGAGGAGATCGGGCTCCTCTCGATGCTCGGAACGCAGATCGGCTTCACGGCGCGAAACGCGCGCCTCCACGAAGAGGCGGTCGAGCGCCGCCTCGTGGACGAGGAGATCGCCCTTGCGCGCTCGGTGCAAGAGTCGATCGTCCCCAGGCGGAGCCCGCGCGTCGACGGGATCGACGTCGCCGCGATCAACGTCCCGAGCCGTCAGGTCGGCGGGGACTACTACGATCTCATCCCGATGGAGAGCGGGGATCTCGGCATCGCGGTCGGGGACGTGTCGGGGAAGGGGATCCCCGCCGCGCTTCTCATGTCGATGCTTCACGCGGCCCTTCACGTGCAAATGAGCCGGGCGGCGCGCGCGGCGGAGCTCGTGGGGAGGCTGAACCGGGTCCTCTGCCGCTCGACTTCCGTCGAGCAGTTCGCGACCTTCTTCTTCGGCGTCTATCGGAGGGAGGAGGGCGTCATCCGCTTCTGCAATGGAGGGCACAACAGCCCCTTCGTCCTTCGCGCGGACGGACGGATCGAGACGCTCGCGGAGGGGGGGCTCGTGCTCGGCTTCGCCGAGGATGCCTCCTACGGCGAGGGGACGGTCCGCGTGGCCAAGGGGGATCTCGCGATCTTCTACACCGACGGGGTCACCGAGGAGGCGCGCGGCGAGGAGGAGTTCGGCGAGACGCGTCTCGTCGAAACGGTCCGGAGGCACTGCGCGCGGAGCGCTGCCGAGATCGTCGAGGCGGTGCGGGGGGAGGTCGCGCGCTTCGCCGGAAGCGACCGGCACGCGGACGACTTCACGCTGATCGTTCTTCGCGGGGGCGCGAGCGGAGGGGGCGCATGAGCGGAGGCGGGATCGTCTGGCGCAGCGTCTCGAAAAGCTTCGGTGCGCTCCCCGCGCTCGTCGATCTCGATCTCTCCGTCGAGAGGGGAGAGGTGTTCGGATTTCTCGGTCCGAACGGGGCGGGAAAAACGACCGCGATCCGGATCGCGGCCTCCCTCGCGCGCCCGGACCGGGGGGAGGTCCTTCTCGCGGGAGTCCCCGCCTCTCGCGCCGAGAGCCGCCGCGCGGTCGGTTACCTCCCCGAGGATCTCCTCTTCCCGAGCGGGCTCCGGCTCGGCGAGTGGGCGCGCGTCCAGATCCGTCTCCGCGGCCGCGACCTCTCGCGCCTTCCGCACGCGGCCGAGCGGGCCGGTCTCTCGAACCGGATGGACGGCGAGCTTGCCGCCTTCTCGAAGGGGATGCGGCGGCGCGCCGGGCTCCTTCTCCTTCTCGCGCTCGAGCCGGCGATCTGGCTTCTCGACGAGCCGACCGCCGACCTCGATATCGCCGGGCGCGAGATGATTGAGAATGCGATTATTGAAGCGAAAGGCAAAGGGGCGACGGTCTTCCTCTCCTCGCACATCCTCTCCGAGGTGGAGCGGGTCTGCGATCGGGTCGGCGTGATCGAGAAGGGCCGGCTCACGCGCGCGGCCCCTCCGGCCGATCTCCTTCCCGCCCCATTTCTCGTTGATCTGGTTCTCCCGGCGCTTCCCGAACAACCGGCCGCGCTCCTCGGCGGGCGGCCGCACGTCGCGAACCGAGAGGCGCGGAGGCTCCGGGTGTTCGTGTCCGATCGCGGCGAGGGGAACGAGGTGGTCCGCGCGCTCGAGGAGGGCGGCTTTCCGCCGCGCGAGACGGTCTTCCGCCCCGCTTCCCTTCGGGACGCGCTCGGGGAGGTGTCGAGATGAGGGAGCTCGCGCGCGAGGTGTTCCTCGTCTTCCGGCGCGGGAGGGGTTTCCCCCTCTCGCTTCTTCTCCTCGCCGGGGCGGCGGCTCTCTTCTGGATCGCGCTCCAGGCGACGGGGACCTTCACCGTGAACGGCGAGCCGGTCGATCTCGACGAGAGCGCGCGGGTCGCCCTCGCCATAGGTCTCGGGGTGCGCGCGGTCTCGTTTCTGATCCTGCTCTTTCTGCTCTTCCACGGGGCCGGGCTCGTTCTCGGCGACGCCGAGACGGGACGCGCGGCCTTCTCCCTCTCCGCGCCGATCAGCCGCGCGCGCTACCTGGCCGGCCGCTCGGCGGGGGTTCTTCTCGTCGTTCTTCTCTTCTGGGCGGCGGCTCTCGTCCTCTTCGAGATACTTCTCTTCTCAAGGACCGGAAGCCTTCGCGCCGAGATCGCGGCGGGGGCGGCGGTGATCGTCCTCGCCCAGGCACTCCTCCTCGGCGTTCTCGTCCTCTTCCGGCTTTTTCTCGGCGGCGGTTGGGGGGCGATGGGCGCGCTCCTCGTGTGGATCGCGAGCGCGGTCCTCTCGCTCGATCTTCTCGAGTCCTCGCTCTTCGCGGTCGACGTTCCGGAGAACGTCGCCCCCTGGTGGCTTCCGATCCTTCAGCCGTTTCTCGGCGGGGAGCCGATCGGATGGAAGGCGGACCTCGTGCGCGCGTTCGTCCGCCTCTTCCCGCCGATCGGAAACGCGACGAGCGTCGGGATCGACCTCGCGCTCGGACGCCCGGTCTTCCCCTCTTTCGATTGGTGGTCGTTGCCGGGAGCCGCCGTCTGGGGCGGGCTCGTCTGGTGGGGGTCGATTCGGCTGTTCCGTAGAAGGGATTGGTAGAGAATGGGAGCCGTGCTCGGGATCGATTTCGGAAAGAAGCGGGTCGGGGTTGCGGTGAGCGATCCGGAGGGGATCCTCGCCCTCCCGCTCCCCGTTCTCGACGGGATCGATGAGAAGGCGCTTCTCGAAGCGATTCGGATCCTCGCGGTCGAGAGGGGGGTGGATCGGGTTGTCGTCGGGCTCCCGCGGAACCTGGACGGAACGGTCGGCGAGATGGCGAAGGACGCGGCCCGCTTCGCGAAGCTCCTCGAGGGGCTCCTCGCGGTTCCGGTCGAGACGTGGGATGAGCGCCTGACATCCGCGCAGGCGGAGCGCGTGCTTCGCCTCGCCGACGGCCGCGAAGGGGAGAAGGGGGAGACGCCGAGACGGCGCGCGAGGCGAAGGCGCCCGAAAGAGACGAAGGCGGCCTCGGCGAGGATCGATCGAATCGCCGCCGTCCTGATCCTGCAGTCGTATCTGGATCGCCGGCGCGGCGCGCGGCCGGCGGAGGATTAGACCGATGAGCGGGCGATCTCTCGCCGCGGCTCTCGCTCTCTCGACGGTCCTCGTCCTCTTCGGCGCGGCCGTGCACCGCTTTTATCAAGGCGAGCCTCCCGAGGGTCTCGAGGCAGAGCGCGTGGTGATCCCGGAGGGGGCGGGCCTCGGATCGATCGGCGCGGTCCTGAAAAGCCACGGGATCCTCGACGACGCCCGATGGTTCACCCTCGTCGGCCGGATCGGGGGGACCGATCGGAAGGTGCGTGCGGGGGTCTACCGGATCGTCCCGGGGACGCCGGGCGGGCGGATCCTCCGTCTGCTTCAGAGGGGGGCGAACGAGGCGGTCCGTGTCACCATCCCCGAGGGGCTCCGCCTCCCGGAGGTCGCCCGGATCCTCTCCTCGGCGCTCTCCATCCCGGAAGAGGAGATCCTCCGGGTTGCGTCCGAGCCGGCCTTGGCGGGGAGCCTCGGCGCGCCCGGGCCGACGCTCGAGGGCTATCTCTTCCCGGACACGTACTTCTTCTTTCCGACCGACCCGCTCCAACTGGTTTTGGGTCGAATGGTTGAGGCCTTTCGAAAACGGTTCTCCGCGGAGGAGGAGGCGCGGGCGGCGGAGATGGGTCTCTCGGCGCGCGAGGCGGTGACGCTCGCCTCGATCGTCGAGTCGGAGGCGGTCCTCCCTGAGGAAAGGCCCTTGATCGCGGCGGTCTACCACAACCGGCTTCGCCTCGGTTGGAAGCTCCAGGCGGACCCGACGGTGCAGTACGCGCTCGGAACGCGGGAGGCGCCCCTCCTCGCGGATCTCGCGATCGACTCTCCGTACAACACGTACAAGAACCCGGGCCTCCCGCCGGGGCCGATCTGCTCCCCCGGGGAGGCGTCGATCCGCGCGGCTCTCCATCCGGCCGAGGATTCGGACGCTCTCTTCTTCGTGGCGTCGGGAGAGGGGGGGCGGCACGTCTTCACCGCGACTGCGGAAGAGCACGGCCGCGCGAAGAGGAGTGCGAAGGCGCTCCGTGATTCTCCTTGACGGGAGGGGCGAAGGCCGCTGTAATCGAAACGAACAGGATCCCCGGGAGGCACGAATCGTGGCGAAGGTGAAGAAGAAAGCGGTCAAGCCGGCCCGCCCCGCGGCAAGGACCGAGGACGGGCTCGCGTTCGGGCAGCGGAACTACATCCTCTTTGGGGTCGGGATCTTCTTCATCCTCCTCGGCTACCTCCTCCTCAGCAAGAACTCGATCACGCTGGCGCCGATCCTCCTCGTCGCCGGGTACTGCGTGATCCTTCCCCTTGCGATCGCGGTAAAATAGTGTCCGATAGTATGTTAGGCCGGAATCACGTCCGGGCGGATAGCTCAGATGGTGAGAGCGCCTGCCTTACAAGCAGGAGGCCGCAGGTTCGAATCCTGCTTCGCCCACGCGCAGACCCGGCTGGCCGGGCTCCCCGGATCGGGACGATCGGAACGATCATCAGGAACCTTCGAGGATCCGATGAAGATTGGAGTTAACCGGACAAACCCGTTGACTTCCCGGCCGTCTTCTGGTAGAGTTTCTTCCAGGTGTGGAGCCGATTGCCTGTCGCGTAACCTATCGGAGGGCTGAGGTTTTACGGTTGACAGGCGGAAAGGGAGTTTGGTATAGTACCAGCGCTACCAGAATCGCGATTGAGTTCTCCCTTGCCTATACCCATCAATCTGCCGAAAGGAGGTGCGGGGAAGCTTTCATCCTGGATAGGTCCTCGTGGCTCCGCCACAGGCCCAGACGATAGATGTGTGTGAGCGCCCGGAGAACCGGGAAGGAACGATCGCTGGAACTTTCCTGCAGGAGGTAGCAATGAGAAAAGGGTTGATGTTCGGACTGCTCGCTCTCTTCGCGTTCGGGTTCGCGACCACGGCGTTCGCGGGCCTTCCCTGCGCGGCGTACTCGAGCACGGTGATGGCCTTTCAGCGCGTGTCCGGGACCGGGCTTCCCTGCGCCACATGCAACGTAGTGTGGAGCCCGGCCGGCACCTATGAGAAGGTTTGGATCCGCGTGACCGTGCGCGACTGCCTCTCGGCGCCCGTTCCGACCTGCAACGTGCGCCTCGACCTCTCCGGCCAGTTCGACCCGAACAACGATCTCGGGTCGCCGACGTCGGTGAACGGCCGGATCTGCGGGACCGCCTCTCGGACCGCCGCGACCAACGCGAACGGCGTGGTGGCGTTCGATCTCTACGGCGGCGGCGGAGCGAAGTTCGCCCTCAACTGGAAGGTCACGGCCCTCTGCGGGGACCCGAGCGTCGAGCTCTCCAACAACTTCGACACGCTCTGCGTCAAGTCGGTGGACTTCAACGGCACGGGGAACGTGAACTTCCAGGACACGTTCAAGTTCGCGCCCTTCGTGAACGCCGGAGCCGGCTACTCGGGTGACTTCCGGGCCTGCGGGGCAACGAACTCGGTTAACTTCCAGGACACGTTCATCTACGCGCCCCGCGTGAACGCGGGCGATGTTTGCCCGGGCGGCGCGGGTGTCAGCTTCACGCTGACTCGGAACACGAGCATGGGGTTGGACTGCGACCAGATCTACTAGTGTCTTGATTCTCTCCGAATCGACAGCCCCCTCGGCTCCGCCGGGGGGGCTTCTCTCCATCCTTCATTCCTCGAAGAAGAGGACTGCTACCTGAGGATGAGGATCTTTCGCGCGGCCGAGAAACCTTGCGTCTCCATCCGGACCAGATAGACCCCGGATGCAACGGCTCGGCCTGTTGCGTCGCGGCCGTCCCAAGTCACCGAGTGTTCCCCCGCATCTCGGCGTTCCCCATTGCAGAGGATCCTCACGCGACGTCCGGCTGGATCGTGAAGCGCGAGCAAGACCGCTCCCGGTTCCTTCAAACCGAACCGGATCGTCGTGAACGGGTTAAGGGGGTTCGGCGCGTTCGGCGCGAGGAAGGTCGAGCTCGCCGGAGCCCCGTCTTCGGCCGCAACGCCGACCGATCCCCCGCATCCCAAACCCCACGCGCCCACGAGGCCGCAGCCCGCCGCGTCGAGACAGGGGGACTCCGCGTCGAGCGTGAAGTCGTTCGTCTCCCCGCCACAGAAGAGCGGGTCCGCCGAGAAGTTTCCGCTGATCTCCGCCTGCGGCGCGATGAAGCCGACCCAGTCGCCTCCCTCGTTTCCGTAGAGGTCGCAGCAGCTCAAGACGGCGGTGCCGCCCGTCCCATCGCAAAGAACGGCCTCCCCTGAATCGCTGAAGGCGACGATCGAGCGCGAGAGAATCACCGACGACGACACTCCGGACGGCACGCTGACCGCTCCTCCGTGCGGGGCGCCGTTGAAGGCGATCGTGCATCGTTCGAATCGGATCGGGTCGGCGTACTCGGTCTGAACGACCCCGCCGGAGTCGGCGGCGGTGTTTCCCGCCATCGTGCACGTGTCAAGGAACGCCCTCCCGTAGATGCTGAAGGCTCCCCCGCTCCGGCGCGCGCGGTTGTTCGTGAAGGAACACGCGCGGACGTGCGTGTCTCCTCCCAGAAAGACCGCGCCCGCCCAGTTCGCCTCGTTTCCCGTAAATGAGCACTCGGCGATCGTATCGCATCCCCCCAGGGAGGAGGCCGCCCCCGCGGCGAGGATCGCCGTGTTCTCCGAGAAGTCGCAATTCCTGAGGACGACTGGGTCGCCGGGAGCGATCGGAAAGCTGTAGAGAGCACCGCAGAGGAGATCGGCCTCATTTCCGATGAACGCGCAGTCGACGGCGAGAAGCGGCGTGTCGTACGCGGAAACCGCCCCTCCGACCGGCGCGCGATTCGACTCGAACCGAACCCTTTCGAGCTTCAAGTAATCGGAGCTGTCGCATCCGATCGCGCCGCCCCAGTCGAAATCCTGGTGTCCGGCGACGTTCTCTGCGAAAAGCGCGTCCCTGACCTCGAGGAACGCCCGCCTTCCGTAAATCCCCCCGCCCCAGCGGCTCGTGTTCCCGCGGAAGACACATCCGACGATCTCCGCCGAGGCATCGTAGCAGAACATCCCGCCCCCCCAAGCGTCCGCGCGGTTCTCCCGCACGATCAGGTTCTCCAACGTGGGGAACGAGCCGTTTCGGCAGAGGATGCCGCCCCCGTGGTCGGTCGAGTGGCCGCCGGTCACCGTTAGGGTCGATAGGACCGACCCGGGCCCCTCGCCCTGGTCGAGGACGAACCCTCGATGAGGATCCTCCTGCGTCCCCTTGCAGTCGATCACGTGAAGCTCGGGGGCGTCTCTTCCGCGGACGACCAACGCCTTTCCGCGGAAGCGGATATCGCGGTTTCCCTCTCCGTGGAAGATCCCCGGTTCGAGAAGAACGGTGTCGCCTGGGGCCGCCGAGTCGACCCCTGCCTGGATCGTCGGGGCGTCTCCGGTGCCGTCCGGCCGGATCGTCCAGACGCGAGGGCGGCCGGATTCGCGGTAGGGCCAAGGGCCTATAGAAAGCTCATCGGTCCTCTCCTCCCTCGATCGCGCGCTTCGTGGAGAAAAGGCGCTCTCATGCTCCGAAAGGCGGTCGAGATCGGATAGGATGCGGTCGAGCAGCTCCGCTCTACCGGGACCTCTCAGAAGCCGCCACGCCTCCGGGGGCTCATCGGCCCGGTTCTCCGTCCCTCCGTGGGCAGGAATCGAATGTCCTAGGGCCGCGAGCGCGAGGGTGATAAGAAAGGGGATCGCCGGGAAACGACGGGTTCTCATGACTCCTCCCGACCGGGGATCCGGTCCGCGCGGGGAAGTGCGAGTGACGCCGAGTGGGCTTGCATACGCGCTTCTATTTGTAGCAGGAGGGTTCCCCAGCGACAACTGCCTCGTCGGGCGCCCGCCGGGACGACGAAACGAACAGGGTGATCAAGAATCGGTTAGGAAGGCCTCACGGGGCCCGGGCCCCTGATTTCCTGTTGACGAAGCCCCTTCCCCAGTGGTATTCTTCAGTCGGTTCCAGAGACTATCCTGCAGCCGAGGAGGTGATGCGGAGAGAGCGTTGACGGCTACCAAATCGGGTAAGGTGTCGGCCTTACCGCCGGGGCGGGCTCCCTGGGCCCGGCCCCGGACGAGCGCACGGAAGCGGGAGCGGTCAAACCCCTCACCCTCGGAGCCGATAAGCAGGGTGCGGGGAGCCGCGAAAACGGCTTCTTAACCGGCGCAGGCCGGTGGAAAGGGTTGGAGGCTCACCGGGAACGGGCGGATCCGAAGTAGCTCGAAACAAGATTTTGAGTTGACACGGACCGGGCCTTCCTGGTAGAATCTCAAGTGCTTTCAGGAAGTGTGCGTTCGGCCGCGAATGATTGTTGGGAAGCGGTCAGGGGCGGCTGAATCATGCGGTTCTTTCGGGAGTGGGTCCCCGGGTGGATCGCGGCGCGCGGCTTGAGAGCGAAGGTAACTTCCGATTCGGAAGAAAGGAGCAACTGCGCATGAAGAAGGCTTTTGTTGCGGCGGCGGCCCTGTTGCTGTTCGCGTCCGCCGGCATGGGCCAGTACCGCCTCGAGCTTGATCTCGACGGCAACCCGATGAACGGGGTGGACTACATCCAGGTTAACCAGAGCGACTACGTGGGCGTCGATATCTGGCTGTACGGTCCGCAGGGCAAGGGCACCTGGGTTTGGGGCGCGTTCATTTGCAACTTTGATCGCTCCCTCGAGTACCAGGGCTTCGTGGCCTACTCGCCGGGGGGAGGCTGGTCGTTCCCGTTCCAGCCGCCGGATGCCCAGAACTGCATCACGGCCCAGGGACAGAACCTCACCTTCGACGTTCCGATCATGTTCCCGTATAAGGTCGCGAGGGTGACTTACCACGCGGCGGTCGATCAGTCGATCGACGATCTGTACATGCTCGAGGGCTCGGGCGTGTTGACGCTCAGCTTCTACACGTACAGCTGGGACAACAACGGGACGGTGCTCGGCACGGTTCAGATCGGTTCGATCGCAACCGAGGAGACCAACTGGGGCGCGGTGAAGAGCCTGTTCCGGTAAATCCTTCTCGGATCCAAGAAGAGGAGGCGGTCCGGCGTACGGACCGCCTCTTTCCGTTTCCCCGTCACTTTTCCGGTTGACACTTCTCACGCCCACTGCCTATAGTAGCCGCGTCCCGACGGGTTCGCGGGGGGCGCCTCGTCCCCATTGCTCGGTACCACTCGGAAAGGAGCGGAATCATGCGTGGTCGTTCGTATGTCAAGCGTTTCGCGGCGGGGGCCGCCGCGATGCTCTTTCTCCTCTTCGCCTTCTCGTTCGCCGCGGCGGAACGGTTCGTCGGCCTGGACGTGAACGCAGACCTCGACTGCGAGCCGGGCGACTTCGACATGGGGCGCACGTTCGGCGCCGGCGAGATCGGCACGCAGGTCACGGTGAACGTGTTCTACGACGACTGTCCGCCGTTCTACGGTTACGGCTGCACGTTCTGCGTAACGGAGGGGAGCCTGGTTGGGACGGCGCTCTGGACCTCGAATCACCCGGCCGCTGGTTGGACTCAGTTCACCACCTTCGCCTCGGACACGGGGACTTTCCCCATCGAGGTCAGCCCGTGGATCACGAGCGCTTACCCGAACTACAAGTGCTGGCTGGTTCAGGGAATCGACTGGAATCTCCAGAGCGGGGGAGTTCCTTACGAGGCTTTCCCAGCCAAGGTCGGAAGCCTGACCTTCAACGTGGCGGCCGAAGGCGCGATTCTCTGGGTTATAGATGGGGATGCGACCTCGGTCCTCTCGTCGTCCGCTTTGGAGTCACTCCCATTTAGCGAGGAAGGGATGACGTGCTCCTACCCCGCGGCGACGGAGCCCGCGAGCTGGGGGAGCGTGAAGCAGCTCTTCCGGTAACGAAGTCTACTTCTTTCCGAGTGGGGGCTTCCGCCGCGCGCGGGAGCCCTTTTTCGTGCGCCCGTCGGGCGGACGGCCGGCGCGTTCTCTTGCCCCGCCTTTCGCGCGCGGGCTATAATCGCCTCATGTCTCGACCGGAGCGGCTTCGGCGGGTTCTTCTTCTCCTCCTTCTCGCGCTTCCGTGCGCCCCGCGGGCGGGCGTTCTCCGCGTCCCGGCCGAGCACGCGACGATCGGGAGAGCGGCCGAGGCGGCGGCGGCGGGCGACACGCTCCTCGTCGCGGAGGGCGTCTACCGCGAAACCCTCTACCTTTCGAAGTCGCTCGTCCTCCTCGGGGGCTGGGACCCTTCCTTCCGGGAGAGAGATCCGCGCGCCCGAGAGACCGTGATCGACGGCGAGGGGGCGGATCGTTCGGTCGTGACCGCCTACGGGGACGGCGGAGAAGAGATCCTCCTCGGGGGCTGGGACCCTTCCTTCCGGGAGAGAGATCCGCGCGCCCGAGAGACCGTGATCGACGGCGAGGGGGCGGATCGTTCGGTCGTGACCGCCTACGGGGACGGCGGAGAGGAGATCCTCCTCGAGGGCTTCACGATCCGGAACGGATGGGTTTTCGAGGGGAACGGCGGGGGGGTCTTCGTCTATGGCGGCGTGCACGCGGTGATCCGCGACTGCGTGATCCGGGACAACTACGCGCGCTACCACGGCGGGGGCGCGTGCTTCTTCGCGGGCGCATCCGGCCGCGTGGAGAGGAACCTGTTCGAGGGGAACTCGGCGGTCTTTCACGGAGGCGGCCTTTGCCTTCTCGATCGCGCGCGGGTCGAGATCGCGGAGAACCGCTTCGTCGATAACCGCGTCGTCTTCGATTCGGGGGGCGGGGTCGCCGCGCTCAAACAGTGCGTCGCTGCCGTCCTCGGAAACCTGTTCGAGGGGAACTTCGCGATGAAGCGGGGCGGGGCGGTCTCGTTCCTCCAAGAGGTCGACGGGCGGATCGAGCGGAACCTCGCCTTCGACAACCACTGCGGCCAACAGGGGGCGTCGCTCTACTCCTGGAAGTCGAGCGCCCGGATCGAGGAGAACACGCTCGTCCGGAACCACGGCTTCATGGGAGGGATCCGCGTGGAGGATACGGGGAGCGCGGCGATCCGCCGGAACCTCGTCGTTCGCTCGACCGGACCTTGGTTGATGCATGAAGGAAAGGCGTCGCTCGAGGCGGAGGGGAACGTCGTCTGGGCGTGCGCTCCGGCCGAGGGGCCGGAGGGCGCCGCGCCGATCGAGGGCGTCCGCGTTCTCGACCCCGGCTTCTGCGACGAGGCAACGGACCATCGGCTTCACGCGCGCTCTCCGCTTCTCGGGGATCTCCGCGCCGGCTGCTACCGGGCCGCGTGCTCCGAAGAGCCGGGCCCCGGGGAGCCGCCGCTCCGGCGGGGAGAGCCGTGAGGGCGAGGAGGGGAGCGCTCCTCCTTGCGGGGGCTCTTCTTCTCGCGGCTGGTCTCCGGGTCGCCTACTTCGCCGAGGTCCGCGCGCACCCTCTGTTCCTTCATCCGGCCGTGGACGCGGAGGTGAACGACCGGCTGGCCCGCGCGATCGCGGCGGGCGAGGGGTATCCGCTCGACGTCTTCGCGACGAACCCGTTCTACCCGTATTCCCTCGCCCTCTTCTACAAGGTCTTCGGCGCCGGGCCGGTTCCGATCGTCCTTTTCCAGCTCCTTCTCGGAATCGGGAGCGCGCTCCTCCTCTTCGACATCGGGCGCCGCCTCGGGGGCGCGCCGGCCGGACTTCTCGCGCTTCTCGCCGGCGGGCTCTACCGCCCCGCGCTCTTCTACGAGGCGTTCCTTCTCCCGACGGCGATCGGGGTCTTCGTTAATCTCCTTCTTCTCGCGCTCCTTCTCCGGCGCCGTCCCGGCGCTTCATACGCGAAGCTTTTCGCCGCGGGGATCCTCCTCGGCGTCGGAACGCTGATCCAAGGGAACCTCCTCCTCTTCTTTCCGTTTCTTCTCGGTTGGATCCTCTTTGCGCGCGAGGAAACAAGGAAGGCGCGGGCCGCCCTTCTTCTTCTCGCCGGTCTACTCCTCGCCGTCTCCCCGGCGACGATCCGAAACCTCGTCCGCGGGAATGACTTCGTCCTCGTCTCCTCGCACAGCGGGATCAACTTCTACATGGGGAACAACGAGAAGGCGGCCGGGGTCTTCGCGTTCCCCGACGAGCCGATCCCTCTCTCTCCCGAGAACATCAACATCCGCGATTCCCGGCGGATTGCCGAGGCAGGGGCGGGGCGCTCGCTGAAGGCGTCCGAGGTGTCGTGGTACTGGACGCGCCGCGCGCTCGATTGGATCCGCGGCGACCCGGGCGCGTATCTCGCTCTTCTCGGCCGAAAAGCGGTGCTCCATTGGAACAACGCCGAGGCGCCGGACAACGCGGATCTCTCCTTTTTTCAAGAGGAGATCCCCGCGCTCCGGCGTGCTCCGTTCGTGTTCGGCGTGATCGCTCCGCTCGGCGCGCTTGGTCTCGCGGTCCTTCTCCGCCGGCGGAGGGGGGCGCCGGTCCTCCTCTTTCTCGCGGCGCAGTTCCTCTCGGCTCTTCTCTTCTACACGCACTCGAGGTACCGGATCCCCTTCTCCGTCGCGCTCATCCCGCCGGCGGCGGTCGGGACGGCGGCGTTCGCGGGCGTTCTTCGAAGAGGCGCGTGGGCCCCCCGCCTCTGGGCGGCCGGCTCTCTCGCCCTTCTCTTCGTCCTCGTGAACGGGGGCTCCTTCGGCGCGGGGAAGGGGATCGCGCGGGCCTACTCGCTCGTGCACCTCGCGAACGGGCTTCTGGCGAGCGGGGAGAGCGAGGAGGCGGAGGCCGCCTATCGCGAGGCGCTCCGGCTTCTTCCCGGATACCCGACGGCGCACTACGGGCTCGGGCGCCTCCTGCAGCTGGAGGGAAGAGCGGCCGATGCGGCGGAGGAGTACCGAGCAGCGATCCGAGGCTCCCCCGCGTTCGCGGAGGCTCGCGCGAACCTCGGCACGGTGTATCATTCGCTCGGGGAGAACGAGAAGGCGGTGGAGGAGTACCGCGAGGCGATCCATCTCCGGCCCGCGTCGCCCGAGTTCCTCTATAACCTCGGGAACGCGCTCTACGACATGGGCCGCTTCGGCGAGGCGGCCGCGGAGTACGCCGCCGCCGTGGAGATGGACCCGAGGAACGAGAGGATCGTTCGGAACCTCGTGAACGCCCTCGAGCGGGGGGGGGACCTCCCGCAGGCGGAGCGGACGGTCCGCGAGGCGATCGCGCGGATCGGGTCCACGGCGGATCTCCACAACCGCCTCGGCGATCTTCTCGAGAAGGAGGAGCGCGACGAGGAGGCGATGCGGGAGTACCGGCGGGCGGTGGAGATCGACCCGCGCCACTCCGCGGCCTGGAACAACATCGGTCTTCTCCGCTTTCACAAAGGAGAGGTCGACGCGGCGATCGAGGCGTGGAGGACGATTCTCGACTATGATCCGGAGAGCCCGGTGATCGCGAACATCCGGATGGCCGAAGCCGCCCTGGCCGAGGGGCGGGAAGGAGGATCCCGTTGATCCGAAGAAGCCTTGCGATCGTCCTTGTGGTTCTCGTCTCCGCCTTGGCTTGCGGAGGGGGCGGGGAGAAGCCGGCCGGGGACCGGGCGGACGTCCGCGAGCAGAAGCCGGACGGCGCCCCGTCCGCTCGGACCGGTCTCTCGGTCCTCTTTCTTTCGATCGACACGATCCGGTCGGACCACGTCGGATGCTATGGATATAAAGAAATCGAGACGCCTCGGATGGACAAGCTCGCGGCCGAGGGGGTCCGCTTCGCCCGCGCGGCGTCGGTCGCTCCGCTCACGCTCCCCTCGCACTCGAGCATGCTCACCGGCCAGTTCCCCTACAGGCACCGGGTGCGGAACAACGGGACGTACCGCCTCCCCGAGGGGAAGGAGACGCTGGCCGACAGGCTCCGCGCGGAAGGGTATCGGACGGCGGGGTTCGTCTCCGCGTTCGTCCTCGACGCCCGTTTCGGCCTCGCACGCGGGTTCGACACGTACGTCGATTCCCTCCCCCCGGAGAGGGAGTCCCCGCTCCAAAGAGGGATCCCCGAGGTGCGCGCGGAGGTCACGATCGACCGCGCGATCCGGTGGCTGGAGAAGAAGGAGGGGAAGCCGTTCTTCCTCTTCGTCCATCTCTTCGATCCGCACCAGCCGTACGAACCTCCGGAGCCGTTCCTCACGCGTTACGCCTCGAACCTGTACGACGGAGAGATCGCGTACACCGACCGTGAGATCGGGCGTCTCCTCGACGCGCTCGAGAGGCTCCGGCTCGCGGAAGAGACCCTCGTGGTTCTCGTCGGGGATCACGGGCAGGGGCTCGGAGACCACGGCGAGGTGACGCACGGAACCTTCACGTATGAATCGACGATCCGCGTGCCGTTCATCATCCGGTGGCCCGATCATCCTGCCTTCCGCGAGAAGCCGTTCCGGCGGGGGACGGTGGTGGAGAGCATCGTCCGGATGGTAGACGCCGCCCCGACCATCCTCGACCTCCTCGGCCTTCCGGGGATGCCCGAGGCGGAGGGGGTGAGCCTCGTTCCCCTCCTCCTCGATCCGGACGCGCCGCTCGGGCTCGTCCACTACGCCGAGTCGATCTCCTCGCGGGAGGATTTCGGGTGGAGCGAGGTGCGCGCGGTCTCCAACGACCAGTGGAAGTTCATCCTTCTCCCGAGGGAGGAGCTCTACGAGGTCGCCGTCGATCCGGGGGAGACCGCGAACCGGATCGCGGAGAGGCCTGAGATCGCCGCGGAGATGCGGGCTCTACTGGAGGAGATCATCGCGGAGGACAATCGGCGCCGCGGAGAGACCGACGGGATCACCGTCGACGAGGAGACTCGGCGGAAACTCGAGGCGCTCGGCTACCTCGCGGGAGAAGCGGAGGTCGACGAAGAAATTTCGTACAAAGATCTTCCGGATCCAAAGGATCGGATCGACCTTCTCAGGAAGTACTTCGCGTCCTTCAACCTGTTCGACCGGGGAGACTTCCCGGGAGGGCTCCAGGCGTTGGTCGATTTGGAGAAGGAGGACCCGGCGAGCCCGCGCATTCTCGCCTCGATCGGGGACGGGTTCCTCGCGATGGGGGACGCCGCGCGCGCGGAGAGCGTGTATACGAAGGCGATCCAGTTGGGAGCGAGGACCCTCCCCACGCTCAGCAACCGCGCCTACGCTCTCCTCCGGCTGGGGAGGGCGGACGAGGCGGCCGAGATCCTTCACTCGGTTCTCGATGCGGACCCGCACGCCCAGAGGGTGCACGCGCGCCTCGGGGAGATTGCCCTTGCGCGGGGGAGCTTCGCGGAGGCGGAGGAGGAGTACCGGAAGGAGATGGAGATCGTGCCGACGTCCGGGGTCGCCCTTATCGGTCTTGGAAAGGTCGCGGAAAAGCAAAACCGTCTCCCGGAGGCGATCGAGTACTACAAGAGGGCGATCGAGAGCCCGAACGAAGCCGCCAAGGGTTACTACCATCTCGGGCTCGCATACGAGAAAGCGGGAGAGATCGAGCGGGCCGTCGATCAGTATCGAAAGGCGCTCCACAGCGATCCGACGCTCGTGGAGGCTTACTACAACATCGCGATTCTCGCCAAGAAGCGCGGGGATCGGCGGCTGGCCGCCGAGTACTTGAACAAGTCGGTGGAGGTGAACCCGCGGTTCGCGAAGGGCCTGTACGGGATCGGCAACCTGCTGCGCGAGGAAGGGAAGCACCGGGAGGCGGCTGAACAGTATCGTCTCGCGCTTCAGTTCGACCGACGGGATCCCGATATCTATCTCAACCTGGGGGTGGCGGAGGCGGCCCACGGGAATCTTGCCCAAGCGATCGAGGCGTGGGAGAAGGCGTCGCTCGCGGCGCCCGACTCGCCGAGCGCCGCGACGGCCCGGGAGAACATCCGGTCCGCGCGCGCGAACATGGAGGGTGTTCAATGATTCGGAACGGGTTCGGAAGCGTTCTACTCGCGGCGTGGATCGCGTGCGCGCTTGCGGCTCCCGGGGCGCTCGGAGCCGAAGACGCGGTGCGCGAGGCGGCCGCCCTCCATCGCGCCGGGCGCGTCGACGAGGCGCGCGCTCTCCTCGAGGCGCGCATCGCGGAGGTTCCCGACGACATCGAGGCGCACCTCGCCTACGTGCATTTGCGCGCGGCGGCGGGGGAGAGGGAGACGGTTCGCCAGGAGTACGAGCGGCTCGTCCTGAAGGATCCGAGCAACCCAGCGGTCCGCCTGGCCCGCGTCGTTCTTCTCGGACGTTCCCAGCTAAAAAGTGAAGGTTTCGATGATTTGCTCGCCGAGAACCCGGGTTTCGCCCGCGCGTGGGAGGAATACGGGCGCTCGCTTCTCGAGGGTTTCCAATTCCTCGCGGCGGAGGAGGCGCTCCGGCGGGCGGTGGAGCTCGATCCGGAACGCGCGATGGCCCGGCTCTACCTCGGGCTCGTGCACCGGACGAGGGCGCGCGGGGGGGAGGAAGAAGCGGAGGTGCGGGAAGCGCACCGTCTCGACCCTGGGTCGCTCCCCGTCCGGCTCGAGCTCGGCACGACGCTCGCTTACGCGGGAGATCTCGCCGAGGCGAAGGGGGTTCTCGATGAGCTACTCCGGGAGACCCCCGAGGACGCGGAGGCGCTCGCGATTCTCGCGCTCGTCGAGGAGCGGCTCGGCCGGAAGGAGGAGGCTGCGCGTCTCCGGGAGCGCGTGCACGCGATCGACCCGCGTCTCCCGGGAAAACTCCTCTACCTCGGGATCCAACATCGGAGCGTTCCGGAAAAACAGGCCGCCAAGCGCTTTCTCGAGCTTGCGATCTTCCTCGACTCCGTTCACGTGGAGGCGTTCGTTCAGCTCGGGCTCATCTACCGGATGGAAAACGACCCCGCGGGCGCGATCCCTTTCTATGAGACCGCGGGTCGTCTCGACGAGAGGAACCAGCTCGCCTGGAGGAACCTCGGCATGTGCTACCGGGATCTCGGGGACGGAGAGAAGGCCGAGCTCTACGTGCGGCGCGCGATCGAGGTCGATCCGGACTATCTCCACGGCTGGATCGACTACGCCAACATCCTCCAGAAGAGAGGGAAGTACGCCGAGGCGGTGGATGCGTGGAAGCGCGTCAACGAGATGGCGCCGTACGGTTGGGAGGGGTACGAGGCGAGGCGCGCGATCTCCTATCTGGAGCGCGGGGAGCCGGTGCCCGAAGAGGAGCCGCAGACGTGGAGGACCGAGGAGGTCGGCAGCGCGATTCATCAGAAGAAGGGCAAAGAGGTTCCGGCGCGGCCTACCGACGAGACCAGATAGCGACCTCGCCGCATTGAGGCAAGAGGTTCTTCTCCCCGGCCGCCACGGGGACCCCGAGGGCGATCTCCGGCCGCCCGTCCCCGTTCCAATCGAGAAGGACGGCGTCGGCCGCGATCCGGTCCCTTTCGTCCAACCCGACGAGGGAGAAGCGCGCCGCCGACCGAATCGTCTCGGCGCGCGCAAGGTCTTCCCGCGAACAGCGTCCGAGAACGAAGAGCTCTCCCGCTTTCGATCGGCGGAGATCGCCCCCGTCGGACCCGCGCGCGAAGAGGAGCGCGACATCTCCCTCGCTCCCCCAACGCCCGCCGGCGATCGGCCAGCCGAGCTGGTCGTTCTCGGCCATCGCCTCGATCCTCGCGTCCGCGTCGGTCCGAAGATCGAGCGCGCGCGGCCATGAGGCCCGCGTCCGGCCAAAGACGACATAGACCGCCCCGCACTTCCCCGGCGAGCCCGCGGACGAACGGCACGGGGAGAGGTGCGCGCCGATCAGGAGATCCTTGAGGCCGTCCCCGTCGAGGTCGGCCGTAGAGACCGACCGTCCGGACACATCCCCATCCTCTTCGCCATGAAGGATCGTCGCCCCTCCCTCGGCGAGATCGAGTCCCTCCGGGAAGGCGCTCCGCTCTCTTCCGAACACGAGGAAGGTCTCCCCGGCGTTGATGCGCGTGTTCCCCGGACCGTCCCCATAGTAGGCGCCCACGACGAGATCCTCGCGCCCGTCCCCGTCCACGTCTCCGGTCGCGATCGCGCGCCCGAAGGTGTCGGTCGGCTCGGGCCCGAAGATCGTGGGGAGCCGGTCGCTCGCACGATCGACGACGCGCGGAAGGCGGGATCTCTTGTCGCCGAAGAGAAGGGAGACCTCTCCGGCGTGATATCGATCCCCGATCGGACCGTCCCCGTAGAACGCGCCGATCGCGAGATCCTGCAGCCCGTCCCCATCGAGATCGCCGAAGGCCATCTCCCCGGCGAAGCGGTCGTGGGTTTCCGCTCCGTAGAGCGTGATGTCCGCCTCCGACTCGGCGAGATCGATCCGCTCGGGAAGCTCGTCGCGGGGGCGCCCGAAGAAGACGCGCGCTTCGCCGCAGCCGGCCCGATGTCCGTCCGGCCCGGTCCCGTACATCGTGCCGACCGCGAGGTCGTCGCGACCGTCTCCGTCCATGTCGCCGGCCGCGAGGCGCATCCCGATCTGATGGCGGGAATAGGCGCCGACGATCACGAGGTCCGCGGTCTCCGCGGCGCGGAACCCGCCCGCGAGCTCCCGCCCGGCGCGCCCGAAGAAGAGGTAGACGCGCCCCGCCATCGGCTCGCCCGCCGTCCCCCCGGCCGCGGGCGCGCCGACCGCGAGGTCGTCGATCCCGTCCCCGTCGAAATCTCCCGCCGCGACCGCGTTCCCAAACTGTCCTCCCGACTCGCCGCCCCACAGAACGAGAGTCTTTTCCGCCTGGAGGTCGAGGGACTCGGCGCCGAGCGAGGCGGCTCCGATCGCGAGCGCGAGGAGGGCCCAACCGAACGACAGCAAGAAGGCGCTTAGCTTCATGATCCCCTCGAAGTTCTGTCTCGCGGCATCCTACCAGCCGCTCACGCGGGGGTCAACGGGCGCGGGCTCGTCGCGAGTCCCCGCCCCGCGTCTTCTCCTATCGTCGGGCCAAGCCGTTGACCGCCTGGCACCAGGATTGCTACCTTTCTCCGTATGTACGCGAGATTCCCTTCCCTTCCGGCGTCCGAGCGGGCGCTCTCCAGGACAGGACGTGGCGTCATGATCGGATCTTGTTGCGTTCGTGTAAGTTGGTGGGTTCTCGGGGCGGCCGTCCTTTTGGGCGCGGTTTTCGTCGGGGGCGTCGCAGCGGAATCCGCGACCACTTTCGGAGACAACGGTCTCCGATGGACGGTCGGACCGGACCGCCACACGATCGAGGAGGTCGTGCGGGAGGGCCAGGCGTATCGAAGCGTCCGCCTGTTCGGCGCCGGTCGGACGGGGGAGACCGGACTCCCCGATCTTCCGGTGCGGGGTTTCTGGATCGCGGTTCCGGAGGGGCACACGGCGCGGGCGCGCGTCGTGCACGCCGAGTTTCGCGATCTTCCGGGGCCGCCGGTCGAGCCGACGCCGAGCGAGAGCCTCATTGACGGGAGCCCGGTCCTCCTCTTCACGATCGACCGCGCGTTCTACGCGGGCGCGTCCTGGTATCCGGAGCCGCTCGTCACGGTCGGCGAGCCGGCGCGGCTCCGCCACCAAACGCTCGTTTCGGTTGCCGTTTCGCCCTTCCAGTTCCAGCCGTCCAGCGGGCTTCTCCGCGTCTACGATCGGCTCACGGTCGAGGTGGAGTTCGTCCCCGATCCGTCGAAGGCCGACCCGTCCGTCCCCGGGGAGCCGGTAGGGAACGAGGGACGGTGGGAGGATGTCTACCGGGGGGCGGTCCTGAACTACGACCAGGCCCGGTCCTTCCGCGCGCGAGCCCCTCGACCGGTTGCCCCGCTCCGGAAGCAGCTCCGCGCGATGAATGAATACAAGATCTCGGTGAAGGAGAGCGGGCTCTACCGGATCGATTTCTCCGAGCTCAAGAAGGCGGGGCTCGCCGCGGGAACGCCGATCGACGCGCTCGCTCTCTACCGCCGGGGGTTCGCGGACTCGCTCTTCCGGGAGGGAGGAGATCCGTTCACGGAGATCTCGATTCCGTTTCATGTGCGAGACGCCGCGGCGGACGGGTTCTTCGGAGAGGGGGACGCGCTTTTCGCCTTTCTTCCCGGCTTTCGCGAGGATCGGATGAGGCGGGACAGCGACGATCGCTTCGCGTATCAAGCGGTCTACTTCCTGTCGGTCGAGGGGACCCGCGAGCCGCTCGAGACGCGGCCGGCGTCCCGCGGCTGGACAGGCCTTGTTCCTCTCGTCTCGTTCCCCGACTCGATCCGCTGGGAGGTGGACGAGCATTACAACACCAGCACCCCCTCGGATACGGTCGATCTCTACTTCCCGAAGTCGTACGAGACGTGGAGCTTGATGACCGAGATCGCGCTCCCCGCGCCGGACGTCTCGCTCCCGTACGGGATCAAGGCGATGGCCGTCTCCGTCAAAGCGCCGGGAGAGGGGACCTATCCCTACGATCGCTACATCCTCATCAACCAGGCGGACGCGGACACCGCGTTCCGGGGGGTCGTGGACAGCATCGGACCGCGCCTCTTCCCCGCGGAGCGGACGCGCCCCGCCTCCTCGCTCGCCGCCGGGGTCAACCGCTTCTTGTATCAAGGAACGCGCGGGGCGACCCCGCAGGGAAATGAAGTTCCGCAGGCGCGGGGTTTCCTCGATTGGTACGAGGTCCACGCGAACTTCCTCTATCGAGCGATCGACGGCTGTCTCCTCTTCTCGAGCGGCGGCGCGACGGGGCGTTTCCAGATCGAGGTCGACGGGTTCGCGGGGCCCGACGTTCTCCTCTTCGACGTGACCGACCCGTATCGAAGCGCGCGGATCCTCGCCGATGCGTCGCCCGCGCCGGGGGGCGGGTACGCGATCGTCTTTCAGGACTCCGCCGGCGCGACGAAGCGCTACGCCGCGTGCGCGCTCGAGCGCGCGAAACGGATCACCGCCTCGTCGATCGCGGCCGACGCGCCGACCGACCGAGCCTCCGAAGAGGCGGACTTTCTTGTTCTCGCGTGGGACGCGTTCGCCGCGGCGATGGAGCCGCTCGCCTCGCACCGGGAAGCGCAAGGCTATCGGACGCGCATCGTGCCGGTGAGCGACGTGTACGACGAGTTCAACGGAGGCGTGAAGGACACGACCGCGATCGCCCGTTGGATCCGCTACGCGTTCCATCGGTGGGCCTCGCCCCCGATCGCGGTTCTTCTCGTCGGCGACGGATACGAGGACTTCAAGGGGATCGCGCGCAACGCCCAGCCGGGAGATTTCGATTTCATCCCGACCCGTCCCGTCTTCCAAAAGGTCGCCGACCCGCGCGTGAGCGGAGACCATTGGGACGCAAGCGACTTCGCCTACGTCCTTCTCGACGGCCCCCAGGATCCGCTCCCGGATCTCCTTCTCGGACGGTTCCCAGTCGGCACGGCCGAGGAGGCGGCGCGCCTCGTCGAGAAGACGATCGCCTACGAGACGATACGCCCCGAGGACACGTGGCGCTCGCGGGTTCTCTTCCTCGCGGACGACGCGTGGGTCGCCCAAGGCGAGGCCCTCCAGAACGAGTTCCAGGTCCAGTTCGAGAGGAACTCGGCCGAGTTCGCCCGCGAGATCAAGGAGACCGCCGCGAAGGGGATCGATACGGTGAACATCTTCCTCTCCCGCTTCACCGATGTCTTCCATCCGCTCTGCCCTTACGACGGGGATTCGGCGAACGCGAACCGGGCGGACATCGACTGCACGATCGGGCTTTGCCGGCAGGCGGTCTCGGGCGCGCTCTTCGACCAGATCAACGGACCCGGGGTCGGGCTCATCAACTTTCAGGGGCACGGGAACCGAAACGTCCTCACGCACGAGGTGATCCTTCGAAACGGGCCGAGCTACCGGCCGCTCGGGCAGAACGTCTCGCAGGACATCCGGCAGAAGAGCAACCACGCGGGCCGTCCCTACATCTTCATGGGATACGGATGCTCGATCTCGGAGTTCGACCGGCTCCTCTCGCTCGGGTACGAGTCGATCCCCGAGGAGATGATGCTCTCGGACCGGGGAGGGGCGGTGGCGACCTTCGGTTCGACCGGAACCGAAGAGCTCATAAGAAATCTGGACCTCAACGATAGCGTGCTCAAGTATTTCTTCCGAACGCCGGGCGTCGTTCCGGGCGCGGATCCGGACGCGCTCCCTCCCTGGTACGCCGGATCGCCCCGCTGGACTCTCGGGGAGATCTTCGCGCTCGGTCTCATGGATTTCGCGTCGATCCCCTCGTTCCAACGCTTCCTGGTGCTTCGCCGGCAGGCGCTCTTCGGGGATCCTCTTCTCGCGATCGACGCGCGGCCGCCCCACTTCGAGGTGACCGTGGACGGCGTTCCGGTCGAGAACGGAGGCGCGCTTCTCGGGCGTGCGGATGGGGGACCGGTCACGATCGTCGCGCGCGTTCACGACGAGGTCCGGATCGACCGCTCGTCTCTTGCGGTCCTCGATGGGGGGGAGCCGCTCGACACGGCGCTCTACGAGGTCTCGCCCGACGACGGGCTTCCCGAGGACGGAAGGAGCTGGAAGATCGTCTATCGCCCCGAGGTCCGCTTCGGGGAGTACACGATCGTCTTCCGGGCGAGGGACGGCGCGGGGCGGGAGGGAACCTTCACGCTTCGAGTGTTCGTGCAGGTCGCGCTCACGTTCGACGGGATCGCGATCCGGGACGGGGATTACGTCTCGCCGGGGCCGCTCATCCGCGCAGAGATCACGACCCCGGTCCCGGTCGCCGAGGAAGAAATCGGTTTCACGCTCGACGGAGCGGCCATCGAGCCCGATTCACTTCGCCCGCTCGACTCCTTCCGCTGGCTCGGCGCGCTTCGCCCGGCGCTCTCCTCCGGGGATCACGCGCTTCATGTTTTCGTGCGCGCCCTCGGCAAGACGTTCCGCTTCCGCGTCGAGGAGCGCTTCCGAATCGTCGATCTTCTGAACCACCCGAACCCGACCGAGGATGCGACCGGCTTCTACTACCATCTCACCGACGGCGCGGACGCGGTGCGCGCCGAGGTCTTCACGACGACCGGCAAGAGGATCCGCGTGCTCGAGGGGCTCTCCGGAAGGATCGGGTACAACGAGAACCCGAACGTCTGGGACGGGACCGACCAGGACGGGGATCGGGTCGGGAACGGGGTCTATCTCTATCGCCTCGTTGCGGTCCGTCCGGGCGAGCGCGCGGAAGCGCTCGGGAAGGCGGTCATCCTCCGGTAGCCTGGAGGATGCGCGCGTTTCCTACTGCGGCCGCGGGTCTCCCTTCGCGCTTCCGCGCTCCGGGAGCTTCCTCTATTTCCGAACGGTATCCGATACCTTCTTCCGAACGGTATCCGATACCTTCTTCGCTGATTTCCGGTAGGATCCGCCGGGGGGGTGTTCGCGTTGCGCATGGAAGCGGTCGACTGGGCGATCGTCGGCGGGTTCATGCTTCTCTCGCTCGTCCTCGGCCTCGTGCTCACGCGGCGCGCCGGGCGCGGCGTCGAGGAGTTCTTCCTCTCGGGGCGTTCGCTTCCGTGGTGGCTCACCGGAACCTCGATGGTCGCCACATCGTTCTCCGCCGACACGCCGCTCGCGGTCTCCGAGCTCGTCCGCACGCGGGGCGTCGCCGGAAACTGGCTCTGGTGGTGCTACGGTTTCGGCGGCATGCTCTCCGTCTTCGTCTTCGCCCGCTTCTGGCGGCGGGCGCGCGTGCTCACCGACGCGGAGCTCACCGAAGTCCGCTACTCGGGGCGGGGCGCAGGCATCCTTCGCGGATTCCGCGGCTTCTACTTCGCGACGATCCGAAACTGCCTCGTGATGGGATGGATCATCCTCGCGATGGCAACCCTGCTCGCGAGCATCCTTCCCGGGATGAGCCGCGTGCATACGGTGGCGATCTCGTGCGCGGTCGCGCTTCTCTATTCGGTGCTTTCCGGATTCTGGGGGGTCGTCCTCACCGATCTCTTCCAGTTTGCGCTCGCGATGACCGGATCGATCGCCGTCGCGGTCTTCGCTCTTCGGGCGGTCGGCGGCTTCGGCGGGCTCGCCGCCGCTCTCGGGCCGGAGCGAATGGGCGCGCTTCTTCGTCCGGTTCCGAGCGCGGAGGAGTCGTGGCTCCCGCTCTCCGCGTTTCTCATCTACTTCTTCATGCTCTGGTGGTGCACGGACAACGCGGACGGCGGCGGGATCATCGTGCAGAGGATGTCCGCCTCGAGGGACGAGAGGGAGGCGGTGCGCGCCACCCTCTGGTTTCAGTTCTCGCACTATGCGCTCCGCACCTGGCCCTGGGTGATCGTCGCCCTCGTCTCGCTCGTGCTCTTCCCGAATGCGACCGATCACAAAACGGCGTATCCGGACACGGCGTTCCGAGTTCTTCCGACGGTGTGGCGCGGGATCTTCTTCGCCTCGCTCCTCGCTGCCTTCATGTCGACGCTCGTCACGCACCTGAACTGGGGCGCCTCGTATCTCGTGAACGACATCTACCGGCGCTTCCTCGACGCGGGGGCGTCGGAGAGGCGGCTCGTTCTTCTCTCGCGGCTCGCGACCGCGCTCCTCATGGCGGGGGGCGCGCTCGTCGCTCTCCAATACAAGACGATCACCGGCGCGTGGATCCTCACGATCTCGCTCGGCGCGGGCGCGGGGATCGTCTACGTGCTCCGCTGGTTCTGGTGGCGCGTGAACGCCTGGTCGGAGCTCTCCGCGATGCTCGCCTCGCTCGCGGCGAACGCGGGGCTTCGCCTCTTCGCGCCGGAGATCGCGTTCCCCTACACGCTCCCCTGGATCGTCGGGCTCTCGGCGCTCGTCTGGCTCCCCGTGACGTTCCTCACCCGGCCGACCGACGAGGAACGCCTGATGCGCTTCGCCGAGCGCGTCCGTCCGGTCGGCGCGTGGGGGCGTTTCCGGACCGGAAAGAGGGGCGAGCTCGGAAGGTGGCTCCTCCTCTGGGGGGTCGGCGCGGCGTCGCTCTATCTCTTCCTCTTCGGCGGCGGTGGTCTCCTTCTCGGAAGCCCGCGCCTCGGCGCGCTTCTCCTCGCGGGCGGCTTCGCGGGGGCCGTCCTCCTCTTCCGGATGCTGAACCGGGAGGAGTGGTCATGAGCCGGTCGGGTTCTCTCCGCGTGATCGGGCTTCTCTCCGGGACGTCGATGGATGGGATCGACGCGGCTCTCCTCGAGATCCGCGGGGTCGGGTCTCTTCTACAGCTCCAGCTCGAGGCCTTCGCGGTTTTCCCCTTCGGGCGTGCGGACCGCGCGAGGCTTTCCGCGATCGCGGGGCGAGGCCCAAGGGACGCCGAGGAGCGGGCGCGGCTCCACGTGAGGGTCGGGGAGCTTTTCGCGCGCGCGGCGAGCCGGCTCGCGGCCCGGCATGGGGGGATCGGCGCGGTCGATCTCATCGGGAGCCACGGGCAGACGATCCTTCACGCTCCGGCAAGACGCGGGGGGGCCACGGTGCAGATCGGGTGCGGAGTGGTGATCGCGGAGAGGACCGGCGTCCCGACGGTCCACGATTTCCGCTCGGCGGACATCGCCGCGGGGGGGGAGGGGGCGCCTCTTCTTCCGATCGCGGACTATCTCCTCTTCCGTTCGAGCCGTGTGGATCGTGTGCTTCTGAACATCGGGGGGATCGCGAACCTCACGGTCCTCCCCGCGGGGGGCGCCTGGGAAGAGACCCTCGCCTACGACACCGGCCCCGGGAACGCGCTCCTCGATCGTCTCGCCGCGCTCGCCTCGGGCGGGCGGGAGGATTGCGACCGGGGGGGGCGGCGTGCGGCGCGCGGGACTGTCCATCGAGGAATCCTCCGCGCCCTTCTCGCCCACCCGTTTCTCCGAAGACGACCTCCCCGCTCGACGGGGACCGAGGTCTTCGGGGACGCGCTCGCGAGGGATCTTTGGGACAGGGGGCGCGCCGCAAGGATCGGGGCCGATGATCTTCTCGCGACCGCCGCCGCCTTCACCGCCGCGAGCGCCGCCGGCGAGATTCGGAAGAGGTCCGCTCCGGGGGCCGAGGTCTATCTATGCGGAGGAGGCGCGAGAAACCGAACGCTCGTCCGCAGGCTCGCCGAGGAGATCGCGCCCCGGAACCTCCTTCCGATCGAGAGGCTCGGCATCCCGGCCGATGCGCGCGAAGCGGTCGGTTTCGCCGTTCTCGCGGCCGAGTTCGCCCGCGGGGCGCGCTACCCAATGAAAGCGATCACCGGTGCGCGCGGAGCCCCGCTCCTCGGCATCCTTGCCCCAGGCCCGAGATCGTTCCGCTTGCGGATCGGGCGGAGCGGCCCGCGATGAGCCGCCGAGCCCCGCTCGTCCGCGCCTCGCTCGCGCTCGCGGCCGCGCTTCTTGTCTCTCTGGGCGGCTGCTCGCCGCGCCCCCCCGCCGGCTCCCGCCCGACCGACGAAGGCTGGACCACGCGGAGCGGGGTCGGCAAGAAGCGAGACACCGAGCGCGAGCGGCCGGGAAGAGAGGACCCGGCGCGGCATGGGAAACCGGACGGCGGCCGGCCGATCGGACCGCTCCGCGTCGCGCTCCGCATGGACGCGCCCTCACTCGAGGCCGGCCTTCCGAGCGGCGGGCTCCTTCGCTGGACGGGCGGGGAGATCGCGGTCGCCGAGGGGAGCCTTCTTCGGTTCGCGCTCTCCGCGGGCGGAGGAATCGAGATGCGCGGGCGGTTCGATCCGATCGCCGTCCCTTCCCCCGTGAGCGTGCTTCCCGAGCGGGCTGAACCTTTCACGCTTGAAGGAAATCCGTACGCGGGGACGCTTGTTTTCGTCGCATCGGAGCGCGGCCTCTCCGCGATCAACGGGATCGGTCTCGAGGATTACCTCCGGGGGGTCGTCCCGTGGGAGATCGGATGGCTTTCGGAGAAGAGGCTCGAGGCGCTGAAGGCGCAGGCGGTCGCCGCGCGGACATACGCGCTCGGGCGCGTCGCGGCCGCGGCCGAGGACGCGCCGTGGGATCTCGTCGCGACGGAGAGCGATCAGGTCTACCGCGGGCTCGAACGGACGGACGCGGTCGTCGATCGGGCGCTCGAGGAGACGGCGGGGGTCATCCTCTCGTACGAGGGGGCGCTCGTTCGCGCCTACTACTCCTCGACCTGCGGCGGACGGAGCGCGCCGGTCGAGGAGGTCTGGTTCAACCGGGAGCCGGCTCCCTATCTTCGCTCGACGGGCGACGGGCCGGACGGGAGCGAAGCGCCCGCGCGCGCCTTCTGCAGGGAATCGCCCCACTTCCGATGGACGGAGCGCTGGAAGGGGAGCGATCTCGTCGAGATCGTCCGGAATCTCGCGGCGGAACAAGGGATGAGCCCGGAGCGCCTCGGCCGTCTTCGCGACGTCCGCATCGAGGAGGTCGGCCGGTCCGGGCGTGTCCTCTCCACGCTCTTCGTGACGGAGAAGGCGGATGTCCGGATCGGAGGCGATCGCGTGCGATGGGTTCTCCGAAGGCCCCGGGGAGGCGGAATCCTCCGGAGCGCCGCGTTTACTTTGCATGTCAAGCGTTCCGGGCGTCTCGCCGCAGAGATCGTCGCCGAGGGGCGCGGGAACGGACACGGGGTCGGCATGTGCCAGTGGGGTGCGATCGGGAGGGCGGACGAAGGGCACCGATACGAGGAGATTCTGCGCCACTACTATCCGGGCGCGCGGCTGGAGCACGCGACCCGGAAGCATCTCGAGGAGAGCCGTTGATGCCGGAATCGGAAGCGGCGATCGCCTCTTCGCTCGTGATGGCCGCTCCGGCCGGCCGGAGGCTGACCTCCCGGGAGAAGGAGATCCTCGCGGAAGGGTCGGTCGGCCACCTCGTCCTTTTTCCGCGCAACCTGAGGGATCCGGAAGAGGCGAAAGATCTCATCGCCGAGGCGCGTTCTCTCCTCCCGCGTCCGCCGCTCGTCGCGGTCGACCAGGAGGGGGGGATCGTGTGCGCGGCCGCCGCGATCGCGGGGCGCCCTCCCTCGGCGATGCACCTCGGGGCCGCCGGGAGCGAGCGGGCCGTTCGGGAGTGGGCGGCGAGACAGGCGTCGCTCCTTCGGCGGGTCGGGATCAACATGAACCTCGCGCCGGTGCTCGACGTCGAGGACCGAGGGGGGAGCGCGGTGATCGGGACGCGCTCGTTCGGCGGCGATCCGAAGCGGGTCGCGCGGCTCGGCGCGGCGGCCGTTCGAGGGTATCTTCGCGGGGGCGTACTCCCGGTCGGGAAGCACTTCCCTGGTCACGGGAGCGTGCGGTCGGACTCGCACCTCACCCTTCCCATCGATCGGCGGGGCGCGCGGGCGATCCTCGGCTCGTCGATCCCCCCGTTCCGATCGGCGTTCCGCGCGGGGCTCCCGGCGGTGATGATCGCGCACGTGGCCTATCCCGCCCTTGGGACCGGGGCGCTGCCGGCGGGCCTTTCGGAGTCCGTGATCCGGGGGCTTCTCCGCGAAAGGCTCGGCTTCCGGGGTGTCGTGATGAGCGACGCGGTCGAGATGGCCGGCTTTCCCGGCGAGACGTTCCTGCCGGAGGCGCTCGCCGCCGGGGTCGATCTCTTCTGCGTGACCCGCTCCCTCGCGGCGGGGAGGCGCGCGTCGCGCCGGTTGGCCGAGGCGATTCGGAGCGGGCGGGTCGATCCCCGGGCGGCTCGGGCGGCGGCGCGGCGGGTGAGAGCCCTTGCGGGGAGAAGGCTCCATCGGCCGGCGGGAGGCGCCGCCGTGCGGGCCGACCCGGCCCGCGGGATCGTGTGGGCCGGCCCGGGGAGCTTCCGCCCGCTTCCCGAGGGGGATTGGGTCGCCTTTCTCCCGGAGGCTCTTCCCGGTCGGATTCGAATCAGCCTCGATCTCTCGGGGATCGACGAGCGCTTCGGGGAGCGTTTTCGACGGGAGGCAGTCCATCTCTTTCCCGCCGACCCGTCAGGCGCGGAGTGCCGCGCGGTCGCGCGAGAGGCCGGAAGAGCCGAAGCCGTCGTCCTCGGGCTTCTCGCGCGCGGGGAGCTCCCCGCAGGGCAATCGCGCCTTCTCCGCTTGTTGATGGAGGGGCGCCGGCGGCTCGTCGCGGTCGCCCTCGCCGATCCGGAGCCGCTCCTCCGAATCCGAGGGGTCGAGCGTCTCTTCGCGTTCGACTTCGGGAGGGATACCCTTTCCGCGCTCTTCGAAATCCTCGACGGAAGAAAGAGGCCTCTCGGAATTTCCCCCTTCGGCCGTCGTTGACAGAAGGGCGGTTCGTCTGTTACCTTCCTCTCAGCGTAACGACAGCTCATGGTCGGGGTCGTGGTGCAGTTGGTTAGCACACTGGCCTGTCAAGCCAGAGGTCGCGGGTTCGAGGCCCGTCGGCCCCGCCATCTTCTCCCTCGCAGCGGTTTTCTTCCATAATCCATCAATGATTTAGGCTCTTGGGATTCGAGGTTCACGGACGGCGGACGGACGCGCCCACCCGCTGTGGCGGCGTCGTCTGTTGTCGTACGGCGGGTCTCTCCTTCGCGCCGCATGCGCGAAGGAGCTTCCTCGCCCCCCCGTCGCTCTTCGCGACGGGGAGCCCCGGCTCGGTCGTGCCCGCGGCTGTCCGCTCGATGCTCCCCCTTCGCGCTTCGCGCTCCGGGGACTCCCTCGGCGGCCTCGGTCGCGCCTACAAGGACGAGTGATTGAAGTCGCCGAGCCTTGGTGGCTGCGCTTCTCGCGGACACCTGCCGCGGTCACCCGCCGTGGTTGCGTTCTCTGTCGTCGGACGGCGGGTGCCACAGGAGCAAGTTTGTCTTGCTCCGGAGACGGGGGGGAGGCAGAGCGGCGAGTTGCCGCGCGCCGCGCGCGGCATGTTTGAGCAAGCGAGCCTCACCCCCTCGGCTCCGGAGCTCTTCCCCAAGAAGGTGTCTGTCGCCAAGAAGGAGCATGGGCGGGCCCGCTCGTCAGGCCGACCTCCTCCTCGGGGACGCCTCCGAACGCGCCCCGCGCGTTCTCGGCTCCAATCGCTCGGCCACCCGCCCCCCTGGTGCGGGAGCCTTCGGCTCCATCGTCGAGGTGCGGGTACCCGGCCTCGTCGATCAGGCCCCGAGGGGGAGGTCGGCCCGCCGAGCGAGGAAGAGCGCGCACCGTCAAGGTTGTCCTTCCTCTCGACGATGCCAAGAAGAAGCTCGTGGATGGCGAGAACCGGACATTGCACGATTGAACGCGCGAGACGGAATCTGCACGGTGCACGGACGCAGGAGAGTGGCAAAAAAACAGCCGCTTCTCCTAGCGACCTCAACAGAACCTTAGTATATTCAAATAGGTAAGTTAGGACTCCCGAACCGCTGGTCTGCGGACGCTCCCTGGCACATTCCTTGCTCCCCCGATTGCTCGCTGAGAACCGCCCGGCCATAACGAAGAACCGGGCAGGCTCGCTCTCACCCGTGGTCGAGGCGCGAAACCGGGGCCTCCGAGCGGGGCGCGACAAATCCGGAAAGGCTCGGCCGCATCGCGGGAACGAAACGGGGCGGCCGTCAGGAGGTGCGCATCATGAAGAAAGCGTCCACGGTCCTTCTCTTCGGGCTTCTCTTGCTCGCCGCGGCGTGGCCCGCGGGCGCGGCCACGATCTTCGTTCCCGGGTCGTACAACACGATCCAGAAGGGGATCAACGCCGCTCGATCGGGGGATATCGTCCAGGTGGGCCCCGGCACCTACAGCGAGAACATCTCTCTCAAGGCGGGCGTGCAGCTCATCGGCGCGGGCCCCGAGTTCACGACGATCGACGGGAAGGGGAGCTACATCACGGTCTTTGTCCCCTACAACGCGACCTCCTCCACACGCCTGGAGGGCTTCACGGTCCGGAACGGGAGCTATCAGAAGGGCGGGGGGATCTACTTCCAGTCCGGGTCGACCGCGGTGATCTCGAATTGCCATATCCGCCAGAACCGCGCCTCCATTCGCGGGGGAGGGATCTTCGTCGACAACATGGCTTCTCCCACGATCGAGTTTTGCCGGATCACGGAGAACACGGCTCATGAGGGGGCGGGGATCTACGCGCAGACATCGACCCCGGTCATCCGATGGAACGTGATCTGCGGCAACCAGGCGACCTCGTTCGGCGGAGGCATTCATCTCGCGTTCTGCACGGGCGCCGTCGTGGAACAGAACACGATCGCTTACAACTCGTGCGCTCCTGGGTACGGCTCCGGCATCTCGCTGGCGGGAACGTCGCCGGCTCTGCGGAACAACATCGTCGCCTTCAACACGGGCGGCCCGGGCGTCTGGGCGCAGAACTGCACGCCGAGCGACCTCTGCTCGATCGTCTGGGGGAACCCGGCCGGGAACTATCACGGCGTCGTGCAGGGTCAGGGGAGCGTCTCCGCCGATCCGTTGTTCTGCTCGCCGGAGGGATGCGACGACCTCACCGTGAGCGGGTCGAGCCCGGCCGTCTCCGATCCCGCCTGCGGGCTCATCGGAGCGCTCTCGATCGGCTGCGGCGAAACCGCGACCGAGAACACTTCTTGGGGAGCGGTCAAGTCGATGTACCGCTAGGTTCGGCTCTCGCATTCGAACGCTGCCGGCGGCCGCGCGGTCGCCGGCTTTCTTTTTGCTTCAGTCTTCATGGGCTTTTGTTGAGGTGCATAGATAGCATGAGCCGTTCTTCGGCGCGCGATCGACGGCCCCGGGTCGCGTGTTGACACCGCAGGACGGCGATGCTAACCTACAGGGCCTTCGGAGAAGAAAAGAGAAAAGAGAGAAAGAGAGAAGGGAGAGGGGGAAGGCGGTGGCGGAAGAGAAGCCGGATATCCACACGATCCGTTTCTTCGCGCTGGTCGACTCCTTCTACCACGCCGCGATGGCCTTTCTCGGCAAGATCGCCGACCCGACGACCGGCGCCGTGGAGCGCGATCTCGACAAGGCGCGCATCTACATCGATTTCCTCGCGACGCTCCAGGCGAAGACCAAGGGAAACCTCATCCGCGCGGAAGCGGATCATCTGGAGCACATCCTCGCGAACCTCCGCCTGAACTACGTGGACGAGCGGGAGGAAGCGGCGAAACGGGCGCCGGAGAAGTCCGAAGACGCCCCCGCCGGCGATTCCGCGAAGGACCGGCCGGGGAACGGCGGAGGATCGTGAAGCCTTTTCGTTTCTTCCGACCCGCCGGAGGAGCCGCGCTTCTCGTTCTCTTGCTCGCGGGAAGCTCCTCTGGAGCTCCACCGCGCGCGGCTTCCGACGAGCTTTCTCGCCCCCGCGGGCTCTGGCTTGGCGAGGTCCGGGACGCCTCCGTGCTCCCCCGGCGCGCCTACTACGTGCATTTCGGCACCGGCTATCACCGGATCTCCCTCCCGGTCGAGGGGTCCGCGCGGTCCGATCGGGCGGAGAGCGCGCACGCGAGGCTCTTCCTCGCCTACGCTCTGATCGGGGGGCGGGTCGATCTCTCGTTCGCCTTCGATGCGCGAGGCACCCGTTTCGAGCCGGCGGGGGCGGAGGGAGGAGCGGCGACCCCGGCGACATCCTACGGGGACATGGGGGACAGCCGCCTCGGCGTCCGCTTCGCGCTCCCCGCCATCGCGCGCCGCCTCCGCGCGTCGGCGGAGGCCTTCGCGAACGTCCCGACCGGAAACCCGGACAAGGGCTTCTCCGCCGACGCAACGGACGGCGGAATCCTCCTCGGGCTCGCGTACCGAGGGAACGGCTTCCGAGTCCATCTTCAGACGGGATACAGAGTTAACCGAAACGAGACCGAGGGGGCTCTCCTCTATCCGCTCTTCTACCCTCAACTGGGCCCCGGCGAGGACGATACGCAAAACGATGCCCTGATCCTGCGGGGCGCGCTCGAGATCCACTCCCGGAGAGTCGATCTCTTCGCCGAGGTCCTGGCGGACCGGCTCCCGAGGTCCGGCGTCGTCTCGGCGCGCGAGAACGTTCTCGAGCTCGCTCCGGGCATTCGGGTCCGCCTGCGGCGCGGGCTCCATCTGTCGGGGCAGGCGGGGTTCTCTCTCTCCCGCGATGATCCGAGCACGACCGCTTGGGCGCCTCCGGAGCTTCTTTTCCCCGATTGGCGCGTCTCGCTCGGCGTTCATTGGATCGGGATTCTGGGAGGAACGGACGAGGACGACGACGGCGTCCCGGATGGTCTCGATCGGTGTCCCGATGAGCCGGAGGACTACGACGGGTTCGAGGATGACGATGGTTGTCCCGACAGGGACAACGATCGCGACGGCATCCCCGACGCATGGGACAAGGCGCCGCTCGACGCGGAAGATCGCGACGGATTCGAGGATGAGGACGGCGTCCCCGATGTCGACAACGACGAGGATGGCATCCCCGACGCGGAGGACTTCTGCCCCGACGAGGCGGAGGACATGGACGGCGATCGCGACGAAGACGGATGTCCGGACTTCGATCCCGCGCCGGAATCGCCGCAACCTGAAACTTCTCCGGAGGCCGGCAAAAACCCTTGACACGGCTCGGCGCTCCTGATAGCTTCGCCGCGTTTTTCCGGCGATGACGCGCGGAAGGGACGGAACGTGCGTTCATTCGACATCGACACATCGGGTTCGAGCCGCGCGATGAGCGAGCGGGCCCCATCTCTCTCACCTCGCGGCTCCGAAACCCTCTCCGCCGGGCGAACGGCAACCGAGAGAAAAGCCCTAAGAGATTCCGCGAAAGGGCCGAAACTACGGAAAGGCCGCGAAAGGACTTTTTTGTTGACAAGCCTTTCGGGGCGTGTGAAAGTGTCTCCGATTTTCTGGAATGGGGACATTCCGAGGGAGAAGAAGAGTAGAAATCTCATTGAGTTGGAGACTAGTTCGCAGATAAAGTATGCCTGATCTTTCGGGCGAGCCGAAAGGGAAGTCCGAGAGACCATACCTTTTTCTGCGCATGGCGAACAGGCTTGGAGAGCTTGGTTTTGCGGAAACGTTGGATGCAGGAGGAACAAGGTGGAGAACGGCTCGAGAACAAGCGTTATCCCGCTTTCCTGTCGGAAATTGAAACCTCGCGGCGGGCCGGTAGCCCGTTCAAAGGAGGGCGAGAAGATGTCTGATCGCTTGGGACGTCTGATCCTGAATTCGTTGGTCGGAGCGTTGCTCGCGGTGTCCCTTTTCGCGAGCGGCGCGGACGCTCTTCCGCGGCCGGGTGGCCCCGCGATCATCGACGCGGCGTGGGACGGGACGAGCAGCCTGTACACGGTCTTCAACGAATCGACCGTCTTCGGCTCGGTGCAGGTGACGGACATCGATTTCACCGACACGACGATTGCCGCGGCAGGCGGCGCCTTCTCCGGAGACATGATCGAATGGACTAGCTTCGTCAGCAACGTGCCGGACAGCACGGACAGCGTCTTCATTAGCTGGATCGAGGCGATCGCGTCCTCTCCGGATCAGCTCCTCTCGAACGAGGCGACCCCGATCCCGATCAACAAGGGGCCGATCATCCGTTCGGCGGTGCTCACGACCAACCTGGACGACGATCCGACGAACGACGTTCTGGTCGTGATCCTCTCCGAGGCGGCGAGCAACGTCGACTCGACCGACTTCGCGTTCAGCATGGCCCTCTCGGACACCGCGCTGAACGTGGTCGGCGGTCCGACGACCTACATACTCGCGAACTTCCGCTTCGCCACGGCGCCGGACAGCGCGGTCCAGCTCCTCCCCTACATCACGACGATCGCCTTCCGGGCGGGGAACGACGTGGAGAACGCAGCGGGGGACACCGCGACCTCGCGGGTCTTGCACCGGATCACGAGCGCCGAGGGGGCGTACATCCTCGATGCGGCGTACGACTCGCTGAGCACGCCGGGCCTCGGGGACGACACCCTCTACATCGTCTACAACATGCCGGTGCGCGCGGACACGATCAACCTGAACGACGTCACGACGATCGACCGGACCGACTTCACGATCGGCGGGACCGGAACGCTCGACCTCACCGGCGCGAACCCGGATCTCTCGGAGCCGGTCGAGCAGCCGTGGACGCCGTGGGTCGTCCGCTTCACGAACCCGGCGACCGGAGCGGCCGCGGGCGACAACATCCGGCACTCCGCGACGGACGTGATGCAGAACGACATGTGGGACCCGAACACCGACACGCAGGCCAATACGGTCTCTCTCGGGCCCATCATTCTGGCCGCTCTCTATAAGGACAACCTGACGGGCGGACAGGACTCGGTCATCGTTCACTTCAGCCAGCAGGTGACCGGCTCGACCGTTCAGGACGGAGCGTTCCTCATCCGCGGGTTCACGCCGAACGGCGCCTCGAACTGGGTGGGGACCGGCCGGCGCTTCGCCCGCCGAATCAACGACAACTCCTGGTCCGAAGGCGCGACGATCGCGATCAACACCGGCGCGGCGACCCCGATCGAGGGCTCGGCCTCCGGCGAGGTCGCGACCTCCAGCGTCCGTCATCCGGTCCGCTACAACAACCCGCCGACGATGTCGGACATCATTCAGGTCCGCACCGATCTCGTCCGCGAGTTCTCCTGGCCGAACGACTCCTCGATCGCGCGCATCGCGTGGCGCGAGTCGGCCGGCACGGATCGCGTGAAGTACTACAAGCTCTTCACCCGGATCGGGGCCGCGGTCACCGACACGTTCGTGACCGCCAACTGGAACCGCGGGATCCCGGTCTTCAACCCGACCCCGAACCGGGACAACCCGATCATCGCTTACCTCAACATCACCCCGGACAGCGTGGTCTCGAACCGGGACGTGATCGAGGACGGCGACATCATCCACGTCGGGATCGTGGGCGTGGACTACAACGGCAACTACGGCGTGATCAACTTCGCCGGAACGCAGCAGGCGATCGCCCTGCAGCAGACGTTCGTGGCCGGACACATCGACGACATCCGCGACTGGATCCTGGCCGGCGATCCGAAGTTCGATCAGGACGACAACGTGATCCACGTGATCGGCCGTTGGAACGCGGCCGGCACGCTGAACGACTCGATCTACGCCGACTCCGGCTCTGTCGAGGCGAACGCGAAGGTGGTCGTCTACGGGGACGCGGCCCTCACCGAGACGCTGGCCGTCGCGAACGCGAACGGCGGCGGCGCGTGGGGCCCGGTCAACATGGGCCACGACAACGGAGACGACGACAACTTCGTCTGGCTCGTCGCCTACGACCAGTGGGGGAACGCGAGCGATCCCTTCGCGCACCTCAACGACATCTTCTCGGCGCGCATCGGGAACATGGTCGATCCGTACAACCCGCTCCGCATCTACGCGAACGGCGACTCGATCGTCGTGAGGCTCGACTTCTCCGGAGCGGGCGACACGATGACGGTGAACCCGCTCGCGCTCGACCCATTGCTTACTTATCTGAACCTCGCGGCTTCCCGCGGCCGGATGTGGGCCGACTTCTCGAAGGTCGACACCTACACCGGCAACGACTCGATCGCGTTTAAGAACTGGCTCGCCGACCAGACCGACAACGACGATGACTGGGACACGACGGCCGCCGGCGGCGACACGTACCAGCCCTTCGCGAACCAGAAGAACTGGCCGGAGCCGTTCATCGACGAGAACGGAAACGGCGTCTGGGATCTCGGCGAGGAGTTCTGGAACATCGCCGACACCGCCTACACGAACCACGGCGGCAACAAGCTCTACAACATCGGCGACGGGAACCTCGACTACAACGATCCGGAGGAGCGTCTCTTCTGGGCGGTCCTCGACACGATCCGCGCGTCCACCTCGGTGACCGACGAGTCGGGCCTCCCGAAGACCGAGACCGGCTTCGCGGTGATCAAGGACCTTCCGGTCATCGTGAACCTCATGGACTCGCACCAGAACCTCGCGCTCGACACGATGCTGATCGATCTCGATCAGGTCGCGCCCGAGGTCTGCTACATCTCGCGCGTCGAGCAGCAGGACAGCCGGTGGGACGTCGACGAAGAGACGAACATGCAGGAGCCAGGTCTCCAGATCTTCAAGATCGGGAACTGGATCGACCTGACGTTCGAGACCCCGTCCGACTCGCTGGTCGACTACCTCGTCGTTCAGATCAAGAAGAACGGCGGGTCGTGGACCGAGATGGCTCTCGACCCGAGGGGGGACAACGCCGGCGACGGCGGGTTCCCGGGGATCGATGGGTACGACGATGACGGCGACGGTCTCGCCGACACGGCGGACGTCGAGGTCAAGGCGGCGAGGAGCACTCCGCTCGCGGACGGCGTCGACAACAACAACGACGGGACGGTCGACAACAACGCCGACACCCTCTACACCCACTACATGCGCTGGGACGACGACGAGGACGGGATGATCGACGGCTCGACGATCTCCCAAAACGACGTCGACGGCCTCGCTCGGACCGGCACCGGCGTGGACTACATGCCGTGGCTCCTCGACGTGGCCAACTGGTGGGACCTGAGCGGCGACACGCTGAACGGGCTCGGCAAGAACCCGAACGGCCTGTACGGCGACGAGACCGTCTCCGCCGCCGACAGCGCGTTCCACTGGTATTTCCAGAACGGCTTCAACATCAACATGGGCCTTGTGGCCACCCTCTACGGCATCACCGACGCGGACACGTTCGAGATCCGCGCGGTGGCGTACGACTGGGTCGGCCAGTCGATCGGCCCGAAGATCGGCTACAACGACGACTCGGTCGCGGTCGGCCACTGGTACCTGCCGCCGTCGGCGACCGGTATCTGGTACAACCCGGCGAACCGGACCGGAAACTTCAATCCGGATAACTCGACGTCCGAGAAGTTCGTCCTCAACCTGACCGCCGAGGACGCGACGATCGACGTGGCGGCCTTCGGAGCCTACGACGTCAAGCCGCTCGCCGGCATCCAGGTGTTCGATTCGTACGACTCGACGCAGAACGTGCCGCCGACGCCGGCGACCTACTGGGTCCATGCGATCACGAACCCGGACGTCGTCGAGGTTCTCTTCGAGGCGTACAACTTTGCTACGTCAACCTGGGTCACCGCCGGCACGGACAACAACGCGCCGTTCGCGTACCTCTATACGGCGCCGATCATGGGGAACTCCCCGCCGGACAGCACGCTGGACGTCTACTTCCGCGTCCGCTCGAAGGACACGTTCGGCAACTGGGAGATCCTCGACACCACGCTCGCGACCTACGACCTCATGTTCACCGTGGTCGACGGCGTGATCCCGATCACGAACATCTCGTCGTGCGAGGTGCTCGGCGGGAACATCGACGCCGACCTCTCGAACGGTTGCGAGGTGCCGAAGGACTCGGTCGTGATCTTCCGGATCACCGGAGGCGATCTCGACGACCGGGACCTCACGGCGTTCACCGACGTGCCGTTCGTGCGGTTCGAGTACCGCAAGGTGACGTACGGGAAGACCGCCACCGCGTACGGCGATTGGGAGATCATGGGCTCGGTCACCGGAACGATCTCCGGCACCGACACGCTGGCCGACCTCTACCCGCCGGTCGCCGTGACGTGGAACACCGCGGACACCCTGATCACCGAGGGTGATTACGAGATCCGCGCGTGGGCGCGCGACGTCGAGGGGAACGACAACAAGCTCACGACCTTCATCTTCACGGCGAAGGTTCGCGAGACCGGGCTCCGGGCGTACATCGACCCACCGACCCGCCTCGACGACTCGACCTTCGCCCTCTACGCGAAGGTCTGGATCCACGACATCGAGGTCGACCGAGTCGACTTCGAGTACTGGTACGACCTGGACGCGGACGGCACGCCGAACGACGCGGGGAGCTACTGGGTATACATCACGAGGGACGACAACGACGACACGCTCTCCGCGGATCCGGGAGGCGACATCATCCTTCGGGAGGGTGCCGGGACGCTCCGGATGCTCGACAGCCTGCACGGCGTTTGGGGCGCGAACCTCTACCGTTCGTTCCCGACGAACATCAAGTATGTCGACTACGACGGGGACGGCTACTCGGAGCGTGACCCGATCGTGCGGGACGTGAACATGAACGGCGTCTACAACGTAGGCGACGTGGTGATCATCGGAACGCCGACGCTCGGGGACCCGCTCACCGCCTTCGCCGCGATCGAGTTCTACGCGGACGCCGACTCGAGCGACGCGTTCAACAACCCGGACTGGATCTTCCGCCAGAACATGGGCGGCTTCCTCCAGAACGGCCCGACCGACAGCCTCCAGCTCTGGATGGGGAACTGGAACGTGGCCGGCCTCGGAAGCCAGTACCTCGTTCGCGCGGTGGCGACCGACGAGCTCGGCAATACCGACACGACCTCCGCCGGCTCGCCGATCCCGTACGAGGTCATCTCGCTCGACACCGAGCCCCCGGCGGCGACGATCGCCGCGATCGCGATCGGTCACGGCGGCGAGAAGACCGTGGGCGCGGCGAATCTGAACAACCTGATCGTCGCGGGCGACAACGGCTTCATCAAGATCTGGGCGGAGAGCCCGGACGCCGACCTGAAGTACGTCGAGTTCGAGTACTCGCTCGACGGCGGCGCGACGTGGGACGTGCTCGACCTCAACGACGACAACGACTTCTTTGTGAACTTGGACGATACGACCGGGTTCTCGCTCGGGGATGCGATCGTCCACGACCGTTACGCCGACGACACGACGTTCACGGTCACCTCGACGGATATCCTCCTCCGGAACGGGATCGCGCCGGCGCTCACCGAGATGCTCGGCATGCGGATCCATCCGCTCATCGAGGAGGACCCCACGAACCTCACCGACACGGACGGGGACGGGGTCGCGGACGAGGACGACTTCAATGCGCAGGATCACCTCGCGCCGTATGCGGTCTATATGGACATCGACGCGATGACGGCGCTCGGGTGGTTCCACACCGACACGCAGGTTCTGATCCACGCCGTCGCGTTTGACAAGACCGGAAACTTCGATCCGTTCCCGCACTACGTGTCGATCACGATCCAAGAGAACGTGCCGCCGGAGACGGACGTGATCTACGCCTTCTCGAACGGCGACACGATCGACGTGCTCGGCCCCGTCGCGGACGGCGACGCCGGCGACCAGCTCGGCGCGGACGATACGACCCTCGATCTCATGGTGACCGCCGAGGACACCACGACGGTCGACTCGGTGTATGTCTGGTTCCGTCTGGATCCTTGCTACTACACCGATCCGGACCTCAACATCTTCAACAACCCGTGGACGCGCGCGAACGTCCCGGCGGACGCGGTCTACCCGTACACGTTCGCCTGGAACATCAGCGGCCTCACGGACGGGCGCTATCAGTTCTCGATCGGGGCGACCGACGAGGAGCTGAACACGACGCCTCCGCATCTCAACCCGTACGAGTTCGGCCGGCTCTCGACCGAGGCCGTGATCGACACGGCGGCTCGTCCTCTCGCCAAGGCGGCGGCCGAGGACATCCACTACACCGACACGGTTCTCGATTGGGTGACGCGGGGAAGCGAGCTCTGGATCCGGGCCAAGCTGAGCGACTCGCAGAACGCGGCGGATCCCGAGAAGGCGGCGGTGTACTTCTGGTACGCGAACCGCGTGCTCGACGAGGTCCTCACGGTCCAGAACTTCTATCCGTACATCTCCACCGCCTTGCTGGCCGGGGCCATCCAGGGCGACGAGACGAACTACGCGTACTCCGTCGACGTCGCGATCGACACCGGCGCGGCCGATGTGGTCTGCACGTACCACACGCAAGCCCACTTCGACGCGCTGGCGAGCCCGACGAAGTACGACTTCACGATCGTCGGCGGCAACAAGATCAAGTTCGGGGCGCAGCTCTCCGCGAACGACGTGGCCTACGCGAGCTACAACTTCGGCCCGT
>Ga0194126_10000839_pt1 | contig 52352 bp, 46 predicted proteins | sample TA2KigC150mmetaG_FD_148641 | JGI IMG/M metagenome (GOLD analysis project Ga0194126, IMG submission 148641) | Freshwater microbial communities from Lake Tanganyika, Tanzania - TA2015035 Kigoma Deep Cast 150m | ecosystem: Environmental > Aquatic > Freshwater > Lake | place: Tanzania: Lake... | reverse complement strand
CAGCATGGCTACTCTTCCCGAAAAGATGCTGACAAAGCCGATTTTGATCGGTGCCTGTGCCCAGGCTTCGGAGAAAGGCGTTAAGGTTCCCAAGGACAAGGTCGCGGCTCCAGCAGCCGTAGTCTTGAGGAAATCCCTCCTCGTCATACCCTTTGTCCTGTTTCTTTTCTTCATTCTTCTCCCTCCTTTCTAATTTCAAAAAATATCTGCCGCTCCTTCTTCAATCCACCCCTTTTCTTTTCCACCTCCTTTCCCAGGCTCCCTCTTTTCAACCTCTTATGGTTACCTGAAGGTCATTCCCTTCTGGTATTCTGTCCGAAAAGAGGTTTTAGCCCATCCGATAAATCACACATGTTACAATTCTGGCACTCAGCTATAGATAAACAGCCGTCATTTGGCTGTTCGTTTATTTTATAACTTATGCCTTTGCCGGAGCTCCCTTTTCAAAACTTTCCCGGAAGGATTTCTCGGCAAAGCATCGATAAACTCAATTTCTTTGGGAACTTTAAATTTGGCCAGTTTCTTGGAACAATGGGCAATGATCTCATCAGCAGTCGGCTTCTCTCCTTTTTTCAGCACTACAAAAGCTATGGGAATTTCTTGCCATTTGGGATGGGGAATTCCGATCACCGCGGTCTCCAATACTTGCGGCAGTTCATAAATCACCCGCTCGACTTCCAATGAGGCAATGTTTTCACCCCCGCTGATGATGATGTCTTTCTTGCGATCGACGATGTAGAGGTAACCTTCCTCGTCCATCGTTCCAATATCGCCCGTGTGAAACCATCCGTCCTTGATGGCCTCGGCGGTAGCCTGTGGGTTCTTCCAATAGCCCTTGAATACCTTGGGCCCCCTGAGGACAATTTCTCCCAGGGTATTGGGAGGAACATCTTTGCCTGCATCATCAACGATCCGGACCCGAAGCTGGATAACCGGCTTGCCCACGGACCCGATCTTTTCGATCATCTTATCTTTGGAGAGGAAGGTATCTCCGGAAACAGTCTCGGTCAGGCCGTAGGCATCGGCAAACCAGGCGTTGGGGAAATTTTCCTTGATTTTGGCAATCAGCGTCAGGGGCATCTTCTCTCCCCCGTCGATGATGAAGCGGAGGGAGCTTACGTCATACTGGCCAAAGGTAGGCTCCTGGAAGAGCATGTTCACCATGATCGGAGCAAACCAGGTATTGGTGGCCCTTTCCTTTTGAATACCTTCCAGCACTGCAATTGGGTCGAACTTCTTCAAGATCACGACGCTACCACCTATATAAAGGGTTCCCGTGGCCGGAAGATCCATGCCCCCAACGTGATATAATGGCCCCACCACCAGAGTTTTGTCCTCCGAGGTCATGTTAAACATCATGATGTGGCCCATATTTTTCCAATATAGGTTGCCATAGGTGATCATCACCCCTTTGGGGTGAGCGGTCGTCCCCGAGGTATACATGAGCCGATGGAGGTCATCCAATTCCACCATGGCATGATCGACTTTGGCCCCCTTGTTGGCCTCCACCAAACGATCATAACTCTCCCAACCTGAAGGAATTTCTGGTCCGACGGCAATAAACTTTTGAACTCCGGTGATATCATTTTGGATCCCCCGGATAATAGGTTCGAATTCTTTCTCGCAGATGAGCATTTTCGCTTCGGAGTGGTTCAAAATATAGGACACCTCCGCGCCGGCCAACCGGAAATTAAGGGGCAACCAAACTCCTCCGAGTTTGTTCACGGCAAAGGTGATCTCAAAATACTCCAAACAGTTTAAAATGAGGATGGCCACGGTATCCCCTTTTTTCAGCCCTAGCTGCTGCAGCCCCTTGGCCAGGGCATCGACCCTTTCCTCCATCCGTTTGTAGGTTAATCTTCGGTCCTCAAAAATAACGGCCTCTTTATTGGGGAATTTCCGGGCATTCTCCTCAAGCACATAACTCCAATTCATTCTTGCACCTCTTAAAGCTTTTTATTGAGACGTTCAACCTGCTTTTCCCATTGATTGCTTCAGGGGCACTTGGCCAGCACATCGATGAGCGGCTGAACGGTCTTGGCCTTTTCAAAGCCTTGAATGATTTCTACGATCTTATCCACTTTTTTCTGGTTCACTTTGGTTTCGGAAGTCACCCTTTTGATTAACTCGATGTCTTGCTGCATGTTGAAGTTGTAATAATCCGCCGAGATAATCATTTCCTTTTTCAATTGCTCCCCAGTCTTCATTTCTACATCGATGATGCAGGACCAGCGGGGGATCATCTCGTCAGGGATGTGCTCAATCCGGTCGATCAAGCCCAGAATCTTTTCATTTTTAAACTGGCTGATCCCCTTCAGGGTTACTTTTTTATCGACCATCGCCACGGCTAAGCAGTAGGGGGTGGACATTAAGGTGGCCCCCACCGTGCTGAACGGTCCCCGGTAGTTCATTCCCGCATAGTTATACTCGTAGGGGTTCACCCGGATGCGAATCCTTTCAACCTGGCTGTTGTCGATGTTGTGGCTCATTACCAGATCAAGCATGGCCGATACCGGGGTTTGGTTAAAGGCACAAACTGCATAGGGTTTGAAACCGGCATTCATGATCTCCCACTTCTTCCCGAGGGAAACAACGATCCCCTCCCCCTTTTCGCCGCTGACATTGGCAAAGGCGTTGATGTACCCCGTCTTTCCTTCAATGGCCGTAGGCGCTGCTTTGCCGCCGTTTTTGGCAATGAGGGCAGCCATGATTCCTTCCCTGGAGGCCACGCCCACTTCGAACCGCCACTCCATCGTTCCCGCGGCAAAGCACTCCAAGGTACCGCTGGCGAAAGCCGCCGCAAAGCCCATAGCGTTAATGGTCTGGGCTTCTGTAAGCTTGAAGAGTTTGCTGGCCGCGGCCGCGCTGCCGAAGATGCCAAAGATTGGGCTGGCGCGGAATCCGCGGGGAGTTGTGTACCCAGAAAGCTCCCGATCGAAAGCCCCCACGACTTCATAGCCGGCCACGAGGGCCTCAAGCACCTCTTTGCCCGTGCGCCCTTCCCTCTCAGCAATCGCCAAGGCCGCTGGAGTAATCACCGTTCCGGTATGCGAACTTCCCAGAGTGTCCTCCTGCCCCCGGCCGTGAAAGAGGGCGGCATTGGCCAAAGCCGCGCCCATGACGGAGACTTTGGCGCCATCACAGAAGATCGTGGCCGACTTTTTGGGGGGGATTCCTTTTTCTTCGGCTTTGATGGCCTCCCGGGCGATCTTCGCAAATTCCATGCTGTGGCAGGAAATGCCAATGCCAATTCCATTGATCATACAGGTCTTGGCCTTCTCGATGACCTCGGGGGGCATTTTCCTCAGAGAGAGGCCGTGCACAAACTTTCCGAGTCTTTCATTCACTGTGGTTTTCATAATTTTCTCCTCTTAAACGTTCCAGCCCAAAATGGCGATTCACCATCAAAGGCCAATCTCTTTGGCCACAAGCTTTTTATGGTAATTCGCATCCCCAAAGGCAAATTCGGCTCCTTTGGCTCGCCTGGAATACAATGGCATATCGTGTTCTTCCATATAACCCGTGCCCGCCATTATCTGATGGCCCAAACTGGCCACTCGCTTGCAGGCTTCACTCACCCAAGCCTTGGCGGCAGCTACTTGCATCGTGCAGGCAATTTCTTTACTCACCATCCAACCCGCTTTATAAGTGATATGTCTTCCCCCTTCCAGGTCTATGAGCATATTGGCAAAATGATGCTGCACGGCCTGGAATGTACCGATGGGCCGGCCGAATTGTTCTCTCTCTTTGGCATAGCTCACACACATATCGAGAACAAACTGCGCCCCCCCGATCATTTCGGCGCATTTTGCCAGCGCCGCCTTTTGCAGGATCTTTTCAATTTGTGCTCCCCCTTCATCCAATCTGCCGAGAATGTTTTCCTGCGGAACTTTGACTTTTTGAAAAATAACTTCACACTGCCTATCCCTGGCAACAGTTTTTAGCAGCTCCCATTTGATTTCCGGACTTTTGGCGTCTACGAGGAAAAGCGTAATGCCGCTTTTTGAATTGAACTCCCCTTTTGTCCGGGCAACACAAATCAGGTAGTCGGCCACGTGGGCATCAGGAACAAAAAGCTTGGTGCCATTTATCAAATAATGATTTTTCTCTGCCCGGGCTTTGACCGTAATTAGCGTTGGATCGTACTGAGTGGTTGCGGGTTCTGTAAGTGCTAAGGTCAAAACCATTTCTCCTTTAGCGATCCTTTTCAGAAATTCTTCTTTCTGTGACTGGTTTCCCGCATCCAGAATTGTAAGCCCACCCAGCACCACTGTGGAGAAAAATGGACCAGGCAAACAGGCCCTCCCCATTTCTTCCAATAAAATCAGCAAATCCAGGAAGTCTCCCCCGATACCCCCATAACTCTCTGGAAAAATAATTCCCATCCACCCTAAGCCGGCCATCTTACGCCAAAACTCAGGGGTGTATCCTTTTTCATCCCTTTCCATTTCCCTCACGAATGTCTTGGGGCATTCTGTTTCTAAGAAACTACGAGCGCTTTCTCGCAGCATCTTTTGTTCATCGCTAAATCTGAAATCCATGGTTTATTCCTTCCCCAAAAATATAAACAAAAATCTATCCAGCAACTAAGCCCGAGGCAGACCTAAACCTCGCTGAGCGATGACATTTCTACCAACCTCGCTGGTGCCAGCCCCTATGGTGGTCATAAAGGAGTGCAGGAAATACCATTCGATCCTCCCTTTTAAGGGGACCCATTTGGAATCTTCTTCTAACTGGCTGTATAAGCCCAGAATCTGCATACCGGCATTAACTAACCGCTGCTCCAGCTCGGAAACGAAGATTTTCGTTACCTCTGGTTCATAGGTCATGGGAATATTATTGCTCTCCATCCATCGCGAATGCTCCGCAAATACCTGGGCGATTTCCATCTCTATGGCCGCCTGGGCTAACAGATCTTGAACCCGGGGATCCAGAGCCAGGGGCTTCCCGTTGAAATCCGTTTCTTGGGCATAACGGACGAGGTCGTTCAGGATCGGCATCAGGCGGCAGGGAGTAAATACATGGTTCCGTTCGGAATCGATGGCTTCCATCATGTAATAAAAACCCTTGTTCTTTTCCCCCACCAGCCTATTCTTAGGGACCCGTACATCCTCGTAAAAAACCTCGTTGGTTCTTTCTCCGGACATGGTCCACAAGGGGCGAACGGTAATGCCCGGGCTGTCCATATCAACAATAAAAAGGCTTATCCCCCTGTGTTTGGGAATATTGGGATCAAAGTCCGTTCTGGTTGCCAGCCAGTGATACTCGGCATAATGGGCTTCGGTGTTGAAGGTTTTCTGCCCGTTGATGATGTATACATCCCCTTCCTCTACCGCCCGCATCTTCATCGCGGCCAGGTCTGAGCCAGCGTTTGGTTCTGTATAACCCAGGCAAAATTCAATCTCGCCTCGGACAATCTTGGGTAAGAACTCTTTCTTCATCTCTTCGCTGCCGCGGCGCAAAATCGTGTGGCCCACCATGGTATAGCCTACATCTAAGGGAACATGCGCTCCCCACCGTTTTCCTAACTCATCTAAAAGGATGAAATCGTAAGTAGGAGATAACCCCTGCCCCCCGTATTCTTTCGGCCAGCTTATCCCCAAAAATCCGTTAGCCGCTAATTTGCGGCTGAATTCGCGCGCTTCCGGCCCGACCCCCTTATCTTCCCAGTTTTGGCGGGCGATCTCCTCGGTTAGCTCCTGATCTAAAAACTTGCAAAGCCTTTCCCTGAAATCCTCTTCTTCCCTGGTATATCCGAAATCCATTCTCTATCTCCTTGATGGCTTTGTAAAAAGTCCATCTGCGGCGTTGCGCTTCACCTTCGTCGTTGCGGCGTACCTTGTAAGTACGCCTCACTCCTCAGGTTTTGCGCGCCTTGCATATGGAGCTTTTTACTTTGCCATCCCAATTTTGACTTTTTACGAGATCATCCTCCTTAATTCCGTTGAAAATTACGCGGCAACTTGAGGAATTTTTTTCCTATGGGACGACTTTAAAAAGTCTAAACGAATGCATCATGGAAGATGCATGGCACCGCCGCTTAACAGCATGGCTGCTTCCCCAACACCTTCTGAAAGGGTAGGATGGGGGTGAATCGTGTGGGCCAGCTCTTCAACCGTAACTTCCATCTCGATAGCAAGAACGGCTTCGCTAATTAGGTCAGTGACATGCGGTCCAATCATATGAATCCCTAGAATCTCTCCGTACTGCTTTCCTGCTACGATCTTAACCATCCCTTCCGTCTCTTCCATTAAAGTGGCCTTTCCCACCGCACGGAAGGGGAAACGGCCAACCTGCACCTCTCCTTTTTTAAGGGCCTGTTTCTCTGTTAAGCCGACACAAGCCACCTCAGGAGAAGTATATATGCACCGCGGAACAGCTGAATTGGAAATAGAAGAAGGAACACCTAAAGCGTTGCGAGCTGCGCATTCCCCTTCAGCCATGGCCACGTGGGCAAGCATGATTCCTCCGATCACATCCCCGGCTGCATAAATATGGGGAATGTTTGTTTCCATCTTTTCGTTTACGACAATTCTTCCTTTTTCAAGTCCGAGCCCAATTTTCTCCAACCCCATTCCTTCAGTGTAAGGTTTCCTCCCAACTGTTTGTGCAATCATCTCACTTTTTAGCTCTTTTTCTCCAGTCGGAGTTAAAAAGACAACTGTTTTCTCCAATTCTTCTTCCTTTATTTTCTGAACGCGGGCTTCGGTGAAAATTTTGATTCCTTCCTTTTCGAGGACATTTCTCAATCCCTGGCTAATTTCTTGATCTTCAGTGGGTATAAGTTGATCCATCATTTCTATGATTGCAACCTTGGTCCCCATGCGATTGAAAAATTGACCAAATTCAACCCCGATGTATCCTCCACCGATGATTATCAGGCTTTGGGGAAGGGATTTAATTTCCAGAAGGTCATCACTTGTTATCAGGGGAGCTTTCTCGCTTCCCGGAATGGAAAGTTGCGAGGGAGTGGATCCCATCGCCAGAATAAATTTATCTCCGGATAATACCTCTTCTGTTTCTTTAATTTTTACCTTCTTTGAATCGATAAAGGAGGCTGTCCCATGAATCACTTTCACTTTTTTATTTTTTAAAAGACTATCTACCCCTTTTGTTAATCGTTCGACCACTGCTTTCTTTCGGGTTATCAAACCATTAAAATCTATCTCTACATTCTGCGCACTTATCCCGAAAATTGGCGCTCTCTTAAAATCCTTAAAGATTGATGACGTATGGAGGAATACCTTTGTAGGAATGCACCCTTTATTGAGACAAACCCCCCCAATTTTATCTTTTTCGACAAGGGTAACTTCCGCTCCCAACCTGGCTGCCCTTAGCGCCGCTGGGTATCCGGCTACTCCTCCGCCGATCACGACGACTTGTGTCGCTCCCATTCTTCCCCTCTCCTCAGGCCAAAATTAAGATAGGGTCTTCCATCAATTCTTTTAGCGTCTTCATGAATTCTGCAGCTTTGGCTCCATCGATCACTCGATGGTCATAGCTTAAAGTTGCTTTCATAATGGGGCGAACCAAGATTTCTTTGTTTATAACCACCGGTTTATCGATGATCGCCCCCACCCCAAGGATAGCGCTCTCCGGTTGATTGATAATGCCGCAAAACTCCTCTATCCCGTACATTCCCATTGAAGAAAAGGTAAAGGTGCTTCCCTTCATGTCGTCGGGGACCAGCTTGCCTTTTTTCCCTTTTTCTACCAATTCCGCCCGCTCTCTCGCGATCTCCGAAAGTGACTTTTTGCCAATATCCCAGATGACCGGAACAATAAGTCCCTCAGGCAGGGCCATGGCCATTCCCATATGAACGTCATTCAGCCAGATAATACCCTCGGGTGTCCAACGGGTGTTGATGACCGGGTGAAGGAATATGGCGACGGTTGTAACCTTCATGAGGATATCGGTGATGGTCAGACGAACCCCTGTCTTCTTTTCAATAACCGGCAAAAGCCTCCCCCTGGCTTCTAATATCCGGGTGGCATCGATGGTACTGCTCATGTAGATCTGGGCCGTCTCGACTTTGCTGGCCAGCATCTTTTGGGCAATGATCCTGCGCATGCCCGTCAATTTAACCAACTTTCCTTTTTCTGCCCGTTCAGGAATGGTTGAAACAGCCGGTGTCGGAGGCTGGCTAATAAGAAATTTTTCTACATCAGCCCGGCGGATCCTTCCTCCCATACCAGACCCGGGAACTCTCTTTAATTCCAAACCCTTTTCCTTGGCCATCCTTCTGACCAAAGGCGTTGCCCGAATCTTTTCCACCGCGGGCTTTTGAACCTCTCTCGGCCGTTCTTCTTTTTCGCCGGGGACTATCATTGGTTTTTCCTTTGGAATTTCCACTGCCTCACCTGCTAGAGCAATCAGGCCGACAACCGCTCCCACAGGCACAGTCTCATCTACTTGAACCAAGATCTTACTCAAAATGCCCGATTCGGGGGCTTCCACTTCAAAGGTCGTCTTTTCGGTTTCAAAAACGAAGAGGATCTCTCCCTTTTCAACCCTCTCCCCTTCTTTTTTTCTCCACTCCACGACTTTGCCTTCGGCCATGGTAAGGCCGACCTTGGGCATTACGACTTGTATGGCCATTTCTATCGTCCTTTAAACTGGGGATTTCTTTTCTGAAGGAAAGCGGCCGTTCCCTCTTTCATGTCCTCCGTAGAAAAACAGGTAATACAATTCTTCTGGGCATATTGGATCGCTCCATCCAGGGGAAGATTTTTTCCTACTTCGATGGCGTCTTTAGCCAAGGCTACCGCAATCGGTGCATTCCTTAAGATTTTCCTGCCAATTTCTTCCGCAGCGGCCATTAATTGTTCGGCTGGAACGACACGGTTTACTAACCCAATGCGATATGCTTCTTTAGCGTCAATCATTTCTCCCGTTAGAATCATCTCCGCGGCCAAACCTTTCCCGATAAGACGGGGGAGTCGCTGGGTTCCCCCTGCGCCAGGAAGGATTCCAATCTTTACTTCCGGCAATCCCATCTTGGCCGACTCGGCGGCAATCCGGATTGTGCAGGCCAAGGCAAGTTCCAAGCCTCCTCCCAGAGCATAACCATTAATAGCCGCAATCACAGGCTGCCTCATCTTCTCGAGGGCTTCAAAGTTCTCCACCACTCCCTGGTTCCACTGCAGGATTCCCAGGGGGGACATTTGGCTTAATTCCTCAATATCAGCCCCGGTTTGAAAGGCCTTGCCAGTTCCGGTGATGATGACGACTCCAACTAACTTGTCCTGATGGAATTCCTCAATGGCCCTTTTCATCTCTTCAATCATTTGATTGTTGATGGCATTAAACACTTTAGGCCGGTTGATCGTCAGATATCCTATTCCCTCTTGGCGATCTAAGATAATAGTTTCATAAGACATTTTCTATCCCTCACCAAATGATCTGCCCGCCATCGATCACCAGGCAGGAGCCGGTCATGAAATTGGTGGCCGCGGAAGCCAGGTAGATGGCTGTTCCCTTCAATTCCTCCACCCTGCCCAGCCGGTTCATCGGGATGGTTTTTTGGACAGCCTTCCGGCCGATTTCAGACTCAAAAAATTTCTGGTTCATGGGGGTGAGAAAATAACCGGGACAAAGCGCATTTACTTGGATGTTATATTTGATAAATTCGAGGGCCATTACTTTCGTTAACTGGACCAAGCCGGCTTTACTGGCACAGTAGGCCGACATGTTGGCCATGCCGATCATAGCAGTTATCGAGGCCACATTAATGACCTTCCCCCCTCCCTGCTTAATCATTTCTGGTACGGCTGCGCGAACGCAAAGGAAAGCCCCTTTTAAATCGATATTTACCGGGTAATCCCAGTCTTCATCGGACATTTTTAAGATCGGTTTTTCACTCCCTCCTACGCCGGCATTATTCACTAAGATATTTATTTTGCCCATCTCGGCGGCAGTTTTCCGAATAAGAGTTTCCACCTCTTCTGATTTCGTGATGTCACAGCGAATGGGAAGGGTCTTCACCCCCATTTTTTCGATCTCGGCGCAGGCTTCCACGCAACGTTCAAAATTTCTTGCACAAATGACAACATCGGCCCCTGCTTCGGCAAGTCCTTCGGCTATCCCCCGCCCTATCCCATGATAGCCGCCGGTGATGATGGCAACCTTCCCCGTTAAATCAAACATCGCCAATCTTGCCATTTCTCTCCTCCCGGAGTTACCAGGATCTTTATGTGTCTTTCCGGGTTCCGGATCATCTCCTTAAGGCCTTTCTCAATAAAATCTTCGAGCCTGATCTTTTCCGTGATCATGGGTTCAACCTGAACTCTGCGGTCGGCCAGAAAGGCCAAAGCGGCTGGATATTCATCCACATATCCTGTGCAAGTTGTAATCTCTTTTTCATGCCCCCACAACCTGAAGAAGGGGACCTCGATAGGTTTTAAGGCCATACCTACCATAACAATCATCGCTCTCCGGCCTGTGACTCGAACGGCTGTATCAAAAGCGCTCTGATTCCCAACGCACTCAAAGGCGATATTCGCTCTGAGCCCTTCAGTCCGTTCGGCGATTTCTTTCCCCATATCCCCCTGGACGGGATCGAAGACTTCATTGGCCCCCAAATGCCTGGCTAATTCCCTTCGATGGGGGATGGGCTCAATAGCGAAAACTCGGCTGGCGCCGGCCGCTTTGGCCGCTTGCAGAACCAGGAGCCCGATGGGCCCGGCGCCGATCACCACCGCTGTGTCGCCTACTTTTAAGCGGCCCCTTCTCACCGCCCGCACGGCGACAGCCAACGGTTCGGCAAAAGAGGCCATTTCATAGGTTACTGCGTCCGGAATCTTGAGGACGGTATATTCTGGCACTACCGCGAATTCGGCAAAGGCCCCATCCCAGGCCAGACCTACGGTGGCCAGTTTCAGGCACATATTGTACTCCCCGAGTCGGCAGTACAGGCACTCTCCGCAATAAATGAGGCAGTTAATCGTAACCCGGTTGCCTACCGCAATTCTTTTAACATCCTCACCCACCTCGACCACGTCGCCGGAAAATTCATGGCCCAGGATAATTGGCGAACTTTTCCCTGTGAGAGGATGGGGTTTCTTGGAAATGATCATCGGTCCTTCGCGGTATTCGTGAACATCCGAGCCACAGATTCCGCACCATCGGACCTTGATCTTTACCTGATCCTTGCCTACAACCAGTTCCGGAAGATCCATGATTCGAATATCTTCCCGTCCATACCAAACTGCTGCCTTCATTTCCTTCCCCTACTTGCAGGAAAATTGAACATCCTGCAGCGAAAATCAGATAATTCTTATTAGATCTACCCTTTTCTCTGATTCCCTTTGTTCTGCCGGTGCATTACCTTTTTTAATAGGCCAGCGCCTTTTTGACGGCTTTGATCACATCTTCCGCATTGGGAAGATAGAAGCTTTCAAGATTAAACGGTACGGGGGTAAAAGGTGCCCCGACCCTTAGGATCGGTGCATCCAGGCAATCGATCATTTCTTCGGCAACCATAGCCGCAATTTCTGCTCCAACCCCGAATGCTTTTACCGCTTCATGCGCAACCACCAGCCTCGAGGTTTTTTCCACCGATTGGAAGATCGTTTCTTTGTCCAAGGGAGATATCGTCCGGAGGTCGATGACTTCCACTTCGATTCCTTCCTCGGAAAGAGTTCTGGCAGCTTCTAAGGACTGATGAACCATTCGCGACGTGGCCACGACAGTCACATCTTTCCCTGGTTTTTTCACGTCTGCTTTACCGATTGGCAAAAGGTAGTCTTCTTCAGGAATTTCCCCTTTTAACCCATACAAGGCTTTGTTCTCAACGAAGAGGACCGGGTTATCATCCCGGATCGACGCTTTAAGTAGCCCTTTTACATCGTAAGGAGTGGCCGGCATCACAACTTTTAGACCAGGAACGTGGGCAAACCAGGATTCCAAACATTGAGAATGTTGCGGGCCCGCGTTTAGGCCTCCCCCGCATGGGGTGCGAATCACCAAGGGCACCTGATATTGTCCACCGAACATATACCTCGTTTTGGCAACCTGGTTGACAATCTGATCCATGCAAAGCGGTAAAAAATCCATAAACATAATCTCAACCACAGGACGGAGGCCTTGCGTGGCCGCCCCCAAAGCCAAGCCAACTATGGCCGCTTCACTGATGGGCGTGTCCTTAACTCTTCTCCCCCCGAATTCTTCGAGGAGGCCTCGAGTGGCGCTAAAAGAACCCCCTGGGTAGGCTACATCCTCACCAATGACAAAAACCGACTCATCCCGGGCCATCTCTTCTGTGAGGGCCTCGGTAATCGCCCTAATATACCGCACCTCTTTCATTTTCCTGTTTCCCTCATAGGACGCCAATCTTTGCCCAAGCGCCCGAAAAAATATTTTCTAAAATAATAAACCCTGAACATCTGGGATCCCTTAGGTGAGCGCAAGATTTACGTATAGATATTTTCTAAGAGTCCTTCTATCCCTGGAATTGGGCTTTTTTCCGCAAAAGCTACTGCTTCATCGATTTGTGATTTAATTTTTACCTCCGTCTCCTCAATATCTTTAGGGTTTAAATTCTTCTTCTCAAGCAATATTTTCTGAAATTTCAAGATGGGGTCAAAGCTTCTGACTTCTTCGATCTCCTGGGCCGATCGGTATTTTTGAGCATCCCCAGCAAAATGGCCAAACCAACGGTTGGTTTTACATTCCAAAAGCGATGGCCCTTCCCCTTTCCGAGCCCTCGCGATCATTTTCTCTGCCTCTTCCTTAACTTTTAGGACGTCATTCCCATCCACGGTCACTCCCGGTATCCCATAAGATTCTGCCCTGACACTTAGATTTTCCAGTTTCGTATGGACCTTTTGAGGCGTAAACTCTGCCCATCCATTGTTTTCACAACAGAAAACGATGGAAAGATTCCAGAGGGCAGCCAGATTCAGGGATTCATGGAAAGTCCCCTCATTCGTCGCCCCGTCCCCAAAGAAGCACACCGTCACTCGGTCATTTCCTTTATATAACGAAGCAAACGCCGTCCCGAGAGAGATAGGAATTCCACCTCCCACTACTCCATTCGAGCCTATAACTCCTAAATCATTACAGGCAATGTGCATCGAACCAGCTTTTCCCTGGCAATAGCCATCTTTTCGGCCATAAATCTCTGCCATAAATCTTTTTAAATCAGCCCCTTTGGCTAATGCCTGCCCATGTCCTCTATGGGTGTTTGAAATGTAATCATCCGGTCTCAAGGCAGAGCAGACTCCCACTGGAACGGCTTCTTGGCCGATGGATACGTGGATAAATCCCGGGATTTTCCCTTGGGCAAATATTTCCAGGATCCGTTCTTCAACCCTGCGAATCTTCAACATCATGTAATACATCTCTAATAAGGTTTCTTTTTTCATTTCCTTCCCTTTAATAGAGTTAACGTTCATTCAGTTTTGGAAAAAAGATTCCCGCCAACAAGTTATTAACACCCCCACCCTAACCCTCCCCCATCCAGGGGGAGGGAATTTTGGATCCCCCAGTATCTCCCCTCCCCTGGCGGGAGGGGGATGGGGGGAGGGGGATAAAAAAGCAAATTCCTATACAATTAAATTAACCAATTAACTTATTTTTTTCTTTTGGATATTCCCAAGGCTTGAATGACAAAATCGATAAGTCCGGATTTAATCTCCTCTTCCCGGAACTTTTTCTTGAGATTCCACCGCCTCAAGGGAATGAAAGCCAGAAGAAAACCGATGATGTCCGCATCCATTCGGGTTCGCCTGATGATCATTCCCTGCTTCTCTCCCCGCTCAAGGATTCTTTCCCAGAGAGCGACATAATCGCTTTCTCTCTTGAGAATGTTATGCATGGATTCTCTGTCTAAGGAGGCTGTTTCCTGATACATTAAAAGGATTAAATCTTGATAATCCCATATGATATCTATGGTCTTACTCAATGCTTCTTTTAATTGTTCGTAAGGACCTTTCTTGGTATTTTCGATAGTCTCCACTAAGCACTGAGTGAGCATCATGGTAAGTTGATTGTAAATTAGGTAAAGGATATCTTCCTTTTTTTTAATGTAATTATATAGGGTTCCGGGACCCAACCCTGAAGCCTTGCAAATGTCCCGGATAGTTGCGACATGATACCCCTTCTCTATAAATATTTTGCTCGCGGCCTGGATAATCTCTTCCCTTCTTTGTTTTACAAGGGCATCATCTTTAACGTTTGTCTCAATTTCACGCTCTTCTAGCTTCATCCTCATGATAGAAAACTCACCACTTTGATACTAAAATTTTTCCAAAGCCCTTTACTGACTGAACACTCAATCTCCTACAAGATTTTAAAAACCTTGTCAAGAAAAAAAATGAAGAGGTCTTACCAAACGAAGTTCCATATTGCCGGTTCAGATTTGACCGTCGATCACTTTATATTCCCTAACCTTTTCCTGAGCCAGGCCACCCCCCGCCTGAGCCTTAGTCCAGGAAGCGATCCCGTCCGGGCTTCGTCTATCACTTTAAATTCATCAAATTAGCCACAGAGGGCTAAGAGATCACAGAGTTTTAAAACCATGATTAATAAAAAGTAAAGAATATGTCAAACGTCTAAAGTGATCCAGCTTAAGGCTACACCAAAGTTGAAAAAAGGAATTTCTTATACAATAAATTTAATAGGACGCAGATTTACGCAGATAACCGCAGATAATTATTTTCTTTTTAGTTTATCCTGATAATCCGTGTACATCCGTGTCCAAAAAGCAATTTCCTATACAATCAAGTTATTAACACCCCCACCCCAACCCTCCCCCATCGAGGGGGAGGGAATTTTGGATCCCCCAGTATCTCCCCTCCCCTGGCGGGAGGGGGTTGGGGGGAGGGGGATAGAAAAGGAAATTCCTATACAATCAAGTTATGGAAAAGTGAAGGGTGGCCAGGGGCTCAGATCCTTGACAAACATACAGTCGTGCTGTATATTTTCATACAAATGGTTGCTCTGAATATTTTTTTAAAAATTTAATAGGACGCAGATTTACGCAGATAACCGCAGATAATTATTTTCTTTTTAGTTTATCCTGATAATCTGTGAACATCCGAGCCTCTTGCAAAAGTATTTTTTTGTGGTTCGACAAGCTTGTCCTGAGCGAACCGTTCACCCTTCGAGAACCTCAGGGCGAACGGTGAGTCGAAGGGCTCACCACGAACGGAAAAATAAAATAATTTCAACCTAAGCCCGTTCACCCTGAGCCTGTCGAAGGGTAAATTACGGACTTTTGCAAGAAGCTCATCCGTGTCCAAAAAGAAAATTCCTATACAAATTGATTGCCAAAAGGGAATAAAGATGGAAGGTAGGAGTTATACAATAGGAGAGTTTGCCAGGTTGCTGGGAGTGAGTCCCCGGACAATAGATTTTTACACCCGGCAAGGACTCCTTCACCCTGAGCAGCCATCTCGGGGGCATGGCTACCGGCATTATAACGAAGGGGACCGCGCCCGGGTGGCCTTAATTAAACAGCTTAAGGCGCGCAAATTCTCTCTGCAGGAAATCCGCCGGGTGTTGTATTCCCAAAGCGGCCAGAAAGCTACATCGGCTGTGGAAATCATGGAGCAAGTGACCCTCGATCTGGATCGGCTGCAAAACCTTATCCAGAAAACCCGTTCCTCGACTTTTACCGCAGATCAACCAGCCATGCCATTGTCGCTACCAAAGCTCTACAAAAGGCTACAGGCATATGCTCGTTGCTCGCGACTTTTTTACAAGATATGCCGCTTTTATAGCGGCCCAAATGAGGAGGAAAAAACATGTCAGGCAATACTTTCAAAACCTTTATCTTGCTCGCCGGATTGAGCGCTCTCTTGCTGCTCATTGGCCAGGCCCTCGGTGGCCGATCCGGCCTTTACTTCGCCCTGTTCATGGCTTTCATCATGAACATGGTGGGCTACTGGTTCAGCGACAAGATTGCCCTGGCCATGAGCGGGGCCAAGGAAATCTCCGTTAACGAAGCTCCTGAACTGCACCATATGGTGGAAAAGCTGTCTGTTCAGGCCAGCCTTCCCAAGCCCAGGGTATATATCATTCCCCAGGACACCCCAAATGCCTTCGCTACCGGCCGCAACCCGGAGCATGCCGCCGTTGCCGTAACCAACGGCCTCCTGCGCATCCTCAAGCCCGCTGAATTAGAAGGCGTCCTGGCCCATGAGCTGGCCCACATTAAAAACCGGGATATCCTCATCAGCTCCGTGGCTGCGGTTATTGCCGGGGCCATCAGTTATATGGCTACTATGGCCCAGTGGGGAGCGTTCCTGGGTATGGGCCGTGGGAATGATGATGAAGGAAGAGGCGGGGGGAATATCATTTCGGTCTTGTTGATGGCCATCATAGCTCCCATGGCCGCCATGCTCATCCAGATGGCCATTTCCCGCAGCCGGGAATATCAGGCTGATGCTACCGGAGCCAGAATCGTCGGCGCCGGCCGCCCGCTGGCCAACGCCCTGGTCAAATTGGAAAATTACAATAAACAATTGCCCATGCAGGTAAACCCGGCCCAGGCCCAGATGTATATCGTCAATCCCCTATCGGCCGGAGGATTCACCAGGCTCTTCAGCACTCATCCGCCTATCCAGGAAAGGGTAGCTCGCCTGATGGCCATGGGGCCGCAAAATCTTTACTAAGGATAATTAAAATACCTGCCCTAAATTGCGCCAAAGCCGGCTGGTAAATTGAGCCGGCTTTTTTCTTTCTTGCCGCTCATCAGCGACTTTTTTCCAGGGCTTTTTCCAGGTCGCCGATAATCTCCGCGGCCTCTTCAATCCCTGCGGAAAGGCGCACCAGGCGGTCGCTGATCCCTACCTTCGCTCGCTCTTCCGGTGGCAGGGCCCGATGGGAAGACATGGGCGGGTAAAGGACTAAACTGTAAACATCGCCGAGCGTGGTCGCCGGGATGATGAGTTCCAGGGCTTCCATGAACCGAAAAACTTCTGCTCGCCCGGCATCCTTGATTTCGAAGGAAATCATCCCCCCGAAAATTCCCGGCGGAAAGAGCTTCTTAGCCAGTTCATGCTGGGGATGGCTGGCCAGGCCGGGGTAATTTACCCGGGCGATACGCGGATGGCCCTCCAGCCATCTGGCCACCTCCAGGGCATTCTGGCAATGCTGACGCATGCGCAGGGGAAGGGTTTTCAGCCCCCGGAGAGTCAGCCAGGCTTCGGTGGGCCCCAAGTTTCCCCCGGTCATTTTGATGATCTCGTGGAGGGTGGCGTGATTCTTCCTGGATGTCACCACTGCTCCCCCGAGGACATCCCCATGTCCTCCGATGTACTTCGTGGTGGAGTGGACACAGAAGTCCACTCCGTATTTGAGAGGCTGGAAAAGGACGGGCGTGGCAAAGGTATTGTCCACGATTACTTTCGCCCCAGCCTGATGAACTATGCGGCTGATCGCGGGAATCTCCGCGACTTTCATCAGAGGGTTGGAGATGGTTTCCAGAATGACCGCAACCGGCCTAATTTCAGATAGAGTTTTGGCGAAATTCTCAAGGTTGGTAACGTCCACGAAGTGCGTCCGCACCCCGAGTTCCGGGAACAGGCGTGAACAGATGGCGTAAGTGGCTCCATAAATATCATAGGCCGAAACAATTGAGGTTCCGGCTTTGACCCCGGCAGCAAGCAGGCTGGCGTGAACAGCCGCCATTCCCGAACCGAATGTTATAGCGGCTTCTCCTCCCTCCAGGTCAGCCAGGGCCTCTTCCAGGGCGGAGTTCGTAGGGTTCCCATACCGGGTGTAAACGTAGCCTTCGCGCTCATTGGCAAAAACTCCCTCCAGGTCTTTTACATCCTCATAAAAAAACCCCACGGTTTGGTAGATGGGCGTGGAGACCGGCTGGAAATCCGGTTTGGGCCGTCGCTCCCCGGAATGTACCGCCCTGGTAAAAATTGATTTCCCCTTGGCCATTGTGCCCCTCCTTAAGCCTTGATCCATTACTTTATTTACCGCAGAGAACGCTGAGAACACAGAGACGAACTGAAAAAACATGGTTTATAAATCAAATTTTTAAATGGCATTTTTTAAATTTATGTAACACTTTAGCTCTTTGAAAAAAGGTGTGTTGTAAAGGCCAGGGGACTCCAGGGGCCGGGGGCCAGAGCGTAACGCTTGGAATCATAAGGCGCTTATTTCTCCGCATATGGGGCGGGCAAGAACCCCCGCCTCCTCCGTAGGAAAAGATCTTTTGTCCCCGTGGCCAAGCGGAACCCCAACCGATGCTTCCGGCGCGTTCCGCTCTAACCCCCGGCCCTCAACAAAGGCTTTTATACCATTTTTTCAAATCGCTAAACTGTTGAGCCTCTTGCAAAAGTATTTTTTTGTGGTTCGACAAGCTCACCACGAACGGAAAAACTAAATAATTTCAACTTAAGCCCGTTCACCCTGAGCCTGTCGAAGGGTAAATTACGGACTTTTGCAAGAAGCTCTGTTACCAAATTTATTTATCTCTCTGCGGTCTTGGCGTGCTCTGCGGTAAAAAATTAAATTAAATAACAGATAGTTTTTTCCGCAGTTCCTCGGCCTGGTTGACAATTCCTTCAATAATGTCCTTCATGGGCATCACTTTCTTCACCAGGCCTACTCCCTGCCCGCAGGAAATGACCCCGGCGTTCAGGTCTCCTTCCTGGAACATTCTCCTGGCTTTATCCCCGGCAGCCACCTGAATGATCTCCTGCAAGCCTGCCTGTTGTTTTTCTATTTCGGCCAATTTCTTAGCCACTTCGTTGACCCACACCCGGTGGGAATTTTGAATGCTGCGCATGACGATCATGGTATCCAGCTCGGTGGCTTCGATCAAGGCCTGTTTTAATTTGGGATGTATGGGACATTCTTCGGCAACCAACAAGGAAGTTCCCATGATCACCCCTTGCGCCCCTAAGGCCAGCAAAGCTAAGAATCCGCGGCCATCGGCCACCCCTCCGCCGCCGATCACCGGAATTTTCAGGGCGTCCACCACCCGCGGCACGAGGCATAGGGTAGTGATATCCAGGGTGCCGGTGGCCCCGCCATTTTCATATCCCACCACGGTCACGGCATCCGCCCCGATCGATTGGGCCTTCAGGGCATAACGAACTCCCACGCACTTATGAATGAGGGTGATGCCCTGGGCCTTGAGATCTCCGGCCAACTCTTCCGGGGCTTTATGGCCGGATGTTTCCACGATCTTGATCCCCTCATCGAAGATGACCTCCAAATATTCCCTATTGTCGATGGGCCGCATGGCCGGGAATAAATTTAAATTTATGGCAAAAGGCTTATCCGTCATCCCTTTGAGTTTTTTAATTTCCCGGCGAAATTCTTCTTTGGTCTGAAAAATGGCTGAGGCTAAAACGCCGAGAGCTCCGGCATTTGCAGAGGCTGCCACCATCTCGGCCCGGGAAAGGTGCATCATGGTGCCGACTACGATCGGATATTTAATACCCAGCATTTCTGTAACTTTGGTCTGAAACATTTCATCCTCCCTCAATTTTTTATCTTTTGGATGCCGATTTTGAATGCAACCTTTAGCCTATGGCCTATTACCTGAGGCTCTTGCAAAAATCTAAAAACAAGAGGAAATCGTCATTCCGGGCAAGCGAAGCGCGACCCGGAATCCAGTCCCGCTCGGAGCGGGATTCAAGCAATTCTGGATTCCGGCTTTCGCCGGAATGACGGAGGAAGTAACTTTTGCAAGAAGCTCACCTATTACCTATCTTCCGTGGGTATTTTGGATTCGCAGGGAACCCCTGTCTGGCACAACCCGCAGCCATACCCGTCAAATCCAAAATGAGTTTTTACATAATCCTGGGTGGTAGGGTGTAAATAGACCCGGCATTTGGCTTTGTCGTGGCCTTTTTCACTGAGGGCTCCTGCCGGGCAACGTTTGATGCACTTGCCGCAAATCCCCTGGGAAAAAAACAGGCAATAAGCCTGGTGTTTCTTGTAGGGGCGGGGGGTGGGGGAGATTTGAATGCCAGCTACAACCGAACCGCAGCGCATGGCTTTCCCTTTGGGGGTAATCAGGCCATCGCAAAGCCCAAAAGTTCCCAAACCGGAGGCATAAGCGGCATGCCGCTCAGACCAGGTGGAGGCGAAACCATAACGGTCCGAGTCTTTCCATTCCCAAAGAGGAGAAATCATGGGCGCCACGGCCTTGATCCCCTTCTCCTGTAAAACTGCTATCACCTGCTTGCGCAGTTTTACATTCGTCTCCTCTCCGAATATCCGGGACCTCGCCCACCTCTCCGACGGGTAGGCAGTCTCTTTCCGATTGTCAGCCTTTGTCCTTTCGGTCTGGGGCAAAATCCAGCTGATGACAGACAGTTCATCCGCCGTTACAGTCAATTCCGGAAATGTCTTACTGAATATTTCAAGAGGGGTCCAGTGAAAAGCTCCGACATGTTCCTTAAAATCCCGGTAGAGAGGGTCATCCCCCCTGGAGAATCCTACGAGCGGATCCGACCAGGCTTTCTCATTGGCCTGATTTTTCAGGGTGTTTTCCGGCGATTTGCCGATGAAATCTTTGATTAAGTTGTCAATCCAGCCGGCCGGATCTTGAATTTGGCGATTCGCTTCCATTTTATCCTCCTGTTGTAATAAATAGTTTCAGGTTTCAGGTTCAAATGTACACAAATTGTCAGGATAAACGAAAAATAAAATATTTATCTGTGTTTATCTGCGAAAATCTGTGTCCAAAATAATTTAAAACTTGAAACTTTATCCTTTAGCCTCCATGGCTGCCCGTAGCGCTTTGCGATTCAGGGGCGGCTCTTGAACTCCTAATTTTTCTTCCATCACAATGGCCTCTGCCGGACAGCCCGTGGCGCAAACTCCGCAACCAAAGCATCGATCCCCATCAACCTCCGGAACATTCCCCTCCATTGCCGAAGCTTTTGCCGGACATCGGTCCACACACACCTCGCATCCCGTGCAAAGGTCGGGATCAATGCGCGGCTGGAAACCAGAGTAGAGAACCCGGCCTGGTTTTGGCTGGCTTAAGGCAGTCTTAAGAATCATACAATGGCAAGAGCAGCAGTTGCAGATGAAGTCAATCTCCTGGGTGTTCATGCTGGCATGGACCAGGCCGGCCTCCGCTGCTTTCTTCAGCACCCCTCTGGCTTCTTCCTTGTTGACCTTACGTCCCATCCCTCTTTCGATCACGAACGACGCTCCCAAACCAAACTGCATGCACACGTCATCCGGTTTTCCGCAGTCGCTCTTTTCATCCAGGAGCTTTCCTTCGTGGCGGCAGAAACAGGTGGAGACAGCAATTGGGGCATAATTATCAATGTAGGTGGAAACCTGGTTGTAAGTATGGACTTTGGAATCGGGGCGGATCGTCTCCCCCACGGGGATCACCCTGTTGGCTGGGAAGGTAATCGTTTGAGGACCACGGGCCGCATCAACTGCTTGTTTGTAAGAATGAATCAGCCTGGCAATTTCCCTGTCCCGGTCTGTGCGGGTGCCGCGCATGAACTGAAACTCGAAAATCCCCGGCACAAAAGGAACGCCCATATACAAGCGGCTTCCATCCTTCTGAAAAGAGCTGCAAAGGCCTTTGCTGGCCATGGCCTCAAGCAGTTCAGCTACTTCTCCTTCCTTCTTACCCGTTTCCCGGGCAATTACGCCCGCTGGAGCAGGTTTGGGGGGCAAAGCCGCAGCCAAGGCGGCCTCTTCCGGCGTGAATAGTTCCCGGGTCATTTCGTAAAATTCCGGGATGTCCATCCCGGGGTACCTTCCTCCGCGCTGGGCCATCAGTGCGCATAACTGCCGATATCTTTCATCGCTCATTTTCCCTCCTTTTATTCCTGGATTTTACTCCAAAAAATCGCCGATCCAGTTGACTTTAGCCGGATTCCGGTAGACCATGCGCAAGAATTGGACATCCGGATATCCAACCGTGAAGGCTACCAGGGACCGATGATCCGTTGGGATCTTCAGAAAATCTTTTAGCTCCTTGGAGTTCTCGATCGCCCAGATAAGGAAACCGATATAGCAAGTCCCCAGGCCCGAGGTCTCGGCCAAAAGGACCATTTGGGTGGAGGCAATGGCCGCATCGATCTCCGGAGTCGTGGCCAGGCCCTTTTTCATGTGGACGATGATCAAGGCCGGAGCGTGGTGGAGAAGCTGATCCACCCCTTCCCCCCACTTCTTGGCGATCCGTTCCCAGACCGGGGGGAGAGTCTGCCTGGCAACCAGCTCTTCAGGCAAGGGCTTTTTCTCCCGGTTGAGCTTGTCGATCACTTTTCGAATCCCTTCTCCCTGCGCCTGCAAATTCCCAATGGCGATCTTACATACCTTATCCAGTTTTTTTCTCCCGCTGACCACCACGTACTCGCAGGCCTGCCGATTGGAGCCGGTGGGCGCAAACCGACCCGCTTCCACCAGCATTTGCAATTTTTCTTTTTCCACGGACTTATCCTGGTATAGCCTCAGGCTGCGCCGGTTGCGCAGGAAGCGCAAGAAAGGAGCGGCACTGGGAATCTCCTCCTTGCTCGGTACGGTTGTAAACTCCTCATTCCCCTCAGAGAACTGGGGGGCATCCGTCGGGCAAACCGCCTTGCAGTGGCCGCAGTAAAGGCACAGGGCGGGATCAATGATCTGGATCGAGCTATCCCCTTCTTGAAGAATTTTCCGGACGCAGATGGGGATGCAGAGGCCGCATTGCGTGCATCTTTTCTCATCGATGGTTATCAACTTTTCTCCTTTCCTCTGTAAGGTTCCAATGGGGGATTTTCTCATATCTTCTTTCGGGAGGATGATCGGGCTGCCTGCCTCTCGGCCAGAAATCGGTGCCCGTATTCCCGCCCATCGAGTGGGTTCAATAACCTAATCCCCTCCTCAGGTATAAAGGGCCCTCTTTTCTTCATCCAGACTCATCACGTAGGCCTCGGCTTTCTCAGGAGAAACCCGTTCCAGCGAACCGTCCGGCCGTTGGATTACAACGCCCGAGGAAGTAAGAATCCTGAAATTCTCCTTTCGATCCTCCAGATCGGGCCAGCAGATAAGCTGGCAATTGCCGCAGGTCAGATAAAGTTTAGAGCGCATGAGAATATGGGGGAAGCCCCCTTCCAGGGGAGGACGGCGATCATAAGCTTTGATCCCTTTTATCATAGCCTCGCGAAAAGCATGGTCATCATCGGGGATGAAGAATCTCCCCGGCGACCAGGTTGACCATTTCTTTGAAGAGTGGAGGCCTGTCATGCCCCCGCAGACAAATTCACAGCGGAGGTAGTTTCTTCTCTTGGCGTAAGAAAACTTTTCCCCTCCCAGGTTCACCTGGGCGTCCTCTACCGGGTCCATCAATCCCGAGCAGCAGGAAGCCAGGCAGAACTTACACCGGTTACAGTAGTTTTCTTCCGGAGGGAGAGGATCCGTCGGCTCCAATTCCGCCGAAGTTACGCAGGTCCCGAGAATCACCGCCGCCCCATACTCAGGGGTGATCACGTTTCCCGAAAAACCAAACCAGCCAACCCCTGAACGGACAGCAAGATAGCGGTGGGAAAGGTCGGGATGCATGCCTAACCTGCCTATCCCGGGCTCCTCCCGGTAAAACTCGTTGGCCACCACGCCTTGCGAGGGGAATCCCTTCTGCTCCAGATGCTTGGCCAAGTGAGCGGCAATTCCTGTCACCAGCATGTTGGCCCGCAGGTTGTCCCCTTCGTGGCTGAGACGATCTTCCTTGGCCAGGAAAGGGCGAATGTATTTTTTATTCAGCGGGATGGCAAAGGTTATGGCTGACCGTGCTTCGGGCATGATAAAAGTGAGATCCGTAGAGGGAGGGCCTCCCTCCAGGGTCTGGCGGGTTGCAATTCCCACCCGGACAGTTCCATAAGATCCGACCATCTTTTTAACTTGTTCGGTAAGGGAACCCATGTTTCCTCCTAAATGAATAGGACGCAGATTTTCGCAGATTCACCCTGTTAGACAGGAAACATCTAACAGGGTAAATCTGCGTCCTGAAAAATTCATTGAGTTTAATTTGCATACAAATAATTATCCCTTAATTTCCTTGAGCATTCTTTTGAACAAAAGCTTCTCTTCTAAAGATAGGACGCTGGTCAACTCTTCGTTGACCGCCTTTCTCTGTTCAGCCAGGTCATCCATCATTTTTCTGGCTCTGGCCGTGATGGATACGCGAAGGGACCGGCGGTCTTCGGGATTTTCTTCCTTTTTTACCAGGCCGGCCTCGGCCATTCTGTCCAGCACGCCGGAAAGGGTTGCGCTGTCCATGATCGTTCTTTCGGAAATTTCTGCGGAGGAGAGGGCTTCTTCGTCTCTGAGGACAGCCAGGATAAGGTGTTGCACAGGAGTTAATCCAAAAGGTAGAAGTTTTTTCTTGAGCAACCCGTGGGCTTTCTGGTATGCCTTGCCCAGAAGAAAGACGAAACACTCTTCGTGCTCGGCCATTAGGCAACTCCCAAATTAGTTTGTATACAAAATAATATCGACAGGGAAAAGGGGTGTCAAGTAAATTATTTTAATTTAATTTCGCCGCTTTTGGAAAAAGGGATAGTGGCGCTGCCCAGGCTGGTCTTGATGATGGCCGCCCCCTCAATTTTATACCGTAAATCCTTGCCGGCCAGAAGGAACCCCAAAGGGTTTCCCAGGCTTTTTAGATCAGTTTGCAGCGGAATCTGAACCAAAACAGAAGACGAATTGGCGATCTTTATTTCTTTTTGCAGACGGCCTTTACCCACCTCCTGGTCATAGAAATAGACCGTGTATTCCAGGGCTCTTAGCTTCAAATCAAAATTATTGGGGTTTTGCACCTCGATGCCGAAGAGGAAATTAATCTCCTTGAGGGAGATGTTCCTGACCTCGATTTCCTTTAAAGTGAAGGTGGGCTTTTCCAGAAACCAGTTCAGGCAAGAAGGAAGGAAGAAAGAACACCCGATGAAAAAGAAAAGGACGAAGCGCTTCATGGTTTTATCATACCGCAAAATTAAATTTAACCAAAGGCTAATTTCTTTTAATGGGTGCCCACCTTCACTTTTGAATAAATTCAATAATCCAAACTGATAGGCGAAGCCCGGACGGGAAGGGGATGAAAGAGGGAGCGCCGGCGGGAAAAAGATTTAACATAGCCCGAGTTTTTCTTCCACAAAGAAAAGGCGGGATCGAAGAAAGGCAGGGTATCATGGGCGGAAGTCCCGCCCTTATCCATGAAAGCAATACTGCCTTGTGCTCCCGAGAGATTCCCCCTGCCGTCCGGGCCGGGTTATGATCATTATTCTGAAATCATGAAAGAAAATGAAAAGTGAAAGGGGGCACCCATTAAAAGTCAAATCCATTGCCTGTCGTTGAACCACTAAGAAGGATATGGTAGATTGAAATAGATATGCTCTGAGCGGGCCGCTCTTTCTTCTGCTGGTCTTTTGAAGAAGCGCTTAACTTCAAAATATCTATGCGGTTTACTTACCAATTAATCTTAGGGTGCAGGTCGAACTGGAAGAGATGATGACCATCCGCCTTTCCAATATTCATCTATCTTTGGCTGAGAAAGAAGCGACCCTTCCAGAAAAAGCGGCCCGGGTTCTTAAGGTTTTACCCGAACATATTCAGGGATGCAAAATCGTTAAAAAATCGCTCGACGCCCGCAGGAAGAACCGGATTCATTTTGTTTACGCCATCGAGCTCTCCTTACCGCCTGAGGAAGAGAAAAAAGTAATCCAGGAGGCCCCTGCCGGTCTTCAGATCGAAGAAGTGCTTGGGCAGCCCATTCCGGCCCCAGTCATCATAAAAAGGAAACCGGCCTGCCGCCCGGTAATTTTGGGAACTGGACCTGCCGGCCTCTTTGCGGCCTTGAAACTTTGCCAAAGCGGCCTTCCTCCATTAATTTTAGAACGCGGGAAAGAGGTGCCCGAACGAGTCAAGGACGTGGAAAGATTCTGGGGCGATGGAACGCTTGACCCCGAAAGCAATGTGCAGTTTGGAGAAGGTGGGGCCGGGACATTTTCAGACGGAAAGCTTTTCACGCGCCTACACGATCCGCGAGTTTCCAACATCCTAAACATTTTTTCCCGTTTTGGAGGACCTGCGGAGATCCTTTATCTGCAGAAGCCGCACATTGGCACTGACCGGTTGCGCCGGGTAATAATGGCCATGCGCCATTACCTTAAAGAGCAGGGAGCAGAGTTCAATTTCCAGGCCAAAATGACCGGACTTAAAATCTTCCGGGACCATCTTCAAGGGATCGTAGTGAACGACCAAAAAGAAATCCCAGCCTCTATACTCTTCCTGGCCCCGGGGAACAGCGCCAGGGACACTTTCCAAATGCTCTTCCAGGCGGGGGTGGCTATGGAGGGCAAACCTTTGGCCATCGGACTGCGCGTGGAACACCCCCAGAGGCTTATCGATCGTATCCAGTATGGCCCTTCAGCCGGAGATCACCGGTTGCCGCCGGCAGAATACCAGCTTACCTTCCGCAGCTCCAGGGGGCGCGCGGTATATTCTTTTTGCATGTGCCCGGGGGGAGCGGTAATCGCCGCCAGCTCTGAAAATCAGGGGCTGGTTACCAACGGAATGAGCCTGTTTCAAAGGAATTCTCCCCTGGCCAATAGCGCGCTGGTGGTCAGCGTGGGGTTAGATGACTTTGGAGGTAAGGAGCCGTTGGCCGGCCTGGAATTCCAGCGCCGATGGGAAAGAAAAGCCTTTCTTGCCGGCGGAGGAACCTTTTGGGCTCCGGCTCAGGGGCTTCTTGATTTTTTAGAGGGGCGGGATCCTTCTCCATTGAGAAAGACGAGCTTTAAACCGGGCCTTACTCCAGCCCGCCTGGAGGAATGCCTCCCGGCTTTTGTGGTGGAAAGTCTGCGGGAAGCGCTCCCCCATTTCAACCGTAAGATGCCCGGCTTTTCTTCCGCGGAGGCCATGTTGATCGGCGTTGAGACGCGCACCTCGGCGCCTTTGCGCATCCTTCGCGGGGAGGATTTTCAATCGCTAAGCGTTCGGGGTCTTTATCCCATCGGCGAAGGATCGGGCTATGCCGGAGGAATCATCAGCTCCGCGCTCGACGGAATGAAAGCCGCGGAAGCGTATCTCAAGACTTTAGGGGTGAGTTTGGTATAAGGTGCAAGGGTGAAAGGTAAAGGATACGGCGCCTCATGCGCCTTGCGCCTTACGCCTCATGTCTTTTAAATCCTGGAGGAAGAAATGGAAAAAATTTTCGTTAATCAATTGAAAAAAGGCCACGCTGTAGAGAGCATTTTTCTCGTTAAGGAAAAGAGCCTGACCAGAACAAAGACAGGAAACCTCTATCTTTCCCTCCGTCTAACTGACCGCAGCGGAGAAGTCGAAGGACGCGTCTGGGAGAATGCTCTGGACTTTAGCGCATTGTTTGAAAAAGATGATTTTATTAAAGTGAGAGCAGAAGTTGACGAATTTCAGGGAACGCTGCAGCTGCGCATCCTCAAATTAAAAAAATGCGGGGACGCCGAAGTTTTGCTGGATGACTTTCTTCCGAAGACTCCCCAAAATATCGAAAAGATGTTTTCCGAAATCAAAAGCGTCGCTGCCGGCGTGAACCAACCTTTTCTGCGGCGCCTCCTGCAGGCCTTCCTGGAGGATGAAGATTTTGTAAAAAAATTCAAGCTGGCCCCGGCAGCCAAGGCCGTGCATCATGTTTACCTTGGCGGTTTGTTGGAGCACACTCTTTCCGTCGTTCAACTTATCCTTCTAATAGGCCCGCGATACAAGGGCATTAATATGGATTTTCTGACTACCGTGGGCATCCTTCATGACATTGGGAAAGTATCCGAGCTAAGCTTTGCCCGCACTTTCGATTACACGGACTCGGGCCGTCTCCTTGGGCATATTATCCTCACCGTGGAGATGGTTGACGAAAAAATGAGGGCCATTCCGGATTTCCCCGAAAACCTGGCCACCCTCCTTAAACATAATCTTATCAGCCATCATGGAGAGTATGCCTTTGGCTCACCCAAGCTGCCCATGACCCTGGAGGCGCTCTTGCTTCATCATCTTGACGACCTGGACGCTAAAGTCAACGCATTTCTGGGGTGGATTGAGAAGGAAAAGAGTGATCCTTCCCCCTGGACCTCTTACCATAAGCTTTTTGACCGCTTTATCTTCAAGCCTGAGCAGCAGGAAGGCTAATTCAGTTTTTGTCACAGAGGAGATCGAGGCTAAAGAGATAAAAATAATTGTAACAGTTTAGCGATTTGAAAAAATGGTATTAAAGCCTTTGTTGAGGGCCGGTGGTTAGAGCGGAACGCGCCGGAAGCATCGGTTGGGTTTCCTCTTGGCCACGGGGATAAAAGATCTTTTCCTTCGGAGGAGGCGGGGGTTCTTGCCCGCCCCATATGCGGAGAAATTAGCGCCTTATGATTCCAAGCGTTACGCTCTGGCCCCCGGCCCCTGGAATCCCTTGGCCCTTATAACACACCTTTTTTAAAAAAGCTAAAGTGTTACAGGAAATGAGATTCGTGGAGCGGTAACGATGCAAAAGAGAATCTTAGGCAGGACGGGGTGGGCAGTCTCCGTGATTGGGTTTGGGGCCATTAAACTGCCGCGGATCGGCTTTAAGGAGTGCGAGCGTATTTTAAATCGCTCCCTCGATGCCAGGATCAATTTTATCGATACGGCCGACTGTTATGGCGACAGTGAAGAAAAAATCGGGCAGGCCCTAAAGAAAAGGCGGAAGGAGTTTTATCTCTCCACAAAAATAGATGAACGGGATGGCCGGGGAGTTCGGCAAAAACTGGAACGATGCCTTAGCCGGCTGAAAACGGATTGGATTGACCTTGTTCTTTTTCACGACGTGCGCGGATCAGAATATGAAAAGATATTCAATGCCGGCGGCCTGGAAGAGCTGGAAAAAGCCCGCCAGGAAGGAAAGATTTCCCATGTTGGAATCAGCATTCACGGTTCTATTCCCATGATGAGGCAAGCCATAGAATCCGGGGGGTTTTCGGTCCTGATGGTGGCCTACAGCGCTATTGACGAGGATCGTCTCACGGCAGACCTGCTGCCCATGGCCGCTGCCAAAGGAGTCGGCGTGATTGCCATGAAACCCCTGGCCGGAGGAAGGTTGGCGAAGTTCCCGGCCAGAGGCTGGGACTACCAGTTATTTAAAGCGGAATCTCCCGCCCAACTGGCCCTGCGTTATGTCCTCTCCAACCCCCATATCAAGTGCGCAATACCCGGTATGATGACCCTAAATGAACTGGAAGAAAACCTGAAGGTGGGCGAAAGGCCGAGGGAGTTGTCAGCCGCGGAAATCAAGAAGTTTATGGCAAAAGCCGGAGAGGCCGGAAAAGGGTTTTGCCGGAATTGCGGTTATTGCCTTCCCTGTCCGGAGGGGATCGCCATTCCCGACGTTTTCCGCTATGAAAGCTATTATCGCCATTATGGCCTGAAAGACTGGGCCCAGAGCCAGTATGGCTCATTGCCAGTCAATGCCGAGGACTGTTCTGATTGCCAGCAATGTCTGGATAAGTGCCCTTACGGAGTTTTGATACCTTCCAATTTAAAAACCGCCCATAAAATCTTGATGGAGTCGTAAAAAGTTCCGTTTTCGTCATTGCGAGGAGTTCCGCATTTGCGGGACGACGAAGCAATCTTGTATTTTCGGGCACTTATAAAAACGAGATTGCTTCACTTTCGCTCGCAATGACCCTTTAGCGACTTTTTACGAGATCATCAATCTTAAAGGGCGCAAAGACAAGGTGATTAAAAGTTCGCATTGACTCCTTTGGTCAACATCGTTAAACTGATTTTAAATTATAGGACCATCTAATTTTGATGGTCCCGTAAAAAGTCGTCACTCCGGCCTGCCTGTGCCTGGCAGACAGGTGAAAACCGGAGTCCAGAGTATTTATAAGCTTTTGAATCCCGCTCCGAGCGGGACTGGATTCCGGCTTTCGCCGGAATGACGAAAATAGGACAAAAAAGACTTTTTACGAGATCATCAAATTTTATACGCCAAAATGACTGCAAAAAAGGAATACTGGCAGATCAATACGGCACGGATTGCCGATGAGATTCTTTCAGTCGCTTCGGGAGCGCGAACAGAAGAAGACATCAAGATGCGTGTTGAGCCAATTCTTAGGAAAGCTTTCAAGGACATCGGCATAGATGTCGATATTGTGGAGTACGAAAAGGCAACGGCCCTGCGGGCCAAGATGGACGCTGTCTATGGTTATCTGATACTTGAGTATAAAGTGCCCGGGAAATTGGCAACGGGTCCGGGGCAAAGGGAAGCGCAAAAACAACTCCAGCGATACCTGTCTGAAGAGGCGATCCATCATCGCCCGCAGGAAAAAGCCTTTCTGGAAAAGGCCATCGGAGTGTCCATTGACGGCCAGATGATTATGTTCGCCCGCTATACCCGAATAGCCAGGGTTATTTCAACGCCAGTTCCCATGGCGCCAGACCAACGAGAATTATTCCCCGAAAAGTCCGCCCAAATCGGTTTTCACTTTTTGGGGCCATATCCGATTACAAAGGACAGCCTTACAAATCTCCTCATTTTCGTTCGCGCCGCAGCCAGAAGACCCCTCACTGCCAAAGACTTAAGTGATGTATTTGGCCCGGAGCATGATATCGCGCGGCAGGCCGTATCGGAAATTTATTCAGCGGTCATGAGGGCCCAGAGGCTTAGCGCTCCATCGAGGGTCAAGGCCTTTTTTGACGAGTGGGATAGAATCTTCGGAGTAGTGTATGGCCAGGAGATTGAGAAAGCGGAGAAGGCGGCGGAAGAGACAGCAAGTCTTTATCAGATGCCGGGTGGGGTAAGGTTAAAACAGCTTCTTTTTGCCATCCATACCTACTATGCTTTTCTCATGAAAATCATCTCCGTCGAACTTCTCTCCATGCAAAAGGAGAGCACGTTCGTTTCCTTCGTGCGAGAGCTGGGAGCATTAGAAGATGACCCCCTCAAAGAGAGGCTTATGCGGCTTGAATCCGGCGCCGATTTTAGCGATCAAGGAATCGAGAATTTTTTGGAGGCGGATTTTTTCCGTTGGTATCTCGACGGGTGGAATCGGCCTCTGGCCAATGCCTTCCGCGCCATCATCCGCGCCCTATCCTCTTTTGAACTGGCGACGCCTGTCCTGGAGCCGGATTGGACCCGCGACCTGTTGAAAAACCTTTATGAGCTGATCGTTCCTAAAAAACTCCGGCATGACCTTGGGGAATTTTATACCCCCGATTGGCTGGCAGGATACCTGATTGAACGGAGCGGCTACCAGGGTGACCCGAGTGTTAGATTTTTGGATCCAGCCTGTGGATCAGGCACATTCTTAGTTGAAGCCATTAACCGCGTGATCCAGAACCTCAGGCTGAAACGAAAAATCAATTGGGAGAAGGCCGGCCGTCTCATCCTGAATAATATAGTGGGATTCGACCTCAATCCGCTGGCAGTTCTTGCGGCCAGAACAAATTATCTAATCGCTTTTGCCCCGTTTATTCCTTTCGTAAGACCAATATCCATTCCCGTCTATCTTTGCGATTCGGTTTTGGCGCCTACCCGCGCCAACTGTGAGGGCGGACTTCCTTTTGAGGATGTCGTTTTTTCGACAAGCAAAGGGGATTTTCTCTTTCCCTCAGCCGTGCAGGAAAAGGAGAAAATCGACCAATTTACTTCTTTGATCGAAGTCGGCCTGCGGGGAAAGCACAGCCCGGAAGATTTTTTCAATCTTTTATCGAAAAGACTGCCTTTAACGGAAAGGGATCGAAGGCTTCTTTTGCGGGTTTACAACCAGATCAAACAACTGGAAGAACAGGGAGAGAATGGAATCTGGGCCAGGTACATCAAGAACGCTTTTGCGCCTGTCTATCTTGGCCGTTTTGATTTTGTAGTCGGCAATCCCCCCTGGGTGCGGTGGGGATACTTGTCGGACGATTACCGCAAAAGAACTCTCGACCTCTGGAAGCGATACGGCCTTTTTTCTTTGAAAGGGCATGAAGCCAGGCTCGGGGCAGGGGAAAAAGATTTTTCGATGCTGTTCACTTATGCTGCCTGTGATTATTACCTGCAGGATCGCGGAAAACTGGCTTTTCTCATTACCCACGAAGTTTTTAAATCAAAAGGGGCGGGCGAAGGGTTCCGGCAATTTGAACTTAAGGAAAATAGGATTCCCCTCCGCGTCCTCCTCATGGAAGACATGGTCGATCTTAAACCTTTTCAGGCGGCCAATAAGACTTCCTTGTTTGTTTTAGAGAAAGGCCAGCCCACTTCTTATCCCGTTCCCGTGGTCATCTGGAGGAGAATTCCGGGAACAGGTGCGATCTCACCGGATTGGGCGCTATCCGAAGTGCTTTCTCATACACATCGAGCCAATGTAAAAGCGATTCCTGTTCATCCGGCGAAAATAAATTCTTCCTGGCAAACCGCCACCCCTGCCACCCTGAAAGGTTCTGAAAAGATGAAAGGGAAAAACCATTACCAGGCCCATCTCGGGGCCAGGGTCGAACCCTATGGCGTATTCTGGCTGCGTATCAAGGACGTCCGCCCTGATGGTCTTCTCGTCGTTGAAAATATGGTCGAGCGGGGAAAGAGAGAAATTCCTTCCACCTCAGTGGCCATAGAAAAAAACCTGGTCTATCCGGCAATCAGCGGAGGGGATATAATTCCTTTTGGAGTCAAGGGCAACGTTTACATAATAATCTCCCAGGATCCGGCCAAGCGCCTTCCTTATGTTGAGTCCTGGATGACCACCCATGTTCCGCTGACATATGCCTATTTAAGAAAGTTTAAAGACGTTCTTTTGTCCAGAGGATCAAGGGTTGTCCGGGAACTTGCCCAGGCAACAGAATTCTATGCAATGTATGGAATTGGCCCATACACCCTTGAAAATACCGGGTGGTTTGGAAACGGATGGCTTCCAAAATGGCCGCCGTGGTATTATCGAGGCTGCGCACCCCCTTTGGCCTGAAAACAGCTATTTCTACGGATACAACTTCTTTTTTCGCCGTGAAGAATGAAAACGAGGCCCATTATTTATGCGGCATTCTGAATTCAAATATCCTTAATGAATATATCCGCAGCTTTTCATCCGCCGGGCGGGGTTTCGGCGCTCCCTCGGTGATGAATAATCTGGCCATTACAAAGTTTGATAGTAATCAGGAGATCCATATAAGGATCGCGGAACTTTCCCAGAAGGCCCATACCCTGGTAGCCCAGGGTAAGGAAATTGAGGAAATACAAAGTGATTTAGATGAGGCAGTAGAAACATTATGGAATATCAAACTTTAACCCCATCGAATCGGAAATACCCCAAACGACTCCTTGAACGCCTTGGGGAAAATGCCCCAAGGAAGATATTCTGTTGGGGGCCATTGGATTTTCTCCACAGGTTCACGATGGCGGTGATTTCTGCGGATTCCATCAGCGGTTTGGCCCTGATGTCCACCAACCAATTGCTGTTTACCATACGCGAATACGATCTCAACCTCATCGGCGGGTGGCATTCCGTCATGGAAACGGAAATATTCCGCCTGGGGTTATTCCGGAAGAACTTCACCGTAACTCTATTTACGGCTAAAGGCCTGCGCTGCGAAACTTTTGATTTGTTCCTGGAAACAAGATTTTACCCGCCTCTCCATGAATTCCCGGAACGGAAGGAATATTTCCGCCGGGCGGAAGAAGGAGAATTGTTGATTTTCTCGGTTTCCCCTCCTGAAGAGGCCAAAATGAGCCGGAGGAATATTATTTATAGAAACTGGATAGCCTGTGCTCTCGCGGATGTCGTCTTTGTCCCCTTTGCCGAAAAAGGAACCAAAACCTTGGCCATGGCCAAACGAGTTCTTTCCTCTAAAATCCCTGTCTTTACAACAGACCATGAATCCAATCATGATCTCCATCAGTTAGGCATATCGGCCTTCACCCGGAAGACCGTGGGTAAATACCTCGAGCAACTGGGAGCCCGGCAAGCTCCGCCCCCTGAAAAAAAACCTGTCCTGGTCAATTTACGTGAGCCAATTGAGCAAATCAAAAACAAGCCCGCGGGTTTTATTCAAGAAAAATTGAATCTATGATGCCATTAAATGTCTTTCAGCGCCCCGACTTTATAACGGAACCATCCCCTATCCCTTCCGCCTTCTCTCCTGCCCCTGTTCAGGCCATAACATAGATAAGGGATTGAGGTGAAAAAGGAATTATCAACAGTTAAGGAAAGATAAGATAAAAATGAGCAATGTTGCCGCCCGAGCGCAAAAAAAGGTACGCTCCCAAAAGCCTTTACGGACAGAGGAAGACAACCAAAAATCCCAAATTTCGCCAGCCGATTTTCACCGCATCGAATTTTTCCGGCAGGGTTTCGCTCTGGTTCCGGACCCGGCAGACCGGAGTCCCGGGGCCGCTATTTTTCTGAAAGGCGATAAGAAGGAGCGGGATCAAAGGTTTTGTTCCTGCGCCGTTTCCAGCAGGCAGACTTGCGAACATATTCTCAAGCTGATCGCTTTGTATAAAACCTTCCAGGGGGCATACGGAGAGCGAACTCCCGAAGAGGCCTTCCGGTCAAGCCTCTGGCGCCGTATGGCCGCCATTCTGGCCGATGGATCCCAGGAGACCCTGGAGTCCGTGCATCTTCAGGCCGTTGATCATAACTCAAAAAGAATAATCCGGGTTGTTGACGCGGGGGGAAGAGAAAGGCTGGAATACTTTTCCCAGTCTTCCGATGCCCTTCGTTTCATAGAGCGAATGGATCAGGCTACCGGGCAGGATCATGTTCCCCGCCGGGGCGCTCTCTTGGAGACTCTTGCCTCCCTTACGCTTACGGATGAAGAGCGGTACATGGCCCAGATGGGGTTCAAAACGATCCGGCAAGTTTTGGAAGAAAGTTTCTGGTACCGCCTGGCCTATCACTGCTTTCGGGAATTCGGAGATAGGGGTAATATCTTTCGCCCGGCCATTGAGGAGGGCTCCGGCGAGTTTACCCTGACCTTCCAGCCCGCCGGAGGGGATGTCGTTTTTCGTATGGCCATCCCCCGCCAGAGAGTAAAAAGTTTACTCTCGGCTTTCAGGGAAATCTTCCCGAAGGAGCAAGAACTGGCGATCCATCCTATTCCCCTGAAATCGGTCTTTAGGATTTCCGCAAATAAAAAAATGGACCTGGAGATCAAACCGCTCATTCAAGTCCTTAAGGAAGATGGGGAGGCGAGGTTTTTTGAAAGAGAAGATCTGGAAAAGTTCCGCTACGGAGATCTAATCTATATAAAGGAGCTTAGCATACTGGCCGAATTGGAACCCCCCGGAAAAATTCAAGGAAAAAACCCCAAGCCAACCAAAATGGTGCTAAAAAGGTCCCAGGTTCCCAGCTTTTTGCAGGAATTCAGCCAGGAGCTTCGGGAAGGCGCCCATATCGTTGAGACCTCGGTCAGGAACCTCAAGATCCATACCAGTTTTGACAGGATGGAAATAACGCCCGCAGCCCTGAACCGGTCCTGGTGCTGGCTTTCCCTAAATTATGGCTTTGGCAATTCGTCGATCTCTCTTGGGAAGATATTGCAGGCCAGGAAAAGCGGGGAGCGTTTTTTATCCACTGCCGATGGATGGGTGGACTGCCAAGCCCAGGCTTTTGAAAACCTGGGCCACATAGCCGGCCGTCTTTCTGAAGAAAAACTAAATTCACCAGACCGGGTAAAGCTTTCCCGCATGGACTTGCTGCGTCTTAACGCCTCCGCCTCCGGGCCTGTTACGGTGGGCGGCAAGGGCAAGGCTGCTACCTTATTAAAATCCCTGCTGGAGTTGAGGCCGGCAGAGCGTTTGCCGGAGCTTAAGGGTTTGACATCCACCTTACGGCCATATCAGGCGCTGGGGGTGGAATGGCTCTGCTTTCTGTTTGAAAACGGACTGGGGGGCCTGCTTTGCGATGATATGGGTTTGGGCAAAACCCATGAAGTCATGGCTTTCCTGCTGGCGTTTCAGGAGCAGGGAGGGGTGGACAAACCATCTCTGGTGGTCTGTCCCACAACGGTCCTGAGCCACTGGCAACATAAAATTTCCGTCCATGCCCCGGGGTTGAAGGCCGCAACCTTTCACGGGGGACAGCGTAATCTTACGGAAACGCTCCGGGAGGGGAAGGTTTTGCTTACCTCCTATGGGATCCTCCGCAATGACATTGAAAAGTTAAAGCAGATTCCCTTCTCCCTGGCCGTATTTGACGAAATACAGAACCTCAAAAACCCGCAGACCCAGTCCTATGAGGCAGCCAAAATGCTCAGGGCGGCGATAAAAATTGGCCTCACGGGAACTCCTATTGAAAACAACCTGGGAGAATTGAAGGCGCTTTTCGACCTGACGGTTCCAGGCTATTTGGGAACCGATGAGGAATTCAACTGCCGGTATGTCCAGCCGGGCGAAACGGAACAGGCCGGGGAGAGGCAAAAGGCTCTTTCCAGGCTGATCTCTCCCTTTATTTTACGCCGTCTGAAAAAGACGGTCCTTACCGAGCTGCCGGAGAAGATCGAAGATATTCGCGCCTGCGCCCTAAGCGACGATCAAATCAAGATGTACAGGGACGCTATTGCTTCGCGCGGGAAGGGGCTGATCCATACCCTGAAGCACGGGGAGGAACCGATTCCGTACATGCACATCTTCGCCCTGCTTACCCTGCTCAAGCAAATTTGTAATCATCCTGCCCTGGTCGAAGGAAAGCTGGATGATTTCGATAAATACCAATCCGGCAAATGGGATCTCTTCAAGGAGCTGGTCAGCGAGTCGCTGGAAAGCGGGCAGAAGGTCGTTATCTACAGTCAGTTCCTCGGGATGATTCATATTATAGAGAGCTTTCTGCAGGGACTCGGCGTTGACTTTGTCACCCTGACCGGGGCGAGCCGGAAGCGGGGAGAGATCGTTTCCCGGTTCAATGAAGATCCGCAATGCCGAATTTATGTGGGAAGTTTGAAGGCCGGAGGGACAGGAATCGATCTGGTGGCCGCATCTGTGGTCATTCATTATGACCGGTGGTGGAATGCCGCCAAAGAAGATCAGGCTACCGACCGGGTCCACAGGATCGGGCAGAGGCGGGGTGTGCAGGTCTTTAAACTGGTCACGGAGGGAACTTTGGAAGAAAAGATATCGGCCTTGATTTTGAAAAAGCGAAATTTAATGGACAGTATTATCCGGGAAGATGATCCGGGTTTACTGAAAACTTTCTCCAGAGAAGAGCTGATTGAATTGCTTTCAGCCCCCCCTTGATATTTTACTTGTTTTTCGTTAATTTTCAGACCTGCGGAAAAGGAGGCAAGGCAGATTTTCTTATTGACTCCCGCTGAGATTTTGTGTATTCTCGATTTGTAAACCTGATGGGGGATCGTTCAACGGTAGGACAACGGACTCTGACTCCGTGAATCAAGGTTCAAATCCTTGTCCCCCAGCCACAGAAAAAATGCCCTTAATAATATTTTTAAATCCTTGTTCCTCACCTGACCCTTGTTAACCTAATAGCCTAACCTTTAACCCTCTGGAGTAGAGTATGAGAAGAAGTTGCCCGAAGGTACCCCTATGAAGGCTGCATTGGGATTCTATATCCCTTGGGGGCCTTTTTAAGATAAAGGTTCCGTCTTGTCCAAATTACTTTTTTAAAAAAGGATAGGGGGGACAAGACTGCTAAAAATTATTGCCCATTGGATTATTTCTGAAGAATTTCATAAAAAGGGGACCCCTTTTGCTAAATCACATCCTTGGGCCATCTTGCATTTGGCAGTGAGACAGGGTTCTAAGGGGAGGGTTCGTCATGTCCAACGCCTATATTGGAAAAATATTACGGGTGGATCTATCGAAGAGCGTAATCTCCGAGGAAGATATTCGCCAAGACTGGGCGAAAAAGTTCGTTGGGGGAGCGGGGCTCGCAACAATATATCTTTATAATGAAGTAGCAAAAGGAGCTGATCCATTGGGGCCGGAAAATCTGCTGATATTTATGACTGGACCGCTCACGGGAACAGCATCCGCAAGCGCCAGTCGATATTCCGTTGTGGCCAAATCTCCTTTAACCGGAATCTGGGGGCATGGGAATTCTGGGGGAAGTTTCGGGCCAGCCCTCAAACAAAGCGGCTATGACGGCATCATTTTTCAAGGCATATCCCCTAAACCCGTTTACTTGAGAATAATAGACGGCAAACCCAAACTCTTTGATGCCGCCCATTTATGGGGGAAGACCGTCCCAGAGACCGAAGATTTGATTCAAAAAGACTCAGATCAGAAAGTTACGATTGCATCCATTGGGCCTGGCGGCGAGAATCTTGTTCGGTATGCCGCGATCATGAATGACAGACATCGCGCCGCCGGGCGATGCGGCCTGGGAGCGGTGATGGGGGCGAAACGTGTGAAAGCTATAGCTTGCGCAGGAAGAGCGCCTATCAACCTGGCCAACAAGAATCTCTTTAGCGAAATTGCCAAGAAGCAGTTTGATTTGCTGAATGAATCTATTCTGAAAGTCGGATTCGAGTCGTACGGTACGAATATGGTCTCAGATATGGTCAATATCCGAGGAGGGTATCCCACGCGTAATTGGCAGCAAGGGGTTTTTGAACAGATTGAAGAAGTGAATGGGCAAGCTTTAACCGACAAAGTTTTAATTAAGGGTGTAAGTTGTTTTGCCTGTCCCATTGCCTGCGGACGAAGGACTGAAATCAAAGAGGGTCCTTGGAAAGGATGCAGCGGTGAAGGTCCTGAATATGAAACCGTCAATACCTTCGGGGCGATGTGCGGCGTTGCCGATTTAAATGCCATCACCATGGCCAATTATCTCTGCAATGAATACGGCCTGGATACCATCAGCGCGGGTTCTACGATTGCCTTTGCCATGGAATGTTATGAAAAGGGGATACTGAACAGAGAAATCACCGGCGGCCTGGAATTGAAGTTCGGGGATGAGAAGCTGATCGTGGATTTGGTTCATAAAATTGCCCGAAGAGAAGGAATAGGTAACTTATTGGCTGAAGGAACAAAAAGAGTTTCGGAGAGACTGGGCCAGGGGTCTGAGCGTTCTGCCATGCAGGTGAAAGGGCTTGAGCTTCCAGCTTATGATCCCCGGGCAGCTAAAATAACCGGACTGGGATATGTAACTGCCAATCGCGGGGGGGATCATATTACGGCCTATGTTCAGGGGCCCACCTTTGTCGATGTGCCATTTCTAATCGTGGAGGATAGCAAAATCGCGGATCCCTTTGTGGCCAATCCCCAAGAAGCCAAAGTCGTGGTAGATCTGGAGAATGCCCTGACTATGTTCGATTGCATAGGGGCCTGCAAGTTTATGGGCATTCTGCTGCCGGCTGAGGACTATGTGGATTTGATTGCCAGCGCCACTGGATGGAATTTTCGGGTCGATGATTTCAGGAAGTGCGGAGAGCGAATTTATAATCTTATGAGGGCTTTTTGCGTAAGAGAAGGGATAACCAGGGAGGCAGACTCCCTGCCGAAGCGTTTGATGGAAGATCCGCTGCCGGATGGCCCGGCAAAAGGTATGGTCATTGAGAAGGACACCCTGGAAATGCTGAAAGATGCTTATTACGAATTTCGCGGGTGGGACAAGGAAACAGGAAAACCCACCGTCGCCAAACTCCAGGAACTGGAACTCGATGACCTGATCAAAGATATGTGGAGTCATTCGAATCTGCCATGAAACAGTCAGATGGAGCCACTTTTATGAAAAATCCAATGACCTATGCGGATAAACCCTGGTTAAAAAGTTACAAGCTGGGGCCTTACAAGTTAGAAGAGAGTCTGGCCCCTTATCCCAAGGTTCCAGTTTTTAAAGCGCTCGACGATGCGGCCGAAAAGTACCCCGGACAGACGGCGCTTCTTTTTCTGGGGCGGACAATTAAATTTAGGGATCTGAAAATCCAGGCTGACCGGCTCGCCGCCGCCCTTGGCAAAATCGGGGTTAAAAAAGGGGATAAGGTCTGCCTTTTCTTGCCTAACTGCATGGAATTCGTCATCAGCGATTGGGCCGTTCTTAAGGCCGGCGCCGCCGTAGTCCCGACCAGCGTCCTGCGCACGGATGAGGGGCTGATGCACGAGGTTAAAAGTTCCGGCAGCAAAGTGATCATCTGCCAGGAAGAATACCTGGAAAGAATTTTAAGAGTCAAAGAGCGCGGCGATATCGACCGAGTCATTGTCACCTCCAAGCAAGGTTTTGATGTGGGGGATGTTTCGGTCACGCTTCCTGAAGGAGTCCATGAGTTCCGCAAGCTTTTGGCCAGCCATGATCCCGCCCCTCCACAGGTAGACATTGACCCGACCGAGGATTTATGTGAGCTGGCCTTCACCGGAGGGGCTACCGGCATTCCCAAAGGGGTTATGATCACCCACTACAACCGCTACTGCTGCCTCCAGCAAGGCTTGCCTTGGATTATGAAGCCTCTGCTGAAGGGGATCGCTGGCAAATCTTCTGTCTTATTACCCATCCCCCTGTTTCATTCTTACGGGCATTATGTGGAACAAGCCGCAGCCTATTTGGGTATGCGCATCATCTTGATGCCCGACCCTAGGGACACAGAGATGCTGGTTCAATATATCCGTGAATACCGACCCTTATTTATTCCAGCCGTTCCCACCCAGCTCATGCGCCTTGCTCAAGCCAAGGTGGGGAAGATGAATGTTATTTTAATGAGCGGATCAGCCCCCCTTCCCAGAGAAGTGGCTGAGGCGGTCAAAAATGAGATCGGCACCCCCGTCTCCGAGGGCTACGGTCTAACCGAGACCTCACCCTTGACCCATTTCAATCTCTCGGGCTTTTCCAAGATCACCGGTTTTATGCCTAAGGATAAAGGTGGCCTGGGAATCCCAGCCCCCGACACCGAATGTAAGCTGGTGAATCCAGAAACCAGAGAGGAAGTTCCCTTTGGTGAACCAGGAGAAATCGTGGTAAGAGGTCCGCAGATCATGAAAGGATACTGGCCTAACCCGGGTTCGGGGTTAACAGAGGATGGGTGGCTCCACACGGGGGATATCGCCGTAATGGATGAGGAAGGTTACTTTCATCTAAGCGATCGGACGAAGGACATGGTGAATATCTCGGGTATGAAAGTTTATACCACCACAGTCGATGAGGTCCTATACAAACACCCAGCAGTTCACATGGCGGCGGCCTTCGGCGTACCGGATCCGCACACCCCTGGCAGCGAGCGGGTCATGGCCGTGATTCAATTGAAAGAAGGTTATAAAGGAAAGGTGCCGGAAGAAGAGATCCGGGAATTTTGCCGGAACCATCTTGCCCCTTATGCCATCCCTAAATTTATCGAGTTTAGGGAGGAAATGCCTTTAACGGTCACTGAAAAATTATTTAAAAAGGCCTTGCGGGACGAAGCCCTGAAAAAAAGGGGCGAAAACAAACCGGGATAGATTCAGGCAAACTGGATTCGCCAGATGGAATGAAGGAGGCGCAAGAAATGGTAAAATGTCAATATTGCACACCCGAATGGCTTGACGAGAGCGCAAGAATTTATCGATCCCATTCGAGTTTTCAGCAAAAATTGAAGAAATTATCGGAAAACGTCTGTTTCCGGGTCAAGGCCGAACCCGCCTGGGGGATTGATCAGGACATTATTTTCGGCACCTTTATTGAGGCCGGCCAATTAACGAAGCTCGCCTTTTTCAGCGATGAGGAGGCCAAGCGGGAAGCCAATTATATCCTGGCGGCCACGCCTCAAGAATGGAAAAAAATATTGCGCAAGGTGAGTAAGTTTTTAACTGAATTTATGCTCGGAAAGATAAAACTCGAGAAGGGAAGTATGGTGACTATTTTGGGATTGGCGCCCCACGCCCCAACCCTGGTTGAGGCATTGACTCAGGTTGATCTCCAATTCCCGGATGAAATGTCGTCCGATGAGCTGGCCAGATATAAATCCTATTTAAAAGAGTTTAGGAAAAATTTAGGTGTCTAATTAAGTCCCAATTGGCTCAATTGGCCAAATTGAGGCGGTACCGTGAGGCGGTACCGGACACCTTTTATTTTCCAACCTTTCGAATTTGTTCAGGTAGAGGAATGATTCCTTGTCTCCTGCCTGAGGGATGATGGCGTTTTAAGAACTCGAGACTGCCGACGGCACGCTGGCTCGTCCACCGATTTCAGACTCCCCTGGTGCGGCGAAGTTGACCTCGCGATTGTTGCACCGAGCAACCACAGGCATTGTCGCCCAACCCCCTGCCCTTACACTTTATAAGATTTGCTAACCGCATTCAATAAAAACAGGGCCTTTCACCTTCTAAGGTGTCCGGTACCTCGGCCGGGTTTACTTTCTTTCGGATTATTTCCATAGGGTCCGCCTATCTCCTGCCTTCCTTCGTTAACCGGTCTTCTGCATCCTTGTCTCCCCTCCTCGCGGCCTCTTTCAACTCCGTTATTTCCTTATTGCGATCGCGAAGCTTTCTATAAATAAGGGCTCGATTAAAATAGGGGCGCGAATCTTGGAATTTCTCCATAATGAGTTTTGGCTATTTACTCACTTTTTTGCGACTTATCAGCAAAGAAGCAAGATACACCACGAGGCCTAAAACCAAGATTGGAACAGTTATGTGTGAAATCATATTGCTCGCTCTTATACCCCCTACAACACCAATTAAGGCGATTATTCCCCAGAGCGCTAAGAATAACAGCCACGATGGCACTCTAACTTTGAGGCCAAATCGCTTTAGCCCAATAAAAAACGCTGCAAACCCAATCCAAGTCACAACTGCTGGGACTAAACCCCAGCCTCCATAGTACCATAGGCGCTCAATCAAAGTTTTCTCCCCTTGAGCACTTATTCAAATACAAAGGAACTGAAAATTCTGTTCATCGTTGGTTGCCAGTATTCATAGCTATTGTGTGCTTCTTTAGGTGTACGGCCTGTACCTCCACAGCCTAAATGCCAGAAAAAGCCAGGCGTAAATGTGATGTAATTTATTCCCTTAACATAAATCTTGAGTTGCATGGCTTCATAACTGGATTCATAGATTGAAAAATATCCAGGCCAATTGTCGATTTTAATTTTTTTAGTCCCATATATTCTTACGTCGGGAAATTTCTCTTCTAAAAGGTCTCGCCAATCCTTTGGAGCTAAAACGTCGGCTTCTATTTCCTTTTTCAATTCTTTTTTTGTCATGGTCGATAATTCTGCCTTGTGCTTAACAACTATGTTGAAGTTAGCATGGGGTGTGTTTTTAGGGGAGATTATGGAGCCTCGGACATTTTGGCCTCTTGGGGTTCTAACCATCCAGTCAGACGGATAAATAAAGCGAAATTTAAATTCGGTATTCCTGAAAGTTTTCCAATCACTTTGGCCAAAACTTGTGCATGGCATTGCTGCTGTGAACAGTAGGAAAAGGAGTAGGGTGAATAATCTACCTATTATTTTCACACCCCCCCCCTTCCGTTTGCCCTTTTTGACAAAATAAAAAACCCCATCTCCTGATTTGGAAATGGGGTCTCGGTGATCTCCGGGCCATAAAACGCCTCAGTTGCGAGGGCTGGTTTCGACTTCCGGGACTATATTTGTCTACCCAAAAAAAGAGCGAAAACCCAAGCAAAAAGAAAAGTCTTAGAATTACTACGGCGAAGTTTCCTCCTCTTCTTGTTGTTCAGAAATCAATATCCTCTAGTCTTCTTCTGGTTTTTTTCCTTTTGGCTGCTGGGTTTCCTTTGGGGTTTCAAGAAAACTCATGGATGGAATAAAAACTGGCCCCCACGGGCCTCGAGAGGAAATTGTAAGGATTAACTCTCTCGCGGAGGAATATAGAACCGTCGGCCCCCCGATTCTTATAAGTTTTTCCATTTCGGCTTCGGGGTAATTAGGAGCAATACGGAAGTATCCTACTGCGGACAGATCAATCTTGTATGGGACCGGATATTCCTTGGCACTCGTCCTTATCCTAATAGTTACCGCCCATTTCCTCTCCGCTTCTGAGACCTTTTTAAATTGGGTATTAACTCCAATTTCGGCCAGGAGGGGGGTTCCTGAAGGGCTATATTTTGGATCTGCTTGAATCGATATTTTTGGATAAAAATACCTCTCAAGCAGTAACGAAGTTTCCCTCAATTTTCTCCTCCCTTGGAATAGTGGGGTACAGTTGGCCTAAACCCTGAGTTTGAATAGGACTTACAGTTTTTGCATTTATCCATTCAAACAAATTCTTCCCGGCTCCACTGCGGACATAAGCTATAACCCCCTTGGAAGGGATCACTCCCTTATCATAAATATTTAACCATTTCATTTCTGTCTTAACCTGCTTTTTCACTTCTATCACAGGCTCAATTTTAAGTCTCCCGCCCAATGCCCTGACCAACTTAACCATGCTCTCCAGTGTAAAATTCGCATCGCCTCTAAAAATCTTCGTTATATAAGCAGGGGATTTCCCCAGTTTTTTGGCTAAACCAGCCTTTGTTTCTCTCTTATCTTCCAGTAGATGGCGAATCTTTTCAGTAAATTCCATTTTCGCATACGCGATCCAGTATTCGTCTCTTTTTCTCGATTCCTCGAAAAGTTCTTTAAATGTTTTCTTTTTCATTTTCTTGATCCTCATAGGGTATGATTGGTATCTTTGTTCCCTTGGAGCGAAAATAGCGTTCTTTCATTTCGATGGCATAATCCAATTCTCTTTTATCCGTTTTCTGCTTTTTCTTTATAATCGCATGCGTGCAGATAATGATTTTCTCTTGATCATAAAACCAAAAAACTCGCAAATCTCCTTCGCTAACCCTAAATATTCCCTTCCGGAGAGGAACACTCTTATGTTTTATCAAGTCGATACCTTTTTCCGCTGTTTGATCAAAGAGGGCATAGAGGCCATCCCGATTCGTTTGGTAGTTCGATTCTAACTCATTCAAGAAATCGAGTAAATCACATCGGGTAGGGGATGAGCCAACCGCATAGACCTTAAAGACGTTATCTCTGCAATTGACAATTTCGAATAAAACCATGTTAACCTATAGGTTAAATCCTGTCAATAGGCTTTACGGCAAAAAATCAAAAAACTTTAATTCGAAAGATCGTTAAGAGGTTCGAATAATTTAGCATGTGGAGAGAAAGCGTCAATAAAAAACTTAATCAAGCCAGTGCCCGATGGGGTGGTGGATTCCCTAACATGTACCTTTCCCTTTCAAGCCCATCAAGGCCCCCGGCCATTCATCTAAATTTTACTCTTTCCAAGAATTTTCGCCATAGGTTTCTTCGGAGAGTATGGCTAATGTTTTTCCTTGACAGATAAAGGCTGAGGGCGCCGATTTACGAGAAGAATTTACCAAACTGGCCGGAAATGTCAAGCAGGAATTGACAAGGCAATTTTTGAATTTTGTACGGAACCACCCCCACCTTCTCACCAGGGGGTAGAGGTGGTAATCCCGGGGATTCGATTTTTCAAAGAGGGGGGGCGGGGGTCTGGAGAAAACGGAGGAAGAGGAAGGCGCGCTGCGGCCGGATCTCCGGGGTCTTCCCTTACCCTTTCGGAAAATTCCTCGATCCCTCCCTTGATGCCCGGAATCGAATCTCCGGAAATGACCCGCAGGCCCCGGAGGGAGATGTGAAGGAGAGGCGATCGCTCTGCTTCTTCGGATCGCTGATAAAGAAAAGAGCCTCGGATGCTGCTTTTTCTTCCCGGGCCGTCTTCGTGGCTTTGGCAGCGGCATGGCAAACAGATTCTTCCCCTTGTCCTCCTATGGCCTCCGGAGGGATCGCCTTTCCTGAGGCCTTTTTCTGCGGCTCTGCCTTGACTTCCTCTTAGGGGGAATGGTGGTTCCAGGACTGGAGCTATTTGGACAAGCCTACCGGTTTCTTTGGCGCGCCGATCTGCGGGGGTGGGGTCTTCACCAGGAGGGATTGGGGTTCTTGCGCGGGTCCTACTTGTGCGGGTCCTGCCTCGTCCGGCAGCCGGCCAATGATGTTCACCTGAAAGCCAAAGCTCTGGGGGATCTCATCTTTAACAAGGCCATGAATCTTAGCCGCTTCCTTGTTAGCATCAAGGCTAATTCTCGGATCCTTATTCTTACGGAGGGTCGCGATATCCTGGGCAACGTCATCGAGCGGGTTGAAAGTCTTAAAAAGTTCCTTCCCCTCGGGCAGCCTTCTCAATTTTTCCAAGAGCGTACTTGACCCCGAGCTGGCCGACTTGTATGATTTAGCACGAAAACCGGCTTCGATGAAAGCTTCGGCCTGAGGAATCCCCAGGTAAATGAACCGCAGAAAATTGACATGCTTTTTGGTGAGTTTGAAAGCTTTTGTCATGTTTTCTTCCCTCACGGTCCTTCCTGTTGGAGATTCATGGACCTTTGCAAAACGTGGAATTTGGTTGCGGGGGGGGTTGCGGGGGAAGGTGAAATCCCTGCAACTTTGAAACTCCCGGTATTTGATTTTATTCAGTTTTTCTTCACCGGACTACTCCCGCCTTCGGCACCATTTGAAGCTGGAGTGGCTTCATGATTACGGGGAGTCAGGAAATCAACCTGATTCCCCGTTTTTGTTTTTAAAGACACATCAGTAGAAGGAGTCGCCATCCTGGTTCATATCATCCTCACTCCCAGAAACCGCCCGGCGGACAATTTCGAAGTTATAGAAATAGTTTTCTTCGAGCTTGGGCATAAAATTTAAAAATAGCCCGCTATAAAGTAACCGCAATAACCGCAGCCGGTTCCGCTTAAATGATACTGGACAACCTGGTAATTCACCCGTTCTATGAGAAGCTTGCCGCATGCCGGGCAGTGAGTGTTCTCGGCAGGATGTCCGGGGACATTACCGAGATAGACATATTTTAGGCCAGCCTCGAGGCCGATCCCTCTGACCTTTTCCAATTTGTCTATTGAGGTGGGACTGAGTTGAGCTAGCCTGAAGCGGGGTAAAAACCTGGTCACATGCCAGGGTGTCTCTGAGCCCAGGTAATCACAGATCCATCTTGCCATCTTTTTTAACTCTGTGTTTTGGTCGTTAATTCCCGGTATGAGGTTGGTAACAATCTCCACATGCATGCCCCAGTAATGCCTGGCGCGGTCTAAAATTTTCAGGATCCCATCGAATCCATTAATATTGGCGATACGTTTGTAGGTTTCGTCCGAAAACCCTTTCAGGTCCGCCCGCAGGGCATTTAGATGGGGACCGATGAGGTCAAGCGCCTCGCCCGTTATATAAGCGTTGGTCACATAGTTGGTGAGAAGCCCGGCCTCACGAGCCATCCGTGCCGAATCCAAAGTATACTCGAACCACAGTGTCGGCTCGTTGTATGTCCAGGAAATCCCTTTACAGCGGTCTTCCCGTGCAAGCTGGACAGCATCCTCCGGAGGAATAAACCGCAAAGGGGGCAGCTCTTTTTCCACGTCAGCATGGGCAATCTCCCAGTTCTGGCATCCGGGACAGAGGAAGTTGCAGCCGAGGCTCCCCATCGATAGCCACTGACTGCCCGGAAAAAAATGAAAAAGGGGCTTGATTTCAATCGGTGATATTCTCATGGAGGAGACCCGGCCGTATATAAGGGAGAAAAGCTTGCCGTCCAGGTTCTTCCGCGTACGGCAGTAACCGCTCTTGCCGGGTGCGATTTGGCACCGCCGCTGGCACAAATGGCATTGAACGCTATGATCGTCCAAAAGCTTGTAAGAACAGGCAGGGTGCATAATTCCCCCAAATGGAGCTCCAGGGTCAAACCTGTACTATTGACAAACATTTGAAAACCGCCAGGCTCGAGGAATAAAATCATAAAGCCGTGCTGAGTGCTGAGTCCTGAGAACTGAGAAAATCTATTTACTGCCATACGATGCTCGCTTTTCGCGTATGTGAAAGCCGATCTTCTTTGGCTGCTTTTCCGGCGCGGCCATCAGTTGGCGGATGGCGCTAAAAATCGCCTGTATGTGCTTATCATGAACTTTGAGATGTCGCTCCAATTCTTCCAATTTGCGAGCGAGCTCTTTGTGCGACGCCAGTAAGTAACGCAACCTGACAAAAGCCCTCATGATTTCAACATTAACCTTTATCGCCCTTGGGCTGGTCAAGACGCCGGACAGCATTGCAACGCCCTGCTCGGTAAAGGCATAGGGTAAATAGCGGGTACCACCACGCCCTGTCTTTGAGGTTCCAATTTGGAACCTCAAACGTTCAACTGCTTGATTATTAAGCTGAAACATGAAATCTTCGGGAAAGCGATCTAAATTTCGTTTGACAGCTTTATTCAAAATTTTGGTTTTCACTCCATAAAGTTCAGCAAGGTCAACATCCAACATTACCCTCTGGCCACGGATCAGATAAATCTTCTGTTCAATTCTGCTAACAGCAATCTCGTCTTTCTGGATCTCCGCTTTCCCCTTTTGATACACCATCACTCCCTCTACTTTTTAAAGACTCCCGGTTCCTCCTGCGTATTCCGACGCATTCCGGCCACTGATTCCGATTGATTCCGGCCACCTATTCCGGAGCAATCCGGCCACCCCCCTGGAATCCGGGTTCGGATCTTTCATATTGACAATCTTCTCTCCATCCATGATTCTCAAGTCAAACTTCGTCAATCTCCTTCATAATTTTTCCCCCCCCAGGCCCAACGGACGCAAAGGGGGTCTCGGCGAAAATCCCGTAATTGTTTTCCTAATCGAGTGTGATGGGGTCAAAAAGATATCGAGAAAGGGGAATAGAAGTCTAAAAATATCCCTTGGCGCTCTTTGCGCCTTGGCGTGCCATTGAACCTGGAGGGCTGACGGATCACCGCCCATTCTTATTCCCCATTTCTTGGAAGGCCTGGGTTTAAAATCCAGGGAAGGGGTTGTAGGGGAAATCCGGAATTTACCGCATCATAGCAAAAACCCTTGAACAGGTCAAATCAAAAGCTACCCTGGATTTCCTCCCTTAGACGGCGCAACCCATCATGAGGAAGAGCCGCATGTCGAAAGGGTATTGAAGTCCCCTTTATTCAAGCAATTTCTTGCCCGTCTGCAACCCGCTGTGTTAAGATGACGGAAGTGGAGGGTCGCAATTCCAACGAGCTGCGGCCTTTGCCTTTTTTGGGGGTGGGGTATTTAAATGAAAACATCCATCGGTCCGATACCCTTGGCCACCAACTATAAATGGTACATCCTGACCCTGGCGGCTTTGACGCATACCATTGTAGTCGGCATTCCCCTGATGGCGATTCCGGTCCTTTTCGATGAAATGTCAAAGGAACTGGATTTAAACCTGATTCAGATGGGGTGGATCTGGGGTCTCGGTTTTCTGACCGGCATCGTAACCAGTCTCATCGGCGGCGCTTTGGGGGACCGGTTCGGCGCCAAATGGACACTCGCGGTATGTTGTTTTCTGTCCGGCATTACCGGCGCGCTCAGGGGATTATCGGGCGACTTTGTGACCTTGGCGGCCACGGCTTTCCTCTACGGTCTGGTGCCGCCGGCCATTCCGATGAATGTGCACAAGACCTGCGGCGTCTGGTTTTCGGGACGACACCTGGGGCTGGCCAACGGCATTGTCTCCGCAGGGATGGCCCTGGGGTTTTTATTGGGCTCCCTGCTGAGCGCTACGGTTTTATCCCCCTGGCTGGGGGGCTGGCGGCAGGTCTTGTTTCTATACGGTGCGCTTTCTGTTGTTGTCGGCGTTTTCTGGTCCTTTACCCGTGAGGCGCCGGCATCGGAAAGAACGCCATCGAGAGAGGAAAAAGTGCCGCTTAAAGATGGGCTTCCCTACGTGGCCCGAATCCGGAACGTATGGTTGCTCGGCTTGACGATGCTCGGGATCGGCGGCTGTATCCAGGGGACGCTGGGCTATCTGCCCCTTTATTTGCGCCGGATCGGCTGGCCGGAAACCTTTGCCGATACCGCTATGGCAACGTTTCACGGGGTCAGCTTGGCGGCCACCATCCCGATGGTTATGCTATCTGACAGGCTGGGTTCACGCAAGGGCCTACTGATGGTAGGAGCGGTGACGACCTCTGCCGGTGTCGCCTTGCTTTCCCTGTCGGGCGGGAATTTTGTTTGGGCGGCAGTCATTATCGCGGGCGTTGTCCGCGATGGTTTTATGGGGGTTTTGATGACGTTGGTCCTCGAGCTCGAAAGGGTTGGCCCAAAGTATGGGGGCACGGCCATAGGAATGGTGCTGCTCTTTTCTCGTCTGGGGAGCCTGGTGTCCCCACCCCTTGGCAACAGCCTGGCGGGTTTTAATCTGGCCTTACCCTTTATTTTCTGGGCTGCGCTGGCCTTGATAGGTTTGTTTTGTCTTTATTTTGTTAAAGAAGAAGAATCATAAAGAATTCGCTCGGGCGAGTTATTTGAAGCGGTACTGGACACCTTTTATGCAAAATCCTCCGGTGCGGCGAAGTAGAACTCGCGATTGTTGCACCGAGCAACCACAGGCATTGTCGCCCAACCCCCTGCCCTTACACTTAATAAGATTTGCTAACCGCATTCAATAAAAACAGGGCCTTTCACCGTCTAAGGTGTCCGGTACCTCGGCGCGGGATTCCTACCAGAGGAACAAAACTATCCGCCCCCCCATGCTCGGGGGTGAGAAATGGGTGAGGGGCTTATGCCCTTTCTAACATCTTACTAACTTCGGTAATATCGAAGATGGCCGCCTGATAATCCACTTTCCGCTTATCCTGTCGTTCCCTTTGTCCAATCTTCTCCCGGTTATATTCGAGAATCTCCGGGCCAAATTGTTACAATCTATCGGAGTTCTTTTTTCTTAGGTGTAAGGTCCTGGATTTTCTTTTGGATTGCCCAGCGTTCAGCCGCCTGTTCGGTAAAATAAGATATAGCTTTTTGAAAATGGGTCAGGGAAGATTTTTTCACCCAAATCCCGCTCTTCCTGGAGAGTCATGGCCGCTGATTCGGAAGGGAGGGGCATGCAAAAAATTGCGCAAAGAGCTGAAGGGTTTATCCAAAAATCATTCGGTCGATGGCATATTGGGCAACTTTCTGCTCATCCAGTTTCAGGGAAAAGTCTGGTTCCAGGATGATCTTTGCTCCTTCCGTTTTAAAAGCTTGGCGTAAGATCGATTCCTTTTGTTTCAGAAACCCGTTCATTTCGCCAGCCCGGGTTGCTGTCCTGCTGGCCACGAGGGCTTCGTGATAACAGCTGATCTCCCCGGCCGCGCCGTTTCCCAGAATGACCTCAAACCCGAATTCCCTTGACTTTTCGATGTTTTCAACCAGAGCTTCCGCGGAACCGATTTTCATCAATTTGAACTTCACGAACCGGGCACATTTTAATTGCCGGGCTTTTTTCACCGATTCCATCCCATAGATAGATTCATCCAGTCCCAGCGGAATGGGAGAAATTTTAGACAGCTCAGCCATCGCTTCCCATTCCTTTTCCGGGAAGGGCTGCTCGAAGAATTCAATTCCTTGAGGATCGACGTTCTGTACGAATTTTTTCGCCTGGGGAAGGGTATACCCCTGGTTGGCATCCACCCGGATCAGAGCTTTACCCTGAAGAACTTCCTGGGTGATTCTTACCAGTTCGATGTCCCGATCCGGGTCAAAACCTACTTTCACTTTGAGGGTGTCGTATCCAGTGGAAAGGAAATTTTTTATCTCCCGCTCAATCCCTTCTGGGTCAACCGCCTGAAGGATTCCCACCATGGGCACAGCAGTTTCCTTAGACGGGGGCTTCAGGGCCGGGCTCCGCGATAAAACCTCGACGGCCGATAAAACCGGGGTTGTGGCACAGGGTTGGTTCGTTTTGAAGGGGGCCATGGATTCGCGGGCCCGGGAGAGCGTGGACCCGACCAGGTCTTTCCCTTTCTCCTGAGCGAATTGCCAGACCTCATCCGGCTTTTCCCAGAAATAGCCCTCGACACCGGACATGGCCTCGCCGATTCCTTCCCGTCCAGCGGAATGCAGAACTACGATGGTGCAGTCGAAGGCTTTCATTTCAGCGCTGGCAATTTTATAGGGCTGTTTCAGGGGGACTTTCAGCCGGTAAAGACAGACTTTTTCGATGACCATTTGGAAACCTCCTTTATCCCTCCAGCATTTTGCTGACCTCAGTGATGTCATAAATCGCCGCTTCGTAATCCACTTTTTGCCCTCCCCGGCGTTCCCGTTCCCTGATCTTCTCCCGATGATATTCAAGGATTTCGGGGGTAAATGGAAGGCTGGCATGTTCGAGGTAGCGTACCGCTCCGGAGGCATCGCGGACAGGAATCACTTTGGAGGCCACATGCCGGTTGGGCGCCCAGGGAATGTCCAGAATCCCGGCCTGAAGGCTCCGGATTGCGCCCAAAACCGGGTCGCCATCGCCCATTTCGAGAGATTTGTCCAGGATGGAGCGGGCCTCCTGAATGATTATCTTTTTTTCCTCCAGAACTTCCGGAGTTTCCGGAAGACGGTTTGAGCGCATCAAATGAATGGCCATACGGGTTGCTTTCACGCCTTCGGCGTTGGCTTCTTTCGTGGGAATGCCCTCAGCCTCATGGGTGCTCTTGGTGATGACCTGAGTGACTCCGGCAAGGGCCGCAATGATCCCTCCCAGAACAATTACCGCAT
>Ga0194126_10000838_pt1 | contig 52399 bp, 45 predicted proteins | sample TA2KigC150mmetaG_FD_148641 | JGI IMG/M metagenome (GOLD analysis project Ga0194126, IMG submission 148641) | Freshwater microbial communities from Lake Tanganyika, Tanzania - TA2015035 Kigoma Deep Cast 150m | ecosystem: Environmental > Aquatic > Freshwater > Lake | place: Tanzania: Lake... | reverse complement strand
CAGTTTGGCCTTATCGTTCATCTCCTTCACGGCTTTTTCCACACCCATGAGGGCTGTCTTACCGTAATCGTCGTTTTGGTAGAAGAGGGCCAATTTCTTGGCATTGAGCTTGTACGCCGCGTACTTGGTGATGTATTCCGCTTCATCCTCGTAATCCGGGTAAGCCACAAAGACGAGCTTCCGCTTGTCCTTGGGCTGCTTGGCCCAGATACGAACGTCACCATACGGCGTGATCAGGGGAATGTTGTTCTCAGGGAAAAAATCCTTGGCGGTATTGAGGATCGCGGTTCCGAGCAGACCACACACTGCAAATGTGTTCCCCTTCATCTCCTGGAGGTTGGCCATGGCCCGTGTGGGATTGTATGCGTCGTCCTTGATGATGAGCCTGATCTGCCTCCCGTTCACGCCGCCCTGCTCATTCACGTAGTCAGCCCAAGCTTTCATACCCAGAGCGGTCACGCCCCAGAGCGCGGCCGGCCCTGAAACAGGCGTAGTTACTCCGATCACGATCTCCTTCTCCGTGACCCCCGGCGCGCCGGCCGCGATGGCCGGTACGGACGCAAAGATCAACAAGAGCGGAACGATGGCGACTATCCTCTTCATGGCCATGGTCTCATCCCCCTTCTTTCTTCGTGGTTCTGTTCACCCTGTTGCAGTCCGCCTGTTCGCCGAAGGACCTTCACAGGCTCATTCACGCAGTGTTGCCATGGGAAGGTCCCATTATTGCGGAAGTTTCTTGCCGCACCATACCTCTAAAGCCGCGCGCGGTCTCTCTTCCTTCTCCGGGGCAAACCGACCTTGAGCACGCGACAGCTCAGCGCAAACGCGTATATTAATGGAAAAGCCTACTCGCAGTAGCCGCGGTCCGCCGTTTCTTGGTTGGCCAGTTATGGGCTTTCCCCTCACGTTACTCGAACGCGAGTGCGAGATCAAGCCAAAACGGGAATCCGGGATCTACCGAATACGGGATTACAGCATCATCTTGGAGATGATCTCTTTCATGATCTCGGAGGTCCCTCCACCGATGGACAGGATGCGACTGTCCCGGAAGAGCCGCTCCACAAGATACTCACGCATGTACCCATATCCGCCGTGAATCTGCACCGCGTCGAAACAAACCTTGTCGCAAACCTGGGTAGAGAAGATCTTTGCCATGGAGATCTCTTTGACCGCGTTCTCTCCAGCCTGGATTCTGGCCGCAACCCGGTACGTGAATTCTCGGCTGACCTCCACAAGGGTGGCCATATCCACCAGTTTGTGCCTTGTTACCTGGAAGCCGCTTAGCGTTCGGCCGAACGCCTCCCTCACCTTTGCGTATTTGAGCGACTCCTCCAGGGCTAACTGCGCGGTGGCATTAGCTATGACGCACAAATGAAGCCGTTCCTTCTGAAAATTATGCATGATTCCGTAGAAACCCATCCCCTCCTCGCCCAGGAGGTTTTCCACAGGGACGCGCAAGTCTTGAAACGCAAGCTCGCCCGTGTCCGAAGGCCGCCAGCCCATTTTGCGCAACTTCTTTGAGACCGAGAAACCCGGAGTATGCGTGTCTACAACAAGGAGGCTCACTCCCTTGTGCCCGGGACCACCGGTGCGCACCGCCAAAGTGACCTGATCCGCGCGAACGCCGGATGTGATCATGGTTTTGCTGCCGTTCACGATATAGTGGTCGCCGTCGCGAACCGCGCGGGTTCTGATGGCTGCCACGTCCGAGCCTCCACCGGGCTCGGTTATCGCGAGCGCGGCGATCTTTTCACCGCGCAGCACAGGAGGTATGAAGCGCTCTTTCTGTTCTTGAGTGCCCAGGGCAACGATAGGAGGTAAGGCAATGTGGTGAGAATTCAGGCCTGCGGCCACTCCGCCGGAGCCGGAGCGGATAAGCTCCTCAGTGACCACCACCTCGTGAAAAACATCGGCCTCGAAGCCGCTCCACTCCACAGGGTAAGGGACTCCCAGCAGGCCGACTTCCGCTGCTTTGCGGTACAGTTCGCGGGGGAACTCCTCGGCTTCTTCCCACTCGTTCACGTACGGCTTTATCTCCCGCTCGACGAACCGGGCCACTGTCCGGCGCAATATATGGTGAGACTCGTTGAAGTAATCCAAACCGTCACTCATTCGCGGTTACCTCCGGACGCAAATCAACCGTTGCCCTTTAGGAAGAGCCTGTGTCCGGGAGGCCGCCACGGCGGCCTCCCTATACGGGCAGAGAACGGCCCCGGATCTACTGGAGCGGAAACAACCTGGAAATCTGCTGGGCCGCCATGATATTGCCGGTGGCCTTCAGCTTGCCGCTCATGAACGCTGTCATGCCGTCGAGCTGGCCGTTGCACATGGCGAGCCAATCAGAGTCAGCCATAGTAAGGCTGACGGTGGGGCCGGCGTGAACGCCTTGGGCGACCTCGCAGGCCTGATTCTTGACGGTCACATACCAATCGCCCGCCTCGCCACCGGTAATGTGGAACTGAAATACCGCGTCCACGCCTGCGGCCTTGGACGAATCAAAGACTTGCGGCATCTTTTCGAATACTTCCTTCACTGATGTCAATGCCATGCTCTTCTCCTCTCTTGGTTGGATCTTGGGCGCGAAGAGCTCCTCTTTCTTAGGCGGCGGAATGACGAGGGCCTCTCCTGTGCCCACCGTCTCTCCTCGCTGATTGGTCCAGAGAAGCTTCAAGCGCACCCGATGTTTTCCCTCGATCTTCTCGATAACCTCCGCGGTAGCGGTAATCGTATCGCCGAAAAACGTGGGAGCTTTGAAGCGCGTTGTAATCTCCAGCGCTATGGTTCCCAAACCGGGTAGCTTCGTGCCCAGCACCGGGGCAATGAGGCTCTGCGGGAGGGCCCCGTGCGCGATTCGAGTCCCGAACGGAGTCAGTTTAGCGAATTCCTCGTTCACATGCATCGGGTTAAAATCGCCACTGATCCCTGCAAAGAGGTAAACGTCACTCTCGGAAATCGTCTTGCTGAAGGAGGCTTTCATGCCCACTTCGATCTCATCGTAGGGCAGACCAAGCTCAAAATCCATGTGGATCACCTCGTCGGAATCAGGTGTTCACCAGTCCGAGCCTCTTTCGACATTCTTCAACCGTCGCGACCTCTCGACCTTGGTCCCGCGCCATGCGCGCGGCCTTTTCGACGAGATCGCCGTTGGATTGGGCCATCACGCTCGCGCTGAGGTAGAAGTTATCTTCCAGACCCACCCGGATATTGCCGCCCAGCCCAATAGCCGCGGCCACGAGACGCCACTGGTCAAGACTGATTCCGATTACTTCCCAGTCGCTCTGAGGCGGCAGCATCTCTACCATTCTGATGAGATTCGGGACCGTGGGCGGAATTCCACCCAGCACGCCTACGATGAGGCTATACTGATATGGCGGTTTCAAAAGCCCCATGTCGATAAGCGGATACGAGTTTCCCACATGGCCCAGGTCGAAGCACTCAAGTTCCGGCTTAGTATTTACCTCGTTCATCGCGGTCACAATTTGAACGATCTCGGAGAATGGATTAGGGAAGACAAACTCGAAGACAAAGCTCCTTTTCTGCGGATTGTACTTCGCGTAATTCATCGATCCCATGTTCAGCGCGCCGATAGCGGGCTTTATGGCCTGTATATGCGCGATCTTCTGCTGGGTAGTGATGCTGATCGCGCCCGTGGAGAAATTGATAATAATAGGACAAGCCGCGGTTACCGCATCGTAGATATTGCGATAGTCTTCCACCTCGTAGCTCGGGAGCCCCTCCCGCGTCCTGGCATGAATGTGCGCCACAGCCGCGCCCGCCTCGTACGCTCGTTTGGCTTCGGCCGCGTACTCTTCGGGGGTGTACGGGATCGCGGCGCATTGCGCTCGGTTTGCGACCACTCCGGAGAGCGCGCAGGTTATCATGCAAGGTCGCTCGTAATCCTGATTATCTCTGATCCACAACGACGCCATAGGTGCGCTCCCTCTCTTCCTCAGAACTTATCGGCCTTTCCAATCGGGTTTTCGTTTCTGCAAGAACGCGGTCAAACCCTCTATCGCGTCCTCGGTCTTTGCCACCACGGACAGTTGCTCGCAGAGGAAGTCGAGCGCTTCGGGCAGGCTGAATGCATCCACATGAGCCATCGCGCGACGTCCCAAACCAATTGCCAAAGGCGCCTTGGAAGCCACGGTCTCCAAGGTCTGATCCACAACACGATCGAATGCCTCTCTGGGGAGCGCTCGCGTAATGAGCCCTATCTCTTCCGCTTCCGCCGCGGTCAGCATTCGCGCGGTATAAATCATCTCCAGAGCTTTCTTACGGCTCGCGTTGCGGAATATGAGCGCCGCGATCATCATGGGAAAGAGCCCCACGTTCACTTCCGGTGTGCCGAACTTCGCTTCATCACGGGCATATGCCATGTCGCAAGAGAGGAGCAACCCCATGCCGCCGGCCATGCAATGTCCGTTCACTTTTGCGACCAGCGGCTTGCCGAGAGTCGCAAGCTTCTTGAGGAGGCCCGCATATTTTCGGGCCCCTGCGAGGGTCTCCTCACCACCGAGAGACGCCGCCAAATCCGCGCCCGAGCAAAATGCCTTTTCGCCGGCTCCTGTAATACAAATCACTCGAACGTTTGCATCCCCCTCGGCCCTGTCCAGGCGCTCGTAGAACAAATCAATCATCTCCAGGCTGAGCGCGTTGCGACGAGCCTCCCGATTCAGGGTTATCCAGGCCGTATGGCCCTTTATTTCGTACAGGAGATCGGGGTTACTCATTGCTGAGGTCCTCCTGGTCACGTTCGATTTCCACCAGTATCTGTCCTGGAGAAACCTGGGCTCCCACAACAGTGTTCACGGCTTTTACAACGCCCGAATAGGGCGCATTCAGCGTGATCTCCATTTTCATGGCTGATACCACCACAGCAGGCTGTCCTTTCTCGATGCGGTCCCCCTCGCTTACCAGAACCTTCACCACCGAGGCCGGCGTGGGAGGCGTTACCTCGCTGGGTCCCATTCCCGGACCGCGCGACGAGCGACGCGCCACTTGATCCGCGTCTTGCGCGAGTCGGGCTCGGCCATTCACCCATACCCATGCGCCATCAACGTCCGGAGCAACGAAGAGATTCACAGGCGCGCCGTCTATCACCATGTGGAGCTGATTGGGAGAGATTATTCGAACTGTCACATTTCGCGCATTCTCCCCCACTGTCACCACTGATTGACCGCTGCTGTCGACAGGAGCCGCTTCTACGATATGGATCTGTTCGTTAATTCTTACCCTGTAGCGCATGAACGGCCTCCGCACGAACTCCCAGCACTGGGAAAACACGTGTTCCGGAAGAGTCGGAAAATCCCCCTGCGTCCCTCTTCAGAAAAGGGGGAGCCGACAGACTCCTCTTTACTAAAGGGGGGTTGAGAGGATTTGAATGATGTCCATCGACTACTCTCCAAGTATCCCGCGCCTTAACGACGAGCCGGTGTCACCGGGCCAGGTCCCAAGCCCCGAGCGTGCGCCACGGAGACGAGCCTTCAGGGTCCGTTTCGCCGCCGGCCGCAACAAGCTCCGGCCTGGGGCCCACCATGTCGTAAAACACATACCCAAGCGATGCGATGCCGTCGTCGCTCGGATCAGGCTTCCAACCGGGGAAATGCTCGTCTATGAACCAAGTATGAATATCGCCCGACCTGAAAGCCTTGGATTCCAGGATATCCAGCAAGAACTCAATCGGGGTGCGGACTCCCAGAATTACACTCTCCTTGAGGGCTCGCATCATGCGGGCGCACGCCGAGGGCCTGTCCTCAGCCCAAACGATCAGTTTGCCTAAGATCGGATCGTAGTGCATCGGCACTGTGCAGCCGGAGTAGATCCCGTGATCGAAACGGACGCCGGGGCCTTCCGCCGCCCGCGCAAAGAGAATTCTTCCCGGAGCGGGCATGAAATCCAGTTCAGGATCCTCAGCGTAGATTCTGCATTCGATCGCGTGACCCCTCGGCTGCGCCTGCTCTTGTGTGAACGGCAGCGGAAGTCCCGCCGCGATCTCCAATTGGCGTCGGACCAGGTCCATGCCGGTGGTCAGCTCTGTGACGGGATGCTCGACCTGAAGCCGCGTGTTCACCTCCAAGAAGTAAAATCTGCCGGTTTGGTCCAGGAGGAATTCCACTGTTCCCGCGTTCACGTAACCCGCGGCTCGAGCCGCAGCCACCGCGGCCTCGCCCATAGCGGCTCGGAGCTCGGGGTTGAGCGCGGGCGAAGGTGTCTCCTCGATGATCTTCTGATGACGCCTCTGAATGGAGCACTCCCGCTCGAACAGATGCACGACGTTTCCGCGCGTATCCGCTAGGATCTGGAATTCCACATGGCGAGGCCGTTCCAGGTACTTCTCCAGATAGATCGAGCCGTCGCCGAACGCAGATAACGCTTCTCTGCCACAAGTGGCGGCTGCTTCAGCCAACGAGTCGGGCGAGGAGACGATCCTCATGCCTTTCCCGCCACCCCCTGCGGCAGCCTTCACGAGCACCGGATATCCCATCTCTTTCGCGATGGACGCGAGCTTTGCCGGATCCGCTTCCGACGCGGTCATCCCCGGAATAATGGGCACATGGCTATCGGACATGATGGTCCGCGCGGTGGTTTTATCGCCCAACTTGGCCATGACATCCCCGGGCGGCCCTATGAACACGAGCCCCGCGTCAACAACCCGGTCTGCAAAAGTAGGATTCTCCGCCAGAAAACCGTAACCCGGGTGGATCGCTTGCGCACCGGTCTTGAGGGCCGCGTCGATGATTTTATCGATGTTCAGGTAACTGGAGGCAGGGTCTGAATCGCCCAGGAAGACCGTCTCATCCGCGGTCAGCGCGTGGAGCGCGTCCCGATCCGCATCGGAGCAAACCGCGACCGTGGCAATGCCCATCTCTCGCGCGGTGCGCATCACTCGAACCGCAATCTCGCCACGGTTTGCTACCAGTATCTTGGAAAACATCGAGGAACTCCCCATATGTTCAGAACCGCGCTCTCGCTTGCGCGCATGCCCACTCCCCGAGAGTGGAGCATTAGCGCTCGAGTACCGCCAAACCTGGAACCGCTGAAAAGGCTTGCAAAGTCCAGGAGTTTTTGGGGGAGGGGTCCGGTGAGGGCCCTTTTTGCAAGAAGGGCCCTCACCGGCCACTCTTCCCAAAGCTCTTGGTCATTGCCACCCCTACATCCGAAACACCCCGTGGCCTTGATTTCGGTCTTCCAGCGGAGCATTGAGCGATGCGGAAATAGCCAGACCCAGCGCATCGCGAGTCATTGCCGGATCAAGGATCCCATCGTCCCAAAGCTGGCTGGTGCTGTACCATGCGTCACCCTGTTGTAGAGCCGCCTGAATGATCGGTTGCTTCATCTGTTCCACCATCTCGGGCGGTAGCGGCGGTTGGCCTTCACGCGCCAGTTGATCGTTCTTGACGGTGACGAGCACATCAGCCGCTTGCTCGCCCCCCATGACCCCTATCTGTGAATTGGGCCACATCCAGAGGAAGCGCGGAGAATACGCCCTCCCGCACATGCCGTAGTTTCCGGCGCCGAATGAGGCCCCAATGATTACGGTGAATTTCGGAACCGTCGCTGTGGAGACCACATGGACCATCTTGTGGCCGTCTTTTGTGATCCCGCCTCGCTCGTATTCACGGCCAACCATATACCCGCTGATATTTTGCAAGAAAATCAGTGGAATACCTTGTCGATCACAGAGAGAGATGAACTGAGTAGCTTTCAGCGCGCTCTCGGAAAAGAGCACGCCATTGTTGCCCAGAATGCCAACCTGGTAACCGTGAATATAGCCCCAGCCGCATACCAAGGTAGGGCCGTAGAGCGCCTTGAACTCAAGGAACTCCGATCCGTCCACCATCCTCGCGATCACTTCACGCACATCATAAGGCTTAGAAATCGACTGCGGCACAATCCCGTAGATCTCTTTCGGGTCGTACAGGGGATCCTCCGGAGCGCGGCGGGGGACGCGAGCCTTTTCTTTAGGCGGCAGCATGGCCACGATGTTGCGGAGTATGTCGATCGCGTGCTCGTCGTCTTCCGCGAAATAGTCGGAAACTCCCGATTCGCGGCAGTGGACCATAGCGCCGCCCAGCTCTTCCGCGGTCACGTCTTCGCCGGTCGCGGCCTTTACCAGCGGAGGTCCTCCCAGGAAGATGGCGCCCGTACGGTTCACGTGAACCACGTGGTCCGACATGGCCGGCACGTATGCCCCACCCGCGGTGCACAGGCCCATCACCGCGCAGATTTGAGGGATGTTCATCTTTGACATAAGGGCCTGGTTATAGAAGGTCCTGCCGCCATCATCCACGTCAGGAAAGATCTCCGCTTGCAACGGCAAGAACGCGCCGCCCGAGTCCACAAGGGAGATCGCGGGCAGATGATTTTCCATCACGATGGTTTGACCGCGAAGCGCCTTCTTTACCCCCATTGGGTAGACCGTGCCGCCTTTGATCATAGGATCATTGGCATGGACAAAGATTTCACGACCGTGAACCAGCCCTATGCCTATACGGCTGCCCGCTCCGTGGACTTTCCCGTCGTACATTCCTCTTGCGGCCAGAGGCGCGATCTCGAGCCAGGGGGAATTCCGATCGAGCAGTCGGTCCAGTCGTCCCTGCACGGTAAGTTTACCCAGTTCCGCGTTTCGTTTGATGGCCTTGTCAGAGCGCTCTTCACGAGCTCGTTTCAGCTCGGCCTTGAGTTCGGCCACTTTCTGTTCCATTTGCTCGTAGTTGGCCTTGTACTCGTCGCTCGTTTTGTCGATGCGGCTATCGATGATTTCCATGGCCTTACACCTGGCGCCGTGTGAGAAGCTCGTCCGCGATGGCCATACGGGCCACCTCTGAAGTAGTCCCCGCTATGGACGCATACTTGGCTTCACGATACGCTCGCTGAATGGGGCTGTCCCATAGATATCCCTGACCTGCCGTAATCTGCATGGCCAGCCCTGTCACTTGCTCCGCGGCCTCGGAACTGAATACCTTGGCGCAGCGCATCACCCCGAGCGCTTCCTTGTCCCCAAGCGAGTAGAGCCAGCCCGCGCGGTACGCGAGGAGCTGAGCGGTCTGAGCGAGGGTCAGCATTTCCGCAAGCTTGAAGCGAATTTCCTGGAAACGAAAGATCGGTTTGCCGCCTTTCAGGTGAGACTGGGCGTAGTCCTTCGCATCGCACACCGCCCGATGCATCAGACCCACGGAAGCCATAGTGAGGACCAGGTCCTGCATAAGCGTGAGGTAGTCGAGCGGTTGGCGGCTGTCGAAAGGCCCCAGCGCCCGTTTCGCCGGTACCTTGACGTCCTTGAATTCAATACTCGCTACAGCCAGCCCGTTGTACCCAAGGGTGCGAAGCCTCGGACCAACACTCACCCCTTCGTTGGTCCGCTCCACGAGACAGACCACCGACTTGCCGCCAGAATCGGCCAGGACAGCCACAAAATCCGCTATCGGACCGTTGGTGACAAAGCTCTTTCTGCCTGTGAGCACATATCCGTCGCCATCGCGGCGAGCCCAGGTAACCGGGCCCTCCGGCGCATCTCGCTCTTCGGTTTCGGAGATCGCGACCGCGGCGATCAGCTCACCGCGCCGGAGCGGCTCCAGGATATCGGTCACGTTCTGGCCGTCTCCAAAGCCTTCCAGCAGGCCCCCGAAAAGCCGCGCGGTCGTCTCCACCGCAAGAAAGAGCGACCCGGAAAGGCGAGCAAGCTGCTCCTGGGCCGCAATGAGAGCCGTTGTCTCGCGCTCGGCCTCAGGTCCCGTTCCGACATGGAGATACCCGATCTCCGCGAGACGTCCCAGGCGCCGCAGCGTGATCGCACGGATCTCCTCCAGGCCGGCCTGCTCCATCGCCTCTAACTCCGAGCGGGTCTCCGGGTCGAAGAGCGCTGCTGTCTTGTCGGCAAGTTCCTTCTCTTCCGGGATCCAATCGAAGTTCATGCGCGTAGTCCTTACATGAGACGGGAGATGAGAACCTTCTGAATGTCAGAGGTGCCGCCGCCGATCGGCGCGAGGCGACTATCCCGAAAGAACCGCTCCACGTCGTATTCGTGACAATAGCCGTAACCGCCCATGACCTGCATGGCGTCATTGGCGGGTTTCAGGGACCAATCCCCCACAAAAAGTTTTGCTACGGCCGCTTCCAGGTGATTCAACGGCTGTCCCTGGTCCTTGCGCCACGCGATGCGATAAATCAATGAACGAGCGGCTTCGAGAAAGATTTTCAGGTCAGCCAGCTTGTGGCGCACCGCCTGGAACTCGGCTATCGGCCTCCCAAACTGGTGGCGTTCCTGCGCATATCGGGCGCAACGCTCGATTACGAACTGAACTCCACCCACAAAAGGCGCCAAGAGCGTGCTCCGGTCCCACTCCACCGTCTGCATGGCCATGAGGAACCCGTTATTCTCCATTCCAAGCAGGTTCTCGGCAGGGATTCGGCAGTCTTCAAAGATCAGCTCCGAGGTTGGAGAAGTGCGGACCCCCATCTTTATCAGACTACGACCCGCGGAAAAACCGGGCGCGCCCTTTTCCACGATAAACGCGGACATGCCTGTCTGCCCCGAGGAAGGGTCGGTCTTCGCGTACACCACGGCCACGTCCGCAATCGCGCCGTTCGTGATAAACATTTTGCTGCCATTGAGCACCCAACTGTCCCCATCGCGCTCGGCGCGAGTGCGTATCGACGCCACATCCGAGCCCGCGCCCGGTTCGGTGAGACCCATGCATCCGACCCATTCGCCCTTGGCCAATTTGGGGATGTACTTCTTGCGCTGCTCGTCCGTTCCGTGCGTATAGATCGTGTCCGCGCACAGGTAGGTGTGCGCCCCGTAACTCAGCATGAGCCCGCCATCCACGCCCGCTTCACCCAAGGCTTCCGCGGCCACCACCGTGGTCATCACGTCCGAGCCGCCACCCCCGAGTTCTTCGGGGAAATGAAGGCCCAGGATCCCGAATTCGCCCAGCTTTCGCCAGGATTCCCAGTCAAAACGGCTGTTCAGGTCGTTCTCCCGGGCGCGGGGCGCAATCTCCTTGCGGGCGAATTTGAGCGCCTGTTCCTTGAACATGAGCTGCTCTTCGGTCAACGCGAAGTCCATCAGGAACCTCCAGCAGGATTGCAGAGCGGTCTAGCCGCGCATCAATCCAGCCCCATTGAAGAAAACATCCAGGAGCGCGGACGCTATGTTCCGTTTTTGGCTCTTGCCCTTGAGCGGCTGATTCGCAAGAACCATCGCGGAAAGGAACCCCTCCATCGCCCCAACGAAGATGTAGGTCAGATAACGAGCCTTCATATCTTTGCGCAGGACACCCTCTTGCTGGCCTTGGGTGATGATCCGTTCGGCGCGCCTGAAAAATTCCTTGAAGAACTCAAGCCGCTCGGGCGTGAGATTCGGGGTGGATCGGGATATTTCCGTGACAAAGATGTGCACCAGCTCGGGCCGGGCCTCGTACTCATCGAGGAAATGGTCCAGAATTGCAGCGAGCTTCTCTCGCGGGGATATGGTCTGCGCTTCCAGTTCCTCCATAAGGCCGAACAGCCCGCTCCACCACTCATTGAATATCGCGTCGAACAGGTCCGCCTTGCTGCCGAAGTAGTGGTACACCAGCCCGTACGAGATCCCGGCCTCCCGGGCAATGTCCGTAACCCGCGCCTGATGAAATCCTCGCCCGCGAATGACCCTGCACGCGGCGTCGAAGATGGCGGCCTTGACATCTCTCTTTGCGTCGATGTGCAGGTGACTATTCGGCATGGTGGAGCAGTAACATGCATTGATTGACATGTCAATCAAAAGCGCCGGCAGCCGGAACGCCGCGTCTTACGCGATGGCGCACGCAAGGCGCCGTATTCCGAGACGTCACCCCGGCGAAAGCCGGGGTCCAGCCTTCTGGATTCCGGATTCCGCCGGAATGACGCAACGGGCGCCCAAGTTCGAGATCGAATTCGAGAATCAGAGTACTTACGAATTACGAATAAGTGTGAACTTCTCCACCATATGGTGAGGATGGTAGGATTTCTTGGCTTTTCTTAAGCCTTCCACCCCCAGATCCTGCTCCCGGTTAATGTAGGTGACGTTGTTCCAATGCTCCGAGCAGAACTGCTGATTTATGGCGGCATAGAGTCCGGGGATGTCAGGGTTGGCTTTTTCCACGTGGATCACCGCGGTATCGGGGTTGAGCTTCTCGCCTAATGCGAAAGCCTCCACCTTCTTGTCGATGAGGATCGCTCCTCCCTCGAATCCCAGATCCTCGTAGTTCGCCAGGGCCTGGCAGATTGCCTGGTTTTCGTGAAAGAGGCCCGGAGTCAGGTCACAGTCCTTCAGCTCGCACCAGACTTCTTGAAGATTCAGGAAACAATCCACCAGGTCCGTGTCGAGTGTTTGATATTCGTATTTGTAGTTCTTGATGAACTTGTTCAGGTGATTCTTTTTCTGGTGGAACTTGTTGCCAGGAAGCTCAATAAGCTCGTGGGTCAAGTACACGTAATCGTGATTGGCAGGATCTTCAATAACCTCGAACCGCTTGCGATCAACGTGGGCTTCGACGAACGCTTTGTCCGCGCGGGAGATGCGCGGCTCCATTCTTAACGACATCAAGTCATCGGACAACTCCTCCAGGGCGGCGCGAACATCGCCTTTGCCCACGGGAGGCAGAGCAAAGCCAGGCTCCTCTTCCGGTCTCATCACGATGAATAGGAAGCCGTCGTGAACACGCCATGCAGGGCGATTCCGATGCCGCCACATGAACAGGTTGGTAAAGGTCAGCTCCGAGACCTGGGGAGGGTTTTCAGCGAAAATCCTGTCAAAGAGGGGCTTATGGGTAAGGTCGATTTTTTTGAAATCGGTCATACGACTCCGTGCCTCTGCTCCTCGAATTAGACGAACGAAAGTATCATACATGGCGTTAAGAGTTCAGACGGACAGGTCTTCCACGGCCTCCATGAAACCGATGTCGCACGCGCGGGGGTTATCCCACAGTTGCACCAGATAGTCTTTTGCGTCGGCAAAGAATTGGGCCTGCTCTTGGACGAGGCGTTCCGCCTGGATAGAATCCATGTCACGGGTTTCATTGACGAAGGATGCCACGCGGCCATAGTACAGGGGAGTCATGAGGTCCACGAGGCGGCGACGATTGTCCGGCCAGTTATGATAGGTTGCAGCAAGTTCATAGAGTATCCGAACCCAGGTATCCACAGGGAGGCGAAAGCGATTCAGATCCATTGAGGCCGCGGCTTGGATCGCCGCGAAGCAATCGGGGCAGAAGATGTCTCTCCACAACGTGCCGAAGCGTTGCAAGCCTGCCAGAAACGAATTCACCAATTTACGGAAGTTCACCTGAATCGGCTCGGGTTCCTCCGCGGAGGGCTCTCCGAAGACCGGCACGTCTTCAACGCCGCTTGTCCGTTTCCAGGTCTTTTCATTGTCTTCCATCAATTGAAAGAGCGTGTACACGACCTGACGGAACATGGGCCCCAGGTGCTCCGACGGATCCTTGGCATCATGGATCTTGATCCCCAGATGCGACTGGCAGATCTTGAACCCATTGAGAATTGCTTCAACTGTGAGCCATACATCAATGCCGAAGCGGGCCACGTCCGTTCCCCATACATCGTGGAACGCATAGAACCTTACCAGATCTTTGCTGAACGCGAAGTCCCCGCCGATGGGTTGTCTAACCCTCTTGCCGAAGACCGCTTGCACGAGGTTAAACACGATGTTGTTGGTAATGGTGCCGTCATATTTGTATCGGGTATAAATCGGCGCCACAAGATCGTATCCATGTTCGAGAACCGGATCGATAAGCCTTTTGACCCACTCGTGACTGATGCTTCGCAGGTCTGAATCCACTACCATGCAGGCCCGCGCATCGAGCACGTTGGCGGCCTCAAAGACCATGCGAAGAGCGGTGCCCTTGCCGGGCATCCCGCGATAGATGCTGACGACCTTTTCTTGCCAGGGTTTGAGTTGGAAGTCTTTTGCCACGTCACGTGAATCATCGGTCGAACCGCCATCGGATACGATGATAACCGGTTTCAGGTCTCGGTAGAAATCATGCAGGCCGTGAGAAACCATCTTGATCACGTGCGTTATGGTGGTCTGGTTATTGAAACACGGAATTCCGATCACCAGATCGGCTTTCTCGATTTCTTCCAGCCTCTTCACTGCGTACGGTCGTAGTGCACTGCTATATTTCATTGTCTTCTCCACTTAGGGCAAGCTTGCCATTCGGCTAATTTGAACCGAAGCGGCTGCTGCACAGGTCTTAAGGCGTCGGGAGCGCTAGTCAAAAAACCCTATATTATCAAGTTCGACAGCCTCAACAAGCTTTTCGTCAAAATCCGGAATCGCCGCAAACACCCGATTCCAGTTCGGGATCGGCGGCGGTCCCAGCGGGTTTTCTCGAACAATATCGCCTGCTATGCGGATCGCTTCAGAGAACATCTCGAAAGCCACCGCTTCCTCGTGGCGGTCATAATGAAGCCCGTTGATGCTGGCATCGTCATGGTACATGGCCATGCACGTTTGGGCTTCTTCGAGGAACGCAACCCGCAGCGTTCCGAAGAAGTCCTCGCCTAATATCACGCCAACACCCCGCAAGACCCGAAAAAAAGTTAGGCAGATATCGATCGCCATCTTATTGAGGCCCTTACTCGGATCCTCCTGCGAGAGAGTCTGGTGCTTGTGTTCATAATTTTGGCAAAGCTCAACCTGGCAGATTCTGTTGACCGAACAGTTCCGATATACTTCCGCGAGGACTCCCACTTCGAGGCCCCAGTCGGAGGGAATGCGGTTCACGCGAGCCAGATCCGCAACCATGGAGAATTCGCCGGCCAGCGCGTACCGGAACGAATTGAAGTAATTGAGCACGGGCATATTTCCCACGATCGTGATCAGCGCCTGTATCAAGGGGGTAACCAATAGTCTCGTTACCCGCCCGTACATGCGGTCCGCGATTCTCGCGTAGTATCCCTTGCAGAACTCGTAATTGAGCTGCGGCATGACCGTAGGATACACTAGGCGGCTGAGGAGGTTTCGATCATAGGAGATGATGTCGCAGTCATGGAGTGCGATCACGTAGGCATCCCTCTCCGCGACCACGTACCCATAAGCCATCCAAGCGCTCCGCCCTTTGCCCGGTGTCACACAGCACAGCCCTTGTTCATCCATCTCTCGGTAAAGAGAGTTGATGCGTTCTCCGTCGTTCCAGATGAGTCGAACTTTCCGCTCCTCCTTTTGGAGGGGCTGGAAGTACTTGAGAGCGCGTTGGAATTCTTCGGGACCAGCTGGTCCCAGGGTGACCACAATCTCGGAAAGGTAGTCCACTTCTTTGAGCACATCGAGGATCCCCGCGAGAGCTGGGGAATCCATTTCCGAGATCAATGACGGTAAGACAAGGGCTATGGGTCGTAATCTTGCTCGGCTGGCGATTTCCGCTTCTATGGACTCTGGATCGCGCTCACGCAGGATATGCAGCGTGGTGATCGGCCCTCTCTGCAAAAAATCGCTCATTGTTCACCCCCTCCGTTTCTAAGATATTATTCCATTTGGATCGTATGACCCCCGAGGCTACCCCGGACGCGGCGTAGATTCCGAGAGAGCTTAGGGGCCGAAACGTAGCTCGAACGCAATTCGGGGCTGAGCAGACTCCGCCTGCGCTGCCGAGGCCATATTCCAGTAACCCGTAAGATGCTCAAGTGTGCGAGTCGGTTTTTCAGCGCGCCAAATAACAATGAGACCACAAAGCGCTACTCGGAATCTAACCCTGAGACAATTCGCAATATGGCTTCGTTCCAGCCTACCGGACCCGATTGCTTCGTGAAGAGGCCGCGAGCGAGGCTGGGCGGTAGAGAAGCGGCCTTGTGGGCGCCGCGCAAGACCACCGGGATGTCCACTATTTCCAGGAAAGGATAATCATTTGGGCTATCACCCAGCCCTACGGTGACAATCTCTCCGAAAACTCGGCGAGAAGCCCTTATCAGCCGCGATACCGCGGAGCCTTTGCCCCCGTGACCCATTAGGTGCCAGAAGCGTCCCCCGGCCACCACCGCAAGGCCCCGCGCAGCCGCAGCTTCTCGGATCTGATCTTCACGCTCCCACGCGTCGTCGGTCACGAGAAAGGGCTCGTCAAACTGCCTATCTTTGGCCTTCTGGGCTTCTTCTTCGCTCAGCCCGGTGAGCCGCGCCACCTCCCTCACGGATAGAGCATTGAATCCGACCAACGGACAGCCTAGGACTTCAGCGATTTCCGACAAGGCCGTCACAAGGTCTTTGTAGGCTGTTCCCTGCGGAAAGATAAGCCACTTCCCCTCCCGAACAGCTTTAGGAAATTCTTCGTCACGTCTGAGCTCATCCGCAAGAGCTGAGCCTTCCCTCGCCACCACACTGCCGCCATTTTCGGTGACAAAGGGATCTTCAATTCCAAGAGCCTTATGAATAGGCGCCATCTCTGCAAAGGTCTTGCTGGAAACCAGCGACAAGATCGCATTCACGCGCTTTAGGGTTGCCAGCGCTTCCGTGGCTGCCGTCCACGAGTAGTCATCCGGATCCAGGAGAGTCGCGTCCAGATCAGTAAATACAACCAGCTTTCCCATGGCCCACATGCCGACGCTGAAAAACGTGTTGTCCGCACTGAAAATATGCATGTCCACGCGGGTGACAAACTGGGACCGCCTGTAGTCGAGGACAGCGCCCTCAGACTAATTCCACGCGATACCTGATGGTGTAGAGCCCGAGTATCTCGTCCACTTTGGTTCTTATGGTTTCTACGGTCGCCCCCGGAGCGGGCTTGATGGTAATCTTAGCCACTGAGCCATGAACCTTATCTTCGTTCACGGTCACCGTGATTGACTCCGCAAGATCGCCAAGCTTTTCCAGGTCCTTCTCATACACTCTCTTGATTGAATCCCACCGCAGCGCAGGCTTGAAGATTTTGCCCACAGGAGTCAGGGGTATTCGGTCCACGATAAAGATTTCTTTGGGAATCGCGGCGCGCTCCCCAATCTCCTGCTTGACCTTTTCCAGGATCACTTCAGGTGTCAGCCCGGCCCCGGCCTGGACCTCCACATACGCCACCGGCGCTTCACCCGCGTGCGGATCGGGACGTCCCACCGCAGCAGCCATCTGAACCCCGGGAATTCGATACAAGGGATCTTCTATTGCGGAAGGGTCTATGTTGTGACCTCCACGAATGATCAGGTCCTTCTTGCGACCGGTGAGCCACAAGTAGCCGTCCGCGTCCTGTCTTCCCAGATCGCCGGTGTTGAACCATCCTTCTTTCGGCCGGGTTCCCCGGTTATGGGCGTCATCCAAGTATCCGGTAAATACATTAGGGCCGCTGATGCAGACCGACCCGATTTCATCCGTGGCAGCCTCGCGGACAAAGCGACCCTGATCGTCCACTTGGAAGACTTTAGCTTGATGGTACGGGAGTCGCACGCCTATGGAGCCCACTTTACGCGGACCGAATGGAGGATTCAGTGAGGTCACGCAGGTCCCTTCGGTCAGGCCGTACCCTTCCAGGATCTTTAGGCCCGTATGTTCTTCGAAGCGTCGGAAAAGCTCCACAGACAGGGGCGCGGCGCCGCAGACGGCATATCGGAGCGACGAAAGGTCAGCCCCCTCCGTGCTCACGTCCAACAACGCGGAGAGCACCGTGGGCACGGACGAAAAGGTTACGGCGCGGCACTGCTCCACGATTTTATAGAAGTTCTTTATGATGGCCGGGTCACGGTAACCTCGAGGTCCGAGGATCACCACATGCGCGGCCATGGTGAAGGGCATGGAGCCGGTCACTGTCGTGCCGTTCACGTGGAACAGCGGGAGCCCGCTCATTATGGTTTCGCCCGTATACAGGTCGTTGGACGCCGCAACCATAAAGGCCATGGCCGCTTCGTTGAAATGAGTATGGGGCGCGAGCTTCGGAGTTCCGGTAGTCCCGCCCGTATGAAAGAGCGACGCTGTGTCATTTGGATCGATCTCCCGCTTAGAATCAAGAGTATCCGGATTATACCCCCCCACTATCTCGTCGTAACCGTAGACGCCTTCTTTCTCATCGCTCGGACCCATGACTCTGATAATGGCTCGGAGGTTTGGCAGGTTCTTGCGTATCGCGAGCGCCTTATCCCAGATATCCGATCCAGGGGCCTCCCCGAGCGCGACCAGGACTTCCGTGCCCGCCCTCTGGCAGATGTCTCGGATGGTAGAGGGCTCCAACAATGGGTTGATGGGATTCACGATTCCCGCAGCCTCTCCGCCCCAGAGGACGAAGTGGCACTGAGGGAGGTTCGGCAGCAGGTATGAGATCACCTTGCCGGGAGCGACGCCCAGATCGTGGAAGAGGTTTGCGGTCCTGGTGATCTGCGCCACAAGTTCGGAGTAGCTGATCTTCACCGGCTCGGTGTACCGATCGCCGGAGGGGAGAAAGCTGATCGCCGGCGATTGGGGCGCCATCGCGGCGCCATGTTTGATCATGTCATAGGTGTTGGTAAACGGGAGCCTCTGGTTAAGGGGAACTCGCTCGAATTCCTCCACATCGGCTAACCTGGAGATCTTCACTCGATCCATGAATTTTCACACCTCTTCGCGTTGCCACGTGACGATTTTCGCCCCCTAGAGGGGCATAATGGCTTTGTTCCTGGAGAGCACGGGTGACATCCATCCGCCACGGCGGGGCGCCCTCCATATTCCCCCGGGACCGGGCCGCGAACGGCCCTTTGGAAGGAAACAAGATCCCACTTTAGCAACATTCTTGCAACGCATCAAACGGGTGATAAGCGGCGTAAAGGAGTTGACCACCTGCCTTCAGCGTGCTAAAAATTTTTTGACAAACTTTATCCGGAAGCTCCACCTTCGACTCCCCGCACCACCATCTTCGGCGAGCGCGTACTGGGATCGTACCCGTCCGGGGGGCGGAGACTCTCTTAGTTCCGAAAGGTCGTCTCATATATGGCAGAGATCATCCCATTCAAACCGGTGCATTATGACGGAAAGCATGCGGGACAACTAAACAGGCTCATTACACCGCCCTACGACGTGATATCGCGCAAGGAGCAGGAGGGCTTCTACCAGGCTCATCCGCTAAACATAATTCGGGTGGTTCTCGGCAAGCAGTTTCTTACGGATTCAGCGGTTGACAATCGGTACACCAGGGCGGCGGCGACACTGAAAGAATGGCTGGAGAAAGGCGTTCTGGTTAGGGCCCCTCGCGCGGGCATGACCATTTACCAGATGGAGTTCGCTGATCCACTGGGAGAGTATAGGATCATCGACGGGCTTGTGGCGCTGGTGAAAGTGGATGACTACGGCCCGGGAAAAGTCTTGCCGCACGAGAAGACGTACAAAGGCCCCAAAGAAGATCAGCTCAAGCTCATGCACGCGTGTCTCACGAACATAACACCGATTCACGCGCTTTTCAGTGACTCTGAGCAGACGGTGCGCCGTGAGTACAAGACGTTCATGAGCGCAAAAGCCGAGCAGGAGACCCGCGATGCTCAGGGCACTATTCACCGCACCTGGACTCTCAACGACGAAGCCGTTATGGCTCGGATCAAAGCCGTGATTGCCGACCGGAGCATCTTTATCGCCGACGGTCATCACCGTTACGAAACTTCGCTCGCATTCAGAGATGAAGTGAGAGCTTCGGGAAGAACAGACCTCGGAGAGTGGCCGGATTACGTGATGATGTATCTCACGGCCATGTCTCACCCCGGCCTGACCATTCTCCCGGCGCATCGGATGATCACTAAACTGGGAGACGTGGAGGTGGAAACGGTGCTCGAAAAGTTGCGCCCCTTCTTCAATATCGAAGAGTTCCCGTTTTCACCGGAAAGCCGCCGGGATTCAGAAGTAGCGCTGGTGAAGCGAGTGGCCTCACTCTCACAGAAAAGCGGGAACTACGGGATGGCGGTTCGGGGCGAGCCCTGTTTCCATTTGCTGCGCCTGAAGAGCTTCCAGTGCGTGGACCAGCTTATAGACCCGTCCGTTCCTTCGAGCTTGCGGGATTTGGATGTCACCATACTCAGGGAAATAGTCATGGGGGTGGGCTTCGGCATCGATACGCACAATGCGGAAGGATTGATCGAATACACGCCTTCTGCTACGGATGCCATCCAACGGGTCCAGAGGGGAGAGATTCAGGTCGGTTTTGTCCTGAACCCGACACGAGTTGAACAAGTCCGGGCAGCCGCGGAACTTGGACACAAGCTGCCTCACAAATCCACGTATTTCTATCCGAAACTTTCATCCGGCCTTGTCCTCAACGTATTCGCGTCGTAGGACGCATGGACTGTGGGGCCGGCGCGCAGTGACACGCTCCGGTCCAGGGGACGTTACCGTCCGCAGGCTGCCCACGCATGCAGAAATTCTCCTGTAAGGGCAGAACCGCGCGTCTGCCCGTGATGATCGCGGAATGACGTGTCCACCTTTAAGCGCCCGACAGGACGAGACGATTGACGGGCTTTTCCGCGGCAAGATCAAGGTAATCCAAGCCCGAAAAGGGTACCGCGTTTCAGAAGACGCGCTCATATTGACCTGGTTTGTCAAACCCAAGCCAGGCGAACTCATCCTCGACGCGGGAACCGGCTGCGGTGTCATTGCGTTGGGCCTCGCCGCCGCTCATCCCAGGGTGAAAGTCATTGCGCTTGAGATCCAGGTAGGCCTCGCGGATCGAGCCGTGAGGGGAGTGGGCCTGAACAGACTGGCCCATCGGGTGTCCGTGGTTCGAGGTGATGTTCGGGACGGGGATCGATTGTTTCGGAGGGGTAGTTTCCACCGGGTCGTTTCCAATCCTCCGTTTCATAGCAAGGGGCAAGGCTATGTGAGTTCCAGGGAGGAGAAGGCGCTTGCGCGCCATCAGCTCATCATGCCGCTCTCGGATCTCCTTGCGGCCTCCAAGGTCCTGCTGACACCGGACGGGAAACTCTGTTTTGTTTATCCCGCCGCCAACGCGGCAGGTGTGCAAAGGAGTTTGAAAGAGGCTGGATTTAACCCCTCAAGTATGCTATGGATTTACACCCATGAAGGGGCCCCGCCGCATCTGATGTGCATAGAGGCGGAGAGGGCCCCCTATGCCGGCCCCTTGATTGAGGATCGCCTGATCCTCTATGATACAAAAGGCAATAGAACCGGGGAGGCGAAAGCGATCCTCAACGGCGAATGGATACGATAACCCAAGTTGAGGAAATTGACGCTCGCCGGCGCAACAAAATTGAGCGCGCCTGGTTTCGGACCGGTTTGGAATAGAGCACGGCCGTAACAACGGCCTGGAGGTGACCGTGGAAGAGTTCAAGACAATCAAGAGGCTACCGCCGTACGTCTTTCAGGTGGTCAATGAGCTCAAGATGGAGCTGCGTAGACAGGGCGAAGACATCATTGACCTCGGAATGGGCAATCCGGACATTCCCACCCCCGATCATATCGTGGAAAAGATGATCGAGGCGACGCGGAACAGCAGAAATCATCGGTACAGCGCGTCCGCGGGTATTCCGAAGCTGAGAGCGGCGTTCGCGGACTGGTGGCAGAGGCGTTACGGCGTGGAACTCGACCCGGACAAGGAAGTGGTCGCGACGATGGGCGCCAAAGACGCGTTGGCGCATCTTGTTCTAGCCACCGTAGGACCGGGTGACGGGGTCTTGGTGCCCGCGCCCAGCTACCCTATTCACCCGTTCTCCGTGGTCATCGTGGGGGCCAACCTGATCCATGTTCCCATTCGGCCCGATTGCGATTTCTTCGATAACCTCAAGGAGGCCGTTCGCTTGAACTGGCCCTTGCCGAAGATGCTCATCATGTCATTCCCGCATAATCCCACCACCATGGTCGTGGATCAGGAGTTCTTCGAGAAAGTGGTGGATTTTGCCATGGAATACAAGATCATGATCGTCCACGATTTCGCATATGCCGACCTCACCTTTGACGGGTACAAAGCGCCCAGTTTCCTCGCGGTTCCCGGCGCGAAAGAGGTTGGGGTGGAAGTCTTTTCCATGTCCAAGAGCTATTCCATGGCCGGCTGGCGCGTGGGATGCGTGGCGGGTAATCCTAAGATGGTGGAGGCCCTGAGACGGCTGAAAAGCTACATTGATTACGGCATATTTCAGCCGATCCAGATTGCGACCATCATCGCGCTCCAAGCCGAGCAGGAATGCGTGCAACAGATTGTGAACGAGTACCGTGACCGCCGGGATGCGCTCTGCGAGGGCCTCACTGATAGTGGTTGGCTGGTGCCTCCTCCCAAGGCCACCATGTTTGTGTGGGCTCACATTCCTGAGCAGTTTCGGGCCCTGGGATCGCTTGAATTCTCCAAGCTGGTCACGCAAAAGGCCAAAGTCGCTGTGAGCCCCGGAATCGGTTTCGGCCCGCATGGCGACGAGCACGTGAGGTTCGCGTTGGTCGAGAATCGGATGCGGATAAAGCAAGCTGTGCGAGGCATCCGCCAATTCTTACAGGAGTGGCGGCAGGACGAGCAGGTGGTTCGGATGGTCGCGGGGGGCGCGGCCGTCTAACCTTCAGCCGACATGAGGCAACCGATGAATGAGATTTGTGTGGGGCTCATCGGGTTTGGCACGGTCGGCTCGGGGGTGGTCAAGATCCTTCAGCAAAACAAGGAGATCATCGAGGCCCGAGTCGGCTTTCCGGTCAAGCTCAAACGTATTGCAGACCTGGACGTTACAACGGACCGAGGGGTTCGGGTGGACCCTTCGGTCCTCACCACCGACGTGCGGCAAGTTCTGGAAGATCCGGAAATCTCCATTGTCATTGAACTCATCGGCGGGATTGAGCCGGCCAAGGCCTTCATCCTTGACGCGTTTCGAAGCGGCAAGCAGGTCGTGACCGCCAACAAGGCCCTGCTTGCGGAGCACGGCGCCGAGATCTTTAAGGCCGCGCGCCAGGCGGGCCGCGAAATCGCGTTCGAGGCAGCCGTGGCCGGCGGCATTCCTATTCTTCGCGCGCTCAGGGAAGGGCTGGTGGCGAACCGGTTCGGGAAGGTGCTGGCCATACTCAACGGCACGTGCAACTTCATCCTGACCGCAATGGATGAGAACCCGGGTATCCCGTTTGACGACGTGCTGAAGCAGGCCCAGGACCGCGGGTACGCAGAAGCCGATCCCAGCTTGGACATCGAGGGGATCGACACCGCGCACAAACTGGTGATCATATTGGCCCTCACTCACGGCATCCGGCTTCCTTTGGCCCGAATATACGTGGAAGGGATCAACAGAATGGACCCGTTCGACGTGGAGATGGCCAAGGAATTCTCATTCAAGATCAAGCTGTTGGCCCTCATCATCCAGCATGGCGAACAGGTCGAAGTAAGGCTCCATCCGACCATGATACCGAGAAATCACCCCCTTGCGAGGGTGGATGGCGTGTTTAACGGCATCTACCTCAGGGGTGACATGGTGGGCGATCAGCTATTCTACGGCCGAGGCGCGGGCAAAGAGCCGACCGCGTCCGCAGTGGTGGGAGATGTGATCGAACTGGCCAGGAATGTTATTGGCGGACAGGTGGGCAGAGTGCCCCCGCTGGGCTATCCGCAGAACCGGATTGATACCGGCGGCGTCATGGATATGCAAGAGGTGGTAACGAACTACTACTTGCGAGTCCAGGCTTTGGATCGTCCGGGAGTGCTCTCTCGGATCGCGGGCATCATGGCTGACCATTCAATCAGCATCCATTCGGTCATTCAGAAAGGACGCCAACAGTCGGGCACAGTGCCGGTGGTTTTCCTTACTCACAACGCGCGTGAGAAGGATGTTCAGGCCGCGGCCCGCAAGATCAACGATCTCGATGCGGTGGAAGGGCCGCCGGTCATAATCAGGATTGAGGACGAAAGCCTGGATTAGAAGCGGTTCCAAAGGCGGGAGAATGCGCATGTGGAAAGGCGTTATCAGAGAATATCCTGAATTCTATCAGTTCAAGAACCCGGACCATGTGGTGACGCTCCTTGAGGGGAACACGCCTCTTATCCCGGCGCCTCGTTTGGCAGCCAAGATCAACCCGAAACTCACCATGTACGTGAAGTACGAAGGGCTCAACCCGACCTCGTCGTTCAAAGATCGGGGTATGACGCTTGCTGTCTCCAGAGCGGTTGAAGCCGGCTCCCGGGCGGTTATTTGCGCGTCCACAGGAAATACCTCCGCGGCTGCCGCTGCCTACGCGGCTCGCGCAGGAATCAAGGCGTTCGTGGTAATTCCCGAAGGAAAGATAGCGCTGGGTAAGCTGGCTCAAGCCATGATTCACGGCTCGGTGGTGATTCAGATCAAGGGAAATTTTGATGAAGCCCTGAAGCTCGTACGGAAGATTTCGGAGAGTCATCCCATTACGCTGGTGAATTCGCTTAATCCGCACAGGATCGACGGCCAAAGGTCTGCGGCATTCGAGATCTGCGATGTCTTGGGCGGCGCTCCTGAATATCATGCGCTTCCCGTTGGGAACGCGGGCAACATCACCGCGTACTGGGCTGGGTACAAGACCTACAAGGATGCGGGGAAAATAAATGCATTGCCTAAAATGATCGGATTCCAGGCCGAAGGGGCCGCGCCCATCGTCAGAGGCCACGTCATCGAGAATCCCGAAACCGTCGCAACCGCGATCCGCATCGGGAATCCCGCGTCTTGGAAACCGGCTGAAGCTGCCCGTGACGAGTCAGGCGGCCTGATCGACATGGTAAGCGATGACGAAATCCTCGCGGCGTATCAAATGCTGGCATCCACGGAAGGGATATTCTGCGAACCCGCATCCGCGGCTTCCATTGCGGGTGTTATCAAGAAGAACAAGCAGGGCTATTTTGAAAAAGGCGGTCGGGTTGTTTGCACGCTCACCGGACATGGGCTCAAAGATCCTGACACTGCAATCAAGGTGTCCACAGGGCCGATGGCTACGTGTGAGCCGGTCACGTGCGAACCCGAACTGGAGAAAGTGCTGAATGTCCTCGGAATCTAAAATGAAATACGTAATCCTGGTCCCTGACGGCATGGCCGATCAGCCCATGCCCGAATTGGGGAACCGCACTCCCTTGGCCGCGTATGACACACCCTGGATGGATAAGATGGCCTCAGCCGGGACCATCGGCCTCGCACGCACGGTTCCGCCGGGAATGGAGCCCGGAAGCGACGTGGCCAATCTTTCCATACTCGGATACGATCCATCCGAAATCTATACTGGTAGAGCGCCTTTTGAAGCGGCCTCCATGGGCGTGGAACTCATGCCCGACGACGTGGCATTTCGTCTGAACTTTGTCACTCTCGATCGTAACTACACGATCATGGCGGACCATAGCGCGAATCATATCTCCAGTGATGAAGCGGCGCAGCTCATCAAGACGCTTACGCCGTTTGTCGAATCCCTGGGTATGCACCTCTATCCGGGAGTTTCTTACCGGCACCTTCTGGTCTGGAAGAACGGCCCGGACGGCGCCGTGACCTATCCGCCTCATGATTTCGCAGGACAGCTCGTGTCTCCTCGGTTTCCTTCGGGTCCTGGCGCGGACAAGTTGCTGAGGATCATCCTCAAGTCATGGAAGCTGCTCAAGGATCATCCTGTAAATCAGCAGCGGGTAAAAGATTGCTTGAGGCCGGCCAATTCCGTGTGGCTTTGGGGCCAGGGCAGGGCCCCAAAGATAAAATCGCTTCGGGAGAAATACGGCATAACAGGCTCGGTAGTGGCCGCGGTGGACCTTATCAAAGGCATCGGACATTACGCAGGACTGGCGCCGATCAACGTGGAAGGCGCGACGGGTTTTGTGGACACCAACTACGAAGGCAAGGCGCAGGCCGCGCTCAAAGCGCTCAGCGAACGAGATCTGGTCTTCCTGCATGTGGAAGCGCCTGATGAAGCTTCCCATTCGGGAGATTTGAACCTCAAGAAACAGGCCATCGAAGACTTTGACCGAAAGGTGGTCGGGCCCGTGCTCAAAGGCCTGTCTGCGTTTGCCAATTGGCGAGTGCTCCTCATGCCTGACCATCAGACGCCGCTTGTAACGCGCGCGCACTCAACCGAGCCGGTTCCGTACATCTTGCTCGACAGCGAAGAATGGGCCCGTGCAGGCAAGAAAGCCACCCGAGCCTTTTCCGAAGAAACTGCGCTCTCCGCGGGCAACCTCGTAGAGAACGCTACCCGCCTCGTGGAACTACTCTTGACCACGCCCCGACAAAGCGCGGTGGGAGAGGCAACTTCGGGGTAACACCCCAAACACCTGTAGCCTTATTGGCTCTCTTTGAAATGGTGATACATCGAAATTTCAGCCTGCTGTCTGCGACGCTAGGAAGCATAGGTGCTGCCTTTACGACCCTACTGGAGAACTCCATTTCTCCCATCAATGAGTCTTGCTCTCTCTTAGGATTTGTTCAGTTACTCTACATTGCTCCAAAACTTGACAGGACGCAATGCGCCACGGTATTGAAATGCGAGAAGTATGATCGCGAACTAAACCTCACAAAGAAGTGGCTCTGCTTTAAGACCGGAGTTATTCTGCTAACTGGCTCGAAGCCACGCCCCGCGGCCCTGTCTGAAGAACTATCCTAATCGTGGGGGTTGGGATGGCGGAATATGCCAATTGGACCTACTTGCCAGCGATCCTAAGTTTTTTGGGCGCTCTCATTTCGGGGTTCTTTGCATGGCGCCAAGGCAGAAAAGCGATTGAGTTCCAACGTCACAAGTGGTTATTGGATCGCGTAGTGACCACGTCCGTTCAAGTGATTGACTACCTTGTAGACGGATGTCCCCCTGGATCAGCACTGATCGAGCAAAATGGCAAGAAGCTGTGGGAGACTGGCGACTTCAACGGGCGGATGGCAAGCCTGAAACACGTGCCGGCGAGACTTAGCGAGCTCATCTTCTACCGACGCTATTTCCGTCAGGTTACTGAGGACCTGGGTCCGACTCGCGAAGAGTTTACCCGTGCCATGGAACGCGCAAGGCAGTCGACGAAGTCAAAGATATCTGAAAAAAACAGGAACGGGGAAGTCAAGGATTGGTACGAGGTAAATGATCTGCCAGAGAAGATCGATGAAGCCCGCTGTGCAGTGGAAAGATACCTTGCAGAGGTGAGCGACCCGTCAAATGCCCTGCGCGGCAACCAGCTAGGATCGAAGCGGGAACATATTGATTGGGCAAGTGTGACGCGGCACGTAGGCTAACCTTTCGAAGCACTACTGAGATCTACGAGATCGCCCGGCAGTACCATCAGCGCAGGAAAGCGAAGATTCAGGGTAACTGTTCCCGAAAAAGCTTTGGCCGGACGTAGGTCACGGTTCCCCTTGAAGTACGGTCAACAACTGCGTAACGCCATCGGTGGCAGGTTATTGGCGCATGTCTGCCCGTCGCGGGCTTGCCAAGCTAAAGCCGTCTCTAACTCGTGCATCCCGCGAATCCATGATGTACGTGAGTGACGAAGCGATCCCAGATGAAGCCTGATGCATGAATCGGAGGTCGCCGCACGAGAACAGGCGCTCGTGTGGCGGGGCAAGGACTATTTGGGTCATAGCCTTTTAGGCAGAGATTTTACGTTGGGCGCTATCCGAAAAGGCAGAACGAGAATTCCATCTGCGGGGGGCAAGATGAAAAGAAAAGCCCTGGACGTAGTCCTCCATGCGCATAATATTTCTAAGAAATGGCGAAAATTCATTGCTGGAGCAACCGACAGTGTAACTTTTTATACACCGTTCTTTGACTTTCTGATTCTTCGACTCGTTGATGCGAATATACAGATCCCTCGTCGCAATATTACCGTAGTTACGGATTTCAGGGTCGAAGTCCTTATAAGCCACCCAAAGCAGTTGACAGCAGTTAGAAAGCTTCTCGATCAGGGGGTGCAAGTCAAGTATCTGCCACGGTTGCACGCTAAAGTCCTTCTGGTTGATGACCGAGTTGCCATTTTGGGTTCGCAAAATTTCACCGCATACGCGCGCCAGAGTAAGGAAGTCTCAGCAGGGGCTTTTGACCTCTTGAATGGAACGAAGTTCTTGAGAACTCTTATTGGGTGGAGAGAAGAAGCCCAACCCATAGACACGTCTTTGGTCGATCTCTTGGTAGAGTGCCTTAGGAGCCGCTCTTGCCAATTCGAAGCCTTGGTGGGAGAGTGTAGGCGGGATTTTGATGAGGTGTTCCGCCAGCGAGAGAACAAGAGAGAGCGAATAGAGAAGTTTATCAGGAATGTTAGGGAAAAAGCACCTTGGCTAAGCGGCGACAGCATAATCCCCAAAGAACTGGCTCGCAGATTTGTTGAGAGATCAGTATGGTGGCCTTATCATCCTGAATATGGCTACGTGCGAGCTCCGGGCCACGCCAAGAACCTCTACGATCACGCTGTCCACGGCTGGGCAATCGATTTTGGCAACAATACTTTTTTGGTGGGCAGGGCGATTGATCGCTGTGGATGGCACCTGAACTTATGTTTAGAGGAAGCCTCTTCTGGGGCCATTGGGTCGCTTGATGCGGTCAAAGCTTACATGAAGTACATCCTCAGTGGGGCCGTCGCTAACTGCGACGGTCTTGAATACGAAGGCGATTACCCCGTAGTAGACGATGAACTAAGGTTTGGTGCCGCAATAGTGGACCTAACTGATGCAATAAACTTCATCCTTGAAGAAACCGGAATTCAAGAGTTATTTCGATAGAGAGCGCGAACCAGCGACCAAAAGCAGAGACGTAACTCTTTCCAATCCCGGCTACGTGGTGGAGAAACTACTCCCGCCTGGGAACTTAGTTCAAATAACCTCTTGGAAACTTTACCGGGAGAGCTAATCTCCTCTAAACTGAGTATAGTCTGCACTCCAGCGCGTCGTTTCGGCGCGGTAGCCGTCGCCTGTCCCGCACACACCGCCAGGGGTCCCTAAATGACTTGTGAATAGATTGTTTGCCTGCTCCCCTTGTGTTCCCTTTCCTCACCGCAACGAAGGCCAACAATATCGGCAATTGAACCAATGGGCCGGCAATGGCATTCACCAGGCCGGCCTCAGTGACGGTGGATTATGCAGGTCAGCTCTGGAGGAAGATCCTCGTGACGCGGGGGGAGATCTTGCAGACGATTTCGTAGTTGATGGTGTTACCATTGGCCGCGATTTCGTCCGCGAGGATTTCTTCATCGCCTTGGCGGCCGATTAGGACCACTTCGTCACCGATTCTGACTTCAGGCGCGTCGGTCACATCGATCATGGTCATGTCCATGCAAACGGTTCCGACCACAGGAACTCGCTTGCCTCGAACCAGCGCTTCACCAACATTTGATTGAAAGCGGGGATAACCGTCATTGTATCCCACCGGAAGCGTAGCGATTCTGGAAGGCCGGTCCGTGACAAAACGCCGGTTGTAGGAGATTGCCCGGCCCGGCGGGTGTTCCTTGATCTGTGCGATCTTGGTAATGAAAGTGATTACCTGTTCCAGATGCAACAGAGAACGGATCGCGTCCGAAGGATACATGCCGTAAATTCCCAGTCCCGGCCGAACCATGTTGAAGTGGGTTTCGGGAAACCTTACCAGCGCTGAAGTATTTGCAGCATGGGTGTAACGGAATCCAATGCCGCGTTGTTCCAGCTTGCGCAGCAGCCATTTGAAGGAATCAATCTGCTTCCGGGTATAGTCGTCCGCGTTGGGATCGTCCGCGGACGAAAGGTGAGTCATGATGCCTTCCATCTCCAGGTGCTTCAGCCTTGAAACCTGCTCGATGAACGGCGCCGCGTCTTCTACCCACACGCCGGAACGGCCCATTCCCGTGTCAATCTTAATATGAACAGGTATTCGACTGCCCTTTCGCGCGGCGGCCTGATTCAGGGCCTCAGCCAGATCTATGGAGCTCACCACGGAGCTTAACCGGTAACGGACGATCTTGTCCGCTTCTTCAGCAAGCACGGTAAAGACCAGTATGGGCGCTTCGATACGATTCTCACGCAGGGTGGCGCCTTCGTCGGGGAACGCGACGGCCAGGTAGTTCACGCCGTTTTCAAGCGCCACTCTGGATGTTCGAATGGAATCGTTCCCGTACCCGAAGCTCTTCACCACGGGCATGATTTCGACGTGTTCGCCCACAATCGCGCGCACGGACTTTATGTTAGCCGCGATTGCGTCCAGGTTCACCACGAGTCTGGTGGGCCCGATGGAGCCCACAAGCTCTTTTGCAATGCGTTCCAGTCCGAACCACCGGGAACCTTTGAACAGGATCATGTCTCCCCGGTTCATGATTTTTTCCAGTTCGGACGCGGCTTCGCTGTAGCTCCTGGTATTGATGATCCGCCGGGAATTCATCCCCGCGTCCACCGCGGCTTGACCGATCAGCGCGGCATACTGGCCTACGGTGATAAGCTGATCGACCTCGGCCCTGACCACGTCTTTGCCAACGGCCAGGTGTTCTTCTCGGCTCAAGAGCCCCAGGTCGAGCATGTCGCTGAGGATGGCTATCTTGCGGCGGCCTTTGCCCACCTTTGCAAGCACGTCCAGCGCGCCTTTCATGGAAGCGGGATCGGAGTTGTACGTGTCATTAATGAGGGTGACGCCCGTGACCGTGGTATGGATTTCCAGTCGCATAGGCGACGGCCGGAACTCCTCCAGACCCTTGCGGATCGATTCGTTGGAAGCCCCGAGCATGTGCGCGGCCGCAGCCGCCGCGAGCGCGTTATGAATGTTGAAAGCGCCGGGAACGTTCAAGGTCACAGGGATTTGATCGCCCGCGAGCGCGATCCTGAACGTATGGCCTTTTTCAGGGATCGATTCGATGTCGTCCGCTCGCACATTCGCTTCAGCCGCGATGCCGAAGGTTACCACCCGGCAGTTGAGTTCCGGCGCGAGGCTCATGCTGAGGGGATCGTCCGCGTTGAGGATCAAGAAGGAGTCGTCACGCAGATTCGCGAAGAGGCGTCGTTTTTCTTCCAGGGTGTTCCGGAGGCTGCCCAGGCCTCCGATGTGCGCCTTACTGATCACGGTGAGGATTCCGTGATCCGGCTTGATCATGGCTTCCAAGCGGTCCATCTCGCCGGGAAGGCTGATTCCGGCCTCGATGAGCGCGACCTCGTGCTCCGGTCTCATCCCGAGCAGTCCCAAGGCAGCGCCCACCTGAGTGTTGTAAGAAAGGGGTGACCGATAGGTGCGGCGCTCCAGGCACAGGATCGAAGCGAGCATCTCCTTGACCAGAGTCTTGCCGTTGCTCCCCGTGATGCCGATCACTGGGCGCGTGAACCGGCGCCGGTACGATACGGCAAGATTCTGCAACGCGGCCAGGGTGTCCTGGACCTCGATCAACGTCTTGCCGGATGGAAGAGGCTTGTTAAAGAGTTCGGCTCGGCTTACCACCGCGGCCCTGATTCCGCTGTTGAGCGCCTGTTCGGCGAAGTCGTTCCCGTTGAAATGGCGGCCCTTGATGGACCAGAAGATATGGTTGTCCCCGAGCGGCTTGCGAGTATCAATGGAAATGCCTGATACCGGGCCTTGGGACGGACCGGTGACCCTCAACGGCCGCACGATATCAATGACCTCGTGCAGATCAAGGAAGCCGGCATTCTCGATCCCGTGATTCTCGGCCGAGGAAGATGATTGGCTCGTAGGACTGTTCATGATCTGAAGCGTCTTCGCGGTCCATGCTCTATCATGATACTGACGAAAACACAACAGATCCCCTGCCGTTGGAGCCGGGCGTCAGTTATCCAAGGGGAAATCCCTCTTGCCCCTCTTTAGAAAAGGGGGTTCCCTGATTTTCCAAGTCGAAACGCGTGCAAAGCTTTACACCCATGACGAATCCGTGCGAGAAAGTCTTCCATGAGCAGCACGGAATACGAAGCCGAAGAAGGGGGCGCGCCTGCCGAAGTTGAGCCGATCGAGATATCGATCGACGGGGTCCTGGATCTGCACACGTTCTCCCCTCGAGAGCTTCCAGGGCTGCTGGACGACTACATCGCGGCGTGCGCCGAGAAAGACATAGTGGATCTGAGAATAATTCACGGCAAAGGTAAGGGCGTCCTAAGGGACCGGGTCGCGGCGCTCCTTCAGAAACACCCTCTGGTGCAAAGCATAGCTCAAGCGCCTCTCGAAGCAGGCGGCTGGGGCGCAACGCTGGTGACGCTCAAGAAAAGACCGATGGACTGAACTTCCGAGAGATAGTTTTAATTCGCATCCAGAAGAGTGAGATTATCGAGCAGGTAAAGTTGAAGCCGAGCGCATCACAGACCATACCGCCTACGGGAATACTGCTCCTGATTATGGTGTGCTTCCTGTGGGGAGGAAACATCGTAACCATCAAGGTGAGCAACCAGGGGATTCCGCCGATTCTGGCGGCCACCTTGAGGTCGCTCCTGGCTGCGGGCCTGCTCTGGGCATACGCTCGCTGGAAAGGTGAAAAGGTATTCCTGTCACGGGAGGACCTGAAGCATGGCCTGGCGCTCGGGTTCTTGTTCGGAATGGATTTCTTGTTTCTCTACTGGGGGCCTTCGTTCACGGATGCCTCCCGAGCCGTGATTTTTCTTTATACGCAGCCGTTGTGGACCGCGCTGGGCGCGCATTTCATTCTGATCGGGGACCGCCTGAACCGGCCCAAGAGCGCGGGCTTGCTCTTGGCTTTCGGGGGACTCACCGCGGTGTTCGCTTCTCGGTCAACTACTCTGGGGCCGCTCTATTGGCTGGGTGACCTTATGGAGGTTATCGCGGCCCTGTTCTGGGCATCAACGAGCATCTACATCAAGAAGGTTATCCAGAATCGGCCCATAACGCACTTCCAGACACTCTTTGCGCAGCTTCTCTATTCCGTTCCTTTTCTTGCGGCCGGTACGGTGATCTTCGAGTGGGACAAACCCGTGGCGCTCAGTCCCCTCATGGTTTGCGCGTTTCTCTACCAGACGCTCGTGGTGGCCTTCTTCACTTATTTGCTCTGGTTTTGGATGATTCATCGGTATCAGGTTACGCGCTTGGCCGCGTTCACCTTCCTCGCGCCTCTATTCGGGGTGATCCTGAGCGGCGCTTTGTTAGGTGAGTCGCTCACGCTGCCGCTCTGGGTGGGGTTGGGGCTTGTCGCTACGGGAATCTATTTGGTCAACCGGCCTGAGCCTTCAATAAAGGTAAGTTCAGGTTCCGCCGATGGTTGAAAGACGGGGTTAGAAACGGTCTTCGGTGACCGGGCCTTCTCCGTGCGCGCGGCGGAAATTGAAACGTCGGTCGAACAAGGTTCGGACAGGGAGCCATCACGGCGAGCGCTCTAGCATCCACTGTTCACATGCTTGAATAAACTGCCGGGCTGCTTCCAGGGCCGAATCCGCATCACGTTTCCCGTAAACGACTCCAGGTGTGAGGTCCGGAAGGCCATTGGGATAGCGCGTGAGAATATAGAATTTATCCAGAAGAGCCGCAGCTTCGGTCAACGCGTCGTCGCCAAGTTCTGTCCTGCGCGGAAAGTCCGAGAGCAGGGTCATCACGGAATGGCCCCACGGATCCAAATCCAAGAAATGCCATACAGCCTTCAGCGCCTTTTCCCCCACCTGTTGGCGCAGGAAGCAGGCCTGCGCGAAGATCCGAGCGCCATAAAGAGTTTCTGCCGCGCGCAGATCTTCTTTGGCTGTGGTGAGCCGGCGATTAGCCTCGTGGCGATTCGCGCTCCGACTCATAGATGATGACCCCCTCTTGTAGCGCCTTTTGAATAAACCGTCGGTCGGCTATGCGGGAAAGCTCCTCGGGAGTGTATATCAGCAAGTCTACACCCTGAAACTTCACCGCGCGCGCAATCTCCAGATAAATTCCATCGTACCGATCCAAGAAGCGTTTGTCCGTCTCTTGGATGAGTGTCAGGTCCAGGTCGCTTTTCCGGGACGGTTCACCTCGCGCCCTCGATCCAAAGACTATGGCGCGCAGGATGCCGTGATTGCGGAAGATTTCGCGCAGCGCTGTAGCTATATCTTCGAGGTCTCGGTTCATGTTGATTGTTCCGCTTGACCGCGTGAGAATTCAGAACTCTATCCCTTTTTGCGCCTTCACACCTGCGCTGTATGGATGCTTGATCTCTCTCATTTCCGTAACCAAATCCGCGGCTTGGATCAGGGCCTCGGAAGCGTCCCGGCCGGTCACCACCACGTGCAGATTCGCGGGGCGGGCTGAAAGGAATCCCACTATTTCCGCCTCTTCGACCATATTGTACTGAATGAGGTATGTAAGCTCATCAAGAACGACCATCTGAAACTCGGCCGATAAGATCTTCTCTTTCGCCAGCTCCCAGGCCGCACGAGCAACCGCGATATCCTTTTCAAGGTCTTCGGATTTCCATGTAAAACCCCTGCCGAGCACATGGAATTCCATAAGATCCGAGAACCGTTCCGCCGCCGTCAACTCACCATACTTCCACGACCCCTTTAAGAACTGGATAAAGCACACCTTCATGCCCTGGCCCATAGCGCGCACCGCTTGGCCTATCGCAGCGGTCGTCTTCCCTTTGCCGTTCCCGGTATAGACCATGAGGAGGCATCTTTTCATAGCCCCAAAACTCCGTCTGAACTCTTTCCGAGACGTTGCGCGCCGAATGTGGCGGCCCGTTCCGAGCACACCACTACCACGTACTGACGCCGCGCTCAACCGCCGAACAAGATGGCGCCCCTGCTTCGCTCATCCAGTCCCACGCCGTTAGACACGCTGCGCGACCGGAGGAACGCGCTGATGACAATAGAGTCGTCAGTTCCACCGGGGCCTGTTGCGTGCTTTGCACCGTAACTTTGTTCTTACTCCCGCGGTCCGGAGCGCTGAATTGGTATTTCATGACATAAGAAACGAAGTTTTGCGGAAAATGTATGCCTGAAGTGTGAAGCGGCAGTAGTTCGGTAGCATCAACTTGACAGCGCGCCCACACGTATCTACGCTATTTTGTAGAGAAGAGAACGCATATTCGGGCGACATAGGAGTCAACGCGACAGACCGGAAAGGAGTTCAGTTATGCTTGGCGACCATGAGCACGAACATCTGCACACTCACGAGCATACTCACACGCACAGCCACGAGCATGGCCACGGAAGCGATACGCACACCCATGAGCATTCCCACACGCATGCGCACGAACATTTTCACGAGCACGGTCACCGGCACGAGCACGCGGGAACGGAGAACGTTCATGACCACGAGCACTCAGGAGATCACGGCTTCCACGATCATGGGCATGAGGGCCACGAATCTCACGTTCACGAGCATGCTCACTGAAAGGTTGGGCGCCTTCGACCTCCGATGAGGCCGGGTAGAAGCTTGTTTCGCGCATGGGGCGGGGGAGGGGGCTTCTAATCGCTGAACGAGAGAAGTCTTACCACTGCTTGAAGATGTTCCAAGTCTTCGGGAGAGATCTCAGTTATCTGGAATCCCGCCGTCCATTGATCGTTTCCGCTATCTCTCTTGGCCCAGCGGCACACGGCTTGGAACACAATATGCGGTATGGAAAATAGTTCGTCCGCTCGAATCACGAGGGTCTTGGATTCGTTCGGAGCCGCTTGCAGCCCTCTCACGCTGATCCCTCTCTCGGTGAGGTCCCGCACCGCGCCGATGTTGTCAGGAGAGCCTAAGTCGTAAATCGGCAAACTCACTTCCAGGTAGGCACGGTCTGTTAGGCGGTAATCCCCGAGGTCCGCGGTGTCCTCATACTCCGAAGAACGGCCATAGAGTTGGCCCGGAGACATCAACTTGGCATCCGCCAGTTTTCGAAAGACGCTCTGCAGACCCTTGTGGGAAAGTCTATACTTCTGCATGAGCTCCGCGTCGTTCAAGCCCGCTTTAATGTCTCGCACCAGTTCATATGCGTTAATTACCGGTTTTGCCGCCACCAATCATCTCCCGGGTATTCAAACGAGGTCCCTCAACCTTCCGAAGCGCTTGCAGGGGCAAGGAATTGCCGTGGAAAAAGGCGCGCCGCCTAGCGCATAAGACGCCTGTCCAGACGTTTGATCCTTTCCACCATTCCTCTCATGTCACGAATTCGGCTGTCAATGCGTCGCTGGGTCTCATCGATTCCTCTCAGCTCTCTACCCCGCGTGTCAGTCTGCAATCGCCTGCTCGGCCGCGAAACAGGCGCCTTTAGAAGGCCCGCTATTGCTGAAGGGTAGGTCTTGCAGGCCCGCGCGACGGTTGCCGCCGCCCATGCGCGGGACGCTGCGCCGGTCGGCCCCGAGCTGACCCGGGGATCATTCGAATTTGCAGAGATCAAGGAGCGCGCGGCTTTCAGCTTCTCCCGTCCGGATGAGGTCTGCCCCAGCGCGGGGAAATCGAGCAGCGTCAGGAACAGCAAGGCAGAAGCCAGGACTTTGTGCCATTTCACTATTTGGTTCCTCTGCGGGCAACATTCCGTGAGAACGGGCTCCCATTTTCGATTAGCGATCCCGTCCCGCGTATCGCTCCAACACCTCCGCCACACGCCGCGCATCTCTCTCCCTGGCGAGATCGAGGGCCGTTTTGCCCGAGGGGTTCGTTACGGCCGGGTCCGCGCCCCACTGAAGCAGTAATTCGACCCCTTCGGCATGGTCTCTTTCCGCCGCCCACATCAGCGCCGTCTTCCCCTCCCGGTCGCACACGTCAACGTTCGGGCCGGTGCTCAGAGCCAACTTCACCACGGCGGGATCGCGGTTGAGGCAGGCCCACATCAGGCCGGTTCGACCGCGGTCATCAGCCGCGTTCACGTCCGCTCCAGCTTCGAGGAGGGTTTCCACAAGCTCAGGCGTGCCGTAGAGCGCGGCCCACATGATGGGTGTCCTGTCGCCTCGATCGCGCGCATTGACGTCCGCGCCGAACTCCACGAGCATGCGCGCTACGTGTCCCTGACTCTTATAACAGGCCCACATGAGGCATGTCCTGCCGGTTTTGTCCCGAGCATTCACATCCACATTCAATTGCGCGAGCTCTTTGAGTGTCCGTAAATCGCCGTGAGTGCAGGCCTCCATAAGCTGCTCCACAATTGTATGGGAAGTCTCACCGGGCGCCGTGAGAATCTCGGGCGCAGGCGCGTCGCCGTCTGCTTGCACGGTCACGCACTGAATGCCGTCTTCCGACTGTGCGACCCCAGCGGATTGGGCATTGGGGGCCCTTGAGAGGAGGGCCTCCGCTATGTCAAGTCGGCCGCGTTGCAGAGCCCAGTCCAGCGCGGTTAAGCCTCGCTTGTCCTGCGCATAGAGGTTTGCGCCTCGGTCCAGGAGGTGGTGGACCACGTCGAAGTGGCCCTTGTACGCCGCGCGCATGAGCGCCGTGAGATTAAATCTGTTCACCGCGTCCACGTCGGCGCCCCGATCCAGTAGAGCCTTCACGATTGGCAGATCCCCTCGAGAAGATGCCTTCATGAGGGCTGTCTTGCCGTCCTTGTCCTTCAGGTTCACATCTGCGCCATGTTCCAGGAGGAGCGCAACGATTTCTTTGTGACCGTTGAACGCGGCCCTCATCAAGGGGGTAAGCCCATATCGGTCAGGCTCGTTCACGCGCGCTCCTTTTGCCAGCATAGCTTTCAGATCTTCCGTGAGCCCACGGGCCGCGGCGTCAAGAAGGCTCGACGGTCCGTACTTGATCGCGGCGTCAATTAAGACTCCCCGATCCATGGTGAGTTCGAGGGTTTCAGTGCGGCTCTCATTGGAAGTATCGATCATTGCCTCGATGGTCTTCTCAGCCTCGGCGGTCAGTTGGGCGCCATGTTCCAAGAGGAGTTCCACCACTTCTTCGTGGGATTCCTGAGACGCCCACACGAGCGCGGACATGCCGGCCCTGTCCTCCGCGTTGATGTCCGCGCCCCGATCTATGAGAAGATTGGCTATCTGAGCGCGGCCCGCTCGCGCTGCCCACATAAGAGCCGTCCTGGCGGCCTTGTCGGTTCGGTTCACGTCCGCGCCTCCGTCCAGGAGAGCGCGTGCCACCGGCCCATGCCCTCTGTCAGCGGCGACCATCAATGGCGTCCAACCTGAATTATCGGCCGCGTTGACATCCGCGCCCGCCTCCAGGAGGCGTTCAACCACCTCACGATGCCCTTTGAGCGCCGCGTATATCAGAGCCGTTCTGCCGGCGCGGTCCCCCGCGTTCACGTGCGCTCCCCATTTGAGGAGCAGATTTATGATGCCGATATTTGCTTCTGAGGCCGCGTGCATGAGAAGAGTCCGACCGCTGCCGTCTGTTGCGTTCGCGTCCGCGCCCCGTTCCAGCAGTAAACTCATGATCAGAGGCCTCTCAGCAAAAAGCGCAATGGCGAGAGCGGTGTCGCCCTTCGGACTTTTTGCCTCAGTGGACGCGCCCTTGTTCAGGAGCAGCTCAATCATTTCGCCTTTGCCGTGCACCGCAGCGCGCATCAAAGGCGTAAAACCTTCGGAGTCCGTGGCTTCGGCGTTCGCGCCCACAGCCAGCAACAATTTCACTGACGAAGTCTGGCCGGCCATGAGCGCGACCATGAGACTTGTCGCGCCTTTCGCGTCTACGGCCTCCACCGACGCCCGAGCATCGATCAAAAGTTTCATCATCCGGAGATTTCCTGCGGCGGAGGCTCTCATGAGGAGGGTCCGACCGAGCTCGTCCCTTGAATTAACGTCACCTCCCTTCTGCAGGAGTTCTCTAACCAAGTCGGGCTCGTTCTTAACCACGGCTTCCAGCAACCGGCTTTTCTTGTCTTTTGCGAACAGCATCGTTGTTACCCTCACACGGCCCTTAGCATACACCAGCAAAGGCCCGGGGACAAATCCGAGCCCCGGCGAAGGAAGCATGTGGCGTTCGGACCGCTCCTGCTGTACAATGCGAAAGAGCGTGCCGGAGCCTCAGCGCAGGCTCAATACAATCTGAAGGCAGACTGAGATGGAAAAGCCACGCATCCAAATCCCATTAGATAAGATTGAGGAATTCTGTCAGAAATGGAGAATCCGAGAGTTTTCTCTCTTCGGCTCCGTATTGACGGACGAATTCCGTCCTGACAGCGACGTGGACGTGCTGGTGGAGCTCCAACCCGGCCACGGTCTGACGCTCTAAGACTGGCTCGATTTGATCAACGAACTGAAAGGCATGTTCGGTCGAGATGTGGACCTAGTCGCAAAGGGAGGCCTGAAGAACCCGTTTCGCCGCAAGGAGATCCTCCGAGCCGCAGAGGTGATCTATGCAGCCTGATGCGCGCGACCAGGGATACCTTCTGGACACGCTCAAGTTGTGGCGGAAGGGATAAGCAAAGGGGTCCCGGAGGTGTGAGGCCGGGCGCGTGAAAGGTGCCCAGGCATCATCTCCGTTCAAACCCACGTCAAACACGTAGTTGAAGGGAACCGTCCCAACCCACATGTGGCTTGGATCTGGCACCGTATGCGCACTGTCGTGGTTACCGGCCTCTTTGCCGTCGGCTCTGGCTCTTCGACACACTATTGACGAGGCCTTTGCACAAAGGATATACGAATGAGCCCAGAAGAATTCCAGGAAATCCACGTCCGAGTGGTGGATCACTTTGATCGCGTCGTACTTGGATATGTCCGAGAAGACATTCGCCATCTGCTCGAACAAATAAAGCCCGACGGGCAAGGACTCGGATCGTGCGCAGTGCCTCTCGCCATGACTGTGTTTTCGGCGATGAATTTCCTGGGTGCGCTCATCTGCCTCAAAGGCGAACCAGATGATACTAAAGCTAGTATCAAAGCATTCTGTAATAGGTTCATGAGCAAGGTCAACAAGTTGTATCAGAAGGAGACAGCTCAGGAGGTTTTCATAGACCTGTTCAGACACGGCTTGGCACATCAGTTCTTACCCAAGGCGTGTGCCATTACCAGAGATCCAAGGATGAATGAGGTTCTGGGCGATTTCCCGGAGGGAACCCTCACCCTCCAGTCCGACGTCCTCGCGAAAGATTTCCTGCGGGCCATTGAGCTCCTGTATGAAAAGGTGAGCAAAGGTAAGAACCAGACGCTTGTTCTACAAATCGCCCAAAAGCTAGACGAGTTACGGCAAAAGGATGATGCCACTCGGGGAGAGCTCAGAGGAAAAGTCGAACGCTGTCTCACGTCTGATCTGCACTCACTGACTGAGTATCCGGTCACTACATCCGGCACGACTCCAGAAATATCGGGTACGATGACCATCGATCCGCGGTGCCTGAAATGAGAAGCGTACCCGAAAAACCATCTCAAGATCCTGGAAGCTCTCCTGCATTACAGGAGGAATCCCGACGAAGTATGTAGGATCGCGTAATCTATACTCATTCTTCAATGTTCTGCCGGAATTGGATCGTGCTCCTGGACGAACCGGCAGTTGCCTTCCCACTCAACTGAGCGTCACCTTCATTAGACTTCATCTGCGTTTCGAAATTCCCCAAAGGGGAATACTGTGAGTAGCCCTGGGTGAAACCCAGGGGAAAACGGCCCCAACCAACCTCTTTCTGGAGCGGCCCTGGAGGGGCCGGCCCCTCCAGGGCCGAAACGAACGAATTATTGGCGCTACGTTCCACGGGTTTCACCCGTGGCTACTCAAGGTGTTCCCCCTCCGGGGGATAGACAAGAGCGAGATCTCATTTCGCGATCATTCTTGACAACCGATCTAAGCGATCAACCGCTATTTGACCGCTTCGAGAGCCTCTTTCATTGCAGAGAGGAGCAGCTTCACGTTCTCCGGTCGGCTGTTGAAGCCCATGAGTCCGATGCGCCAGACCTTCCCCGCCAGTTGGCCCAGGCCCTGCGCAATTTCAATATTGTAGTTCTGAAGTAAGTAACTGCTGACCGCTTTACTGTCCACACCCGGCGGGATGATCGCAGTGGTGAGGCTCGGCAATCGGTGCTCCAGCGCCACATGACACTTGATTCCCAATTCCTCCAATCCGTCCCAGAGAAGCTCCGCTGTCTTTCGATGCCTTTCCCACCGGTTTTGCAGACCTTCTTCGGCAACCAGCCGGAGGGCTTCCCGGAGCCCGTAGTTCATGGTGATTGGCGCGGTATGATGGTACGTGCGCTCAGAGCCCCAATATTTCCCAACGAGCGTCATGTCCAGGTACCAGTTGGGAACCTTTGTCTTCCGGTTATTGAGCTTGTTCAGAGCCCGCTCCCCAAAAGTGAGCGGAGCGATGCCCGGAGGACAACTCAAGCACTTCTGGCTTCCGCTGTACGCCAGATCCACGAACCACTTGTCCAAGAGCACCGGCGCACCGCCGAGGCTCGTCACTGTGTCCAGCAGCAGTAGCGCATCGAATTCGCGGCAAAGCATCCCCACGCCTTCCATCGGGTGTTGCGCTCCGGTTGATGTCTCCGCATGGACAAGGCCCAATATTGCCGGACGGTGCTCGCGAAGACCTTCGCGGATTTCGTCGAGAGAGAAGACCTCCCCCCAAGGCTTTTCCATCCGTCTGACGTCCGCGCCGTACCGGGAAGCCATGTCGCAGAGGCGCTCACCAAAGTACCCGTTCACGCCGATGAGGACCACATCCCCCGGTTCGACGCAATTGGCCAGCGTGGCTTCCATAGCCGCGCTTCCCGTGCCGCTCACCGGTATGGTAAAGCGATTGTCTGTCTGCCAAACATATCTGAGCAGTTCCTGGACTTCAGTCATAAGATTGATAAAAAAAGGATCCAAGTGCCCGATCTCGTTCATGGCCATGGCCTGTCGAACCCTCGGATGCACATTGGAAGGTCCCGGGCCCAGCAAAAGGCGTGGAGGAACAGTGAGTTGAGCAGTGTCAATCAAATGCGACTCATCAATGACGGCATTCTTGTCTGTCATGTGGTGGCCTCGAACTAAATGGATTCCTGCGCTATGAGGAGAAACACCCCGCATGATACGCACGCCGACGAATCATTGCAACACAACAATGAGAGGTAGGCCGCACAGGGCGTCATCGAAGAGAAATCATGAGGGCTTGAATCTTGTCTCCGGTTCGCATATGGTAACTACCTAAAGCTCATGCCCGAAAAATAGTCGTAACTCCAATTTCCCCAGATCATCATCCATGACTTTTTGTGAAAAGAAATTACGCCACAAGCCACCCAGTCGCATGGCGACTTCGAGTGGGCGCGGCGTTTCCAAAGAAATCCTTCAATAGAGGCGATTATGCAGGAGCGCGTTAAGGAAGAGCTGATCGCGATCGTAGGGCCTGAAAGGGCTACGGACCGGCCCGAAGACCTGGTTGCGTACTCGCTCGATCCCTATACTCAAGAGAATCGGCCCGACATCGTGCTCTATCCGGACTGCACCGAGGAAGTATCGTCCATTATGAAGGTGGCTTACCGGGAAGGCATTCCTGTGACCCCGCGGGGCTCAGGGACGAACCTTGCCGGAGAGACCGTGCCGGTGGAAGGCGGCATCGTTCTTGCCTTCTCGCGTATGGACCGGATCCTGGAAATAGATCCAGAGAATCGTCTTGCGCGCCTTCAACCGGGCGTGATCAACTTCGAGTTCCAGCAGGAGGTGGAAAAGCATGGCCTCATGTACCCTCCTGACCCCAGTTCCTGGAAGATGGCCACCATGGGGGGAACAGTGGGGACCAACGCAGGCGGTCCCAAAACCGTCAAGTACGGCGTGACCAGAGATTACCTGCTCGGGCTGAAAGTGGTGCTCGCAAATGGAGATGTGCTCAACACCGGCGGCCGCGCAATCAAGAATGTTACCGGATACGACCTGACTCGCCTCATATGCGGTTCGGAAGGCACGCTCGGCGTGGTAACGGAGATCACAGTTCGCCTCGTGCCCAAACCTCTTGCCAATCGGACGATCATGGCGAGCTTCCCCAAATTGGAGGACAGCTCCGACGCGGTTGCCGCCATCATTGGCGCAGGAATTGTTCCGGCTTGCCTTGAACTCATGGACAAAACGGTGATATCCGCGGTGGAGGCGGACGCGAAATTGGGGCTGCCCACGGATGTTGACGCAATCCTTCTCGTTGAGGTGGACGGAGACCCCGAAAGCCTTGACGGGCAGGTGAAGAAGATCCGCGAGATACTGCAAGATAAGCGTGCGGCCACGGTTACTGCCGCAACAAGCCGCGAGGAAGCGGAAAGACTCTGGTCGGCGCGCCGCGGGGCCATCCCGGCAATGGCGAGATTGCGCCCGAATGCCAGAATAGAAGACGCAACGGTCCCGGTCTCTCGGATGACCGTCATGATCAGAAGAATCATAGAGATTTCCAAGAAGTATGACGTGCAGATCGGCGTTCTCGCCCACGCGGGTGACGGGAATCTTCACCCGCTCATCCTCTTCGACGCGCGCAACAAGGACGAGCTGCGCAGGGTCGAACAGGCCACCGAAGAGATCTTCAGAGAAGCCGTGAGCCTCGGAGGGACTTTGACGGGCGAGCACGGTATCGGCCTAGCGAAAAAGCGTTTCTTGCCCATGGAAATAGACGAGGTGGGCATGTCGGTGACCAGGCGAATCAAAGAGAGCCTCGACCCCAAAGGGATTCTCAATCCGGGGAAATTCGTTTAACTCCTTCAATTGCCCAAAAGCCACGGCGCCGGCCCTTCGGGGAAAAAGCATGTTCGCAACAAACATTAAGGAAGACCTGCTTAGCTGCTTCAAATGCGCCATGTGCCAGCCGGTGTGCCCCACGTTCAAAGTCACGCGGATGGAACGTCACGCCCCCCGAGGGCGGGTGCAGATGGTAAAAAAATACCTCGACGGCGATCTCTCAGTCACCAGGGGCCTCCAGGAAGCCCTCATGAGCTGCATCCTGTGCGAGGCGTGCGCGAATGCGTGTCCCAGCGGGGTGCGCCTGGACCGTGTTTTCGAAAACATGCGCATGGAGCTCCATGAGGCGCTCGGTGAGAAGTTCGCGAAGAAAGCGCTTTTCACCGCGCTGAAGAACCCGCTGCTCATGCGGCTGGGCGCGAGAATAGGCCGAATAGGGCAACAAGTCTTTCTTGCGCCTCTCAACGTACGCTGGAAGTTGGGCAACATCTCCGTGAATCGGCTCCCGACCTTCAACCGGACTTCATTCAGAGCCCGAATGGGAGAAGTTGTCCCGGCCGCGGGTAAGAGAACCGCGCGGGCCCTGTACTTCACCGGCTGCGCGACCGATCTGATCAACGAACGCGTGGGAGAAGCCGTAGTTAAGACGCTTACCCTTCTCGGCATCGAGGTGGTCATCCCGCAGGATCAGGTCTGCTGCTCTGTTCCCATCTTCTTGAGCGGCGCACGAAAGGAAGCGCTTCCGAACGTGGAAAGGAACCTTGTCATCTTCGATCGTGACGATGCGGACTTCATCGTGGTGGATTGCGCGACCTGCGGTGGAGGTCTGAAAAAGGCCATCCCTCATCTCATGGAAGACCTGGGGCAAGACCCTGAAAGGGCCCGTCGCGTGGCCTCCAAGGTGAGGGACATCACGGAAATCGTTGCAGAGCGACTCGAAGACCTGCCGCTGGACACTCGTGCGGCACGGTCCTCGCTCCGGGTGACCTATCATGATCCCTGCCACCTGGCGCGCAGCATGAAGGTCTCCAACGAACCACGAAAAGTGCTCAAGGCGCTCAATGATGTGACGCTCGTGGAAATGGTCGGTTCGGACCAGTGTTGCGGTGGGGCGGGATCGTTTCAGTTCGAGCACGTGGAGATCTCGGCAGGAGTGACGGACCGGAAGAAAGCCAACATCCGCGAAACGGCCGCGTCGGTGGTGGCCACAGGTTGCCCCGGATGCAATCTCACACTCTCAGGAAACCTTTGTGAAGAGGAAGATCCGCAGACAAGGCATTCCATTGAACTGGTGGCCGAAAGGCTTCGGTAACCTCCGTTGTCAGTCCACGCCGCGAACGAACTTTCACTGCGTGATCGTATGTAACCACCTGTGCAAAGGCGCCATGAGCCGGAATCGCTCAAAGCAATGATCCAGAAGCTTGCTTGAAAAAAGTTCCTGGGGCGCCGGTTCGTTCACCATCACGTAAAGTCCACTGTAGAGCAAGTATTTCGCGTTCGCGTGGTTCGCGTCATATCCCCGTGGAGTCTTCTTGTAGTGGACTTCGCCCACCTCGTAGCCCTTCGGCTTGGTCACCTCTCGAATCGCTTTTGCCAGCGCGGGCCCATGCTTGGGGCTTACCACCGCATCGCGGTACGTTTCCAAAAGATGCTTCGGAAAGCAGTACAGCCCCGCGGCCAGCATCAATGTCGGCGGTTCCAAGTGGAAATAGAAGCCCGGACACTCCATCTTCGGACGGTTCCCCTCCCAGAAAAATATGCCCAGGTGCGTCTTGTACGGCGATTTGTCCTTAGCGAACCGTGTATCCCGGTTGATGCGAAATATTGACCTATCGGTTCGAGGATCCGCGATGATTCCAGGTGACATCTTTTGAAGACGCGCACCCATAGCGGTGACAAAATCCCGGGCAGGGGCCAACAGAAACTCGTCGTAATCGGGTTTATGCCGGGAAAACCATTCCCGATCGTTGTGCTCTGCAAGCTGCCGCAGGAATTCAACACCCTTTTGGGGAAAACCGTCAAAGGCGACTTTAGCCTCCTTAGTTTTTCTGCCCATGCGCCCCACCTCTCTTTCATTGAAGCTGCCGTCACGTCTTGTACGAACTTCAAGCCTCAACCCGAAAGGCGCGAGTGCTCCTCAAGCATACACGCGTCTTGAACAACCGTAAGCCCCGCGGCCCTTGCCTTCTTCGCGGCCTCTTCGTGAGTAATGTCCTCCTGAAGCCACAGAACTTTTGCGCCGATCGCAACCGCGTCCTCCGCGACCTGAGGAACAAATTCCGGCCTACGGAAGACATCGACCACATCGACAGGGACGGGGATAGACTTGAGGTCGGGGTAGCTTTTCTCTCCCAAGATCTCTTCAGCGCCCGGGTTGACGGGAACGATCTTATAGCCCTTGTTCTTGAGATACGCTGCCACGCGATTACTCGGTTTAGACTGGTTGTCGGAAAGTCCCACCACCGCTATGGTCCTTATTTCCTGGAACAGTTTCTTAAGTTCACCATCTGCGGGTTTGTCCGGTGTTGCCATCTTGCGCCTCCTTCCCGATCCGATCCGGCAAACCGGTGTCACTCGGTTCATGGGCGTCTTAGCCGTTATCACCTAGGTATGCCGCGATCACCTTGGGATTTTTTTGAATTTCCTCCGGGTTGCCCCAGGCTATGGGCGCGCCGTGATCAATCACCTTGATCTTCTGGCACACGCCCATGACGAACCGCATATCATGCTCTATAAGAAGTATAGTCAGTCTCAAGTCCAAGTGAATCCTTCGGAGCAGCTCACCGAACTCTCGTGTCTCCATCGGGTTCATGCCCGCTACGGGCTCATCGAGGAGGAGCAGCTTGGGTTCCAGGGCAAGCGCACGGGCCATTTCCAGTTTCTGCTGGCCACCGTAGGGGAGTGAGGATGCCTTTTCGCCCGCGGCGTGGATCAGGCCCATCAGTCGCAGGAGTTGTTCCGCCTTTTCTCGGATTTTCTGCTCATCGCTCCTGAAGCGGCCCAGTCCTACGATGGCCTCAACGAAAGAGTAGCGGATCGAGCAATGGCTGGCCACCATAACATTTTCGAGGACCGTGAGGTCGTCATATAGCCGGATGTTCTGGAATGTCCTGGCGATACCGATCCTCGCGGTGCGATAAGGACGCCATGCGGTGATTTCTTGGCCCTGGAAGAGCACTCTTCCCTTCGTCGGGCGAACGCGTCCCGTGATCGCGTTGAACGCGGTTGTTTTTCCCGCGCCGTTGGGACCGATCAGCCCGATGAGCTCCCCTTGGTGAAGTTGGAGATCCAACCCATTCAGAGCCTTGAGGCCGCCGAACGTTACGCTCAGCCCTTGCGTTTCCAGGAGAGCGAGGCTCATTCCTGTCTCCGTATCTTTGCAGCCAGGCCCCTTGTCCACTCGAAGAACCCCTGCCACGTGAACTCGTTCCGGCCCATAAGTCCTTGACGTGCAAAGAGCATTACCAGGATCAGGATGACTGAGAAAATCACCATACGCATCCCCGGCACCCCGGAATACGTGTAGCCGAAGATAGTGAAAGGCTCCTCCACTGCCCGGAGCCACTCGCCGCCTAATGAAAAGAGCACCGCGGCGATCACCGAACCGGTTGTGCTCCCCAATCCGCCTACCACAATGATAATCAGCAGGTTGAAGGTAAAAAAGAACGTGAAAAGCGATGGAGAAATGGTTGTGATGAGATGTGCGAGCAGACCTCCGGCCAAACCTTCAAAGAACCCGCTCAGGGTGAACGCGAGCGTCTTAGTCCAGAACGCATTGATTCCCATGGCTTCGGCCGCGGTCTCGTCCTCCCGAACCGCCTTCATGGCCCTACCATAAGAGGAATTTACGAGCCGGACGATGCAAATGACCGTGAAAATGCATGTGCCCCATGCCCACCAGAGGTTGGTGTAGGGATGGAGCCCCTTGAGGCCCAATGACCCGTTGGTTACAGGGACCAAATTGTTCGCGAGCACCTGGATTACTTCACCTAAACCGAGGGTCACAATTGCCAGGTAATCGCCGCGAACCCGAAAGACCGGGATAGCCATGAGGAAAGCCATGAATGCGGTGACAAGCCCCGCGGCCACTAGAGAAACCGGGAACGAGACGGCAATATCCGAAAGGGGCCATATCATGGGCTCAATGATGAAGGTCCGGGCCTTTTCCGCCGGCGTCAAGGTCAAGATAGCGCTGGTATACGCGCCGAGCGCAAGAAATGCGTTCGGCTCCAGGGAGAACTGGCCGGTCACTCCGTTGATGAGGTTATAACTTACCGCGAGGATGATAAAGATCGCCGTGACATTGAGAATACGTATGGAATAAGGGCTAAAGTGGCTGTCCGCATACCAGAGAAAGAGCAAAAGAACGCCGAGCGACGCGGCGGACAACACCCGGTCCCGGACCACATGCGCTCTATACGGACTGGCTTCCACACTCATAAACCAGAAGCCTTTAGAAAAATAGGAATGCCAACAAAAATCCCCCTCTATCCCCCTTTAGAAACGGGGGATTCATGGGCGCTCCTCCTTTAGAAAAGGAGGAGTGTATGGGCTCTCCCTTGTGAAAGCGGGAGCCGGCGGACTCCCCTTTTGTAAAGGGGGGTTGGGGGGATTTTGAAGAGCTTCCTCGGCAACTTCCCCGAAACCTCGGTGTCTTCCAGCCACTTGGAACCCCTGAAGGCGATGCCGGTATTACTCCGGTAGTTCCTCACCGAGAATACCGGTGGGTCGGGTTAAGAGAATTGCGATAAGCACGCCAAATGCAATCGCGTCCCGATATCCCGACCATTCGGGCTTGATCGCAACGATCAGGATTTCTGCGAGCCCAAGCAGGAGACCTCCCAGCGCGGCTCCCGCAACGTTGCCGATTCCGCCCAACACCGCAGCCACGAAAGCCTTGAGCCCGGGAATTACCCCCATGAAAGGCTCCAGCGCCGGATATTTCATGCACCACATCATGCCGCCCGCAGCGGCCAGCGCAGACCCGAGGACAAAGGTGAACGATATCACCCGATCAGCGTCCACGCCCATGAGCCGAACAGTTTCCACGTCTCTGGACAGGGCCCTCATCGCCATTCCCACCCTCGTCCGATGAACGATCAAGAGCACAATCACCAGCAAAACACCGGTGATTCCAATGACCCAAAGGGAGAGGTAAGGGACGTGAATCCCTCTCGCTACGAAAACGCCGTCAAAGGGTGAGGGCATAGGAAAAGACTTGGGCCGCCCGCCGATTATGACCAACGCAAGGTTCTCCAGAAGAAAGGAAAGACCGATAGCCGTGATCAACGCGCTTATGCGCGGGCTGGTCCTGAGCGGTTTGTACGCTCCGCGATCTATGAGGATTCCTAACAAACCGGTCAATACTACCGAGCCAGCGAAACTCACCGGCCAAGGCAGATGGAACATCGCAATGCCAAAGAAGGCAATGTACGCGGAAACCATGAGGAGATCGCCATGCGCGAAGTTGATCAGCCGTAGGACCCCGTACACCATGGTGTAGCCGATGGCCACGAGACCATAGAGGCAACCGAGGGTCACACCGAACATCAGATGCTGAACCAACGCTTCGTAATTCACGCTTTAACGCTCAGTATCGTAAGGCGCGTCAAGGAGTTATGGTTGTTACGTAAACGAACTGGCCGTCTTTGACCTTGTTGATAACCATTGCTTTTATCGGATTTCCATCGGGCTGCATCGAGATCTTTCCCGTCACTCCGTCGAAGTCCTTGGTAGCCACCAGCGCTTCCCGGATCTTCTTCGGGTCTGAGGAGCCTGCCCGCTTGATCGCGTCCAGAATCACGAAATAGGCGTCCGCGCCCATAGCGCTGAACGCGTCGAGCGCCTTGCCCGTATCCTTCTCGTAGATGGCGGCGAATTTCTTACCACGCTCGGTGCTTATCATGTCTTTGTGGAAGTGAGCGGTGAAATAAACGCCTTCTACAGCCTTTCCACCCAGTTGGATCAACTCAGGCGCTTGCACTCCGTCTCCCGCCAGTATCGGGGCATTCAGGCCCATGTCTCTCGCCTGTTTCGCGATCAATGCAGCCTCGGTGTAGTAAATGGGCGCGTAAATAATGTCCGGATTGGCTGACTTGATACTGCTCAGTTGAGGGGTGAAGTCCCTGTCTCCGCTCTTGAACTTGGTTTCGGCAACGATCGTTCCGCCGGCCTGCGTGAACTCCTTTTTGAAGAAGGCAGCGAGAGCCACACAGTAATCCTGGGAGATGTCGTAAATCAGACCCGCGCTCTTGGCTTTCAGTTCATCTTTCGCCAGCTTGGCGGCGATGCGGCCCTGGTCCGGATCGATGAAGCAAACCCGGAAGATGTATTTCTTTCCTTGGGTCACGATCGGATTGGTGGCTGTAGGCGAGACCACGGGGATCTGGCTGCGTTCGGCGGCATCGGACGCGGCAATGGTGTTCCCCGATATCATCTCCCCAAGGATGGCTGCCACCTTTTCCTTTTCTATGAGGCGTGAGACCGCGTTCGCGGCTTCAACCTTATCGGACTTGGTGTCCACAAGTTTCAGTTCCACCTTTCTTCCCAGCGCTTCCGGCTCCATTGATTGAGCAACCTTCACGCCGCTCCATCCCATCTGGCCGTAAGCCGCCACGACCCCGGTCATAGGCAACAAGGCTCCGATGGGGATCGGTTCAGCGGCCCACGAGGGAGCGGCAAGCGCCAGGCACATTACCACCACCAAGGACAGGATTCTGAGCATCGGTCACCTCCTGGGATAAGGAATGGGACCATATATAAGCACAAACGCTTCACCAAAGTAAACGGTTTAGGCTTTGACGAAACCAGGTCGGCAGTGTATCTTCCCCGGGCATGAAGAAGCTCCAGGACAACCTCAGAGCCGGTGTGATCGGTGTGGGATCTATGGGACGCCACCACGTCAGGCTCGTATCCCAAACCCCTGGCGTGACGCTCGTTGGATTCCATGAGCCCGATTTGGAGCGGGCAAAGGAATACTGCTCGATCTACGGTTGTACCGCGTTTGAAACCCTGGATGAACTGCTGGATCACGTGGATGCGGTGAGTATCGCCGCTCCGACCTCCTTGCATCACGAAATCGGTCAGATGTGCATCTCACGCGGGGTTCATCTTCTCGTGGAAAAGCCCCTTGCGCACAGCTTTGACGCGGCCAGGCGGCTCGTGGAAGTCGCTGCGGCCGCACATGTCACGCTCATGGTGGGGCATGTTGAACGGTACAACCCCGCGGTGCAGCAGCTCATGGCAATGCTCGCTCAAGAGCCGGAAGAGATTGTCTCCATCGACACTCGCCGTCTGGCGCCCTTTGACGGGGCCCGCTGTCTCGATGTGGACGTGTTACACGATCTGCTGATCCACGACGTGGATCTGGCGCTAGAGATCGCAGGATCGCCTGTCCGAAGGGTCTCGGCTTCCGGCAGGTCCGTCTTCTCGCAACAGATTGACGTGGTCCACGCAACGCTTGAGTTCGAAAACAAGGCATGCGCGGCTCTCTGCGCAGGCAAGTGTTCCGCGAAGAGAGTGCGAGCCATCGCGATTACCACCCCACGGCGTTACTTCGAAGTGGATACACTGTGCAACAGCCTCACGGTGCATACTGCGGATCAGGTGGCCACCCCGGACCGGACTATCTGCTTGATGGGAAACATCCGACGTGAAGACGCGCTGGTGCCCCAGCACGAACCGCTTCGCGCCGAATTGGACGACTTCTTCCGGTCCATAAAGCACGCCTCTCGACCGGTGGTGGATGGCGAACGAGCCCTGCGCGGCATGGAAACCCTGGAGCTGATAAAGCGCTCCATAGAAGAGAAGCAAGATCTCTCGCTGTAAGAGCGGCCCCTGGCAATCTCTCATCGAACGGATCTGCGGGAATACGTAGAGCGCAATTCATTGCGTTCGATATGGCTGCCGATCCCCACGAATTGCGGCGATTCTATTTGTCAACGTCGATATTGCGCGGGGCCGGATATATACAGGTCACCGCCATGAACATCAGTGGCCACAATAAGCGGAAGATCTTCAACCACCAGCCTGCGCACAGCTTCGGCGCCAAGCTCCTCCCAGGCCAAGATATCCGCCTGTTTGACGCATTGAGAGATCAGGGCTCCCGCGCCTCCCACGGATGTGAAATAGACCGCGCCCCACTGGGCCATTGCCCGCTTAACCTCCTCCGACCTGCGACCCTTCCCGATCATCCCTTTCAGGCCGTGTTCGATCAAGAGCGGGGCATACGCGTCCATGCGGTATGCAGTGGTTGGGCCGGCAGCTCCGATAGGCCTTCCCGGCGGCGCGGGTGTGGGTCCCACGTAGTAGATGGTTTCACCCTTGATGGAAAAAGGCAGAGGTTCGCCGGCCTTGAGCAGATCCGTCATGCGCTTGTGAGCAGCATCGCGACCAGTGATTATGGTTCCGGACAACAAAACTTTATCGCCTGCCCTCAGCTCCCCAACCAGCCGCGATTCAAGAGGAGCGACTATGTGCCTGACTTCATTGTTCATAGTTCAATCTCCCGGTGACGGCTGGAATGGCATTGGATGTTCACTGCGCAGGGAATGCTGGCGATATGAGTCGGATACGCGTTCACATGCACTGCCAGGGCGGTTGTCCTGCCGCCCAGCCCCAAAGGCCCTATGCCAAGACGGTTTATCCTGTCCAGAAGATCGCTCTCCAATTCAGCAAGCAAGCTGTCGGGATTGGTTGTTCCGAGAGGCCTGAGGAGCGCCTTCTTGGCTAGTAACGCGGCTTTTTCAAAGGTTCCTCCGAGACCCACACCCACAACAATAGGAGGGCACGGATTGCCTCCCGACTCTTCCACGCGCTGAACGACGAATTCCTTGACCCCGTCCAAACCCGCAGACGGTGGAAACATCACCACGCGGCTCATGTTTTCCGAGCCAAACCCTTTCGGCGCCATAGTAATCTTGAATCTGTCACCGGGAACGATCTCTGTATGAATGACGGCAGGAGTATTGTCACCCGTATTTAGGCGTGTGATGGGATGGAGCACCGACTTTCGCAAATAACCGTCTCGGTAACCAAGCCTCACGCCTTCGTGGATTGCATCGATGAGCGATCCCCCCTCGAAATGGACCTCCTGGCCTATTTCGAGAAAAAGCACAGCCA